>Ga0247824_10000577_pt1 | contig 18436 bp, 26 predicted proteins | sample 13C_PalmiticAcid_FD_194412 | JGI IMG/M metagenome (GOLD analysis project Ga0247824, IMG submission 194412) | Soil microbial communities from agricultural site in Penn Yan, New York, United States - 13C_PalmiticAcid_Day48 | ecosystem: Environmental > Terrestrial > Soil > Agricultural land... | reverse complement strand
CTGCAGAGCGTGGCCGGCGTCGGCGACCCGCCCACGCTCTGCAGGACGCGCAGGGCGACCAGCCCCGCGTAGCTGGTCTTGTTGAGCGCCAGCCCCAGGCTGGCGGCGGCGAAGAGCGCGATGAGCCCGAGCAGGACGGGGCGGCGGCCGAAGCAGTCGGCCAGCGAGGCGAAGAGGGCCGGGGCGAGGGCCTGCGCGACGGCGTAGGCGGTCACGGTGAGGTTGACGGACTGGATGGAGACGGAGAAGGTGGTGGAGAGGAGGGGGATGAGCGGGAAGTAGATTGTCGCGGTCAGGGTGGAGAGGGTGATGGTGAAGCCGAGGAGGTAGGTGAGGTAGGTTCGCATCGCGGGGGAGAAGGCCGAGTAGGGTTTTGGTGGTTGGGTTTCTTGGTCGACATTGTTGCTGTTGGTGGCTGGTGCCGGGAGCTCATCCGCTGCTGAGGGCGGGAGACTCGCGGGTGGGTTTGAGGTTTCGTTGTTGTTAGTTGACATGGTGTTGGGTTGGTTAGGTGCTTTATGTTGATGTGCAGACCTTGTCAGCAAAAGAGGATTGCCCAAGGTACCACCAGGTTTATAATACTGGCGAGAAATCGCCGTTGTTGCTCTGCGCCGTTCCACATGATATGGCCCCCAACCACCAACTGCCTTTGCCAACATCGGTTTCACATAACCGCCCAACTGCGCCGCAGACGAGGGGGCTCGGGGAGGCTTGGAAGGCGCGCATGCAGAATTGACATGGATGTTGGGGCACTTCCCAACCCAACCGAGTTTACAGAGAGGCGCGCCCGTTCGTACAGGGACAGCAAGTCGGCGACTGGAAAATTTGGCTTCCCTGTTCAGACCTGCGATGGTGACAGGGCGCCTGTGGTTGGTTGGCAAGGGAGTTGGAGTGTCTTCTGTTTCTGCGGGTGTATGAGCCCGACCTCAAGCGAAATTGGCCCTGGCCGGAGTATGAGCGAGCCATCAGGTGGCGTGGAAGGTTATTCCCCGCCTCTTTGAGCCGCTGCAAGCAAATGCTCGAGAGCTGGAGCCGTGCATTATCCGCGGCGATCTCTGGGAGGGGAATATGGGCATCAACTCGAAGACGTTGACGGCATCCTCTTCGATGCTGGTTTGTTTTTTGCGCACAGCGAGATCGAACTAGGGCATTGGTACGTCTCGTTTTCTGCTTCGAATAACTTGGTCCCCTCCTCAGTCGTCTGGAGATTTCGGAGCTACTTGATCTTGCCCTTAATGGGGACAGGAGACAATGTCTGTACCTTTCGTTGGTCCGGGGGTATGGTCGGTGAGGAAGGCCTGTCGTATCCCGGTAGACCTTGGATATTGGCGCAACTGGGGCTCATACAATGGGCAATAAAGCTGAACTGGTTTCCTCAGGCCACCCAGGGGAGTAAAATGCTTGGGCAGCAACGCCTCACATTTTGGTGATAAGTACGGTACCTCCTCATGGCCAAAGAAGAGCCGTCCACCTCGTCTATCAACACAGTTTTTGCATACCGATTCTTGCCCAACACAAGCCCAAAGTCTTGACGAAACAAAATGAGCTGTGTCTCCAGCACATTCTCTCCTTCTATTTTTCTTTTTCTTTCTTTCTTTCTTCTTCTGTTTTCTTCTCTCTTCTTCTTTTCTTTTCCCTTTTCTAGTTCCCTTTCCTTATTCCTTGTTCTTGTTCCTCGTTCTTGTTCCCTTTACCCACCTTTTTCTTACAAGTAATGAAGGCACCAAATCCACGGTTCTGGTGTACAGCTTATCGTGGACAGAGGGAGAATCCATACCTACCTACCCAAATTTGGTATTTCCATTGTTAGGATGGCTTCAAAACGACATGAGGCTCAATCACGGCTTCTCTATCATATCAGGGCCGTCCATGTTCATGAAATGGTAGTTCACGAGAGGAAGTGGGTGACCGCAATCTTCGTGCACCATTCTCAGCAACCCCCCGACAGAAAAACATCCATCCCACTCACGGCATGACGAGCGGATGGCATCTCTACAATGTCTCGGCATGCGCTGGGCACCTTGTTTATTTTGCTTTAGCCTATTTGGTGTCCGATTCAGCTGTCTCGTCAACGTCCCCGGATTCTTGCCGTCCCCCGCCCCCAATAAATGATCTCACCCCCTATTTGCCAGTAACCGGGTTCTCGTCCGGCCACGGCCGTCTCACGTGTTGGACGCCCTGGCCCAGCCTTGGTCCATCTCAGTCGATCCACCCGGGAACGGGCACGGCAGGGAACTTCTGTGTGGGAGTTCGACAACACGCGTTGGTGGAGTATTCTTGATATTAACTCTCCGCCGCACATCTAAAGCATCAGCCCTCCAACCTCGGCGCGGGGTTCCTCGATTGGAATGCTCCCGGGGATCCCATTCAATCTCGAGCCTTCTGTGTGCGGTGGCAGTTGCCACTAATCGTGATAGTCGAGACCCGACAGGTCGCAGTAGGAGGGCATGGCGAGGTCTCAAAATAGAAACAGTAGGAGGATAAGGTACGGAAGTATATTGCTCTGGCAGCGTGCAGCACCGGCGGACCGGAATTCCCACTATACACTTTAGATTGTCCTTGTGTGATGGTGGCGTGCCCTCAAATGCGTGCTCGCTGTTTGCCCCTCCAGGGGCAAGCATTGCGCAGACATCGTGCTCCAGTCCTGAATCTCATGACCTCTAGACCGCCGCTCGAGATTATGCTTGGGTGACATTTCAATTCCGAGGGTGGACAAGGACATCTAGCCTCGGCCTTTTTATGGACAAGAATAGAAACAGTCACGAAAGTCTGTCCAGGAGACTGGATGTCTGGGCATCGCGGAAATGGGTATAAAGAACCGTGACCACGAGCTCACTTCTGCCCTCGAAATCTCTCAACATCCCATCTCATCTTGACAGACACAATCCCACAATGCAGCTCACCAACATCCTCGCCCTCTTCACCGGCCTTGCCGCCGCGAGCCCCGTCATCGTTGACGCCCTTGCTGACGGCCCCTCGGGCCACGAGGTCCAGATCACCGGTCTGGCCTTTGCCGGCTCCGGCTGCCCTGCGGGCTCGGTGTCGGGCCAGCTCTCGTCCGACCTGACGACCATCACGCTGCTGTACGCCAGCTTCGTGGCCCAGGCCGGCAACAACATTCCGGCGTCCAACTACCGCAAGAACTGCCAGCTCAACGTCAAGCTCAAGTATCCCTCGGGCTGGCAGTTCTCCGTCTTCAAGGCCGACTACCGCGGCTACGCCCAGATCCCCAAGGGCGACACCGGCACCTGCAAGGCGACCTACTACTTCTCGGGCGACTCGCGCCAGGTGCGTTGCTGCCCCTCACCCCCTTTGTCCACACACATGACATAACTTAGACACTGTACCCGCTAACCCACTCGACTCCCACGAACGCAGATCTCCTCCACCCTCACCATCCGCGGCCCGTACGACGACAACTACCTCAAGACGGACCAGTTCGGCGTCGAGAGCACCGTCTGGTCGCCGTGCGGCGTTGAGGGCCTGCTCAACATCAACTCCGAGGTCCGGCTGTCGCCCATGGACGCCGTGAAGCCGGCGCTGCTGACGGTAAGGTCCCTCGGGTCGATTGAAGTCATCTGGCGGCGGTGTCGGGGGAGCTCTGCAGTTGATTTGTTGCGATGAGGATGGTGATGATGATGCAAGAGCAGTGGTTAACGAACTATGTCCTCTTCCTGTTCTCTAGGTCGACTCGACGGATCTCAAGTTCACGCAGATCCATTACCTGCAGTGGCAGAAGTGCAAGAAGTAAGCGGCGACTCTAGTGAGCGGATCTTGAGGGGCAGACGGGTTGCCAGATTGAGGCCAACTTGGGGATATGAGATTGAGGGAGGTTGCTGTGTAGCAGGCGGATGTGGGCTTCAAGGCGGAGAGAGGGGAGGACAGGAAAGGGGAAGCGTACTTGGCGGAGGAAACCATGATTCAATTCTAGGCGATAGTCTATTCTCCCATCGATTATCAACCATATTTCATCGATGATGATAACGCTCACTGACTGTCCATCACCGCCGTTGGCCCTCCCTGTTTCAACACTGGAGACCCTTCCTCAAAGAATCCCTTGCTGATTCATCCCCAAGCCCCTGTCAGGGACCGTTCCTTTCCACAACCAACGAAATCGACAGTTGTTTCCAGTGGTCATGAATTAGGCCGCAGCTCAACCTCCTCACGTGCATCTAAAAACCATGTTGGCGAGGTTTCAAATTATTGATTGGCGCCTCTTGTCCGGTTGTTGGTGGCATGGTGTTGGCGCCGGCCCACGGCCCGCCTCTCGAACCACCACTTCGCAGCAATGCGCGCACTAACAGCAGCAGCCAGAAGGTTTACAGTGCCCTTAAAGAACAAGTCTCTTGCTCAATCCATTGCAGGCAGTCTAAGGGCTTGTTTTATTGCCAAACCTTCACAGCACCGCCGGGGCCAGAGCCCGAATACCACCTCGTTTTCGCACCTTGTTTCACACTTTGGCTTTGGCCCATTTGTGTTCAGGTGATGGGGAAGAAGATTTTCATCCCCGCCCTTAAGTTCATCAAAGAAATCAAAGAAGACTTCAAATTTCTGACGGCGTGAGTCTCGGCTTTTCATTGACAACATGGAGCCCTCTCCAAGCACAAACCGAACCCTCTGGCTGACAACGCCATCCCAGCAAGTTCGAGGACGACATGGCGGTGGCCGTCGACAGCCTCGAAGGCATCTCCCTTCCCAACGAGTTCACGCGCATCTACGTCAAGATCGACCGCCGCATGCTCCGATACTTCGACCGGGGAATGGAACGGACGTTCGAGACGGACTCGTCCTGCCACGTCCTCTGCGCCTCCCGCAAGGCGTTTAGGAACGCCCACCAGCTGGCCACCACCCGTCTGTTTGGGCCCCCCGACCGCAACGACAGCACCTGGCGAGGCGAGCGCACGTGGCGCAAGGTCCCCACGCCGCCTGGTGTGGGACGCGCTGACAAGCACTGGTACGGCTTCTCGTACGTCCACAACTTCGACGCTTTTGAGCTGGGCGAGGAGCAGCCGCTCGTGCTGGAGCTCACTGTGGACAAGGCCGAGGGCGGCAAGGCCGTCTTCCGCGTGGAATGGCTGGAGGGCGAGGCCCTGCAGGCCAGCAACGATGCGACGAACGCTGAGATCAGCGAGTACTGGGCGACTCGGGATTGAGAGGTTCATGGGTGGGACCGTGAGGGATGCGCCGTCGGGATGTCTGTTTTTCCCTTTCTCTCTCTCCTCGCTCTTGGGTTTTAGGCTCTCTCTTTCTTTCTGTTTCTCTTTCTTTCTGTTCCTCCTGATCTGCCCATTTCAGGTGTGAAGGTCTCTGCATCCAGCCCCTCCCATCCGCCATCTTTGTTTTCTTACTGTCGTATTTGTGTAGTAGATAGACTTAGGATAGCAGACGAAATGCAAGACTGCCCGTGCATCACGCTATCATCTCTGCCGATGCCAACGTCAATTCCAGAAGAGAAAAGTCTTCCGCGGGACGGCAGTATTCCAAGCAGCGTTTTGATTCTGCCTGTAGATGGCGGCGGCCTTGGTGGCTAGGCACCTCATTGTCCCCCATTCTTACTGCTGTCGCCATGCCCCTCTCCGACACACAAACACCGGCATTGGCCATGTTCTCTCTCCACCCACCTCTCTCAATCCAACCAAGATGCATTTTTCGGGACCTACCCAACACCTCGGTGGGCAGTGGGCCCCAAGCAAGACCCTGTTTGCTTACGACTCAGGAATCTTCCTCCAAACCGAGTTCGACAAATGGCTCACATGGCTCCTGGAAGTGCCTTGTCTGGGATCGTCCCTTGACACAGCCAACGGAATTGACAAGTTTTTGCCCATGGCCGTGAAGGAGGCCGCAGCGCATCCTGTTCACGTGGACATGAACATTATTTTGAGAGCTTGTTGTTGGTGATTCGCCTTTTGGGTGGCGGCTACTGGAAATCATGTTGGCGCCGACCCTGGGTTGGCCTCACTCACACCCGTGACACCTTTGACCCATTCCGAGTCCATTGCCAACTCTCGGTGCTTTGGTGCCATCTCCGCAGATAAAGTCGGTGCTCTCCCCGTCAACCGGCGAAATTGTGAATGTCCTTCCCCATCTCACCAACTTTCCATTTCTCATTGCTTCCAAAATCCCGCAAAACCAGACCCAGTTTGACACCCTTCAACTCTCAAGCTTCTTGTTGACCAGTGCCAAGATGCCGGTTTCCGTCCCGATCAAGCTCGATACCGAAGCCATGACTGCTCTCAATGTTGAGGATGTGCGGGTTTTCGTCCGAATACAGCCCAACCATCTCCCAAGCTTCAACCCGTTGATGGATCCCATCCTTGACGGAGAGTTGCATCCCGGAAGTGGCCGTCATGTCGCCCATGCAGTCATGAGAGCAAGCGAGGAACTTTCTCTGGCTCTCTTTGGCCCTGATGCTCAGCCCACCTGCGAGCACAATGTCCAACCCATCGTGAGCTGGGAGCATCCCGAGAAGAAGTGGTTGGAGTTCTACTTCTACCTTCACAAGGAGAATTTGGGGGAGAACGGAACGGAGAAAGCGCCGGTGCTTCATCTTACCTCGGATGAAGTCGTCGGTGGCGTTGTCGAGTTCAAGGCCAGATGGCTGGGACGGAGGGGGAGAGCGGGCACAAACAAGATGTTCAAGGACCTGTACAATTTCTACAAAGAGTGAGTTTGCCCTCTTGTGCTTGACTCAGCTGTTCCAGCCTCAATGTGGCACCTGTTCCTGACAACTCGGTTCTAGCACACCCAGCGTGCCCGATATCTTCAAGTACGTCAATGACATGGCGATGGCTGAGCCGGAGCAACCCACCGGCATCTCTGCAAAGCTCAGACAACATTTCGGGGCACACAGATAGGAGTGAGCGTCAAGCTGCTCGGTCCTGGTTGGGCCGTTGTTGTGAGTCGGCTTCCAGACGGTATTTGAAGATATAGAAGGGCGACTGTGGGAGTCGCATGGCTGTTGGGTCTGGACGGGGTGGGCCACTTTCTTTTCTTGGTGTTCTCCGGTTTTGTTTGTCATTCTGTTTTGTCATTCTGTTTTGTCATTCTGTTTTGTCATTCTGTTTTGTCATTCTGTTTTGTCATTCTGTTTTGTCTTTGGTCGTTGCTACCTTGCCTTCCAGCCTCAACAAACATACCTGCATGTACCTTATATGAATACATGAGCCACGGTAATTCAGCTCCCAACCAAGAGCAAAGGGCAAGGTGTGATTCACGAATGTGACGTGACAACTTCACAGTGCGCCACCACCATTTCTCAAATTCAACACCCAGGAACTAACATCCAAAAGAAACTCCTTGACACCCCCCTCAATCAAAAGCAGTTCCTCCCCGCCCTCCCTGTATCGCCCAGCATCAGCTGTCGTCAACTCACAATCAAGTTGTAGTGCGACGCCTCGCCACATGCATCAATCCACCCCCTGAGCAACCACACGCCCGTCATCAACGTCTTCAGAGTCGACGTGATCCAGGGAAATCTCGCATTCCCTACACTCCTCATTCTCCTCGCATCCCTCCCCTTTAAATGCGTCCTGCAGCATCGGAACCAGAGCTTCGTCCGCCGCATCCTTGCCGTCCCACAACGTCCTCCTCCCTCGGTCCCTGGTAGCCTGTGCGAGCATTTCTCGAGACCCATCCACGGCCCGATGACCCCAGAAAGACACTGCCCGCCGACCCGCGCCGCACGCGGCCTTCAACGCCTGGTATCCTTTCCTGCACGCAATGCCCGCCTTTTCGACGCAAGTCGGCCCAACAGGGCCTGTTCCATTCAACGCATACCAATACAGGGCTCCAGGGCAAGGCCACGGTCTGCCGCATTTGGAAAGCAGCATGAAATGGTCGGCGAAATTTGGGCTCCACGACCACTTGCTGGGGCATCTCTCTGGAAACCTGAGCCGGCCATAGAGTGAGCGGCACTCTTCTGAATGGTAAAAACCGAGATAGTCAACAATGCAGCCGCACTGCAAGACCATGAGTTCCACGGTGCAGCCTAGGTCCTCGGTCCCGCGTAGGTTGTCGATGCTCGATGGCGGAGTGCAGAGGGAAGGTTCGTGGGGGCTGGAGATTGGTGAGGGTCAGCGATTGGAAATCAGAAGAGAAGAGAAAAATCAAGGCAAGGGTCAAACCACTTCATTTTGGGCCGTGTGTGTGCACGTTTGCTGTCTGAGAATGGTAGGGTTCTGCTATGGCGGGTAACGCCGTCAAGGTTCCAGTTGGAGTGATTTGAGGCAGCACCATCAAGGGCAAAGCCAGCAGGGGCAATGCTCAGCTTTATTTTACAGCCACCATGCACAGCTGCCCCTGTGATTGCAATCATGTCCCAGAAGTATGCCCATGGCACTGTGAGCTTCACGACAAAGCCGCCACAATGGCCGGCGCTACTGACCTGTCCATGTGCCGTGATCCTCCCTTTGTATCGGCCTTGGAGTTCGCCTGGCCTTGTCTCATTGTTCCAGGCCAAGGCGCGTGGACAAGGCGTCAGAATGGTTGGCTAGCACTCATCAGTCTCGTGGACGGTTGGGCCAACTCATCGACTGCGCCGGGGCCCCTGAGGCGTCTCTTTTCTTCAACCCTCGCGGCTGCCCATACTTTTCTGCTGGCAAATGTGAATGTGGAGGCCCGAGAGAATGGCGTCCTCCCACCTCACCTGCTGCAACACCACTTCTTCTTACCCTCTCACGGGGCCTGGCGGGGCTCGACCACCCCCAGGACCTGTCACAATGCCAGGGACCTCCCGTCTTTGCCGGCCGCGGTTGTGTAAGCGCTTTCTTCTGGGATTCGTGGCTGTGACTGCCGTATTCCTCTCCGTAGGCATGTGGTGGCAGTGGTATTTGGTGTTGAATGTCAGAGCTTGAACGCCAGATGGATGCCTAAGACAATCGGGAATCTCTTTTCATTAATTCACCACATGCCAACATTGTCCGGAAAAGATGACAAAATACACATGCCTGCGCCGAATTCGCCGGCGCCAGGTGGGCTCTGCGATGGGTCTTTGGCACCAACAGAGTTCCATCCAACAGCAGCCCGCTGGCCTATCATGATGGGCCAAGTGAACAACGACCAAGCGCGGGGTTCATTGAAGTGGCCAACAGCCTCCGAGACATCACGGGTTCAGCTTGTGAACCTCCTGTCTCCCACCATTCCCAGCCAAATACCCAGACTCCCAAGGCAACTCTCGCGCATGCCATCATCCCCAAGTTACAACACGTAGACCAAGCCAGACAAAGCCAACACCCAGAGACCGAGTTGCTTTGCGGAGGCCATGCCAGGCCTCGCCGCGGCGTTGAATCCATACCCTATAATCCTGAAGTCGGTCTCGTTCACCCTGTTACGCCTCAAGCATGCCGAGACGACAACCGCCGTGGTGTCCTTGTCCGTGTAGTTGAGGTAGCGCTTGGGGATCTCACACCACAAGTAGCACCTGTCGACGATCTGGACGAGGTTGGGCTCGCAGCAGGCTTGCATCGGGGGGTACGAGGTGTCGTTGCCCGGCGTCGCTACGACGTTGATGTTTTGAGGGATGGGAAGGGTGCTGAGAACGGGTAGCTCGGTGTTCGGGGGGCATGTTTGGCTTGAGATGTTGGTGGCCATCTTGACGGGGGAGGTGGCGGGTCAAGATGGCGGGAATAACTAGAGGGTGAGGAGAATGTTGCGAGGTGTAGTCAAAGCAACGAGAGAGACGGATATGGTCGGTGAGATGGGTTTATGATATAAAACCAGAAGCGGTCACGGCCGGGCGCATTTCCTGCCTTCCAAATCCACTCTTCCCAAGTCTGCCGTTGCATCGAATGCGTTGGCGCAGCCGTGCCCGGTCCAATAGAAGAACCCTTGGGGCCTTGGCGCATTTATCCAGGCTGACCAACAGCACCGAGAAAACTCCATATGAAGTTGCACCAACAGCGCCGCCAAGAAATGTCCTGCCGCGGGGAGGCAGCCCAACGACGATACGGCGCACACGGAAACTCCTGTCAACCTACCTAACTTCGAGGGAGGGACCAGTTTGGGATCGACGCTGGTCACAAGACACATGCGCACCGCCAAGAAGTCTCTGGCTGTCTGGAGGATCTCTCCATTGTCAACAGTCTTTTGTCCTTTGCTTACCCCGCTTATCCTGGCTGAACACCAGAGGTCAAGCAGGTACTGTCTCTCGCACCCAATTGCCCCCTGAGACAACCGCCTCGGCCGCCAACTCAGAAACACCCCTCCGGACTGTTACGTTAGCTGTCTTCCTTGGTGTCGAGCAGACTCAAAACGTCCATGATATCTCGGGGCGGCAAAGCTATGCCTGAATCTATGATTGGAGTTTCAACCTGAGAAAAACGAGAGACAAAAAAGAGGGTTGACCCGCCTGTGGGGTTGTCGCTCAGAGGAGATTCATGTGGCTACCTACCTACCTTATTTACCAAAGGCGGATGTCAGCCCGTTAAGTAGATCTCTTGGCAGATTTTGCAGTTAGCCACCTAATTCAGGTAACAGAACGACAACATCAGTTTAATGGAATACGACCCATTCCTCCCGTTTTTGGCTTTGACCTCTCAAACGCACTCAACCCACCTCACACGGTCATCTCAACCACCACGCTTCTCTCTCACCGCGCGCCACACGACCAAGACGACATAATGGAGACTTCAACCTATCTCTGGATAGCGTTTGTGCTTTTTCTTATCTTCCGAGTACGTTGCCGTTTGCTCTTTGAAGACGGCTGGTCTGGCTCCAATGCGACCAGACTCGATCCACATGCGCAGCTTTCGTACTGACGTGAGTTGAACAGAAACTATTCGCGGACCGCACACCCATCCCCGAAACCTCGGGCAAGGTGTTCAAAGTAGCCAACGCCGCCGAGTTTGATGCACTGCTGTCCTCCACCACCCACGTGGTCGTTGACTTCTACGCCGACTGGTGTCCGCCGTGCCGCGCCATCGCCCCCGTCTTTTCCGAGCTGGCCGACAAGCACTCTTCAGATGGCCGTCTTGCCTTTGCCAAGGTCAACGTCGACCACGTCGACAACATCGCCTCACGGTACAGCGTCTCTGCGATGCCCACGTTCCTTTTCTTCGAGAAGGGCGCGCCCAAGGGAGTCGCGGTTGAGGGCTTGGCAGCTCGTTCATCTATTGCCTTGAGTGATGATGGGCTGGTTGAGAGGGTCCGGGGAGCGGACCGGGGAGCTCTCCAGGCTGTGGTTCAAGCCCTTGTGGGCCAACAAGGTAAAGGGGCGAAGGACTGAGTTCCGACGCGCCGGCTTGGAAGCTGTTTATTGTCGCGAAGGACTCGGGGCGCCTTGCTTGGTTCACCATCAGGTTCTAGCATGGAGAAAGGGGTTATGTCAAGTTCGTACATTTACACAATCCTACTCTAATCTTGTCATCCGAAGCTCTCTCCAGCTCCAGGTCGCGTGCTGGTGTCTCGTCCCATCAGAAACGATTGAACCGGCAACGCCTGCACGCCATGATCCGACACTGCGCGCATTCGTAGATGAAGACGGGAAGCACGTCGCCGCACCCCTCGCAGCCGTGCGGCCCCCTGCGCGATCTCCAGTCCAGGTGGTCGCACTCGTGGTTCTCCACCAAGTTCACCCTCTCCCTGTCCACCCGGTCCGCCCTCCCCGCCGCATTGTCAAACCGGAGGCCATCACGGTCCGCAATGGCTTGCGCGCGAGCGAGCAATCGCTCCTCGTCCCACTGCGCGCAGGCGCACGTCTTCCAGAGCAGCCCGCACACGTAGCAGAACTCGGCTCCGCAGCGACAAGCTAAGGTAAAACACATGTCAGTTTACGAGTTCAGTCGACTCATCTGGGAAGGAAAGGGTATAGATGCTTACTCATATGGTTACATCCGTAGTCCAGCTCGACGAACCGGTGGCAAGCGTAGCACTGCTGCCATCCATTCTCGGTCGCCACGCGGGCGAGTTCCTGCGCGGCGGGATCGTGGGGACAGTCTCCCTCGTGCGCGGCACGCTTGCACGCGGCACACGTCGTCGCCTGGCACCGGCTGCACGTTGCCACTTCTCCGTCAATGGACTGCGGGATGAAGGTGGAGCAAGTCGGCTCGTGGCAGTAAGTCCTGTTGGGCGTTTCCATCTCGACCTTCTTGGCGAGGAACTCGTCGGCGAGCTCAGATGGCAGGTGAGGGCGGCAAGAGTCGAGGGTGATGGGCTGGCCGCAGCAGCGAGGCGGGAACAGGGATTCGTCGGACAAGGAGGCGCGGAAGAGGGTCTGCAAGCACTCGTCGCAGTATGCGTGGGAGCATGGGCAGCGAGAGATGTCGAGGTCCTGGTGCTCATCGCGGCAACTGATGCACTCAATCATCGGGTTCTCGTCGTTGTCCAAGGCCTGAGGAGCCGGGCGGCGGGCGGCCGATGCCGACGATTCGGCGGGGTGCTCATCTTCCTCAGGAAACATCAGAGCGGCGAGGGAGGCTAGAAGCGCCGCATCCTGGCTTGAGGCAGCCGAAGCGGGCCTGGCAGGTGTCGTCGGCGGGCTCTCTGTGCTCAGTCGGGTAGCGAGATCCCGGTCCAGGGCCGCTTGCACCTCCTCCCGAGCGATGGTCCAAAGGAGGTCGGCGTCGGACTCGACAGCACGGGCGATGCTGCCACACATGGACTGGTCCGAGGCAACAAATGTGGAAGATGCCAGCTCGGCTTTGTACAGCTGGATGGCGAGGTTGAGGTCGTCTGTCTCGCCTTCGCGAGCCTTTCCCTTTCCTCCCATTCTAAGCTCCTCTAGATCCTCCAGCTGCAGCTGGAGAGCCAACTCGAGGTCTTGCAAGGTCGAGTCGCTGGTAGACATAATGACTGCAGTAGGCGATGCGTGAAGCTAGATTCTGACCAGCTCAAATGTCAGTAACGGAACTCGGACTCCCAGCTACCTGGGGGCTAAAAGTGGTTAACGTACGTGATGATCTGCAAAGGCCGAGAGGCGTCTTGGGGATGGGGTTGGCGCGAACAAGAAGGGTCCGAGGAACAAGCAGCGCCTTTGCTTGACGAAGGAAACAACACAAGTTGAGCGAGGGGGGGAGGAGGAGAAAATTCCGCTGAAAATATCCGCTCTTGTACCGGGCTTTTTGGTTCGCTGCTCCCGATTCCTCACCTTAGTCCGGGCTTGACGGCCCCGGTTGACCCCCGGGCGCTCCGCCAGTCCGCTGGCCGGGTTGTCACGAAGGCTGGTTGTAGAATGGGGCCAAGTACGCAACAACAGCCTCCCGTGCCGCCGTTGCCTGCCCCCGCCGCGAGCGCACTCAACGCCCCTGCTCGACCGGCGTGCCCTCCTGGCCGGTTGGGCCAGCCTCAACAGACTTCAACATCTGTTCGGGTTGGACCGACCGCGTATCTCAACGTTACGATTCTCAAACAAATCATGAACAAAAGCGGACTGTGTGAGGCATGTTGAGGGCCTGCGATCAGAAGCCGTGTCGAGCGCCCATTGTGACTTTCTCATGCATCTCAATCCCCCCGAACCACCGCTCTCTTCATGCATCATTCACGGTTGACTAAGATGCGGTTAAAACTCTATCGTCGCTTGAAACTCCATCTCGGAGTAATGGACACAATTCATTCTGCCATTCATGACATTGTACATAAGGGATGACTAGAAGACGCCGGCATGAGCAAGGGGGGCGTGTGGCTGGAGCAAATATGGACGTTTTGTCCGGTGCCAGCAGATCAAAGCAAATCACTCTTCACTTCCCTTTTCTCCTTTTCCCCTTGAACCTGTGGTAGTGATTTGTCCGGTTGCCGTCCGGACCAAACCGACTTCATATGCTTGCTGTGTGATTGTTGAAAGGGTCAACGACATATCGCTCCAAGGTCCAACAAATGGGCTTATTCACATGAAACATTTTTAATAACGTTAAGTCAAGGTGATTTTGGGCCCAGGAGTTATATTTCTACCTACAAGTTGACATTGGAAACTGTTGTAATGAGTGATGAAGCGTCCCTCCCCATTTCCCACACTCAAACCTGCCTTACCACCCACACCTCCCGTTCAGTAAAACATCCCGAGCCTTGCAGATTTCCCCTTACATGCTATCCTTTACCTCCTCTTCCTCCCTCTCTTTCTCCCTCTCTTTTTCTTCCTCTTTTCTCCCTGCCATTTTCCTACCACTCTCCTCCACCAGCACCCCAGGCCGCGGCCACGGCCACGGCCCCGTGCCCCCACATCGCAGGCAACGCAGCGACATGACTACCTCCTCACTGTGGTCTGGTCGGCATCCGCTGCAGTGGCTGCGGTGCCGCTCAAGATGGAATGCAAAACATCGGCAGGCGTAGTAATGGTATACCATCCGACACTGTTTCGGCTCGCGTTTGGCTTCAAAGCAGCAGAGCCAGCCGAGGAGCCTCACTGTGATGCTGTGGAACATTCTGGCCTAGGATGACAAGAGTACGGTACAACCGGTAATTCTGATGAATGCAACCAACCTTGGTACGGGGAAGGAGAGTGCCTGTGTGAAGGCGCCTGCTTGTGTGAAAGTGACACCACCAAAAGGGGTTTGCTAACCCCCTGAAAGGGACGGATGTTAGAGGTTAAGAGCGAGGAAGTCAAGACAAGGCAAGCGAAGCAGTGTTCAGAAACTCAGAACAGAGAGTGGAAACCTGGAACCGGTACCGGTGCGTTGAGAGCAAAGCTCCTGAAGCAGCCCAGTCCCTATTCAGGGACTGAAGACCGGTAGGGAGCCAGGAAAAGACTGGTCGAGTTGTAGTTTCTTGAAGTTGAATGGAAAGCTCAGGACTGCGGAGTCAGAAATTGGGTTGAGGGATGAAGAGAAAAGGGACTGTCTAACTCCGCTCGGAAAGAGCCCGTCTTAAGTAGGAAAGTAGACGACCGAACAGCCCTTACAATGCGGACCTAACCGGTACTGTCCAGAAGCCCCAGAGCGCCCAACACGTCTCCCTCCAGTCTGCCCAGGACCTTGCCGGTTCGTTGACGGGGCGGCCAGGCCTGGTTTGGCCTGCATGTTACTGTGCCAGGTGAAAGCAAACAGCGTGGAAAACGGCGACATGACTGCTCAGTCGGTGCAGCGTCAAGGGCTCAATGGGGTGTGAACTACACCAGCCCACCAAAAGATCCACCAAGGAAGACGCGTCTGGCGTAAACCACGCCCCCAGGGACTGCCCCGAAGTAGCCTCTGTGTCTGCCTCGGGTTCAACCAGGCCGCTTTCTGCGTCTCTCCACGCATCGTCCTGGAGGCAGCCTGGTATGGTTGGGTCCGGGTGCTCGGGTCTGGGGGGCGGAGGACTGGGAATGCAACCGGCACAACCCGCACTTGGGGGACTGTACACGCCGCAACTGGTGTGCCGGGTCCTCAGGGTGTGGGAAGACCAGCAAGGTACTGGTACATGTAGAGCTGGTGTAGGAGATGTGAGGCCATTGTACCTTTCCCCGGCCTGTTCCTATTCCCTGGTCAGGGATACATGCCACCAGCCCACGCTCCTTGTCATCTGTTTCTCTACAGCAGCCTCAACACTGAAGCATCGCCTCCTAATGGGTAACTGGTACATACATACCTGACCCCTGAGCGAACCTGACGGTTTCACCTCCTGTCGATGTGTGTCGGTCACCGCTGGTGCGTGCAAGGTTCTCAGCCCGGAGAGCTCTCCTCGGGCCTCCTGATAGACCAGTTCTGGCCATCTCTTGCGGGCCTCAGCCTCTCTCCCTCAGATGCGGGCCGAGCCAGGCGTGGAGACCGGGACAAAACGCTGTCTTTCAGGAATTGCCCAGCAGTCCGTTCTTCAATGCTGATCGCCTGATTAGGCGCTCAGTCGAGTTTCGGGCCAGTTAGGGGGTCGTATCTATGCACGTCGGTGGCGCGGGTTTCAGTTTACAGAGCCACATCAAAACTGCACCGCATCTCCCATACATCCAACGGCGCTTAGGCAGCCAAGAGCGCCACAGATGATGATACGCATTGCCCATTCCCCCACCACGCCGTGTCTTGTCCACTGCCATCACTGATACCAACACAGTGTCGGAAACCCTTCCCCAATTCCCAGAGTCTCGCAGACGGTACTGTTTCCCGTTGCGGTACCCGTTCCCATGGTGCCGTCCTCATTGCCCGCGGCAGTTCCGTTCCCGGACCATTGGCGACGGCCTTTTGAAGACAGAGGCCGCATGTCGGATCTGTGACGGAGGGCAAAGGAGCGTCGGTGACGGCGAGAGCAGCAGAAAGAAGGAGCGCGCCGGCTGCGAGAATTCTCATGGTGGGCGGCTGGGTGGAATGCTAAGGACCGCCGATTTCAGGATTTGCCGTGTCGTGTTGTGTTATTGTTGTGGGACGACCTGAACAAAACAACCAACCAGACCACTGCGGCATGATGGGACCTGCCAAGAGATTTTGCCCCTCGGTAATCAAGGTGCGTAAAACGCTAAAAGATCCCGGTCTGCTCAAAGAGTTCGACAACTTCAGTGATCAGGCCAATTCTAACCCCATATTGAAGATCATGTCCCTTGAAAACAAGGTTCGCCTGCAAGCCGGCGAATAGCCAATTGTCTCCCCTTCCACTTCATACTTAACATGCCGTTTCGGACACGAGCCTGGACGAGACCGTCTCCGAATGACTCAGTTCGGCGAAACTGCCCAATCCAATCTTGCTCTTCCTCAGAATCCTACAGATTGACCAATGGGCGATTCCTGCTCTTCCACCTGGCCGTGACAGGACTGGATACGAAATACGACTCGAACAGTTGTCAAGACGTCTATGTGGTGGTATTAAACAATATCATTCTTGCAGTTATACAGACAAACACCGAACATGAGAAACCACTCCCACCAGAGATAGCCCAGTTCACTCCTGCATCGCACCCTCACAATGTCGTCTCTACCACAAACCCCCGAGGACATCCTCGCAACGGGCATCATGGACCCCGAGTTCGAAGCGGCATGGAAGGCCCGCGGTTCACCCCCCGGCGACATGCCCGCCGAAGTGCCCACGCTCAAACGCCTCATCGACGAAGGCCTCCCGCGCCTGCAATCCCAACTCGCAGCCAGCCGGCCCGCCAACATCACCGAAACAGAACACACCCTCCCCCTCGCCACAGGCTTCACCGCCCGTCTCCTCATCTGCCACACCACCCACACCCAAGCAGACGGCGACTCAGACCCAAAACCATCCCCCATCATCCTCCTCTTCCACGGCGGCATCCACGTCCTAGGCCACCCGGAATTCGACCTGCCCCTGGCCCGCCGCCTCGCTCTCGCCCACGACGCCACCGTCGTCTGCGCCTCCCCCGCCCGCAAGGCGCCCGAGCACCCCTTCCCCGCCATGCTGCACGACGCGTGGGCCACGCTGCAAGCCGTCGCGCACGACGCCGCCACCACCACACCCCCAACGACGCGATCCTTCCTCCCCGCCCGTGCGGACGCCCGCCGCGCGGGGTTCCTCGTCGGCGGGACGTCCTCGGGCGCCAACTTCGCCGACGTGGTCGCGCACCTGGCGCGGGACGCCGGGCTGTCCCCGCCGCTGACGGGCTCGGTGCTCGTGTGCGGCGGGTTCATGGACGGGGCGGAGCAAGTGCCGCCGGCATACGCGGGGATGTACTTGTCGCGAGAGCAGAACCGGGACGCGCCGGTGGTGAACGCGGGGTTTTTGAAGGCGTTCCGGGAGGCGGTGCGGCCCGAGGTCGGGTCGGCGCTGTGGGCGCCGTTCGTGCAGGGTCATCCTGAGGGCGTGGCGGCGGGGCATCGGGGGATGCCGCCGGTTTATTTCCAGGTGTGCGGGATGGATGGGAATCGGGATGATGGGTTGGTGTATGAGAGGGTGTTGCGGGAGGAGTGTGGGGTGCCGACGAGGGTGGATTTGTATAGGGGGCTGCCGCATTGCTGGTGGGATATGTATCCGGATTTGGAGGTGTCGAAGAAGAGGTTGGAGGATATGATTGCGGGGGTTGGGTGGCTGTTGGGTCAGGAGAAGGGTCTCGAGGGGTGAGACGACATGGGCAAACCGCCGGATGATGATGCTGTGGTTGTCGGATCGGCTTGGTGTAAGCGGCTGCACCCTATTACAGCGTTGTCTATCTGGCAACCACCTGGGAAAGAAGAGAGGTCTAGCATCTTGCAACCGCAGGGCTGATGTTTTGTGTTGGGTGTGATGACAACCTTGTCGGGGCTGTCTTGCAGCCTCCAAAGTTCCAGTCCCAGATCTAGAAGTGTTGGCATTCAAAAACTTCTGACTTGTCTTCTCTCACTTTCCCAATTTTGAATCACCTAGTCACCTCATGGACAAAAAGCAGTACACCAGATCGATAAACCCAATCTTAATAAACCCATTTCTTGGGTACCCAACAAAAACCCAAAGTCTTGATGAAACAAAGCGAGGTAACGTTATATCTTCAGGTCATTTTCTTCTTCTTCTTCCTCCTCTTCCTCCTCTTCCTCCTCTTCCTCCTCTTCCTCCTCTTCCTCCTCTTCCTCCTCTTCCTCCTCTTCCTCCTCTTCCTCCTCTTCCTCCT
>Ga0247824_10000576_pt1 | contig 18437 bp, 20 predicted proteins | sample 13C_PalmiticAcid_FD_194412 | JGI IMG/M metagenome (GOLD analysis project Ga0247824, IMG submission 194412) | Soil microbial communities from agricultural site in Penn Yan, New York, United States - 13C_PalmiticAcid_Day48 | ecosystem: Environmental > Terrestrial > Soil > Agricultural land... | reverse complement strand
GATTCAAGGCTGCCATCGCCCATGCCTGAAAAGGGTTTGACATGATCAGTACGAAGGTTCCCAACAATGCAGAGGGTCCCATCAGGTAGGTTAACAAACCAACGGTGATAAGGCATCCAATGGGAACAACCACCACCAGCGTTAGTCCATCGGCGGCCAGATCAATGCGTGAGGTGTCCGTTGCCATCAGGTTGAATACAGTGCCGTCCGGATAGTCCAATCGAGCCTTTGAGGAGATGGTAGTTGACTTTTGAAAAATCAAGTCGATCAACGCAGCACGGAGTAAAGCGCCGGTAACGACGTTGGCAATGGTCCAGATATGGCCCGTGATGGACTGGATCATGCAGGTAGCAAAGAGCAAGGCGGCTAATCCGTATCCATACCAGATGGATGGCGACGGGGTCGTTCCATTCTGCGTATTCCCTAGAAAGTCAATGATCTATAAACAACCATGAAGCAGTGGAATGTTTGTGAGTAATACGATCTGTGTGACAACAATTGCTCCTGGTGAATTTAATTGTCTTTTACCCATAGAACGATGAACGGAGTGACTCTTGATATGTTATCTATTATGTAGCCGTGGGAGAAAAGGTTATTTCAACTTTCCTGGCTGTCCTCGTTCATTTTCCCAACGAATACCACAATCAGGTTCTAACCCGAGATTACGAGGCACGCTTGGCCGAACCAAAAGTATGGCGGAGCAAATCGACAGATGGCTCTCGTCAGCGATGGCTGTCGATGTCCACCCTCAGTCGAGGCGTTTCTGAGCTCTTCATCCCAGCACTCTTGGAGTCGTATACTCAAGGCCTTTGTCCTATACTCTGGTATCATTTCATTGATATCCTGCTCCTGCAGATGACGACGATATCCGATCTTGAAGATGGGTGTCATCCAGGAAATGAAAACTTTTGAAATATAACCAGCAGATGCCTCAGGAATGGGCACATCTGTCTCCTTGGTGGTGCGTGTATCCATGGTGCCATACCGGTTGGAAGGCAATCCAGTACTATGACTGTCCTCGCGAGGAGCCGGCGAGAGTAACGGGCGAGAGGACGCCATCCTGATAGATCAAGTACCGTTGGTCCTTGGTGTGTAGAAGGAGTGCTGTTGGTGTATGCTGATGAGGGAATGAGGAATGAGTTTTTATGGTCGAGTCGGAGGGCGAAAGGACGAAGCGTACAAGGATGAGCAACGACTGTATCAAAAAATTGTTCAGCTGCGGGCTGCGGCCAGTCGTTTGGACGCCGTGTTTCCCAGGATCTTCTTATGCAGTCATTCTGACTCGATTTTCCGATTCGTAAAAAAAAAACTCTTTATTCAAATAATCGTGGAGGAAGGGAATGTCGAACTTCTCGTAGACGTCGACAGTGCATAGAGAAAGCACCGCGCGTGAGTAAAGGCTCTTTCGATCTTTGCCGTGAAAAAAAAATAGCCAATGATGGACAGCATTGGTCATTAGAGTATCGGCATGATGTTGTAAAGGCATATTCACTGTCTGACTCCAATTGTTAGGAGCGAACAAGCAAGACCCATCAAGTGTGTGCGTGTGTGTGTGTGTGTGTGTGTGTGTGTGTGTGTGTGGATTCTACAAAGTACAAGGGGATGGTCCATTTTGAACTGCAATCGGTTTTATTACCTTTCCGTCTTGTATCCTTCTGTTTGTCAGCCTGTAGGCCACTTACCTAGATGACAAAAGAGAACCGTGATGATCAGTCAACAATGAATGCCATACTGAAAAACATCCACCCATACATCCCACAACTGAGATGAACATAGAAAGGTCAGGAGCTAGTGTTAATCTGCAGAAGCATAGAAAAGTCTGGCCATGATCACACCCCTGCACAGCCACCACCAATGCCAGAGAGACAAAGGTAGAGAAGGGCGTAGACGCTCGAATGAACCAAGGACATCTGAGGATCTCCTAGCACGTATGCGATAAACACACACACACTCACTGCACTTGACGAGGAACATACCGTTCCCCCAGAGAGCACAGCCTGGTCATTCAAAGATTCATACATCCCCTCAGATAGGCTGATTAAGAAAGCATGACCATAAGAAAGACCCCACCTCCTCATTTCATGGACCAACTCCTCAATCAAGAAAACCTTGAAAGATTCATCAGAACCACGACCTGAAAGAAATGTAACTTCCTCATAGAATGGATTTAACTAGGTGTCATCATTTGGCGCACTCAAGGAGTTGTGTAAGACCAGAGGAGGAGGATGTTGACATACCTTGCCTGTGACAACAACTCGATGATGGTCCAACCGACATATTGCTACTGTACAGTCCATGGTCAACTGCCAGCCCCTAGTCAATGTGGAGACGACGAATAACCATGTTAGTCATGCAGTTGGTCACTGTCATCAACCACAACAGCATAAGAGCTCAAGTGTCTGGATGTGGGGAAAGGAATCAGAGATCAAAAAGGTTGTCTTCTCAAGGAATTCAGATGAAACACGGATGATCGATAAGAACATCATTTCTTTTGGACCCACAATGCAAGAGGAGGGACGTGAAGACCAGAGCGAGAATAAAAGTACATACAATAGTCCATGGATCAATCCAGCCGATTCGATCGATATGTAGCTAGGACTGGATAAACAGAAACGCGAGGTGTTAATGCTGCTTCCTCAAGCAAGATAGATTGTGGGTGTACGAGTACGAGTTGACAAACAGTCGTCGATGGTCAGAAAAAAGTTTTGGTAAAGGGTTATCCTCCATGGTCTCTGTCGGAAGCAGAACTGAATTGAGTTGTCATCATTTCATCGTGGTGTCCTTGCTCAAAAGTGTTCTCCATTAGTCATGTTTCCCTTACGCTGTAGTAAAGCCGCTGGGATTCTTCATGGGTAATCGTAGAAATCCATCCCGATCTCCAAGCGCAAACTACTGTGATCAAGCGAGAGGGAGAATGATTAGAGATACTGATCAATGGATCTCCAAGGCTCTTCAACTGCTTTTGTAGATCGCGTCCAAAAAGTCAGAATCGATTTTGGTAAAGGGTTATCCACCATGGTCTCAGGTCGGAAGCAGAACTGAAAATGGGTTGTGTCATCATTGAAAAGACATTGATCAAAGGGCGAGCAATTGAAGGCCGAGACGCGTACTTACAAACTCTGGCTGCACATCCCTGATAGTCTCAATGAGGTCTTAAACGACGAACAGTTTCCATTTTCTGCGATCTATCAGATACGAGACGAGTGATGAGTGTCAGGATCACAGCTTCAGAACAATCCTCTGTCGCGTGATGTATGGATAATGATGAATCGTCAGATGGTAGTGCATGTTTCAATGGCTCAGGTGCTCGCGAAGAAACGGTATGGAGATATCCTCATTCGAATCCAATGGCCGTGGATCAAGTTGCGTCGAGTGTATCCTGTACTGTCCAGAATTGACCTACCGATCGTCTCAGACTCTCCAAAGTAGACAAAAATTCTCCTTGCCGCCAACGAGATGCCAACAGCGCTGCCTTTATCTATGTGATACCACAGGAAGAGACACTCGGTAACGTTAGTTTTCTTTGCGTCTTGAAGTGATCTCTTGGTCGGGGTGGTTGGAATGAGGGATGAGATCAGAAACGAGGAATTCCATTTGGTTTACGATAGATCCACATGAATTGTTCAGGGTATCATTTAACGTAGAACTTTTTCATCAGGAGTGATAGTATTCAACGTAAGGAAGACGATGATGTTGCACTCGCCACGACTTCAAGGACTGAGAGACTTACCACATAGCAGACAAGGCAGCGAGAACTGGGGGAAGAAAGAGAGAAGGACTTTGATCTGAATGCAAAGAAAAAATTTTATGGCTTTTGTTTGTTTGGCTGGGCCACACATAGTATTCGCAGCAGAAAGTTTTCTCATCGCACAAGCGCATCAATTGCGACCCGAGGAAGGGAGGGAATGAAGGATGCAACGGTGCTCACAAACAACATGCGTTCCTGTCTCTCCCCCTCACTACGTATTAGCCCATGCATGCACACGGCATGCGACCAGAACGTCAATGGGCTAAGGCATGATATGATGGCGCCTTCATCCCACCAACCCAGACAACACCCCTTGACAGCCTCCAGTGCTCACGCGCGCGTTTTTGCATTTGCACCGGAATATGGCGTTTGCTCACCCCTTCTCGACCGTGGTACACACACAAGTTTTGACAAAGGGGGCCGCCAGGATGACAACATGGACAATGTGCGAACAGCTCATCAGGTCGTTTTATTTTTTTTCCCTCGAGCACGAGCACTGCACCGTCCCCCTTGCTTTGGGCCACAACAACACCATCAACACAACAAAAAAGCAGCTGCACAGTATGTAAGACCAGATGATGTGCCTTGTGACTCTACGGGGAATCGGCAAGGAGCCTCTTCAGTACGTGGGCTGCGACCGCGATGGAAGGCTCAGGAAGCACATACTGGGTCCCTAACCTGTGAACATTTACCCGCACGAGGAAAAAGCAAGGGTCATCATGTAAAGAAGATTGAATGCGCCAGTGAACACCCGAAATAGAGAATGCCACTTGAACACCTTCTCTTGACCCTATTTTTTTCAAGGAGAACAACTTGGAGCTGGATGATGTTGTGGATTGTGGTACAAAAAAACACTTGCACCGTAGCTGTTGGGCACGCTGCCGATGATGAATGACCTGAGGTTAGGGATAGGGGCAGTAGAACAAAGCACACACACAAACAAAGTTTACATACTCGGCTGGAAGAGAGACATGCAAATCAATTGTCAGTGCCATGGCGTGTCTATCTTAGCTTCATCTGCCCCTCCCTTGATTGCTCATCCTCAAAGGTCTATTGTCCACAACCCCTTTGGTCCAACGATGGTTAGAACACGCACCATGCCAGTCAAAAAACGAAGACTGGAACGATTTTCACAGCCGGGGGCAAAATTGGTCATGTCCGCGACGGTTTAACCCCTTTCTGAAGACCATCTGCGCTTGTTATAAAGGGACAGGAACCAACATTTGGCACAAGTCAACCGTTCAGTTCACTTCTGCTCTCCTCACACCCCTCTACTTCTCTTCCCACCACTTTCGCACGCTTCCCGCGCACCTTTTTCAATTGACGATATATCTCTCTCTCTTCTCTCTCTCTTTATTTCTCTCTCTCTTTCTCTCTTTGACGAGCTTCCCGCTGTAAAGTACCTCACCACCCAATAGCCTCTTCACATTTCCCACACTACCCCATTAACTCTCCCCCTTCGCCAACCAAACAGATAGCCATGACTGACAAAGAAGTCGTTGCAGAGGTCCAGGCCAACGAGGCCGTCGCCGAAACACCTGCCTCCGTAAAGTCGGAAGAAGAAGAGGATATCGACATTGAGAACGGCTACCTCCAGAAGCGCGGTAACAATCCTCTGCATCCCTGGAACAAGCGTTACTTCGCCTTTGGCACCGATCCTGTGAGTCTTGACAATCTCAGAACAGTGCACAAGCGAAACGAACGCCGTGTCAAGAAGGTTCCTGCTGCCGAGACACCATCTGAGGTCGCTGCTGGCAAAGCTCCCGCCAAAGATGAAAAGGACGATAAGGATGAGGACAAGGACGCCAAGAAGGATGCTCCTGCCAAGACTGTCGAGGAAGTCTACGAGGAGGCCAACCGGGATCTGCTCGTCAATGTAGCTCATGCCAACACCAAGGGTACAGGTCTGTTGTACTACCACAAGTCCGACGATGAATTGCACCGCCAAAACGTCCTGGGTATCATCAATCTTCGCGACGTCAACTCTGTGGAGCGTGTTGAAAAGTCGTCCAAGAGCAGGTCCTTTGTGGTCAGCACCAAGAATCGCGACTATCACTTTTCAGCAGAGTCTCCACAAAAGGCCAAGGGCTGGGTCAAAGCTATCAAGGAAAAGACTGACGAAGCCAAGCAAGAATCGGATCCCTATGCAAGCCCCGAGTTCCAGGATGTGTACAAGAAACTTGGTAAGCGAATCGTTCGATAAACCGGTGGAGGGAGATTATGGTTCAAACCTCGTACAACCATGCTTATTATATATACCGTTCTCTTTTTATGGCTGTGCAGTTGCAAGACAAGCATTCGAGCATGCCAAGAACTCTGCCGCCATTCTTTCGGACAATGAGATCAACTCGGATGGAGAACCTGATGATATCGAGATTGAGAATGGTACACCCATTGTCAAGAAGCGCAAGTCCTTCTTTGGTTTTTCAGCTGTCGCCACGAGCCACGAGAAGAAGAAGGCGGATGGTGTTACTACCGAGACCACGGCCGAGAAGAAGCAGGAGCTGACGCACGTTCAAGAGGGTGATGTGGACGCACTCAAGACCCACGAGTCTGAGAACGCAGTTACACACAGCACGGATGCTCCTTCAACTCCCGCCGAGAAGCCCAAGCCAAAGAACGGAGGAGGGTTCAAGCTGTTCGGAAAGAAGGCCCCCAAGGCTGAAGAGGCTCCTGCGTCTCCTGTTGAACCCTTGACAGTGGATGAAGCCAAGGCTCAGGCATTGAAGGCTGTTGACGATGCAGTGGAAGCTAGCAAGGCCAAAGCTGAAGAGGCCAAGAAGGAGACTCCTCCTGCCCCTCCAACCCCCGAGAAGAAGCCCAGTTTCTTTGCTGGTCTCTTTGGCAAGAAGCCTGTAGGTGTTGATGCTCATGTGCGCTGTCGAAAGAGTCGGTTTGATACTGTTCTGTTACTAATCGTTATCCATTGTGTTCGTAGGCCCCTGCTCCAGCTCCAGTGGTACCGACCGAAGAAACCATTGTGGTGTCGTCAGAGAAGAATGTGTCTGATGTTGTCACTTCAGATGGCGAGGTAACCTCACAGTCTACTGGCGGCTTCTTCTCGCGAGTGACCAAGAGCAAGGATAAGAATGAGGTTGAAGTCAAGTCTGCCGAGGTTGCCACAGAGGATGTTGTTACAGCTGAAGGATCCACTCATGTGCAGCACGTTGAGGGAACGGATGCCAGTGTTGCCAAGGGCGAGGATGGCGACCAGCGTGTAGATCTATCAACCACTGATGAGACGATTGCCATTGCGGACAAGACTGAAACCAAAGTTGAGCGAAAGCCCTCGTTACTGAAGAGATTGGGCGGAGCTGTCCGTGCCACGATTGCCTCGGCAACAGGCGAAGAAGGAGCAGCGGCATCTGCAGCACCACAAGTCGAGAAGGTTGAAGAAGAGACCGTGACAGCCGAGGTCAAGGCTGAGACGACGACAACGACCACGGAGAGTGTGGTCGTGGAGACCAAAGTGGCAGAGACTGCCACTGTTGAGGTTGCCGCGTAAACTATACATCCCTGATTTTTCGTAATAAATTACTACGCGTGTGTCCCAGCGAGCGAGCAAGAGAGAAGCTGGCGGTATGGAAGTTGGAAGAACGAGCGAGAAAGATCATGAAGAACGAATGAGAGAGAGGGAAGAAGCAAAAGCGTTTCCAAAGTCTTCGCCACCAAAAAGGCAAAAACGAGAAGCATCGCGAAACAAAAAATGCCAGTGCACATAGAATCTCGCTCTTTCTCTCATTCATTCCGAATCCTTGATTCACCTCCACTCCTCCCATTCTTCAGCACTTGTGCTCTCTCTTTCATCAAGCAACTCCCTACTCAAGTCTGCTGAGAACGCAATACAACAATGTTAGCCACCTCAAGGACATTATCCTGCGCTGCTGCTCGCACCGGCAGGTCCCATTTGCGAGGAGCACAAAGGATGCTCTCAACCGTCAAGTCCCATCCATCAGACATGACTCCACCTTGCAGGACAACTACTGCTGGAATCGGATCTTTCAAGGAACCTTTGTTATCGATGCCCACAGCCCGTCGTGGATTTCTCACGACTGTGGCCATGTATGGTACTCCCTCTGGATACAAGGCTGCACCATGGCTGGGAGCCGTACGTCTCTATCAAACAGGTAGGTGTTCCTCCTCTTCCTTTCTCTCCCTGGCAGTTCTCATGGTTACGCAGATCACTAACTCTTTGATTCGCAGGCCGAGGCGGTCCACAGGGATTCAGGATTCAACCTACACCAGAACAGAGTGAAAAGGGAAAAGCGCTGGAAATATACGTAAGTGCCTGTTTTAAACCAATGCACCACCCCACCTTGAGCCAAAAAAAAACACTTTCTTGTCAGCTAAGTCGATCATACACACGGTGGTGAATAGGGCAATGACTTGACAAAACTCGCCAGTGAAGGGAAGCTGGATCCCGTCATTGGGCGCGAAGAAGAGATCCGTCGAACAATTCAAGTCCTTGCTCGTCGAACCAAGAACAATCCTGTCCTGATCGGAGAGGCTGGTGTCGGAAAGACCAGTATTGTGGAAGGATTAGCCCAGAGAATCGTCAACGGTGAAGTTCCGGAATCCATCAAGGACAAGCGAGTCATCTCTCTAGACTTGGGTGCTCTGGTTGCAGGCGCCAAATACAGAGGTGAATTCGAAGAGCGATTAAAGGCTGTTCTGGCCGATGTTACAGCAGAAGAAGGCAAGATCATCCTGTTCATCGATGAACTGCATACGCTCCTTGGTCTCGGCAAGTCGGAGGGAGCCATGGATGCTGGGAACATGCTGAAGCCTGCATTGTCTCGTGGTTCATTACACTGCTGCGGAGCGACCACAATTGATGAGTACCGCAAATACATCGAGAAGGATCCAGCACTGGCACGGCGCTTCCAATCAGTGATGGTGAACGAACCTTCCGTAGAAGATACGATCTCCATCTTGCGTGGTCTCAAGGAGCGCTATGAAGTCCATCATGGAGTCCGTATTGCGGATTCAGCCTTAGTTGCTGCCGCTGTACAGAGTCACCGATACATTACAGATCGCTTCTTACCGGACAAAGCCATTGATCTGGTCGACGAAGCTTGTTCCAAGCTTCGACTGCAACAGGAGAGCAAGCCTGATGTGATTGAGAGTTTGGATCGCAGCATCGTCACCATGGAGATTGAACTCGAAAGCTTGAGAAAGGAGACTGATCCTCTCTCTGTCACTAGGCGACAGAAGTTGGAGGAGGATCTGTCCTCCAAGAAGGACGAGAATAGGCGGTTGACAGAGATCTGGAAGCGTGAAAGGTAAATTTTGCATTGGTCTGATAGTGGTATGTGTCGTATGTGTCGTCTTGAAGTGTACTGACTCTATGGCATTTCCTTGCCTCCCAATAACAGAGAAAAGCTGGATATGATCAAGAGCGCCAAGGCAGATTTGGAGCAGGCCCGTATCGATCTCGAGGCTGCTCAACGTAAAGGAGACTTCACTCGAGCTTCAGAGTTGCGTTATGGAGTGATCCCCAAACTTGAAGCCAGCCTTCCCAAGGAAGAAAAGGTGCCAAGGGAAGCTATTGAAGCTGGTCTGCATGATACTGAGGATTCAGAGAAGCCCATGGGACCACTGGGAACTGAGGAGGAAGTTGAGAATCTGGTTCATGAGCGCGTTACAGCAGACGACATCTCAAGGGTCGTTGCAAGGATGACTGGTATCCCTGTTCAGAATCTTTTGAAGGGCGAGAAGGAACGCTTGTTGGGAATGGAAAAGGCCTTGTCACAGCGCGTGGTTGGTCAGGATGAAGCCATTTCTGCGGTGTCCGAAGCCGTACGCCTGAGCCGTGCCGGCCTCTCCAGCCCGACGCGTCCTATTGCATCGTTCATGTTCCTCGGACCAACGGGTGTTGGAAAGGTAACATTGGTTCACGTCATTCAGCTCGAACGTGCTGCTTGCTTGCAAGGAGACTAATCATTACCTCTGCGTTCAATTTCTACACTCCATATCCAGACCGAGTTGTGCAAAGCCATTGCCCAGTTCCTCTTTGATACAGAGAGTGCAATCGTTCGCATCGACATGTCCGAGTACATGGAAAAGTTTTCGACCTCACGCCTCATCGGTGCACCACCCGGCTATGTCGGCCATGAAGAAGGAGGCGAATTGACAGAGGCGATCCGTCGCAAGCCTTATTCAGTGATCTTGTTTGACGAGATGGAGAAGGCGAACAAGGATGTTTTCAATTTGATGCTTCAGGTTCTCGACGATGGACGATTGACGGATTCTCAAGGCCGGACCGTGGACTTTAGGAACACGATCATTATCATGACATCCAACCTGGGAGCCGATATGCTCGCTCTTGCGGAAGATGATGCCTCTGCGAGATCACCTTCCATCATGAGTAAAATGGCTAAGAAGACAACCCCATCGGACGAGAGCAAGGTCACGGATGAAGAGAAGGAGGCCGTAATGCAAGTGGTGAGACGACACTTTGCTCCCGAATTTGTCAACCGTGTGGATGACATGGTAAGTAGATAAAGTGCAAGGACGACGGTAAGTTTGTGTTTTGCAGACTCTCTTGATTCTCTAACACTTCCTCGTCGGTATTGACAATAGATTGTGTTCAACCGGCTTTCTCACAAGTCTATCCGCGACATTGTCGATGTCCGTTTGCAAGATGTTCAGAAACGGTTGGAGGACCGACGTATCACAATTTCTGCAGACAATGGTGCCAAAGAGTGGCTCGCGAATCGCGGATACAGTTCTGCCTATGGAGCCCGACCACTGAACCGTGTCATCCAGAAGCAATTGCTACAACCCTTGGCCAAACTCATTATTGAGGGCAAGGTCAAAGTCGGAGAGGATATTGGTGTTTCCGTAGACAATGATCAGTTGAAGCTCGCTGCACATGCGGAGCAGTGAAAAGACGGAAGGGAAGATGATCCAACCCTCCCTCATTTCATTGTGCTTTGCAGAATCGATCACCACAATAAAAGAAAAACATGGAATTTTTACACATGGGTTTATCTAGGAGAGACGGATATCGATAACAGGTTGTTGTAGTCCTTGCATTTGCTCAAGCAGAGTATTCCTTCTCGAGGATCTTGGCAATGGTCTGAAGCTGGATGTTGCTGGTTCTAAGGGTTCATAAATGCAGATCAAGCATATCAAGTCAGCAATTTGGAATCAGAAAGAGAGCAGGTTTTTTTGGTTGACCCAAGCTTGGATATCTTACCCCTCGTAGATGGCACCAATCTTGCAATCACGGTAGAACTTCTCGACAGGGTAGTCGCGAGTGAAGCCAATACCGCCACACCACTCAATGCAGCGAGAGGCGGTGCGCTCTGCGACCTGGGAAGCGTACAGCTTGGCCATAGCAGCCTCCTTGACAAAAGGCTTGCCCTGCTCCTTCATACGAGCAGCGTTGTAGGTCAAAAGTCTGGCGGCCTCAATGTCGACCGCAATCTGTGCGTACTGGTGCTGCAATCCCTGGAAGGTTCCGATTTGCTGACCGAACTGCTTGCGCTGGAAGAGGTAAGGCATGGTGGCATCGAAGGCTCCTTGAGCAAGACCCAACATCTGGGCTGCAATACCGATACGACCCTCGTTCAAGATCTCAATGGCATATTTATAACCCTTGCCAACCTCACCCAAAATGTTGCTCGCGGGGACCACGATATCATCAAAGTTCAATGTGCAGGTCGAAGAAGCACGGATACCAAGCTTGGATTCCTTCTTGTTGACCTTGACGCCCATGCTCTTCTCGACGACAAAGCAGGTGATACCCTTGTAGCCCTTCTCAGGAGCAACATTGGCAAAGACCAAGAAGATCTCAGCCTCACCCGAGTTGGTGATCCACATCTTGGTTCCGTTGAGGATGTAGTTGTCACCATCCTTGACAGCACGAGTCTGAAGAGCAAAGGCATCCGATCCAGAGCCTGCCTCGGACAAGCAGAAGCAGCCGACAGTGTCCGCAGCAAGACGAGGCAAGAAACGTTCCTTGATGTCCTCGGAAGCGTACTTGCGGAACAAAGTATTGACAAGCGTGTTCTGGGTATGGAGGTATTCGTCAAAAGAATGAGGATAAAGAAGACCGAAGAGTGTTACTCGATGTCCTTCAAGTCCTCTCTGCTCCGTGCTACTGACACTTTTTCCCAGTTGTTCGTACCTGAACATCGCAAATAACCGAGATGGAGGGATCAACCTTGGCCAACTCTTCAATGGTCAAGATGGCGGACATGAATGAGGACTCGGAACCGCCATACTTGGAATCCGTCTCGATGCCCATCAACTAGCAGGACATTTGCAAGCAACACGAGTGGATTGGTGAGACATGTGAGTGGTGGGAATGAGAATAAATGGCTCGAGAAGAGCGTGGGAATTGAAATCCATTGATCCAACAAAGATCGCCACAAGGTCCACAAATATAACTTACGCCCTGCTCGAACAAGCCATTGAGAACACCCTTGTCCAACTGTTCGGTCTCGTCCATCTGGGCGACCTTGGGAAGAACCTGCTCCTGAGCAAAGCGGGCCACTAGAGGCGGTGGACATGAGGGAGTGAATCTAAGTATGAATACGATCGCGTCCTGCAGCCCGCCATCGAAAGCCCGTCATAAACGCGAAATAGAGGAGCTTTTTTCGTACCAGTCTCCTTCAAAAGAGTCTCATCCTCGGTCAAGGTCTGAAGAGAAACAATGTTGGAGTGGGCAGCGACAGCCTTGGAGAAGAACCTATAAGAACAACGTTGATCAAGATCATGATCCAAGCGATCAACGGATCAAGAGGTTAGTAGCAGCGCTACCGGGACCAGCCTTCTTCAGTCCCTATGATGATAGTGGCAATGGTTCTGTAGCATGATCCTGGGGAAGACTGATCCTTGGTTCGGAATAAGGCAGTTACCTGGGACGAACAGCGTTCAGGAGCGTAGGCCTGGCGACAGCTGAGGCAAGACGAGGACGGATGGCAGCGAACATGTTGAGAATGAAGAGAGTGGAGTGAGGAGTGATGAAGGGGGAAAGAGATCGGAAGGAAGAAAGAGAATCGTCTCCCCCTTCCCCTCCACGGGAGTTTGTGCAGACGCGAAGCCGTCGCCCTTGAATCTGACTGGCTCAGGCAGTGCCGTCTCCCGTGGACACGATTTCACGTGTCCTGGACTTGACCTGAAAAGACTGTCAGGACATCGAGATCCGTTTCTGAACGAAAGGATCCAGTACATTGCCACTGATGCACATAGGGGCCTCAATTGCTTTGCTCAACATGCTCTGTAAGTACGTGGACGCTCTGTCTCAACGCCATCTACACTCATAGCTAGAGCGCCTTCATCTACATTCGATTTGAACAGGCCAAGGAGTTGCTCTGCCCTCTCAATGCAGAATGAGAGTCCAGTGTGAGTGATGAGGATCCACTGGAGCAGAGGGGTCTGGCATCCAGTACAATGTACATGAGTGTGTGCCAAAGGACAGGTCCTCCATGGCCGTTACGAGTGTTTGATGTCACTCTCGTGCCAGTTGGGAACTGACTAACCCCTTATGTTTGTTCCCCACATTACAGCAGCCAATCCTTTCTCTTGCCTCAGCAACTCATTCCAACAAACAAATCGGACCGAATCGTGTGTCCGTGGACTTGGAAAAAAAAAAGAGTACGCATGCAGATGGAGAGATCGGAAGGGATTGGCATTGAAAAGGTGGATCACCCCCCATTGGCGCTCATGTATCCCTTGCAGAACGAGAAGAGAACAAAAAAGACAGCAAGCATGGATGGACACACCCCCTCGGAAAGCAACCCATCGTCCCACATCTTGGTCCATCCGAAGGAGGGTATGACAGCACCAACTGAAAAACCAAACCATGCCATGCGAGCTGTACACAAAAACCTTGACTCTCACCAGACGGTGACTCAGGCGACAGGGAAAACGCATCTGGTGTCCCTGAATACAAATTTAGATGGGCCTCGTCCTGACGTCTTTTTTCTCCTCTCTTCACTTTTTCACGCTTCACTCATCCTTCTTTCACTCTGAATTCTCTTCAACTCATCGCTCCCCACCTTACTTGCTACAGTGTCTACAGACACTTATAACCTCACACTTCCTCACCAACCGGCAACCTTTTTTGCGATTCCAGAAGAGCCGACAGGACCCAGTATACCCACTACCAGGATTGATCCCCTTGCTTCTCTCTCCTCAGCTACCTCAATCACCCATTAACTCTGTGTCCAAATGAATACCTTCACAACAAAAAGCACACCATTGCTGGGCGGTGGCGACGACGAATCCGATCATCACTCGCCTTCCACTACCAAGCATGTTGCATCCAAGAGGGAACTGACTCAAGCGGAGAACTTTGCCATCTCTGCCTTGGCTCCTTCGATGGCCGTCCTCTTCACTAATCCCTTTGACACTGTCAAAGTCCGCCTGCAGTTGCAAGGCGAGTTTGTCAAGACGAGAGAACCAGGCAGGAATGGCAAAGAGATTATCAGAGTCTCTGAAAAGGTAAAACCCTCTCAGAGCATCCTTCCCCCTCCTTATTCATCGAAGGCATCGAAAGAGAAAACGATCGAGCGGCAATCACCCTGGGCTTGGAAGCCTCTATTACCCCGCATTGCTATAGTTACTTTATTGTCACATTTCACACCCTCGTGTGAGAAGGGGACAAACCTTCTTGCCAAGTATGACCGATGGCAAAGTGACAACATCATATCCCAACGCCCTCCTCCCTCGCCAATGTTTCACTCTTTCCATCTTGAACACCAACGATTGTCGATTGTTGTTGCTGCTGCTTCCGTTGCCGCCGATGGATTTTTTCACACACATGGCGGAGCAGAGCCAAGTGAACCATACAACCATTCAACCATATATATTTTTTGTTTTGTTTTGTTTGTTGGGGTCGTCGGAACATCCAAAAAAGACGTGAGGCAGAGTGAGAAAGAATGGCGGACAATTGTGGATCTGGGAGAAGAGAGATCTTAGCATACGTACATCATCGGATCCGATGGTGCCTTACAACTAGGGGCCATTCAGAATATTAGGGAGGAGCAACAGACCACGTCGCTATGCGTGCATGTGTGTGGAGGGGGCTGCTCACCAAATGTAGATGGGTCCCATCCTCCCGAAGCGGAGAGCAGCTCAGCTCTAGATGAGGTCAACCGCTTTTTGTGCTGGTACTCTGTTGACTAACCAATGTACTGCCTCATTTTGAATACCTTGTCAATGATTAGGTATACAAGTCATCCTTGGACTGCCTCGTAAAGACTTTCCGACATGAAGGCATGCGCGGCCTTCAAAAGGGCCTCTTTCCCGCCATCCTTAAAGAATCCTCCAAGAATATCTTCCGTCTTGGTCTCTACGATCCCATTCTCAATGCAATGCACCCTCTCAACTATCCTGGCGAAGTCAGTACAGCACCGGCATGGAAACGAATGATTGCTGGTGCAACTTGTGGAGCCATGGGCGCTATCAGTGCCAATCCCTTTGAGCTGATCAAGACAAGACTTCAGTCAAACGCATCTGGAGGACTTGCGGTCGGAAATCAGTATGCCTACAACGGCACAATGTCGGCACTCCGAGCCATCATTACCAACGAAGGCGCCATGACCCTTTACCGTGGTTCGGTCATTTCCATTGCGCGATCGATGTTGGGAAGTGCCGCCAACTTGACGACCTATTCACTCATCAAGGACCATGCAAGGAACAACTGGGATGCACAGGATGGTGTCATGCTGGATATGATGAGTTCATTTGCTAGTGCGTTTATCAGTGTCGTTGTTATGAACCCTATGGATGTCGTGTAAGTGTGAACGTAGCAGTGATATGGTCCTGCCTTTTCACTTTGATCCACTGGCAAGGACGACAACACTAATCAATTTTACTGACCTTGGATATCTCTTAGCCGTATCCGCCTGTATAATCGATCCTCCAAGTCGGCATCTCAGTCAACACTGCAGTCATGTCGCCATATCTTGACAACGGAAGGACCCATGGCATTCTACAAGGGATTCTCGACTCATTTCATGCGTATCGGCCCTCACTTTACGCTTACATTCGTGTTCCTGGGTATGCTTAAACGGCAACTGATCGAGGGACAACCCGCGTCCGTCAGACTATCCAACCTTCTTCACTCCAAGGACGAGATCCCTACGACGATCTCCCCTTCCTCTCCGTCGCCATCGACGCCGTCGTTGGCCATTGTACGTCAGGAACAGATCTAAAGCGAGAGACGACATATCTCACAACGATTTGTTCTTCACCAATGGCCTCTCTTCATCAATTCATTCCTTACTCTGCACCTCCACACCCTGTACAGTACTTTTCTTTGTCTTCATCATAGAAAGCACTCTATCACTCACCACACAGCGCCACGCACGATCACACCCAGATGAAAGAGCTCCTGCGCACCCTCCCTTCTCACCTTGCAAAATACCATTTCATCTTGTTTTCCTGCTTCTTCATGATACTTGTTCTCCTGCATTTATTGTCCCCCATTCTGTTTTATTCTGGATTCTTTTTCACCGGAGAAGATACAGTAGAAGAATGGAACATGTTACGACCCTTTTGCATAAACTAGCTTAATACAACTTCTCAATATTCATCTCGAAAGATTCTTAGATTGAGGGCGGTTGGTTGTTAGGGCGATCGGATAGATTTGATCCGCATCACAGCCATTGGGTGTGAAGAAGCACGAGCCTGTAGGCTAAAGTGCTCGGGTATAAGTTTTCCCCAAGTAGCCACCCTTAAGGTTCCCGGTCTGGATGTAGGACAAGGTGTGAAAGACCGACAAGCACGCCATGCAATCCATCGCTGAAGCACATCAATGGTCCTTGCAGTTGTGTCCTGGAGAGCCATGAGGTACTGGATGATTCTTTGGGGAATTCTGTGGTTTTCGCTCTTGTTGTTGCGGAAGCCTACGTGCTCTATCCTTGATCTCCTGAGAAGATTTCCGTTCCCAGCTAAGAGGTGGCCCTTTCATGAACCTGGATATCCTTGGCTTGGCATCTTTGTGAATGTCGACAGGGATAATCAAGTTGGGGTTCTTCGATAGCTCCGTGAGATGATCCTTCTGAATCTAATCACCAGAAGCAAGGATATCCATGGGTCAGTCGAAGCGGTTGAGGAAAAGGAAAGGGTCAGAAGAGAGAATTGGTCCTGACCTCGAGGTTGTCGGCTTGAACTTCAGCAAGCTGGATCATGTTCTCGACTTCCTCTGTATCGGTCTCCCGCATATTGGCGCGAAAATCGGATCGGACGCGAGAAAGGACGAGGGAAGACCGGGTCTCCGTGGGCATCGCCTTGCCGATTTTGAGCAGCCTACGATAAAGCCCTAGCGCCCTTTTGGACTGTGGCAACGCAGCACTCCCTGTTCCTGTCATCGGCTCGACTGATCAAGAGTTGAAAGTGGTGATCTTGTACAAGAGGACTAAAATCTTCGCCCTTGTCTGTTTACATTTCAATCCACTCTGCTGACGGAAGAATGTGGGTTGATTTGTACGACATCGTACACATTCCTGAAGGAAATCCATGTAATCTCAAAAACAAGAGCACAAAAATTTTAAGTCCCCATACTCAAAAAAACTAAGTCCCTCATCCCTATGGGGATTTTCTCCGGACCCCAGACTCTCAGAGACATGTTCCCAATGCCCCCTAGGCCCTAAACACAACAGGTGTGATTCAGCGTTTCTGGGGGTACCAGCCCTGGAGCATTATCAATGGTGTCAGTGGTTGTATCCATCATTCTTGTTCCACTGTATCAAATTTTAAATGGATTTCCTTCAGGAATGTACACGAGGTCGTGAAAGTCGTGGTCGTGTACAAACATTTTTCCCTCTGCTGACGTTTCTTGCACAGCCATTCTATTCAACCAAGCTTTATTCTACATCTGTTAAATGATGTCTGTTGAAAGATTGATCCCCATTGTCTTCATCCGCTCTTTCTGCTCGTTAGTCACTGTGGCATGCCATAGCCTTATGACTTGCATCTCTGTGGCATGCTGGATACCATCCAATATAGTATCCACCTGAGTCGAGTCGAATCCTGCAGCCCACAGGCCAAGATTCCAAACTTGAGAGAGGTCAAGCGACCTGAGTATGGAAAGCATTTGCTCGAGGGTCATTACCACGTACAAAAGAAGCCTCTTGAACGATATTGAAGAAAGGAGCGTTGCCAGGAGTTCGTCATGAGACATGAATAGGGCGGCACCATAGGAGTTAGGGCGAATCGTGATGCCATCTAACTCCATTCCCCCAGGCATTTTCTTCGCGCAACCGACTAAGGCTCTCATCGCAACCGCATCTAAGCTTCCTCCGCTTTTCATTCTCATCACCAGCTCACGGACGTGCTCCCACTGAATCGACCCCAGAATGTGGACACGTTGCTCTTCATCGGCTGTCTGGATATCGATTTTGACCAATTCGGACCGGGCAACAACGCTGGCAATGTTCTTCATGTATGACTCGCTTATCTGAAGATCTGTATACAGTTCGAGCACTTTCAAGCCTGAGGTATCCTCCCCACCTTTGGCCAGGGCATCCATGGCCAATTCATCCAGCTCCCACGATCCCAACGTCATGTTGCCAAAGGATTTCCACAAGTGTATCAAATAATGATGAGGAGCCATTGGGTGTTTGGATTCTCGCTTCGGCGCTGGAATGCAAATTGAACGCTTCGAGAATGTGATCGGGTACGTCTGATATTCCGCAATTTCCAGGTAGATTTCACGGTAGGATGAGTCGTT
>Ga0247824_10000573_pt1 | contig 18484 bp, 15 predicted proteins | sample 13C_PalmiticAcid_FD_194412 | JGI IMG/M metagenome (GOLD analysis project Ga0247824, IMG submission 194412) | Soil microbial communities from agricultural site in Penn Yan, New York, United States - 13C_PalmiticAcid_Day48 | ecosystem: Environmental > Terrestrial > Soil > Agricultural land... | reverse complement strand
AAGCACCTCCCCACCACCGCCTCCTCCAGTGTTATCCCCTCCCCCCTCTTCACTCCAACTTATCCAAATGCTCCAGCCTCGTCAACACAACCTGCTTGCTCGTCTCCTCAATCTCGCCGGCCAAAAACACCTCGTCGAGGATGGCGTAGACCTTGTAGAAGTTAAACACGAGGTCGAGCTCGCAGACGTTGCCGAAAAAGGAGTCGAGCACCTCGACGAAAAAGTGGATGGCCTCGAGATAGGCGAGCTCGTTGTCGTTGGTGTCGACGCAGGCGCAAAAGAAGAGCCCCGCGTACCGCCGGTAGACGAGCTTGTGGTTGCGGAACTCGACGAAGTTGGACTGGTATTTCTGGTCGCGCGGGGCGACGAGGCGGTGGACCTTTTGAAGAGGGAGTCAGAAAATGTTGGAGTGGTGTGGGAGGGTGGGTGGAAGTGGAGGTTTACCTCGCCCTTGAGCTTGATCTTCTCGTCGTCGCTGTAGGGGTTGTACCACTTGGCCAGGCGGGTTTTGCCCCTGCGAATTGGTTGCACACGTTAGCAAGCTTGAGCAGACCAATTGGAAAGGTGGCAGAGGAGGCAAACGTACTGGCGATTCTGAATGAGAATAAAAGACAACATGGCTGCGGCGCGGGGTGCCCGCGTGTTGTCTCGCTGCCGCGCTGCGCTCTGGGATGTTGCGGTCGCGATGTCCGGGACGGGATAGGGGAGGAAGTGGGACGGCTTAAACGGATGGCTCCAGGGTACGGAGGAACAGGGGTTAGGGTTGATTGATTGATAATGCGACCCCTGTTTCTTGGAGGCCATCAAGGTGCACGCCAATCTGGTCTCCTGGGTCCGCGAATATGATCTGTCCAAATTAAGGGTATCGCATACTTTGTATAGCTAGTCTCTTGTCCCCCCTCGGATGCAGTGCCACTGTCAGAACCTCAAACACCCGGTTCTTGTTGCCTCGGCCTCCTCTAGTATCCTGAACGCCAGTGCTCCAGTGCCCTGCCAAACGCCGCCCTTCCGTCGACCCGTAACCATCTATCCCGCCGTTGAACCTTCTAGTTTCCTTGTACGGGTCCTCCGCCACCCCCCCCTCAACTTCACCATGACTACGGTCGCAACCACACAACTCTCCGGCCCCTCTGCCGAGTGACGATCTAATCCTCAGCAGCGCCCTTCCCCTCCTCTCTCAGCCGCTGCAGATACTGATGCCGGATCGTCGACAGCGTCACGACGATTCCCACGCCGCACGCGGCCAGCGTGACAAAGTACGCATTCCGGTAGCAGTCCAGCCCGTCCGGGCAAGACCGCTCGCCGTCGGGTCCGACAATGCTATGGCTGTCGAACACCACGCCATAGAAGAGATTGAAGATGTTGCCCGAAATGACGGGGCTGAGCGTCATGAACCCCCAGTTCTGGCTGAGGCCGTGGATGCCAAAGGACTCGGCGACGATGGAGGGGAACACGCCAAAGAGGAAGCCGTAGCCGAGACCCGACAGGCCCGAAACGAAACCCAGCAGGTGGGGGTTCTCGATGCTGAGGGCGCAGAGCTGGGCAACGCAGAAGACGAAGCAGGCAATGACGAGGCACCAGGCGCGACTGGCGCGCAGGACCTTGACAAGAAAGTCGGATCCGACACCTGGGGGGCTGTTAGTGTCATGAAACAAGGAGCTCCGCAGCGGGTCATCTTACCGCTCAGCAATCGGCCAAAGAAGCTGCCCAGGGACAGAATCGAGACGTGCATCTGCTGCCGCTGGACAAGGAAGGCCTCGTCGACCGAGCTGTCGTAGCGCTTCCAGAGGGCATTGACATCGTGCCCGATGTTGCTATGTCTTGGTCAGCAAGGTCCCGATGTTTTGTGAGGGAAAAAAAAAAAACCTACTTGATGGTCATCAACCCGATGCCCGCCAGAATGCCCATAATGCAAAACAGCTGCCAGAAGTCGACGTTGCGGAGCAGGCGCCAGCCGCGGATATCTATACGATGGGAGCGATCCAGATTAACACTGCTCTGGACGTAGACATCGCCGGCCAGCGACGACGACGCCTTGGACACGAGGGACGACGTCTCATCCACCTCATCCTCCTGGGACGAGCTGTCAGAGGCAAGGGGCACAGCAGCCTCGACATCGGCCTGGTCGCGCGCCGGGGCGGTGGCGTCCTGGGACGGTCCGGCGGTCGCCGCGGGAGTCGTGTAGGTGGTGGGCGACGTACCGGGTTCTGCGTCTTGCGAACGCCGCCCGCCGTGGCCGCCGTGACGCCGCGGTGCCTTGGCCTCCTCGGACAGGGTGCGGCGGAGCTGCTGCGAGTCGGACAGGCCGGAGCCGCTGTTCGGGATGCTGTGGTAAGACGCGTGGGGGTAGACCTTCAGGAAGAAGAAGCCAGCAAAGATCAAGGTAAAGGTGCCGGCGGCTAGCAGGGTGAGGAAGGCGCTGGTGTTGCCGGGGAAGAAGACGCCGCCAAAGAGCGAAAAGAAGAAGGCGCTTAGGCCAAAGGCGGCCAGGGGAAAGGCGGTAGCGGTGCCTCGGTGGTGCGGCCAGTTCAGGGCAGACGTCTTGACGGCGGCGGCAAATGCCATGCAGCCACCCAGGCCGGTGAGGTAGGCGAAAACGCACAGCATCGGCACGGACCCGGAGGCGGTCTCGTAGGCGGCGCGGAAGGGGACGTAGCCGATGCCGAGGCACATCGCTCCGGCGATGACGGCCGGGCGGGGGCCCCGGTGGTCGACAAAGAAGCCGACGGGCACGCCCATCGAGTACATGCCCATGTTGCCAGCCAAGCCGATCAGGTTGATCTCGGTGGTGGTGAGGTGCAGCTTGTCGGCGAACTGGGGCGCCCAGGCCGAGTAGACATAGTTGGTGCCGCAGGCCAGCGAGATCATGGTGGCAGCCACGCTCGACACCAGCCGGGCGCGGTGCAGCTGTTCGTCCCTCATCTTGACGGTTGAGCTTTAGGGGCGGGAGCGATAACGGAGGTACTGTGAATAAGGAGTAATATGTAATGGAAGGTCGCTTCAGCCGTATTGTAATTGAGGCATCCCGGCGCTGTGTCTAGCGTGACGTGTCCGGGTCGGGATGGTGCAGCGGTGGTTTACGGGCGATTGCACGATGGCAGGTTCAAGTTCATCGCGAGTGAGGACGGGCCCGGGGACGGAGGGAGGGCAGATGGAGGTGCCTTTGACGCTGTGGGTTTAGGTTTCAGGAGCCTTGGCTTATCTGGGCCTAGCCGGGGACCCTGGTGACATCTGTCTGATGAGAGGCGGGCTCAGGCGGGTCTCGGTTGTTGCCGCCTTCGCTCCTTTGTGGCTGCGCTGATTGGGCGCCCGGAAGTCAGAAGCCGACAGGGGATCGCAGCCACCCACTCAGACTCCAGAGGCAAGCCACAGGTTGAGCCAAGTGATCACGGAGACAGTCTCAGTCTCCCAGGATCACACACCGCCAGTACCCTGTATTTTCGGCAGTGTGGTGAAGGGATTTTAGACGAGCGGGACGCTGACACATCGGACGGAAAGCCAAGACAAAAACAGGAGAAAATTGGTCGAGCCAAGTCCGGCAAAGGGCCCCATTACCTAAGAGCCGGTAACGTGGCGCAGGTCGCCATCAGCTGTGGCGCAGTCGCCCTCGGCCAGAGCACGGTGGGCTGGGAAGGGGCAGAACAGGTGCCTTGGCAACTGGCGCAAAGGGCCCTGCAGCTGCTGCCCGCAGTCGTCATCCAACATCCGACTCCATCAACCGCCCGCCAGCGACAGACAAACGCCATCGACCACTCCCGCCCTCCCGCTCCGAACATCGGCACCACTCCTTCGCCGTTGATACACGCGACGACGCGACTGCGCTGTGCACCTGCACCTGCTGATATTATTTGCTTGAGGAAGCCCGGGGCTGCCAGTCGCCGCCATGGGCGCTCTCCTCTCGCTTCCGCTGCTGGCGGTGCCGAGCATGGGCACCGTATGTATTCTCGGGACTCTTGGGGCATGGCATTCAACTCACGTTCTTGCAGGTCCTCTCCTTTGCAGCGAGCTGTTGCGGCGCCGCGACCTGCTCCATGGTGTGCAGCGCCTGCGGGAAGTGCGGGAACAGGCAAGCAACCCCCCCCCAACCTACACCAGGCCGTCGCTCACTAACACGCCTCTCCCAGCGTCGCAACCCGTATCGCATACGCCCTCATCCTCCTCGTCAACTCAATCCTGTCGTGGATCATGCTCACGAAATGGGCCGTCGAGAAGCTGCAACACCTAATGCTTGACTATGTCAAGATCAAGTGCGGCGACGGCGACTGCTACGGCTGGCTGGCCGTCCACCGCATCAACTTCGCCCTCGGAATCTTCCACCTCCTCCTGGCCGCCCTCATGCTGGGCGTGCACTCGTCCAAGAACCCCCGCGCCGCCATCCAGAACGGCTACTGGGGCCCCAAGATCATTGCCTGGCTCGGCCTGATCGTGCTGACCTTCTTCATCCCGGACACCTTCTTCCAGTTCTGGGGCAACTACGTCGCCATGGTCGGCGCCATGCTGTTCCTGATCCTCGGCCTGATCCTGCTGGTCGACCTGGCCCACAACTGGGCCGAGTACTGCCTCGCCCAGATCGAGGACACCGAGTCCAAGACGTGGCGCGTCATCCTGATCGGCTCCACCCTGGGCATGTACCTAGCCTCGCTGGCCATGACCATCGTGCAGTACATCTTTTTTGCGTCCGGCGGCTGCTCCATGAACCAGGCCGCCATCACCATCAACCTCCTCCTCTGGATCGCCGTCTCCGCCATCTCGGTCCACCCCGCCGTCCAGGCCCACAACCCCAAGGCCGGCCTCGCCCAGGCCGCCATGGTCGCCGTCTACTGCACCTACCTCACCATGTCCGCCGTCTCCATGGAGCCCGACGAGACCGAGGATCACCGCTGCAACCCGCTCGTCCTCGGCCAGGGCACCCGCACCACCACCATCGTCGTCGGCGCAATCATGACCATGCTCACCGTCGCTTACACCACCACCCGCGCTGCCACCCAATCCCTCGGCCTCGGCGGCAGCAACTCCAAGAACGGACCCATCCGCCTCCCGGACAGCGAGGCCGACTACGAGCACGACCTCGTCACCCAGCAGCCCACCGCCCGCCGGCAGATGCGCGCCGAAGCCCTCCGCCGCGCCGTCGAGGAGGGCAGCCTGCCCGCCGACGCCCTGCTATCGGACAACGACGACGACGACTCGGACGGCAGCCATGGGGCCAACAACGGCAACACGACGCACGACGACGAGCGCGCCAGCACGCAGTACAGCTACGCCATGTTCCACGTCATCTTCTTCCTGGCCACCGCCTGGGTCGCCACGCTGCTGACCATGGACTGGGACGCTGACAAGCAGGACGATTTTGCCACCGTGGGTAGGACGCTGTGGGCGAGCTGGGTCAAGATTGTGAGCTCGTGGGTGTGCTATGCCATGTACGTGTGGACGCTGGTCGCCCCGGTGGTGTTGCCGGATCGGTTTGAGTTTGAGTGAGCGGGCGGGGTGGATGGGTGGAGCGGGTCGGGGGGATTGGGATGGGGCTCGGGATAGGGATCGGAAGGGATTGGTTTGCTTGTTTGGTTTGTTGGGCATTAGGATTGTTCCTTCACTTGGCGAGCATGGGAGTGGCTTCTTGGCTTTGCTTTGAGAGAGCGGGGTTTGGCGTATGCATCCGTTCCTTTTTTCTTCTGTCATCATTGTTCATGTTCCCTTTCGTCATATCTGTGTCAGTGTCGGCGATGCTCGGTGTGGTGTGGTGTGGTGGCCTGTGTCTGAAACACAATGCATGCGATGCTCTACTGCATATTCCTCGGGCGCTGGGGGCGTTGATCAGATGGGTGGTTGGGTGGCTTATCATTCTATCATTTCAATCTACCACTTCAATCTATCATTTCAATCTATCACTCAGTTCAACTCAGCCACCATTTTCTCAATGTCGTACATACCTCAGAGGTTTGGTGATGAGGTTAACCACCTGCGTCTACACCGACAAGACGTGCGATTGTGCTGTCGTCCACGCAACAGAGGCCTTGTCGGCTGTCTGTCGTGTCTCAACTATCAGTTTTGATGCATTCCTCCCTTCGGATATCAAATTGCGGAAGTGATGTGTCGCGCCAAGGCGAACGCAGGTGGTGAAGCCAAACTGGAATTGGTGATGATGGCTGGATTACAGTGCGCTTCGGCCGACTCAACGACTGCCCGGGACTGTGTATAGAACCACCATCCCTGCCCTGGATATAAAGGAGCAGATCCCTCTTCCTTAGTCCGCCGCTTTGGGTAAAGCTCGGTGGGAGGTTTCGGAGCAGGAAGGAGGTGAGAGCCCGTGATCTGATCCTGCTGCACGCCACGCATGCCACGCATGCCACGGCGACGAGGGGGGCCCTGACCCGAAGCGGCGGTATCTGAACGTAGTTTAAGGCCTGAGAGGCAGGGGAATGGGATGAAAGAGTAATTCGAGGCCAGAGAAGGGGTGGAGTGGGATGGGAGAATACTACAAGAGTAAGGGGTCAGCCACGAAATCAAACATTGAGGCCGTTTTTCGTAGCAGTATTCAAAATTCAAATATCAGAAATCAGACTCAGCCCAAATCTTCCTCTCCATCCCCGACTAGCCATGCTCGATCCGGAAAAGACGAAGCACGAGTACGACAGCATCGCAGCTGTCTACAACAACCACTACGGCCCATCCCCCACGGCCTCTCTCGAGCACGAACTCATCGGCATCGCCCTGGGCGACCTGACGGGCCGAACCGTCCTCGACCTCGGCGGCGGCAGCGGCCTCCACGCCCGCCACGCCGTCGAGCTCGGAGCCGTCGCCGTGGACATCATCGACGTCTCGCCCGGCATGCTCAAGGTTGCCGCGGACATTGAAAAGGCGGCGGGCCGCGGCGGCGTCATGCGCTTCTTCGCGGCCGACGCCGCTAAGCCGCTGTCGCACCTGCCGCTCCGCGAGGGAGGGTACGATGTGGTGATGGCCAACTGGGTGTTTGACTTTGCCGAGACGGTCGAGGTGCTCGAGGCGATGTTCCGAAACGCCGTGCGGTATCTCAAGACGGGCGGTTTGTTTGTCGGAGTCCGGATTGCGAACCCGTACAGCACCGTTCTCAAGACTGGCCAACACGGCTTGACCTTCACGTCGATGCAGCCTATCCCTGGCGGAGTCAAATATCGCGAGGTCATTTTGTCCGATCCTCCCATCGAGTCTGACGCGGCAAGCCTCGAAGTGCTGTACTCGGGCTCGCCCGCCGTATATGAGGAGGCTGGGTTGACGGGCGTTGAGATCATCCCGTACACGGCCGGAAGCGTCGTGGACAACGATCCTTGGTACTGGGCAGACTTTTTGAAAGATCCTTTCTTCGCTGTTGTGAAGGCGCTGAAAAAGTAGGTTGCTAGCGACGGAGTAGGGAAAGACGCGTGTTGTTGTTTGGAGTACTTTGAATTCATTTCTTTAGTAACTCAGGTATAGTTACTGAGAGTTGGTTATTAATTAGTTTGCATTGGTCTCGCTCTATTCTTTGGTGACCCTTTGTATCAGTCTCACTTCTCTCATCAGTGAGACTGTTGCTCCTTGAAACTGTGGCTGACCTTTGTTGCTCATGAGACCTCCATGTATGTTAGCCGCATGTTCCCACACGATGTGTAAGCGGTATGCGTGGTGGGACTGTCTTGTCATGTCTATGGAGCAGGGGGAAGGGAGCCGCCATGGGGGCAGGCACCACGACTCGGGGCAAACGAGCAAAACGGACATGAATGACATCCGCCATCGGTGGGCTGAACGGGATACCGCATAGACGGCAGCAACACAACTCGATGCCGTCTCCAGCCGCCCCATGCCGTGCCGTTCGTCCGAAGATATTGATTGATAACCCCCTTGTCCTGTCGGGTACAGCATCCTGCGGTCTCGGATCTCGGGTCTCTTGGATGGCAGGTATACGCGGCGCGACCGACTGACAGCCGCCGCGCTGGGTGAGGTTCCGATGACAAGGCCCGTCGACTCGTTGTGGGAGACTCGGATGCAACCATGTGGGCCGTGGGGTGGTGGGAGTCCCGATTGCGGGAGGCCTTCCGGGACGGGATCGGGGAGTGCGCCGCTCGCTCGCTTAGAGGCAGACTGCGGGTTGCCGAGCTTCTACTTTGGGGGCTCTGCTGAACCGAGTTGGGGGTCCTCGAGCTGGATATGTGATGGCGGCGGTCGGGTAGTGTATCTGATGTTTTGGCTTGCGGAACCGCTCTCAGTGTTTGCTCTGGACTGGGCCAGATAGGGGACGAGACCCTTTGTCGACGCCTGGCTCTTTTGCCGATGCCGTGATGCAATGTTTGCCGCCGGTAAGGCGGGAGGTGGGGATAATGCTTGAGCTCAAGCCGAAGGCTGAGGCTGCAGGAGCCGCATCGGAGTGTTATCCTCGCAGACACTCTTCCCTCCGCCCGGCCTCCGGAACCTTCTTGCCTCTCCCACTCTTTCTCCCACCCCCTTCTCGTCCTCGGTCCCTCGCGTGACCACCTGGTGGCATTGCACGTTACATCAGTCTTGCATGCCGCCGTGCGACTTGAGAGTCTTGCTCAGAAACCAACATTGCCAGAGTAGCGGTCAGACGCAGAATGCGGCGAGTGTACGGGACAAGCAGAGTGTGGTGATATTGCGACAAACGGCGAAGCTGGCAACGGGTGTCACGGGCCGAGATATCTGGGATTGCCCCGGGTCGCCCCCCCGAGACCATGATCTCGGCCGCGGTCCCACCTGCTTTCGCATACCAGGGTTGACAGGCGGGGATATCCCTCTCCTGCAGGTCAGGACGCGGTGCCAAGTATGTGCTGTAGGCGTTGTGTTAGGCCGTCTGACGGCCGAGTCGTCCAAAGGTGAGGTCCGACACCACCGCGTCTCCCTCGCTCCAGCCAAGGACGATAAGAAGCGGTGTCACCGGGGCAAGGAGGCGGGGGATTTTCATGCTTGTCACTGCCGCACCCCCGGAGCGCAGATGCTTGAATCCCTAGCCGGGACGGGCCCTGCCTGTGCGACGCCTTGGTGTGACGCGAAAGGAGAGCTGGCCCCTTGCGATATCAGAGCCGGGATGGTGTTTCTAGCATCGAGAACCGTGGCTGCCAAGGAGCTCGGGTGTCCAGCACGGCAATCGCGCCTCGTCAAAGCCCGTCCGAAGGCAAAGGCGCTTGGCAAAGACGGCTGAAGCGCTGGAAATCAGACGAGGTCATCGGGAACCTGCAGGACGCCGTCTCGCGGACAGAGAGACAGCGCATCCACCGTCCCCGATGCCTCTTCTCTTCCCCAAAACACCGACATCAGACAACCCTCTCTCGCCCTCACCGCTGAGTACCACCAACCCCATCTGTCGAGAGAACACCCCGGTGTAACAAGCAAAAGCCCATCATACCAAAGGGGAAACCAACGCGCCGCCCCATCCCAGAAGCGAGTGGCATTGGGGGTGGCATGGCAAGCCAGGGGTCCAATGGACCCAAGCAAGCGGTTGGGCGTCATGACTTGTCATCTCTCCATCGCTATCTTGCAGGGCGATAAACCTGGGGAAATCGGATGCCGGCGGCGGCGTCAGGGCCACGGTCGGAGGGTTTAGACGAACCGCGTATGGCCGCACCAGAAAAACAGGGGTACCGGTGAGAGACAGTCGATGCGGCCCCCCTGTCACGCCCTGCAAGAGCAAACAAACAAATTGCCTGCCAGCGGTGGGCACACCGGGAGTTTGGGGCCACCGGTCAAGCCGGCGAATATTCCGTCGCAGATAAAACGACGCATGACGTGCAGTCAGGCCGCATCGCTGGAGGGCGCCTCTCGATAGACCCAACACGGCCGTGGGGGCTTCGGCCGGAGCGCAACTTTGGAGACTGCATCTGGAGGGTCAAGTCGAGAGCAGGTGTGGTTGTACTGCCGCTGGAGGCTTCTGGTCGATGAGGAAGAGACCTTGGGGCTCGGGGGCATTGGCGAATAGGGGAGGACGCGACGCGAATCAAATTGTGTTGCATTCGATGAGCAGATTCATGACCGTGATGCTTGACGGACCACGACTGGACATGATGCTCCTGATCATCAGCTGGCGGACCTGTGCTACCGGCAAGCGCTTTCCGGGCTGGCATGAGGTTGCGGCGAGCATTACCGTCGAGAGAGCAAAGCAGTGGAAGAGATACCACCAAACCAAGTCCCTGGGTGCCACCATGCTCCTGCAGAGGCGGGGAGGCACGCCAGCAGCGGCTCGGCATCTGACCCCGGCCTGAGGCTGGAATGGCGTTATCGACGGTTGACATGTGCAGCAGCATGGAGTGACCAGGGCGAGGCGAGACGCCTTTCTATTCCTCATTCTAGCAAGCCTGCCGGTTCCGCAGGCTATCGTCGGCAACAACTATCCCGCAACCCACATCCGCCGGCCGTCCTGTGAGGTTGGGAAAGATAAATAGACCCCGACGCCCTTGCTCTGGCACAAGGGCGCGGAGAAACCCCTTCTGTGCGGCCACCAAGATCCTCGCTGATGAGCCAGACTTCTCGATCCTTCGCAGCCCCGACCAACCATGCCCCACAGCGTGAAAGACCAGACGGAAACCCAGGACCTCCACCGACGGTTGGTCGAGCCTGCTGTTTGTTGAGGTTATTGCTGAGACCTCTCGTGTCTGTGTTTCGCAGTAACGAACAACTCAACACGCCCCTGTCGGCTCTGGCTGGGAATGCCGCCCAGCAGCAGTCCCCAATGCTGAAAGCCTGGAGCAAAGAACTTGATCCCAAGAATCTCACCATCAATGAAGCTCTTTTCCTCGGCGGACTGGCGGGGTAGGTGACACCTTCTTGGTGAACTGGCCGTCCATGCTGATAATCCAAGTGGCCGTGCCGGGGTCCGAGATGCGGGGGGTAGCCAGAGTGCCGACGGCGCGCGGCTGTAGGCGCTTCGCAAGCGAGTGTGGGGTTGACGCGTGGGTGTATGGGCGTTCCGGGAACGCGGGGACCCGTTTCCCGTTGTACTTCTTACATTCGACTCTATGCAGAATTCCATCCCTTGTCCCTGAAAGACGCGGCCGGTGCCATTGCATTGACACGTCGGCAAACCTATATGATTTGGAGAGTTACAGGCGGCTTAGGCCAACGGAGTGGCGCCCTCGGCATGAGCCCCATTTGCGTGGAAGCCATCGAGCGTGACAGTCACCGCGCCGGCTTGTACAAGCTAGGGAAGGGGTTGGTTATTAGACGATTGGCGGCACAACCAGGATGGACGATGTTTCCACTTACAGCACGGGAGAGATCGTCCATGAGATCATCCACATCCTCGATACCGACACAGAGCCGGATGATGTCCTCGGGCATCTGTCTTTCCTGTCTTGTCTTGGCATCAATGCTCGCATGGCTCATGCGGCAGGGCATGCTAATGAGACTGTTGACACAACCGAAGCTGACGCTGATACCCCAGAGTCTGGTAGCCTCGACGATCCTCTCAGAGAGTGCGACGTCTCCCGTCTCAAACGAGAGCACAGCGCCAGCGCCGCGCGCCATCGACCAATGGAGGTCGTACTGCGGGTGTGATTTCAGGCCTGGGTAGCGGACGCGGAAGCCGTGCGACTCGAGGAACTCTGCGATTTGCTGCGCGTTGCCCTGCTGCTTCTCCATGCGGATGGCCAGCGTCTTGACACCTCTCATGAGAAGGAAGGAATCGTTGGGCGAGAGTCCGCAGCCTGTCGCGTTGATGGTGAAGTACATCTTGTCGCCAATCTCGGCGTCATTGCACGCAATCACACCAGCCATGATGTCGTGGTGTCCCGAGAGGTACTTTGTGCCAGACTCGTACACGATGTCCGCGCCAATGTCCAGGGGGTTAAAGAGCATGGGCGAGAGCATCGTGTTATCCACCACCACGAGCGCTTTGCTGTTAGCATCGTGGGTTGCTCTCGCGATCGACGGGATGTCAACGATCTTGATCAGAGGGTTCGTCGGGGTTTCGAGCAGCACCATGGCCGTCTTTTCTGAAATCACTTCCGTGACGGACTCGGCTCTGGTGGTGTCGACGTGGTGCACCACGACTCCCTGGTTGTTCTTGAGATAGGTGAGGAGCCGGTTTGTGCCGCCATACAGATCGTCGCCAGTGATAACCTCATCACCCGGCTTGAGGAGACGCGTGATGACATCGAGAGCGCCCATGCCGGATCCGACGGCCAGGGCGCGGTTCGCGTTCATGATCTTGGCCAGATGGCGCTCGAGATGTGTTCGGGTCGGGTTGCCCGATCGGGTGTAGTCGTACTCGTTGCCACCGTTGGACGACGTCTGCTTGAAGGTTGCCGACTGGTAGATGGGGATGCTCGAGGAGCCGTACTGGTCCTTGGACTCCGTATAGACCAGTTCCGTCGCGAGGGCATACCGCTTCCGGCCCGAGAGCGGGCTCGAAGGGGCAGGCGAGGGAGGGAGGGCATGGCCGTCAAGGTCGAGTCTTGTGAAGACCTTGTTGGCGGCCTGCGACACAGGGCTCAGTCTGTTGGGGGACGCCATTGGAAAAGAGGGACGGGACTCCGGGGGACTGTGAGTCAACTAAGGATTGGAGGGAGACAAAAGAAGGGAGGGAGGGGCAATTGGAGTCGCCACCCAGCAGAGCAGTTGTAGAGAGGGCAAGAGGTTCTGCAATTGGAGTAATTGGAGGAGGAACAGCTCAAAGATCCCCAATGCGCGAGGAAAGAGATGGGGAGCCTGTATGAGTAACCTGAGGGAGAGCACCTTCCCCTGGAGTCATTGGGTGTTTCCGGGGAAGGCACCATGCAGTGGTGTCGACCGCTTTTTCCATCCGAGCCCGGAGCAGTCAAGGGCGACGGATAAGGGGTACCTCGCCGTGAGTGGCGGATGTGTGGCACCCCAAGGTATCCGATATCCGACCAAGGATACCCCACAGTGGGGCACTCAGATGACGTGCTTGCTGGGAGCCGGGACGAGATCGCGGTCGGCTCGGCAGTGCCTGTGTCTTTTGAGGAGTCACCGAGTTTACTGGAGTTGAAACTGCGAATTCAACACAGCAGGATACCGTCGTGGCAATCTTTACGGTGATAGCCGTCCTTGATGTGCATATAAGGCGCGTGGATGAAGGTGTCGCGTGTCCCTTGAAGCTGAGACTCGAACCACTAGCTCGCAGCAGAGTCGGCTAAACACCAGGCGTCGCACAACGAAGGGATGAGGTGATTCATTCATCTGGGTATTACTCTATATCTGTTATTCCGTTTCCTGCCGGGTTTGTCTGCCGTGCCGTCCATAATCTTTCGTACAGTTGACGAGTAAGTTGCGTCTGCGTAGGTGAGAGATGCTACAGTGCTGAAGTTGCATCCTCCTGAGTGGGGTGAAGGCACAGAGCACGCCAGTTCCTTATGCGGACCTCGTGACTTGGTCGTCGTCCACTTCCTCGACATCTTCGTAATCATCACTGGATGACTTGGATGCCGCATTGGCTGTGCTTGGCTGGCGGGAGTGTCTTTCGGCGACAACTTGCCGGCCCGGGCGGCCAAAGAAATCCTCAGTCTTGATGCCCCGGATATGGTTTGGGTTCACCTGCGACATGCCCTTCCCCGATGCCTTGCGTTGGCGGATGTACTCCCTCATGGGCGCCATGGCCGCGTCTCGGCATGTTTCTTTGAGATCGCTGCCGGACATGCCTGCCGTGACCCTGGCGATGTAGTCCAAGTCGAACTGCTCGGGGTCGCGCTTGGTATCTCCGAGAACCAGCTGGAGAATGCGCCGCCGTTGTTCTACCCCGGGCAGCGGGACGGGGAACTTTTTCGGCATTCTCCTGAGAATGGCCTCGTCGATATCGTTGATCCTGTTCGTGGCGCCTAGCACAACGATCCTATTCGGGACACCGGCCGCGTTCGTCGACGTGAGACCATCCCAGAGCGTCATGAACCTGTATCGGTTAGAAAGATCGCTACCACAAACACTGTTGGGCGACTTACTCGGCCTTGACCATGCCACTCGCCTCGTGTTCTCCACTCCTGCGTGTGCCCAGGACGGCGTCGATCTCATCGATGAAGATGATGGAGGGCTGCAGCTTCTGGGCCAGGGAAAAGACGGCGCGGACCAGCTTGTTGGAGTCGCCGTACCACTTCTCCGTCAGGGTCGAGATGTGGAGATTGATGAAGGAGGCGCCGCTCTCGTGGGCCACCGCCTTGGCCAGCATCGTCTTGCCGCACCCCGGCGGCCCGTACAGCAGGACACCAGAGGGCGCCGCCAGCAGCGCACCGCCATGACTGTACAGATGCGGCATCGTCAACGGATAGATGATGGACTCCTTGAGCTCTTCGATGATGTCGTCAAGACCGCCGATGGCGTCGAAGCCGACGGGGATGTCTTCGGGTGCAACGACCTCCAGGGCGACCTGGTTCTCGTACTCGTTGAGAACGAGCCTCTCCAGCCTGGCTGCGTGCCGGGACCTGTCGGTGCCATCGCCGCCTTCGGCATCTTCGTCAACTTGCCTCCGCCGTATCCTCTGCAGGTTTGCTTGTGCTTTTAACCTGGCCTGCTCGTTCTTCTCCCGGTCGGGATCGACTAGTTTCGAGAGATAGGGGCCGACGACATCTTGGACGAAAAAATAGGCCGCTATTGTCTGGAAGATGTGACGTGTTTGTTAGCAGGCGCGCCATCACATGCTATGTGCAATCAAGTTGTTGCCTGTAAGCCAGCCATGTGTACATACCCCGGCGGCCAACGCCAGGCCCGTGACAATTTCCTTGATTCGTTTTTGTTCGCTCATATTGTGTTGGGCTGCAGTGCGGCAGTCCGCGCTGGCGCAGGGTCAAAGTGAAGTTGGACACTTTTTCAGCATGCATGGAGAGGCCGCGCATCCAGTGGCCCGCGGGCGAGGTTCAAAAGGTTGCCGCAACGCCGAGGACGAACGCAGCCGCTGGGCCTGGGCCTGCGCTTCGAGCCATGTGCTAACGCCACCGGTGGCTGAAAGAAGGACGGGACAGGGATGCTCGCGCTTGTCGCTGGCGTAGCGCCCAGCCCCACGGGGTACAGTACCTTCTGTGCGCTGTAACGTGTAAGGTACCTGCTCAGTTACAGGTAACTTGCGCAAACAACAATCAGTGGCACGCGAGTAGAAACACTTGTCTTTGAGATATGTAGCTGAAATAATTGGTCGATTTGGGCAGAGTGCTGTTGGGAGGGATACCTCAGAGAAATACCCGACAAAACGGAAGACTTGACAATCTGGTAGTTGCGACTGAGAGATGAGCGCTGTGACTGGCGATGCAATGGCGACTGGCACCGCGACGGGGCACGGGCTGGCACCAACACTTACCTGGGCTCTGCGACTGTCATCTGTCATTTGTACCAAGTAACTAATGTACCTTTAATAAACCCCAAGGATTGACGCTGCTGGGCGACTGGTGTCGCGTGGGCCGATTGGCATCGCATGGGCCGACTGGCACCGGACGGGCGACGACCTAGCACTCTCAGGCACTATGCGGACAACTGGCACCGCGTGGGCGACGATCAGGCGCGCCTTTTGGCTTAGTTGTTGTGATCCAGCGCTGGCATCCCTTGTGACTCACCCACATCACAAAATACCAGATCCTCGTTGGTCACCCACGCTCTCGGGACCCTGTAGTCCACGCCACAAGCCAGGTGAAAGAGGGGAGACAAACTGCAGCATCGACTCAAGTCCAGACTGGGCTGTAGAGATGTACAGAAATCTCAACGTGGATTCCAAGTGACTTGGGAATTTCTGTTTAAATTTCCACTGTACCAAGGTGCGAATGGTGGTTCAAATTCCGAGCTGCTCATAGGGGACAGAAACCGCGTGGGTTGTCATCAGCGCGTTTGTTTTAAATTGGCTCCAAACACCTTGTTGGCCGGGTTGCCCGTTTGCTTTCTCGAGAGGCTTGCCAATAGCCCGTCTTGGCGCTTTGCTTTTGTAGGCAGCACTGGTCTGTCGTCCAGAGCAAATCGGATGCAGCCCCGCGACCAGGTCTGTTTGCTTGGGGGTGGTTGCTCTCCCCCGTATTAATAGCCCATGGGTTGGCCAGAGTTCCCGCCCGGGGTGGAAGCAAGTGCAACCCATTGTGTTCAACTTCAACGCGACGCTTCAAGGATCCGGGAATGCCAACCAGAGAAACTCCATCTCGCTCGGTTGCGGCTCGGGATCCTGGGACCGCGGCCGCCGGAGATGGTACGGAGCGTAAGAGGACCTACGCTGCCGCTTCTTGTGTGGGTGCCTTTGCGTGCCAACCTTGCTGAGTTGCTGATACTGAAGGTGGGACAGGAGCCAGGTTCGGACGCGCCGAGAGTGAAACGACTGAAACCTCGAGGAGCAAGTCGGGGCATCCCGTAAGTCTGGTTGCCTAGGGCGGGCGTGGTGCAACCGCTGCCTCGTCGCCATCGCTGATGTTTGTGTTCCAGTTGCAACAGCTGTCTCAGAAAAGTGGTAAACGGGTTTGATGCAGAATGCTATGATCAGTCGGGCAAGTCTTGTCAGTCACCTGGCAAACGCCCAGGAGGCTGACCTGCGATATAGGCGAGGGTTGGCGTTGCTGGGACTGCGCAAAGTCCAAAAAAGCCTGCCGTCCGGTGTGTCTCGTACCACTGCTGCAGTGTTGTCCCGGCTGCTTACCCCGGGAAGATCCCCTCAGGTGCCCTGGGCCCCGTTATCAAGTTCATTGAGGCCAACGACAGGTTCAGAAACCCTCGTGAGGACGAAGATGTGAGTCCAACGTGCCGGATGGCGGCCCATGCTGACTTAGGCTATCCGGCAAAAATACCAACTCCACCGCGAGCGCAATGCGCTTGGAATAGCTGCGAAGCAAGCCATTACCGACTGCGGTCCTCCGCCGGCGTCCCAGTCAGACGTCGAGAAGACACAGTGGGAGGCCGTGAGAAGCCTGGAGGCCTGCCTGTCCCTGCGTGGCCACGAAGAATCCAGAAAGACGACGGCCCCGTCCATCAACGTGGCTCTCGACGCCATGTCAGATGTGACTGGGTTGTTGAACGAAACCCCGGACGAGGACAGGCCGATGTTCCATCAGCGGCTCTTCAAGAGGCTCGACGACCTCGAACGGATCTGCCTGAAGATCCAGCTGCAAGGTGCCACCATCCAGGGCCAGAATGCCAGGCGTGAGCGGCATATGCTCTCAATCTTCCGCTTGGTAGAGTGCCCTGCTCGCAAAGGAAGACAGAAGAGGAGACTCGGGAACTGACACATCTCTAGCCTGGAGAATCGGAGGCCATGGGGCCAATAGCAGGGGGGCCAGAGGTTGGGGGGACAACCGTTGAGGACGGGAACGACGCGCTGGAGGTTTCAAGTGACGGTTTCGAGGATCTCGAGGATCTCGACGACCTTGATGATCTTTGACAATGTTGACGATGGTGATTATGGGGAGAAATGAGAGTCACGGTTTACCCGAGACCTTTACGAAGTTGATGTGCGTAATTTACCTGGTACTATTGACGAGACTAGCGGTATCGTAACTTACCGACCCAACTAAATTACCCCTGCATTTGTTTACTTGGGATTTTTGGTGCTGGGACAACCGTGCGCCAGTGCTCCCCCACTGTCGCAACCTGGGTTCCACAAGGATCGCAGATCGCGCCTCAACACCTGGCGTTGTCAACCCAATTTGTCGCGTCGGGTACTTACCAAGGACGCGCCGCTACTTCCCACGCTCGCAACACGGTCAGCACCCCAACCATTTCGCCAGCCCATGTCGAAGGCCAAGGTCCGGTCTCATTTGCTGCAGTTGGTGGATTCGGACTCGGAGGGCGGAATTGGAGGAACCTCGGTCGCCGCCGCGCGACCACCCGCTGTCGCTCACCATTCGACAAGATCAGATCGGACGAGCGCCATGCCCCCGAAGAAAGCCAAGGCGGGCCGCCCAGCTGCAAACAGGGTTACCAAGCCTGCGCCAAAGACATCAACCTCGCGGCTTCGAGCCGACGACCGAGTTGTCGCGGCCGCCGAGGAAGCCGTCGGGAAGAAGGCCGCCAATGCGACAGCAGGAGCGCCGGCAAAAGGGCGCGGGAGAGGGCGCAAACCCGCCACGGATGAGGAGGAAGACACCGTCATGACGGAAGCGACAGAAACTGTTGCCGAGACCCCGCCAGCGACAAAACCAAAGGGTGCCCGCGGCCGGCCTAAGAAGGTGGTCGTCGAAGCCGAGCCCTCTCCACCCGCGGCGCGGCGAGGGAGGAAGCCGGCAGGGAAGAAAACAAGCGTGGAGGACGTGTCCGAGATCCCCGAAACCCAACAACCTGATGCGACACAAAGCGATCTCGACGATGAGCACGACGACTTAGCCGACTTGCCCGTCCTGCAATCTCCAGAGCGTGTGAAATCTGGTCGCGGCAGCGCCCTAGTTCCAAGCAGCATATCGAAGCGGCCCCTTCACGCGCAGTCTCCCGACAAGGGCGATCCCGCATTGCGCCGCCGGCTGGGGGAAGTGACACAGAAATACGAAAGCCTGGAACACAAATACCGCGACCTGAAGGAAGTAGCCGTACGAGAAGCCGAGCGCAACTTTGACAAGCTCAAGAA
>Ga0247824_10000572_pt1 | contig 18490 bp, 16 predicted proteins | sample 13C_PalmiticAcid_FD_194412 | JGI IMG/M metagenome (GOLD analysis project Ga0247824, IMG submission 194412) | Soil microbial communities from agricultural site in Penn Yan, New York, United States - 13C_PalmiticAcid_Day48 | ecosystem: Environmental > Terrestrial > Soil > Agricultural land... | reverse complement strand
CCCCTCCCCTCCCTCTCTCCCTTGGCACACGCAATACACGCAATATACGCAATACACGTATCTCTCACTCACTCTTACTCTCTCTCTTTTTCCCTCGCACGCTTTTATCCACACACACATACACCCAAGCGTCTCTGTTGCCTGGAAAGGATTAGAAAATGAAAATCAAAAAGACTCCCATCAAAAAGCTAGCTGTGCCGGTAAGTTCACTTTCTCCCTACCGCAGTCGATGGATGGATGGAGGCCTTTCTATCAATCGTTTTACCAGGTGTTGGCTTCTCGCCCTCCTCGCAAAGGATCGAAAGCGCAGTATGAACGACCAGGAGACAAAGGGGGAGAGGCCGAGAGGAAAAAAAATGTGGGACAAACCGGCGACGCGCGCCCCCAGAAGCACGCCCAGAGTGTGACGAAAGCGTGCTGTCACGTCAGATACAGGTCCGACTCGGCGTTTTCATGTCAGAGCACGGAGAACCAGGATCACTGTGGTGCGATGGTGGTGACGGATCGCTCTCCAGAGTGAGTTGCCTGTCGTCAGCCGCACGGTCATACGAGAGTCCACATGACCTTGTTGATTGGGAGTTTCTTTTTTGGTTCCGCCATTCAGGAAAGGGAATGAGCACTGTTGACTTGGCAAAGCAGCAGTAGACATGGACAGAGGATGTCATCGAGACAGAAAGGGACTTTACGGGACAGTGTTATGGGTCGTGTGGGACGTATATGGGACGTGTGGGACGTATGGGACATATGGGACGTATGGGACGTGTGGGACGTGTGTGGGGGCGTGAGAATACGGCGATGTTTCAGGATAGCTCATGCCATGAACTGTTCGATATTGCTTCTATAGCCACTTCCGATCCGAAGTCTTATCAAGACGCTCAAGGATTGTCCCGAGGCAGAGATTGCAGTGCACATCGAGGCTACTCCAGAGTGGGTTTGGCCAAGAGGAGATATCTTCCACTGGGTGGGCGTCCTCAACCGCTTTGACGACCTTCTGGACAACATCTGCAAGAGCCATGACATGAAAAAACCTCAGCCCAAGGAGTTCAAGCCTGATGATCGGCGCCTGACACTGGCCATCCTCAACTTTTCGCGTCTTCTCTTGGAGAACTGCACGAACAGGAACCTGTATGCTTCGTACGAGGTATGTCCGATCGTCAAGGGGGGATGTCGTTTTTTTTTATTGTTGTTGCGGGGAGCAGGGGCGAAGGCTATCCTATCTCCCTCACCCCCTGTCTTTCAATTGCACGAAGGAGGCCCTCTAACCACATCCGTTAATATGCTCTTTTAGCAACTGAACGACTTGCTCCATGCACGCGACTTGGATGTTCTCGAGGCGTGCCTTCGTCTGTTGCTCCGACCTGCACAACGTCATAGTGCTCAGCGTTCCGCCAAATCAATATTCATGGTTTGTCAGGACCGACTTCTCGCTCTGGCACACTCTTGGGGAAGCAAAGAATACGGCCTGGATTTGCAGCAACTCGCTGACGACAATGTAGATATTCCAGAGAGGCTGAAAACCCTCAGTTTCCAGTTCTACAGAACAATATCACCTCCAAAACCAACAACAACCACAGAATCCGATGTTGCTGTAACCTCTTCAGCTCCATCGTTAGCTGCCTCAGCCTCGTCAAGCAGTACAGCACCATCGTCGTCTACGCAAGCATCCACGTCTCCTGGAAAGCAAAGGCGATCGTCTGGTTCAGGAGCATCCTCATCCCACAATCCAGGTGCAACAGGAGGCGCAGCTAGTGCCATGTCAACCACAAGCGAAGGCATGGTTGTGATTCAAGTGTCGGATCTCGCACAATTGGGCACCTCTGCCGATATGATCTTCCAGCACTTGGTTCAGGAGTACAAGGTGCCAGAAGAACATCAGTTCCAGCTTCTAAACCGCATCAGGATAGCAACCGGAATCAGCGATCCTGCGCGACGTCGACAGCTCTTGATCATTCGCATCTTGGCAATTGCGGTCATGTCACACATTTTCTCGGAACCCGTTATGGTCGAAAAGTTCTTTGCCTTTGAGCCAGAAATCATTCAAAGCCTGACCGACCTCATCCATCCAGACCACAACGTGTCCTTTGTAAGTCAACTCGAACGCTGTCATGGAATACAGTGCAGTCTTCGTTACCGGGTGGTCACGTTTTCAACAGAGGGTACACTGATTAACTCAGATTCGTTCATATTATATATGATAGGACTTGCAAACGGTGGCGCTCTTTGCTTTGGATGGATTGGCGCACTTGAGGAGCAAACAGCCAGACGTGTTAACGACCGTGAATGCCTCAGCCAGCCACGGTGTCCTACTCTATGCGCTACGCAAGATCATTACAGGCCTGGACTCGGATGACGGTAACACTCGTAGGCACTGTTTGTTTACGGATGCGCAACAAGCATTGAGCAAGGGCAATATCTCTTAACCCCCGCGCGTCTGTACCTTCTATCGTTTGCTTCATAGTGCCGTACCCTCAAGAGTTCTTGGATGCCTTCTTTGCGTTCATTTCGTTCATCATCAGCTCTGCAACTGGTGGTACCATGATCATCTCAGCCGGCCTTGTCCCAGTACTGCTCCAATTGCTTTCAAACAAGCGCCCTGTCCAACTTAGGGTAAGTAGGATTCTAAATGGCCACCTCCTTTGCGTGGCACGATTGCAGTGAACATTATTGACCATGGGGGCGTTACCCTGCTACTTTTACGATCCTAGAATGTTACCAAGTCTGTGACCATCCTGGACAGCCTCATCTATGGATTTGGTACTGCCTTTACGTCGTTTTGTTCCTCTGGTGGTCTCAATGTCCTCGTAACAAGGATCAAGGATGAGGTTGAATATTCTCTGAATCTCGTCAAAGAGGCAGAAGCCTCGCAGATGACTGGTATAACATCTACGTCCACATCGACTTGCACTGGTGGAAAGAATGACAAAGGTACGACCTTGTGCTCCATACCGTTCTTGAACCTTCTATCAACATCACTTGACAGCACAGCTGACAATCATTCTGTTACAGACGCAGATGAAGAGACGTCGCCCATTCCATTCGAGAGAACAGCATTGCTGAAGGCCATGTTCAAGTTTGTGATCCATATGATGCAGAGTCCTGGTACTCAGGAGGGTTTGCGCAACCTGATTGATACTACGTTGCCCTCGACACTAAAGGCCATTATGGAGAACCAGAACGCCCTTGGAACATCTGTTTATGCCCATGGTATGTTCAGAATGAGCATCGTCTCTCGCTTTTTCTTTGTACCAATCTCTACCATTCCTGACTGTTATTCTCCATCTGCTTAGCTATCAATACTATGACGTCCTTTATCCACAATGAGCCGACCTCACTTGCCATTCTCCAGGAAGGAAAGATACCTCAAACGCTTCTTGCCAGCCTTTCCAAAGCGATCCCAGCGTCGAACGATGTAGCCATGAACCTTCCTGGAGCCTTTGGAGCGATCTGTCTGAACCCTGCTGGATTGGAAATGTTCACAAAAGAATTCCAGATCAAAAAGTTTTTTGACATGTTCAAATCCGTTCCCCATGTACGGTCGTTCCAGGACAATGACATTGCATCGAGTCTGGGAGTGTCGATGGATGAACTGGTGCGACACCAACCTACTTTAAAGGCGAGCGTCATGACGGAAATTGTCGACATGCTAAAGCAGGTCTTGAAGATGTGCGAGTCGAGTGAAGTCATGGAGGATGATATCGCGTTCAGCACACTTCAGACAACTCGAGCCAAGAATACGCCACTCTTTGGAGAGGTCACTGAGGACGATTCATCCAAGGATGACAGGAAGGATAGCTCCGTAGCGCAGCTCATTGAGGCATCTGCAAGGGTAAGTGCCACACATTGGATAGGGTCTCCCCTCACTTGGTATACGAGAAAACGTACAAAGTCTAACAAATAACCCATCATGTTCATATTGTCAACAGTTCTGTGAGAGTTTCTTCCAAAACTCCGCAACTGCCAAGGACTTCTTAAAGGCGGGAGGCATTGACATCCTGATGAAGTTTTATACTCTTCCAACGCTGCCTTACGACCTGGCCAACACTCCAGCATTCTTCACACTGTCACATCTAATCAAGCTCTTGAGCGAAACGAATCCAGGCACTGCCATCTCTGCAGTCCTGAAAGAAGTGAACAGGCTATTGCAAGAAGTTCAGCCACTGTTAGAGTCGACCAACCCTGGATCCGATCTACTTCAATACATTGATGTGACAGGTATGTTGCTCTTGATATGTGAGAGTCTTTCGATACAAGTGGCATCTTCCATACTGAACGAGGTCGTTGTCTTTCCTTGTTCATTCTTATAGGGTCGAGCATCGAGCATATTGCACGCGGAAACGAGATCTTGAGAGACTTGATCAGTTTGCATGCCTTGAGCGGGTTGATCTCGGACATGTTTTGTGCACCAGCATTCTCTCACGGTCGAAACTCTGCAACAGTTCTAACGGCGTTTGTGAATGCCCATGGTGATGAGGCGCTCGCTGGCCTTGGTCAACTTCACAGGTAAAGGATACATTTTTCAACGGTAAACAAGTCCCACCATGGAGGGTAAATGGTTCGCCAGGTGCTGATTTCTGATCATTGATCCACCTAGGATGTGCTTATGGGAGACAATTGTGATGAAGAGTACACTTCAGAAGAGCTGGAACGATCCTAGTCCCAAATCCAAAAAGCTGTACAGTCCTGCACAGATCCCAGGAGCAGTGGATGATACTTACGAGGAGCCGGCGAATGAGGACAAAGAGATGACGGCGGCAACACCAACGATGGACGTATACACACCTAGCGCGATCAACACAAAGTATTTCAAGCTCTTGCTTACACAGATCCCACATTACCTCACGCCAATGTATCAAGGTATGGAAGCTAAGCATCGGTCATCGTGAACGCTTCGCTTTCTCCCGAATCACCAGTGACCCATTTAACACTTCAACTTTTACTTGTTCTCATAGGCATTACCAAAATGCTTTTCAACCGACGTGATGTCGAGGCGACCCAGCGCGCACACTCGTTCCAGGTGGCCGATTCTTTGTCCAAAGTGCTGGAGGCACATCTCACTTGGAAGCGACTTGGTACGTTCCTCTACTGTTGTTGCAGTCAAGATTTTTTCCGTTTCATGGCACCTGTCTAATTGTATTTCATATTGTGTGTATTAGATGGAAGCACTTCGTCCCGAGACAAGCATACATACATTAACGCGATGCTCAAGTTACTGCCGTACTTGTTCTTGGATGACCGCAACCCAGCCACTCTTCAGACAATCATGGTTGTATCATTTGCCAGGACTGGTGGTCTGGAAACCTTGTTCGTATGGCTGGATGAATTGTGGAATCTGGCGGGTGCAACCCTAGCCTCGGCTGAAAATCTGGAACAGGAGAAAAAGGATATGTTGGTAGACGTGCACGACGCGATCGAAACGATACTGAGTGTCCTTCAGATGTTCTCATCCTCAAAGCTATTGACGGAATCATCGCACACCGGGCCATTGACGTCCAGAGACGACAAAAACCGCAAAGTCGACTTTTTTGAGCCCCACGAATTCTTGGTGGATGTTCGTCGGCTCATGCTGCCTCGTATCAAGAATTTGTGGATGGACAAGAAGATGGACCGGGCACCCGCAACGACTATGCGCTTCGTCACGCAAATCATCATCAACATCTTGAGAGCCTCAGGGGAACAGAAACCAGCCGTGACCGCACCTCCAGCACCTGTTGGAACAGCGGCGCCCAACATCTTCAACGCTCGACCTTTTGTCCCGGATCCAGCCAGTGTAACGACCTTGCTTGACATGGGATTCCCTCGATCGGCTGCTGAGCTCGCCCTGACACGTTGCAGCAATCAACTCGAGCGTGCAACAGAGTATTTGCTCACTCATTCAGAAGTTGTTGCCGCTGCTATGTATGAGCAGGAACGTGAGGAAGCTGAGGCCCGCGCTGCCGCTCTTGCCGCTGTCAGTACACCCAGTACAAGCGATGCCCCTGCCGGATCGACGGCAGAAAGTAGTGCTGAGAATACTGCCGAGAATGCTACAGAGGCCAACAATCCCGAAAGCTCTGGGTCACAGCAAAGGGCCGAAGGTAGCCAGGGTCCAATGGATACTGGAAATGGAGGAACCAACGTGGACAATGATTTCGGTGATGAAGAGGACGAGGATGAGGCGGAAATGCTTCGACAGGCGCTCGCACTGTCCCAAGCTCTTGATGCTTCACTCTCTGCTGAAACGCCCAGTGATGCCCCTCATACACAGGAATCAACTACAGGAGAGGCGTCGTCATCTTCAGAAGCACCCGTACCAGCACAGGCAGCACCAACCGAGTCCGTTGAACCAACCGAGCCAGCTGAACCCGCTACACACACTGAAACAGCAACAACAACAACAGCAGCAACGTCAACATCGGTGGATCCTAGTCAAGACGAAGAGGATGACGAAGATGATGACGATGATGACGAAGAGTCGATCGACATTGAGGACGAGGAGCCTGAAGAGGATGCGGAATTGAAAGCAGCTGAAGCAGCCAAGAGAGAAGAAGAGTACAAAGCGGCACTGGAGATTTATGAAGCCCATAAGGAGGAGCTATCGAAGGGTCGTGATGAGTTGAGACCTCTCTTAGTGCCAAGGTGTCTCGAGTTGATCGAGTCGATTGATGAGGCTGTGTTCTACATTCGAGATCTGCTTATGCTTCTCTGCAAGGAAAAGGACAGTACGGTGATGGATGAGCTCATCAAAGATCTGGAAAAGGCAGGCAATTTCAACAGCATTCAGGACGACAAGGCCGGTGCTGCAGGAAAGGCCTTTGGTACACGCCTGAGACTCTTGGCACTACTTTTTGGAGATGCTACTATCCAGACCAAGATGAGCGACTATGGATCCACCATATCACCGTTGTTGAATTCGATCTTGGCGCAACACATGGAATCGCAGGGAACACAGGCAGGCAATACGTGGTTGTCACCCATGCTACTTATGGTGGAAAGCTTCCTGTCGCTCACCAATGAACCCAAGGTTGTTCCTGACGAGACTACAGCAGAAGGAAAGGCCAAGGCTCAGGAGGACAAGGAAATGAAAGAAGACATCATTTCGCCTGCCGAGAAAGAAAAGTTGCTTCACTTCTCCATCGCTCTTCTCAAGCAACAGGATCTTGTAAAGGATATCGCACTTTCCGTGTTCCGCATTCTTGTGCGCCTCACTCGACAGCACTCGCTTGCCATGGAGTTCCTGAATGCCAGCGGATTGGACTTGATCTTCTCTACACTGAAGTCTGAGAGTCTCGGAGTGCAGGGCCAGCAGAGCTTTATTATCATGATCGTGCGTCACATCATTGAAGATGCCATTGTGCTACAAGCAACCATTGAGAGAGAGATTGTGCGCTGGTTGGCACAGCCTTCACGCGGAAGGACGAGTGATCTTATTAACTATCTCCGACACAACAACTTTTTGGGATTGCGCGACCTGGATGCATTTATTGCAGGAACAATGAACGTCTGCAAGGTCACAAAGTACGACTCTGCGTTCAAGGCTCAGCAGCTAACGCTCTCCAAACCAGCCAACCCCTCAAAGCCGGACGAAGACAAGGCATCAGGAGTAGCTTCACAGGAGACTGACACGAAGGGCAAAGGAAAGGCTGTGGACCAGGAAACCGAGATGGAGGCGGCCGAGAGCTCCGAGACAGCAGCTGAGCAACCCCAGCCCTCGATAGTTGTTGCCAATGAGATCACAGAGGCATCCAGAAAGCTCTCTTCCGAGATATCCGAGACTGTCGTTCACTTTTTGGTATCGGAGCTTCTCAATGTTCGAGTGGCCAGCACTGGCACCGATTCGTCCCCATCAGGTGCATCGAATGCTTCCGGTTCATCTCCAAAGAATGCTCCAACCCAACCAGTTCCACCAGTGTCTGCCCAGGCTTCTAGCTCCGACAAGGATACCAAGCAGACCGAGGACGAACCACACGACACCAACTTTGTCTACCGTTGCTTCCTGCTTCAGTGCTTGAACGAGCTCTTAATCTCTTACCCATCCTGCAAGGTCGATATGATGAACTTTTCGCGACGCAGAGCAGGCAAAGAGCCTTCAACTGTTGCCACCAAGCCACGAGGCAATTGGCTGAGCTATCTTTTGAATGACCTGATTCCATGCAAGGATGCCAAGGACACCGAATCCCAACTCACTGAGCCAGAGTTCCAGATTTCGCTCGAATCCAACTTTGCCTCAGCAGTGCTTGTTGCAATGTGCTCCAGCATGGATGAGGAAGAAGAGAAGAAACCTGTCAGCGGCTTGGTCCTTGTCCGACGTTTCATTGTGGATGGCATTATTCGTTCTTTCAAGGATGCTGTGGCCTCGTCAGATCCCGTTGAGATCAAGTACAGAAAGTTGAGGTCGCTCTCCGATCTCAGCTACAAGATCTTGGGAGCATCTTCCTCATCCTCTGCCGTAGGGGTGAAAGCCAACGAGGATATGTCGGTCAACATTGCCAAGGTGATGTTAGAAAAGTACTTTATCGCTACCTTAACCAACGTCTTGGCGGATATCGATCTCAACTACCCAGATGCCAAGGGTTTAGTGAACGCTGTCTTGAAGCCACTGGAACATTTGACAAAGCTGTCGCTCAAGATGAGCAGGGCTGCAGACCCCGGAGCGCCCAAGGTACGCCGTCAAGGTACCCCACTGTCGGCAGCAGGAAGCGGAACTGGATCAGGAGATGGCACTGATACACCTGACCTATACAGAAATTCGTCTCTTGGAATGTTTGATGGAGCTAACATGGAGTCTGAGGAAGTGGATGAAGAAGACGAGTACGGCGAAGACGACGACATCTTTGAAGGAGACGAATACGAAGAGGAGACAGCCAGCGATGCCAGCGATGTGAGCGATGACGACTATAGTGATGAGGACGTCGATGAGGCCTTGGATGAGGTCGTTGATCGCAACCCGTTCCACCGCCATAGCCACGAACTGTCAGACGATGATGAAGACCAAGACGATGAAGATATGGGCGGTGATCACCACGACGATCTCGACGAAGACATGGAAGCTGAGCTCCAGGAGGTTCTCGATCAGGACGATGACGAGGAAATGATGGAGTGGAATGCAGACTCGAGGCCCATTGTTCTTCACGGAGACGAGATCGGAGAGGTCCTTCACGATGCTGAGAACGGTCCTCCAATGGGTGAGCCAGAGTTTTTCGAGGCAGGAGATCATGGTCATCACCATCATCATGCGCATGCTGGCGACGATGGTATGGACGATGAAGATGAAGACGGTGAAGATGATGAAGATGCGGACGAAGATGAAGAAGTCGATGACGATGACCTTGACGAAGAAGGCGACGACATTGTTCTTCTGGATGACGCTGAAGGATTCGATCCCGTTCGCACAACTGCACGCGGCGGCCCTTGGGACATGAGAGGCACCTTTATCATCAATGACCAAGACGGATTGTTGAACGGCGCTCAGATTATCGATCTCCGTGGTCGTCGTCCTCGACCAGCTGGACGTCGCCTGGATGACCGGGATCATGGATTCTTCTGGGAAACTATTGCGGACCGAGGACGATTCTCCTATGTCGATGAAGAGGAATTCCCATTCCTTGGCGCCTCTGCTCGAAACCCTTTTATGCCAGTCTCGGACGACGCCATCACACATCCTCTCCTGACCCAGCCTCGTCCCGCACCTGCCACCGTCGTTGCCGATAGTCACCGTCGAGCAGGATCGCGCAGTGCAACTCTCACAGACTGGCAAGCTTTCGGAGAATTCTTGAGCAGCAACCCATCTCAAATTCTTGGCACTTTGATGAACGGTAGTGCCATTCGCGCAGGCCATGGGGCCATTCGCGTTGAGGTGAATCCATTCAACACTGCAGCATTGGCGCCTGTGGATCGCATCTTCCCAGGTGGTATCCCCGGGTCTGGTATTACTGCTACGATCTCTGCTGGTCCTACCACGGAAACCTTGGGCAGTAGGAAAGCAACCATGTTCAGTATTGTTCGCGAATTTGTTCCGTTCTCGACATCTCAAAGATGGTCTCAGGAATGTCGAATGATGTATGGAGCGACTGTACAGGAAAAGGCATCGAGATTGGGCAACCATGTCGTCAATGCATTGATTCCTGCCGCCAAGGAGGAGCACCGTCTGAAGCTTGAACGTGACGCCAAGGATCAGGAACAGCGACGCCTAGCTGAAGTTGAAAAGAAGAGGGTTGCGGAAGAGAAGCGTCAAGCTGAAGAAAAGGCCCGTCTTGAGATGGAAGCAGCAGAAGCAGCCGCTGCTGAACTTGAAGCGGCCCGTCGTGCGGAGGAGGCAGCAGCTCGAGCCGCTCGAGGCGAAGCAGAAGAGCCATCGGCAGAAGAGTTGGCCATGGAGGTGGAGGGCACATCATCGTCTGCGCCTGCTGAACCTGAGGCCGAGGCAGAACCCGCTGCGCCTGCACGTCGAACGGTGATGATTGGAGGTGAACTGGTGGATATCACGGACAGCGACATTGATATTGAGTTCATGGAGGCCTTGCCGGACGATATGCGACGGGAAGTGTACAATGACTACTTGCAGTCGCGCCGACCCGCCCCTCCAGCACAGCAACCACCGACGACCACCACCACTGGAGCACAGGCCGATGTCAACCAGGAATTCATGGAGGCTCTCCCAGGAAACATGCGTGCAGAGTTGGAGGAGATCTTGCGTGGACATGATGCAGGAGCAGGAGCAAACATCGCGGATCCATTCCTGACAGCTTTCAACGAGTACACAATCTCACGTCTGATGCCTCAACTTCGACAGCTCTACCAGGATGGAAGCAACCGATCTCTCATGACACCAGCGCTTTTGGCAGAGACGAATGCGGTGTTGGATCAGATCCCAGGTCATTACCGTGGAATACGAGAGGCCCGCGACATTCTTGCAGGAACAGCGCCAGGAAGTTCCAGTGCGGCCTTGAAGAAGTCTCTTGTACCAAGGGATGCCATCCAGTTGGTCGACAAATCATCCTTGGCAACACTGGTGCGACTCATGTTCCTGCCCCAGCCACCTTCCAAGAACATCCTTAACAAGTTGTTGGTCAACCTTTGTGAGAACAGCAAGACTCGATCAGAGCTCATCTCATTGCTGCTTTCCATCTTACAGGACGGTGGAGCAGACCTGGCGGCGGTTGATAAGAGTTTTGCACAAATGTCACTCCGAGGAAAGGTTGTTGTCAAGGCACACCATCACCACAAGGGCAAAGGATCGTCATCTCTTTCGACACCAGCTTCCATCGGTGTGGACAATGTACCGAACTTGGTAGCCCGTCGATGCTTTGAGACTCTTTACTACATTGTATCCTACAACCCTCAGGCTGTCACGTTCTTCTTGACAGAGCACGACAATGTCACACTCAAGCGATCACCTTCCAAGAAGAACAAGGGCAAGGAGAAGGCCGTCAGTTCCAAGTACCCCGTTGTGCTCTTGCTGGATCTATTGGAACGACCGATCATTGTTGAGAACTCGGCATTGATGGAGCAGCTTATGACCCTGCTCTCTGTTATCTGCAGACCTTTGGCGACATTGGTGAAGGATGAGGAGGACAAGAAGAAGGCGGAGGAACAGGAGGAGAAGAAGGAGGAGGAAAAGAAGGAAGAAGAGGTGGGAGGAGAGACATTGGCGACAGGATCTGGATCGAATGCTTTGCCAGCTGAACAAAGTACAGCAGCGACGACGACCGCAGCCACTAGCACGACAGCCACAACAAGCGCGGCTGCTGACACGACGGCCAGTACGACGGCCAGCACGTCAGCTAGCGCGACAACTAGCACGGAAGAAAGCGCTGGCTCCACATCAACAACAACAGCAGCAGCAACCTCTACAGAAGCCTCATCATCATCGTCATCATCAGAAAGCAAACCGGAGGCCAAGGTTACTGAACCAGAAGTTCCACCTTTCAAGCCACCTGTCATTCCCGAACACTGCTTGCAGCTCATTGTCCGCGTTCTGACGGCTGGAGAGTGTTCTAGTAGGACGTTCCAGTACACGTTGTCAGTCATTCAGAACCTCTCCGCATTGGAAGGCGCTAGAGAAGTGGTTACTACAGAGTTGGTTTGTGTTGCCCGCGATTTGGGAGCCGGTATCTTGGAGAATCTCGACTCGCTTTCTCAGACTCTGGCGAATGCAATGAGTGGAGTGGATGTTCAAGGAGTTGCATTGGAACAGTTCTCGCCAGCATCGTCCAAGCAAGCCAAGTTGTTGCGTGTGCTCAAGACGGTTGATTACATGTATTCCAGGAAACAGAGTACCACGCAAACGCCAGCGACACCTCAGGTCAACATTGAGCTTGCACCCACGGTGGATCCAGAAGAGGCGGATGCAGTGATGCCAAGATCGATGCGTGAAGGAGGACAAGCACCCACCAAACTGACCAAGGACGAGGAGCAGGCGACAGCTATCTATAACAGCCTTACATTCGACTCGCTATGGACCAAGGTGGGCGACAGTCTGGAGCTGATTCGGGAGAGAAATGACATGATTCATGTTGCGACAGTGCTGTTGCCCTTGATCGAGTCGTTCATGGTTGTCTGCAAGTATGTTGGATTGAGGCCATCGACGTTGGAAATGGGAGAAGCAGAGAGCAAGACAGTAGGCAACAACTCGACCGAGGAGCTTTTCTTGCAGTTCACGGAGAAGCATAGCAAGATTCTGAACATTATGGTTCGCAACACACCGGCGTTGATGTCAGGATCGTTCTCGCTCCTGGTTCACAACCCCAAGATGCTCGAGTTTGACAACAAGCGCAACTATTTCACTCAACAGCTACACAAGCGTAACCCGGCTCGAGAGCGATACGGTACTTTGCAGATGAATGTGCGTCGTGAGATGGTGTTCGTGGACTCGTTCTCGCAATGGCAATCCAAGTCGGGCGAGGAGATCAAGTACAGCAAACTGAATGTCCATTTCCATGGCGAGGAGGGCGTGGATGCAGGAGGCGTGACGCGAGAGTGGTTCCAGGTGCTGGCGAGACAAATGTTCAACCCAGACTATGCCTTGTTCATCACGTCAGCTGCCGACAAGCTGACCTACCAGCCCAACCGAGCCTCCGAGGTGAATTCGGATCATTTGCTCTTCTTCAAGTTTATCGGGCGAGTGATTGGCAAAGCGATCTATGATGCACGACTCTTGGATGCGTACTTTACCCGATCGTTCTACAAACATATCCTTGGACGGCCAGTGGATTACCGCGACGTGGAAGCAGTGGATCCAGAGTACTACAAGTCCTTGGTGTGGATGCTGGAGAACGACATTACGGACATTGTGGATGAAACGTTTTCGATGGAGGCAGATTACTTTGGTGCGAACAACATTGTGGATCTCAAGCCGAATGGACGCAATATCCCAGTGACGGAGCAGAACAAGCAAGAGTATGTCAAGTACATCACGGAGCACAAGCTCACCCTGGCGATCAAGGACCAGATCCAAGCGTTCCTGCAAGGGTTCCATGAGATCATCCCAGCGCATTTGATCAGTATCTTCAACGAACAGGAACTGGAACTCTTGATCTCGGGTCTACCAGACATTGATGTGGACGAATGGAAGAACAATACGGAATACCAAAACTATTCCCAAGCGTCGCCTCAGATCCAAAACTTTTGGCGCGCCGTGCGTTCGTTTGATCAGACGGAACGTGCAAAGTTGTTGCAGTTTGTCACAGGCACGTCCAAAGTCCCGTTGGGTGGGTTCTCGCAATTGCAAGGTATTTCAGGAGTGCAAAAGTTCCAGATCCATAAGGACTTTTCGTCGGTGAAGCGATTGCCCAGTGCGCATACATGGTAAGCAGAGCAAAGCAAAGCAAAGACAGAGAGAGATGAACGGGGGATGATGGGATCAAGCCAAAAACAAATGTGGTCGCAAAGTGTTCAGAGAGCTAACTCTTATTTTTCCCCCCTCCTAGTTTCAATCAATTGGACTTGCCAGAGTACGAAGGATATGAAGAACTACGCCAGCAACTGCTTACAGCTATCTCAGAGTGCAGCACTGGATTTGCTTTTGCATAGAGGATAGAGATCTCGGGAGTAATGAATAAAAAAAAAACAAGAATACAGAGTTGACATTATTTGGGGTGGGTCTATGCAAAGTAGTAGGTGGTTGGTTGGTTGGTTTGTGGTTTGCGATGTACTTAGTAGGGGGCGGCGGCTAGATTGTGGACCCCGACCTTGGCCCTCTCCTCACGCAAATCCGCCTCCAGTGAAGAGATGCGCGCCATGTTGCGGTTGTGGTCGTCCAGCCTGAGCTGTTGCTCTTTCGATCGAAGTTGTTTTTCGTTCTGCACCTGTGCTTCCAGCTCCCTCATTCGAGCCGCAGCTGCGGCCAGTGACGAGGAAGGTGGTGGTTTGCCAGACGCATCACTCGATGACAATGACTGGATTTGCTGTTGTTGCTGTTGCAACTTGAGCTCCATCTCACGGATCGTCCGCTTGAACACATCGCGTTCATCCTCCATGGACAAAATCATCTCGCGTTGCTGTTCCATCTCAAGAATGATGTTGGAGAACTCGTCCGAGTTCTCAAAGGCCACCATGTCCTCCAGTTTCTTGTCCTGCTCTATCACAATGATCTCGAGTTCTCGGTTGGCCTTTCGCAATTTCAGCAGCTCCTCACGATTCCAAGGCGTATCCATTGGTTCTTCATCAACTTGGCGCAATGCCCTTTGAGCTGGTGTATCCGCGCCATCAAAACCCTTTCCAAGATCTTTCATGCTGGCAATCGATGACCGTTTCTCATGAACTCGCTTCTCTCTTGGTGGGCCTTGTCGTTCCGCTTTTGTCAACGTCTGTTCAATATCCACTTGTTCTCCTTTGGCAATCTTCTCCAATGCCTGTTTCATCAACGTGACTTTTTCTTGCTGTGCTTGCAATTCCATCTGCATCTCCTTGGCCACCGCATCCTTCATGACCAATCGAGACTCGATCTCCTTGGGGAACTCGACCAACGAGCCATCGGCAGATGTTTCTACAGTGTACCGTGCTGCGGGCATTTCAGAGGCTGCAGCGGTACCAACCGTCTGAGAGGTCAGAATCAGTTTTGTCAAATGACCGATACGTTCCGTCAATGCGTTCCTGACCATGTTCATCTCCACCATCTCTTCTTCATGCTTCATACGCTCCTTTTCTAGCAGTGTGGACAATTCTGCTTTCTGCTGACCATCCTCTGCTCCCGATCCTGCATTAGCCTCCGGGCCTGCGCCGGTCGGGCCCGTGAACGTGAGTTGCGCCTTGAGCTCACTGATCTCGCGTCGGTACTTTTCCAACAAGGCCTTATCATCCATCACCTGGTTCGTTTGCGCCTTGGTCACCACCTTCTTCACACGTGCCGCAAACTTGAGTGTGTTGTGCGATTCTTCAACATTTACAATCGATGGACTGATAGTACAGATCACTGAGACACGCGCGCTGCCATTCAAAGATGACTGCAAGATTCTGGTCAATTTCGAGTCGCGATACGGGATATGAGCCCTATGTTATTTTTAAATCCGCCACAATAGATAGATGCAATCTGTTAGAGTTTGGGCGTGTGCAGGGGTGGAGAGGCAAGGGCATTTTTCACATTCAGGGCGTATATCTCCCCTTCCTCTTAGCACTCGTGTGGTGGGGTTTTGTGTGAATAGTGTGCGTCTGTGTTGTCCGTGTGCATTTTTGCTTCTGATTATAGAACATAGCTCTTACCCCTTCTCTTCACCGGTCAACTTGGAGATGACAGTTCCAAGGGTCAGCAAGGACTTGTTGATGAAAGCTCCTTCTTTACGACGTTCTTCATTCGAAGCCGCTTTTTCCGATCCTGCCAAATCAATCAAGTTCAACTGAGAGACGCGCACAGCGGTTGCTGCTGGTTTGGCGGATCCTGCCAACATGGGTTTCCGCGTTGTCGGGCTTCCAGAACCGGCTGGCATGCGGTCCCTGCTTTCGATGACCTATTTTCGTGGCGCGAAAAAAATAAGAGCAAAACACCGTTGAATGCATGAAAGATAAAAAGAGATCTAGGGGCAGGGGAAGAGAGAGGCGGCAGGGGAAGAGAGGGACGGAGGAGGAGGAGGGGAGGGGAGAGAAACGCGCGACCTATAGATCTGGTAGTTGCCCTCAACTTACAATCTGGAAGATGGAATGCGATCGACTGCTGTGAGCGTTGAAATCTGTGGAGCTGACATGCCTTTGGTCTATTCGAGTCCAAAGAAAAATACGAACATCCCCAGTCGTCCCCAGTTGGTTTCTGAATGAGATATCGCTCTTGTGGTACAAGTGACTTTTTAAAAAGAATGCTTGCTCCTTTTTTTTTTGGCTGGGCGTTTGGACTTACTGTTTCCTCGTTCAATGATCCTCATAACCTGACTGGGTGTCGTAACGATCTCTTCCTTGAGAGGACTGACATAGATGCCGCGCTATAGTTTCCGAATCACAAAGCCCAAAGAGAGGGGGTTAGAAGGTTCTCTTCTTCCACCATGTCTTGTTGGTTCCAGACCAGTCTCCTCCTCTGTCAACTTACGCGTCGATCTTCATGGATACGAAGATCAAGGGCCTCTGGCGAGAGTAGATCTCGGATGGATTCGTTGTAAATCTCCAGAAACGAAACACGCAGCAAGAACTCCCGATCTGGATGGTCACCAATGTATTTGAAGATGTCCTCGACTGCGCGAGGTGTAATTCCTGGTTGCGACTCGGTACCACTCTATCCATATCGACCAGGCACAGCCATCCATCAGTGTTAGCGAAACAGGTCTCTCTCTTCTCTCTCTCCTTCATGTGAACGCAGTGTTGTGTAACATTACCATTGTCTGCGAGTTGAATCAGATTGATCATTCAACAGGATAGCAAAGAGTGAACCCGTTAGTTCTCCATGTATATTGGTTGTCGACTCCCAATGCCTACGGAACCAATTGGTGGCAAAATTCCTCTTACATATGTTTTTCCCGAGGAAGTCTGACCATATGCAAACACGGTACCTAATCGTCATCGGTGGTAACAACATTCATGATCAGTCTTCTTTGTTATTGTCATCATCCACATCCACATATCGATGACACACTTTTTTTTTGTTTCTTTGTTTACCGTTGTAGCCTTCCATGGCTGATTGCACTAGGTTCTTGACACTGGTGCCGTAAATCTCTTCATTGTCGCTTCCCGTCAAAGCATGATCTTTAGACAAGTAAAAAAGGAAAGGAAAGCTTGAACGTGAGCTAAATGTTCATCCGATTCCCCCAAAGGCGAAGGCGAAGGCGAAGTGCAAAAAAAAAGAGTCCTTACCATAGATGTACTCCACAGGCACTCGCCGTGCATTGACAAGATAATCGTCCGTGTACCCAATCTTGTAACCTTCCTCGTCGACACCCCACACATCGGTCAATCCGCCAGCGACCTTGAGCTCCGAGTTGCTGAAGGGTCGGATGCGAACTGTCACAGTAACATTTTCTGTTTTGGGTACGTTGGATGCAGCCGGGGTCGTAGTAGAAGTAGTAGTGGAGGTGGCGGCAATGTTGGGGGAGGGAGGAGTAGGGCCGGCATTGGTGGCGTTTTGACCAGGAGAGACAGGTCTTGACGACAATGAAGTGGGATCCGCTCCGGCGGTGCTGTTGGAGCGCTCCTTGGTGGCGGATGGTAGCACAGACTTTGTGTATGCTGGGGTTGCAATGGTTGCGGGGACTTTGCGGATTGCGCTCATGCCAGTGGGTCCAGCGCCAGCACCAGCGGCACCAGGGACGGGAAGCTGGTTGTGCTGTCGGCTGACGGGTCTCGGAGAGGAATACATGGAGGTGGTGGTGCGCTGGCTGGACATGGAGGACACGGAAGACATTGAGGAAACGGAGGGGGTTGGAGAAGAGTCTCTTGAAGATGGGGCGGACTCGGCCGAGGCAGTGGTCATGGACGATGGAGGCCTCAACATGGTGGGGGAGGAGAATCAGAAGGAGACGAAGAAGAAGGAAGGAAGAAAGGAAGAAAGGAAGGAAGAAAGGAAGGAAGAGAGAGAGATAGAGTATGTTCCTTTGGGATAGGATAGGATAGGATAGGATAGGATAGGATAGGATATGGACGTTGCAATATGGGGACAGAAATAAAAGCTTCGGTATGAATCGGCTGTGATGGAATCAGTTCCAGCGGAAGAGGACCAGGACAGAGGAGGAGAGAGAAAGAAAGAAAGAAAGAAAGAAAGAGAGAAAGAAAATGGCCGATCGGATGAAGAGGAGAGGGAGGAGAGGGAGGAGAAGGTGGGGGGTGGAAGAGGAAGAGGAAGAGGAAGAGGAAGAAGAAAGAGAAGGGAAAGAAGAGAAAGAAGAAAGAGAAAGAAAAAGAGTGAATGAGAAAGAGAGAGAGAGAGAGAGAGAGAGAGAGAGAGAGAGAGAGAGAGAGAGAGAGAGAGAGAGAGAGAGAGGCTGAAGGGGAGGGAGAAGTAAAAAAGAATGAGAAGAGAGAAGGCGCGATGCGGACACCAATGGAGACAAAAAGTGATGGGAAGAGGACAAGGACAAGGACAAAAGACAGGTGGAGTACG
>Ga0247824_10000571_pt1 | contig 18492 bp, 24 predicted proteins | sample 13C_PalmiticAcid_FD_194412 | JGI IMG/M metagenome (GOLD analysis project Ga0247824, IMG submission 194412) | Soil microbial communities from agricultural site in Penn Yan, New York, United States - 13C_PalmiticAcid_Day48 | ecosystem: Environmental > Terrestrial > Soil > Agricultural land... | reverse complement strand
CCTGCAAGAGTATGGCTACAAGAACCATTATATAGAAAACGAACTGCCAACAGAATCGTACAAGCCAGTACTTGTATCCTATCGTGTTCCTATGTTGACGAACAAACAAATAGAGCGTGTTAGTAATGAGCATTGTCATTCCCGATGAGCGTTGGTAAATCACAATCACACAATCACGCCATACCATTTGTACTCAATCAAAGCAGCAATCGCGGGATTGTCCAGTGCTTCAAGAGGAAGGTCATAGAACTCAATTCGACGGTTTGGCTTAGGCATGATCTTGCACAGATGGAAGTAGTACAACACGACGATCCATGATGGGGATGGTATCGGACCGTAATCTGTGATTCTTTCAAGTGGTGACCGTTCGCTCTCTTCCTGCTCTAGCTCTGGCGAACGCCACAGCATATCGAATGAAGCAACAAAGAGGTCGCGGGTGAAGTTCTCATTGAGAGGATCGTGCTCTCTGTAGAGCATCGAACGATCAAGCTTGAAGACGGGGTCCAAGTAAGCATAGATCGGCTGTTTCTTGGGAGTACCAAACAACCATCGAAAACTCGGAGGATGTGCAATGATGGCATGGTCAATGATGAATGGTCTCTCTTGAACAGGACAGTAAGCCAGATCCCGCAGAATGTTGGTGACAAGATCTGGTGGACGCTCCTCCAGTTCGAGGAGCTCATGTAGTGCATTCAAGACCGGTAACGTGAAGTGCGGGTCCTCTTCCATCTTGGACATGCGAACACAATAGTTGATCACAATCTGGGCAAGATTGATTGCTCGAGGGAGTTCCTTGGCACGTCTCAAAAGCAGCGAGATTGGGTTCAAATATCGTTTCCGGTTTGGTTTTGGGACCCATCGGACATGGGGTGAGTTGAATATCGCCTTCAAGAATGTCTCCGTGATTGTGTAGTTGACCTCCCTGACGCGCCGGCAGATTGCTCTCAAAATAGTTAGTGTGCGGCCATTGCAATCCACGGTTCTGTTGATATGAAGTCCGACGTATTTCAAGATTGCTCGTCGGACGGGTCCTTTGCCGGCACGGAACATGTGCATCAATGTAAACAGGCCATTGAAGAATCGGAAAGGGTCGCGACTGAATGAGCCGTCAAAGTACAGGGGGAAGGTGGTTGAATTGGGTGGTGGTATCCTGTACTTCTCCTTCTCTTTCTCCTTGGATGAGTCATCCTTGATTTTAGCGGGTTTGATCTTGGCCTGAGGAGGTCGACCCTTGGATCCTCTAGGTCGTCTCTCCTTCCTTTTTTTCGTCTTGATCCCAGAGGCGTTGTCGGTCTTAGACTCACCATCATTTCTGGCAGATCCAGCTTCTGACTTGCTTGTGTTATCCGCAATCCTGACGCGCTTTATCACTTTGTTGATTGGTGCCGACTTGACAGGCTCAGCAGATCCATCAGTACGCAATAATGGCTCGCCAAAATCTTCATTCTTGGACGTGACAATGATTCGCCCGTGATTGCAAACCTTCAATGTGGTCGGGTACACGACTGTTTCCCCAACTTCATCTTCACCCATTGTATCTTTGTAGTAGAACATCCGCGTCCACAAACACGATTGCAATGCGACATCGCCGTTGAAGGTTGTTGGTAGCTTCCATACCATGGCGAACAGATCGCAAACCACAAATAGCTGGAGGTTTTCCTTGTCCACATGTATTCCATACTTCGTGATAATACTTCCGAACGTCAATGGAGGAATCTGGATAGCCTCGCGCGACTCGCCTTGAGAATTGGTGGTTGATACAACAATTGCGTACTGCCTCTCCGCAACCTCCTCGAATCTGATAGTGATGGTGATATTATCATCAATATACACCGTCTCTTTCACCTCCTCCGATTCCCAGAGCACACCAGATCCATCAAGATCGGCCGAGACCTCCAAACATTCGTCGTCACACAGGTACTTCGATTGAGGATATGGTGCAACAAGAATGTCCTGAAGTCGCAACATATCCAGTTTTGATCCGTGCGAACCGTAAAGGAATTGACCACGATCTCCTGAAATTTGTGGTAGTTGCTCGTGGTAGCGAGAAGTGTATGACACTCTTTCTGGGACTGAGAGTGTGGGTGTGTCCAGCACCATCCCAAGTCTTCCTTTCCCGTAAGCATCGTCGGGTTTGGAAATAGGAATGAGGATATAATCGTCGTCCCTGATAAACGATGGACCAGATGAATACAAGTTGCTGAGGGAAAGTTCTGTTTTGCCAAGTATGGTGCCTGATCCTGTCCATCGTGTTGTGATGATATTGGGGGATTGGACAATCAACATCATCGATCCATCACTGGAGAGACTTCCTGTGCCTTCACCTGCCATACCATGAAGGAGCCTTCCAGTTTCCAGATTGCCGACCATTTGGATCTCGTTCCTGGCCAAAAAGTGAAAGTACTTTCCGCTTAGCCCTTCAATAAGCCGGCGCGGTGTAGGGATGGCATGTTCCAACTTATCCGCCAATGTTATCCTGCGAACGTGCTCCCATTCGTCATACACTTGGTCGTGTTCCGGTTGGTCATACACTCGGTCGATGGTGAATATATCGATATGCATTCCATCGCATGTAATGAAGAGTTCGTCTTTGAGATCTCGACTTGTGGAAGTGAAATGGAACTTGCCATATCCGCCGAAATGTCCGAGGTCTATTAGGAGATGTTCACTACTTGTACTTGAGAGGTTGGGTCCGATATAGTCATCACATTCGTTCAACTCTGCGCCACCCTCCCAGAACTCGAAAACCTGAAATGGAGCATCGTGCAGGTATTTCTTCTCGGCATCCATCAATACGACCCTTGAAGCGTCATATGACACGGCTATCTGGAGTGGAGACGGATCGTTCTCGAGATCCTCATCCCAATCATCGAAAACTATATCATGATGGTTAGTTTTCAGTCGTTGACGATGACAATACTTTCATCACTCTTTCGCATTACATACATATATCAGAATCCAGAGGCTTGTCGATAGGTATTCGACGCTGGCCGCATGGCTTCGGTGCGACTGGTGCTTTGCAGGCTATGCAAGAGCACTTAGTTTCTTGGCCTTCCGTAGTCGTTGTATTGGCGATGCAGGTTGTGCCTGCCCCCAGGTCCCACATATCCAATTGAAGAATCTTCCCTCTGGTCGATAAGGTAGCAGCATGATTCCCATCCCCTGATACGGCGTAGTAAATGATTCTTCCAGACATAGTTGGAGCTTTCCGACTGTGTGCCACAGCAGGAGTTATCGGATTGGGAATGTCATCCTTAATTCCCACGTCAACTGACCAGATGAATGGTCGATGCATGTTGAAGATAGCGCCTGCAATATACATCACGGTTAGTTTTGCGTTGTAGCATGCCAGCGTCACACACTTGTGTAGGTCAGGTCCTTACCATCCATATTTTCATCCTCAGCTTCATACTGAGTAACGTCCAACTCCATGTAATGTATCTTGATATATCCTGGGTTATTCAGCGGGAGTGGGCGAGTAGTAGTCCGGATCTCGATAACGAAAGAACGAGGTTCAAATTCTTCCTCTACGCAATACTGACGATGCAGTCCTAGCACCACTATTCCTGACCCGGAAGTAGCGACTATGATCACCAGTTAGAAGTGTCGGCGTTAATATAAAAACCGCATGATACTCCACATGTTTTCGATACCGTTCACAGCAGTTTGCAGCCACATACGTTGATCCTTGAGTTCATACAACTCGTGCTTAGAGAAGACCTAGTAGAAATTGTGGGGCAGGTTAACCTGGGCCAATGCATGAAATACCCCATTTTCAGTCTTACAACGTCCCTTTGTCTTCATACCTCCAGAGCTCCAAGACGATCATCATGGCGTTGGTTGAATGAAATGGATTCGATTCTGTCGATGTTCAGTTCATCCAGGGATACAGCCAAGCGGATATTGTATATTCCTTCTTCGACAATGTTGTTCATGAGGATCTAGTGCAGAACAAAGTAGGAGATAGATCGTGTATCAATGTGGTGTTTCCAAGGAGTATATGCTGTGTGTTCCTGCAACTTGTCTATAACGCCGAGACTTACCTCAGTGAATCTATGTGATGCATTCACTTTGATAGGATCCTGGCAGCTATGAGAGAGCAGAGATGTGAAACGCATACCTTGAGGTGAGCCTTAGATGAGTAGACTGGTGATACCTTGTCGTGGTGACACCTACTTACCCCAGTCCTGCACTGAGCACAGTGGAATTCTTTGGATCGCCCTCCTTGACGAGCGTGAAATGAATACGAGAGACTGGCATAATCGCGAAAGAATGTATGTCCATGAGTAATTTGTGACTAAAAGTATGCTGAGAAGAATGAGCGGCATGTTCATAACATAACCTTCACGTACTGTCATGTCCTGCACGAAAAAGAGGGACCTTTTTCGATTCTGAGGTCTTTTGGGACCTTGTGGACTTTGCTGCGGCTACAAGGTCTACCAAGCTAATGGGTGCACTCGGTTTTTCTGAGGGTCCCTCTGCTGAGATCGGTACTATCCAGTCCCCCTTCATACTGCAGGAGCTTGGGCTACGATGGTGATGTCTCTGTGTTTTGTCACGATGAGTGGATTGTAGGATGTAAGAAAGAGAGTCGAAGGTGTATGGGTGTAAGAGGGTGTAAGAAGGTGTAAGAGGAGGGAAAGGAGAGAGCCGTCTTTTAAATGAAGGCCGCCCGAATATGTGGCGGTGTTGCCGACACGGGAAAACTGACCATGCTTGCAAAACCTGAAAACCTGATGGTGAGCACACACAAACCCCTGCATGCGACACCAGCGATAAAAAAAAAAAACATGCGCACCCTTGGCTTTTCTGTTTGTGTGACACCACATGCTGTTTGGTTCAACAGTGGCAAAGTGCGCTTTGGTCGGCATTGCATCGGGGAACACCCCCTGTCTTTCTCGACAGCATCGTTGCAGTGCCTTGTTTTTTTTTTCTTTTTGGAGCCCATGACTATCCTCATCCTATCGTCCTCACATTTCAAGTTTCGCGTTAATGACTCTAACATCCGCGGAACTTGTTACCAATTGATGATTACAAACACCACTGCGATCAAATGATGCGCTATCCTACCGCCATGATAGGAGCAGTTATTGGACTCACCATTTAGGAACTCGCTCAATACTCGTCCAATCGTTAAGCAGGGTCTGACGAATGAGGAAATGGAGTCCCTCATCTTGTGGAATGCCCCCCTGATGTTGCATCAAACTATAATCGTGAGATGGCAAATCTGGATCTCAGCTTGGAGCGTTCCGAGGAATACGTTGCTACGAGTGGTAGTACAGTCAACCTTTCTCTTCGTGTATACCTCCGAAGGATCCAAGTTCTGGGGCTCTGGTTATCGCCGCTCTGGCAAAGGCTCCTCGGTGGTGTCGATTCCTCCTGATGGCGACCGAACGAAACTCCACGATCTTTCAGACCGATGCCTGCGATACCCAGGTACGAGGCTCCCTCTCCAATGATTCGACATGCAGTGCCGATGGAGTGGCGTCCGCGCAGGCGGCGTGGGTGAACAGAGAGGGGAGGATAAAACTATCCTCACCTTGTGGAGGTGATCCTTGGACAAAAAAAAATATTGCTTCTGCATTCGCCTCGCCTTTGGTCATCCACGCTTTTGACCCCCTGGATAGTGGGCATTCTTTATGTGGTGTCGCCATTCACGGCAAACATGGTTGCCCCTGTGATCGAAGGCATTGCATCCGCTGTCATTCATGTTGACCCGTGGCAAAATACGATGGTGTCGCTTCAAGCTGTACCACCCAGTTCAGAGTTGTTGTTTCCTCGGCTCTCCAAACTGTTGCGATTCCAGCATTCCTACCACTCTTCAGTGATCTTGATGGCGTTGGCGATGCTGGCTTCGGAATGAATCTCCTGTGTGGTGATGAATGAGATCGGAGCTTGGAGGGAGACAAGAGGGGTTTGGCCAAGAGAGAACTTTATGCGGTCACCCGTTTTTTAGTCAAAGACACAACCCCCACCGAAGATTTACATTGTTTCACAACCACAGCGACTTCTCTGACACCGTTCGTGTCAGCAATCGTCCAACTGTTGAGTTGCAACAACAAACGGCGCAACTCACCTGGTAAACAATGGGCATAGAAAATACCAACAACATGTCTCCCTGAACTCTCCGAACGACGACAATACCAAGCGCTTGCTTGTGGATGGATGACAAATGATTTGACAACATGTGTCGGAGATGTCATTGAACACTGTTGATCTCATGCACGGTTCCACTAAGGTTGCTGCCCTCACATCAAATGGACCACGAGCAACCTCTGTGTGCAAAGCTGGCAACATGAACATGTGCTCCATTTCCCACACACACTCTCTTCCACAAGAGAAGAGTAACCGAATTCGATGATCGCGTTCGGTGAGCCCAATCCATGGGCAAGAAATGGGCTCATATCCAAAAGCAAGGGACACCTTGCATAGAACCTCGAGAGCTGCACCCGAAGACCAAAACACCATAGCCCTGACAAGGACGCGAGCTTCGCATCTTGCCAACCATACCCATGCATTCCACTTGCGATAACCAGCGTCTTTCACTTTCAGAGTAGGAATGGATGAGGGCCCCAGCGTATGGCATCTCAGAAGCGATTGAGCACTTACCAACAGTATCAAGTCATTCAAGCCTCCACTTTTTACTATATCTGCAGGCAACTCTAAAAAAAAATCTCACTGATGCTGAGCAGGTTCATTTACCAGCCAAACTATTCAACGTGGCAGTCAATTCCGCCAGTTGACTCTGAAGGGCCTTCATCTGATCATGCGATTGCTTCAGCTCCTTCTTCAGTTCTTCATGTCTCTTGTCCTGTTCCAGTTTCATTTCCTCCTGAGTCTGTTTGATGGCCTTCACATCCGTCATTCTGGTATGTCTTGTCGTAACGGCCGAAGAGCTGGAGTTGGATCCTTTCTTGAGTGGTGTGTTGGATCGAGCAAGTTCACTGGATCCAGCAACAAGACTAACACCACCGTCATTGGTATCTTCACCGCCATCATCGCTTCCATCCATGTCCTTGTCCGAGTATTTCTCGCGGAATTCCTTCTGATCCTTGTGTGTGCCAAAGTAATATATCTTCCTAGGGAAGATCTCAATATGGGTATCCCGGTAATCTATCGCAAAAAAAGTCGGCAAGTCAGAACATAAGGATCACCGAGGATGAATTGTCAGCTTCACACTATGTAAGTTTGGGGATGAGCCACGTCTTCTTGGGTCAAGGATCTTACCAGGAATGTTGTGCGACACAGTCTCGGCTCCTTCAATGCATCGCAGCCTGCTCTCTCTCCAGATCAATTCCCATGATACATCTCCGTCAGTGAAGGCCGCATTCATCAGTGCTATTCATATCATGTCGGACATGAGATGACGGTCAGTCTCCACTCAAGGCAGGAGCAACATGGTAGAGAATACGACAGATACTTACCAATAAGCACATTGAGGAGAATAATGGTCGTGAAGAGCGAGTAGAAGATGATCATGATGTGGAATGACCACGATGAATCATCCTTAAACTTGTCTTCAACAGGACCCCAGATGCCACTCTAGAGACAAAAATCCCCAAGTTAACAAACAATGATCTCAATTCATCTCTGTTTCTGAACAGGTCGAGGGGGGCACGCACACACACTTACCGTGAAGAAATAGGTCGTCGAGATCGCTCGATGGAAGGAATATGGGAACAAGACATCTCCATGATCACATTTACCGACAGCACAGCCACGGAGCAGATGAAGCATTGCAATTGCGAATGCAAGAATACCAAAGGCAAAAATCAAGAAGAACACCTGAATTTTGCCGACGATACGAACAATGATTGCGACAAAGTGGCACACACTTTGGTTGACTCGGAGCTCGAACAACTGATTGAGATGGAGTGGCAGGTTAGATACTGTCATTCCATATCCAAACGAAGACAAGGCTACACAAAGGTCAGCGTCACACTTACAATGTGCAAAAATACGAACAGAATGGCGAAACTGAGGGTAGAGATGTGGCCATGCGCGTTGTTGTTCCCAATGTTGACGACCTGAATAATACTGCCTACTAATGGAAGTCCAAATGCCAAAAGATCGACGACGTTGTACGGTGATCTATCAAGGACAAGTCAATATCATCAGCCGACGTACGAGAACGAGAAGTATGAATGCCATCTTGATCCCAACAACTACTTACGTGACATATCGACGAGGATTGTTGAAGAACTGTCGCACTTCGAGAACCATGAATACGACACCCATGATGATAATCGTAATAAATACACCCGCGAGCGAGTGATGGTTGTCATCATACACCTGCATGAGCACGGCCACAACGACCAGAACGTAGAAAACGAACTGCCAGAAGAATCGTACAAGCCAGTACTTGTATCCGATCGTGTTCCTATGTTGACGAGCAAACAAATAGAGCGTGTTAGTGATAAGCACTGTCGTTTCCAGGGAGCACTGGTAAATCACAATCAGACAATCACACCATACCATTTGTACTCGATCAAGGCAGCAATGGCCGGATTGTCCAGTGCTTCAAGAGGAAGGTCATAGAACTCAACTCGACGTTGTGGCCTGATCCTCAACTTGCACAGGAAGAAGTGAAACGCCACGCTGAACCATGATGGGGAAGGTATCGGACCGTAATCTGTGATTCTTTCAAGTGGCGATCGTTCGTCTTCGTCTGGCTCGGGTGTACGCCACAGCATGTCGAATGAAGCGACAAAGAGATCGCGAGTGAAATTCTCATTGAGAGGATCGTGTTCCCTGAAAAGCAGTGAACGATCTAGCCTGAAGACGGGATCCTGATACGCATAGATCGGCTGCTTCGAGGGAGTGCCGAACAATCCTCGGAAACTCGGCGGATGGGCAATGGAGGCATGGTCGATGATGAAAGATCTTTCTTGAACAGGACAGTAAGCCAGATCTCTCAGAATGTTGGTGACAAGATCTGGTGGACGTTCCTTCAGTTTAAGGAGCTCATGCAATGACTCCAAGACTGGTATCTGGAAGAGTGGATCCCTCTCTTTCTTGGACATGCGAACACAGTAGTTGATCGCAATCTGGGCAAGGTTGATTGCTCGAGGAAGTTCCTCACAACGTCTCAAAAGCAGCGAGATTGGGTTCAAATAACGTTTTCGGTTTGGCTTTGGGACCCATCGGACATGGGGAGAGTGGAATAACGCCTTCAAGAATGTTTCCGTCAGTGTGTAGTTTTCCGCTATGACGCGTCGGCAGATAATCCTCAAGATGGTCCTTGTACGGCCATTGGACTCCACGGTTCTGTTGATGTGAAGTCCGATGAACTGCATTATTGCTTGTCGGAGAGGTTCATTGGCGGCATAGAACATGTGCATCAACATGTGCAAGCCGTTGAAGAACCGGAAAGGATCACGACTGAATGATCCGTCGCTGTACAAGGGGAATGTGGTTGATTCAGGTGGGGGTATCCTGTACTTCAGCTCCTTGTCCTCAGGCTTTTCCTTAAATAATTCACCCAAGGAGTTCATGGACTTGATCTTCGACTTGGGAGGTCTTGTCTTGGACCCTCTGAGCGACCTATCCTTCTTGGCGGCCTTCCCCTTGTTCCCGGTGGAGGCACTGACTTTAACGGGCAAGCTCTGAGACTTGATGGATTCACCCCTAAGCTTGGCTAGCTCGGACTTGAAAAGTCCATCCTTCAGCATGGGGGATTCATTCTTGGACGTAACAATGATTCGTCCGTGATTGCAGACCTTCAATGTAGTCGGGTACACCATTGTTTCAGCAAACTCGACGTCTTCCATTTTCTCCTTGTATGGGAATGACCGTGTCCACAAGGTTGACTGTAACGTGGCATCTCCTTCAAAGGTCGTTGGCAGCTTCCACACCATAGCGAAGAGGTCGCAAACCACAAACAGCTGGTGATTCGTTTTGTCCACATGTATTCCATACTTCGTGACAAAATCCCCGATCATCAGTGGTGGGATCCGGACGATCTCGCGCAACTCTGTACCATTGGTGATGGCTACAATAACGGCATACTGCCTCTCCGAAACTTCCTCAAATCCAACAGTGATGGTCAGGACGGCGTCAATATAGACAGTCTCTTTCGCTTCCTCCGATTCCCAAACGACACCAGCTCCGTCAAGATCGGCCGAGATATCCAAACATTCGTCATCGCACAGGTATTTCGATTGAGGGTAAGGTGCAACAAGAATGTCCTGAAGTCGTACCAAATCCAGCTTTGATCCGTGTGAACAGTAAAGGAATTGCCCATGGTCTCCTGCTATATGTGGCAGCTGCTCATGGTAACGAGAAGTGTATGAGACTCTCTCTGCAATCGAGAGAGTGGGTGTGTCCAATATCATCCCAAGTCTTCCTTTTCCGTAACTATCGTCGTTCCTGGAAATGGGGATGAGGATATGATTGTTGTTCTTGATAAATGATGGACCAGATGAGTATAAGTTGCCGACAGATACATCTGTTTTGCCGAGAATTGTTCCTGACCATGTCCATCGTGTTGTGATGATGTTGGGGTATTGGTGGATTAACATCATCGATCCATCGCTGGAGAGACTTCCCGTGCCTTGGCCTGCCATACCGTGAAGGAGCTTTCCGGTTTCCAGGTTTCCGACCATTTGGATATCGTTCCTGCTCAAAAAATGGAAGTAACTTTCGCTCAACCCTTCGATGAGCCGGCGTGGCATAGGAATGCCATCTTCCGGTCTCTCTGCCAGTACGACCCTGCGGACATGCTCCCATACTCCGTATTCTCGGTCGATGTTAAACATATCGACGTTCATTCTGTCGCATGCGATGAAGAGCTCGTCCTTGATATCTCGACTTTCGGAAGATGTGAAATGGAACTTGCCGTAGCCATTGAAATGCTGGAGGTTCGGATGGATAAGTTTGCCACTAGTGCATGGGAGGTCAGGTCCGATAAAATCATCACTGGCGTTCAACTGCGCTCCTTCTCCCCAGAACTCGAAAACCTGGAATGGGGCATCAGGCAGGTATTTCTTCTCGGCATCCATCAATACGATCCTTGAAGCGTCATATGAAACGGCTATCTGAAGTGGGGAAGGATCATTCTCGAGCTCTTCATCCCAATCATCGAAAACTGTATCATGATGGTTAGTTTCCAATCGCCTGTGTCTCAACAAGAGCAATACACTCATCTCTCATTCGCAATACATACACATATCGGAATCTATAGGCTTGAAGACGTGTGTCACGTACTGCCCACATGGCCTTGGTGTGAACGGCGCTTGGCATACTTCGCAGCGACACTTTCTTCCCTCTTCGTTTTCTGTATTTGCGGTGCAGACGGGGTCCACCTTCAGGTCCCACATGTCCAATTGAAGAATGTCGCTTCTGGTCGATAGAGTGGCAGCATAATTGCCATCTCCTGATACCATATAGTAAATGATTCTTCCTGGTAGAGTCCGCACATGGGCAGCATCCTCCTTGATTTCCACATCAATTGACCAGAGGAATGGCCGGTGCACTTTGAACACCGCATCTAGAATGTACGTTGTGTTCAATTGTTTTGTTTTCGTTGTAGTGTTTTGGCGTCATGTATCACAGATGATATGGCGCAGTCCTTACCATCGATGCGATCAACGTCAGTGTCATACTGCGTTGCGATCAGCTCCATGTAATGCAACTCAAGACATCCTGGATTATTCAGAGGCAATGGACGACTCGTTGTCCGAATCTCCATGATGAGATGATGAGGTTCCAGGCCTTCTTCTACACAGTACTGACGATGAAGTCCCAACACCACTACTTTGGACTCGGAGGCGGCGACTATGATCAAGTCAAGTTGAGAATGGTGGTGTCAATTTCATATCCTCAAGGGCTTTCATACCATGTAATGCCTTTGATGCCACATACGTAGATCCTCCAATTCCTTCTTGGTGAAGACCTAGTAGAATTGAAGAGGTGGGTCAATGGCTTTGAGCAATCACAAAATATGGTTTCTGAGATGTCCTGTTGTCCTCCCCATACCTCCAAGGCTCCAAGACGATCGTCATGGCGTTGATTGAACGTAATGGATTCGATTCTCTCCGTATTCAGTTTTTCCAAGGACACGGCCAGACGGATATTATACAGTCCTTCTTCGACAATGTTGTTCATGAGGACCTAGTGCAGAGCATTGAAATCGGAGAGGGTATGTGATGTGTCAGCGTGGGGCCCCATTGTGGATGGGCCTCAATGGCTCTGCAATGCTGGGAGCTTACCTCAGTGAACCTCTGGGATGCGTGTACTTCGATAGGAGCATGGAAACTACGAGAGAACAAATATGAGTGAAAACACGCTTCCGAGGGTGAGTTCACGGATAGATAGACCATGCTGCAACCCTCTCCTGGAAACATCCACTTACCCTAACCCTCCAGTGAGTAGGGTAGGTTTCTCTGAATCGCCCTCCTTGTCGGGTGTGAAGTGGACACGGGAGACTGTTACAAACCCAAAAGATTGTATGGTCATGAGTAAAAGTTTTTCTGGTGCCGGACATGAGCTTATTCACATGATCTCTATCCACATACGGTCATGTCCCGCACGAGCAAGTGGGTCTTTTTTTGAATCCGAGGTCTTGTGGGACCTTGCGACAGCGACAAGTTCTTTCAGGCTAAGAGTTCCGCTCAATAGTTCTTGAGTTGCCTCGCCCTCTGGAATAGGCAGTATGAAATCCCTGTTCATAGTAAGAAACTGGAGACGACGGTGGGGGATGTCCCTGCCTTTCCTGTGACAACGGAGGGGGTAGACTGCAAGAGGTATAGAAGAGTCAGAGAGAAGAGGGCGAACGACGAGCTGTCTTTTTTTAAGAGAACTCTTACAGTGGGACAGCCCTCGGTATAAAGTTCTGCTGACATTCAAGCCCCTGCATGTACAGGGCATTGTCAAACAAGAAGACCCCTGTTCTGTTTGTGCAACATCTCATGTGGCTAGCAGATCCAGACTGTGCCATGGTCGAGATGGGTTGCAATAGGAAGGTTATGACCTGTGCTCGTTCTTGCCTGGTGGTCCTACCGGGAGGGGGAGTACGCCTGTCTGGAAGAACGTGTGGTCAAGTCGCTTAGACTTTGATCGATGCCAAAATGGCTTCCGTACGTTTTTTTTTACTCGCCTCCATGCTCACGGATCTTTTTCGTTGTTTGTTTGTTTTGGTGCACATTCTGAGTAATACCTTCGCCCTCTGTAACCGCGGAGGTCGCTCTCGATACTCATGGAAACGTCCATGCACCCCAACATCCACTGCGCACAACCGAGAAATCACCTGGAAAGTTCTCTCCAGGGTGCCATGTAGTCCTCAGAATCGCAGCCGAGTCTTTCCGCATGGGAATCCGAGATGAATCTATCCATCATTGAAATCCTCTCAGTCCCTTTGATGTTCGCCCTCCTCCTTCCTTCCAGCTTTGGTACTCGTTAATGAAGGTGAGGCAAACTGACCTGACCAGAAGCACACGGAGCATGGACCTCCGATGCAGCTGAGCTCCGCCCTAATCAATCCACAAGGCACAACCATGCAACATGTTAGGAACAGCATCACGTTCGCTGATTTTTTCCAAATACGAGCCAACGGGGAGGCTGAGGCAAGGGATCTGGGAATGGCGAAGCAGACAATAAAACAGGATGCAATAGATGGGGATGGGCTCTTCATATGCGGCTCGGCGAGACCAGAGATTGTGCACATGGGTGGATCGAGAGGTCCACCTGTTGAGGTGGATTGAGGACTTTGACCAACCAGAGCATGCCGGCAGGGATGGGGGCATAGGGGAGGAATGTGGTTGTTTGGGGACACTTTGCCGTTCACAAAAAGCAAAAAAAAAAAAAACTAAAGTTCAAGTCAAGGCAAAAGCGGGCAGCATTATTGTGCTTTGTATCACGAAAAGCGAGAAGGTGGACACAGCAGCAAAACACAAAACGTTTAAACTTATTTCTCAAAAATGATCCCAGCACATGCCGCTCCCATTACTATCGTTGCTGCCGGTGGAGTGTTGATGCTGATGCCCCTGCAACACTCCACCACTCACTGCACCGCCATGGTTCCTAGCATCGGCGGATGGTAATTCCGCCTCATAAGGCTCAAAAAGCCCTGCAGATCCTGGGATCAAACCGACAACGGATGTTGCATCTCCAGATGAGGCGGTATCTGCTGCTACCAGGCCAGGAGGTATCACTGCAGCTGTATAGGATGTCTCCGAATTCGAGGTCGAGGATGACGACACTGTAGAAGAAGTCGATGATATTGGAGGGTGTCCTGAGGAGGTACCAGGGATTGCTGTGGCTGGATTATGATATCCCTGAATCTGGGGTTGGGATATCTGTTGTTGCTGTTGCTGGGGATGCTGCTGCTGTATGTTCCCATTTTGTAGCTGATGGCTGCTGTTCATCACCTGGCCATGGACTGTGCCATGTGAAGGATCCTGTCCTGTATCATGAGTCGACATGAGGGACGCTTGGCGCATCTGAGGATGTGACTGTTGGGGTTGCTGCTGTGGGTACTCTGATCCACTTGTAGATGCTTGTCCCGTCGCTTGCATGAAGATGTGAGGCTGGAGCTGGTCTTGGGGGTGATACTGTTGTCTTTCATCTCCTGGCGATGGAGCGTCGATTATTGATCGAGGGAACAACAGAGCCTGTCGCTGCTGTTGCCGCTGCTGAAGTTGTTGCAAGGTAAGACCGGAATGATCCGATAGGGTTTGTTGCATTGGGTAGTGTAACGGCTGGCGCGATGGCGTTGATAACGTTTGCGCAAGGGCCAGGCTGTTGGGTTGATTGCTATGGACAAGATCCATGTCGCCCGCATACGGCATATGCAATATCTGAGTAGTCTGAAGTGCCTGTTGGTGAAAAGTTTGATGTTGAGACGACATTTGATGAGCTTGCAAACCTGTCGACGCGAAGGAGTGAGTCGGGTGCTGTGACTGCATCTGTTCCAACTGGTCCTGCTGAACTGCATGTTGCTGTTGGTGGTGCTGATATTGAGTTGGGTGTCGTAACTGGAACTGCTGTTGTTGTTGTTGATGATGTTGGCCATGTTGCTGCTGTTGAAGCTGGTCAGTCATAAACATCGACTCCATTCCTTGCTGCTGTCCTGTATCGTGTCCTGGCAACTCTTGGTGGTTTCCATGCCCTTCCAACCCGATGTTGGAAATCATAGCTGCGACGGCACTCGTAGTGGAGACTGAATTGTTCCCTCCATATGATTGTCCAGTTGGTGTAGAAGCCCTCGAGTCCATTAAAGTTATATTGCCATTGAACCCGTGTTGTTCAGACATCCCAGACGACCAAGTAGTGGACATGACCCCTGTCATGAAGGAAGGTGATCCCTGAGGGGTCGCTTGCATCTCGCCACGGATTCCCCTAGCCTGCGTAGCGATGGATATTGCTCCAGGTCCACTTGTGCTGCGAGTCATTGCCGGCCCAAATCCTAGTGTGAGCAGGCTAGCGCTGTCGCCCCTGCCATTAGCAGGTACACTAGTGTCAGGAGTAGAAGGTTCCAGGTCCACGACGGTGTCCAGCACTTCATCTTGCACAGTCGCTTCATCTGCAGTCGCTCCAGGACGAGACCCCGAATTGCCATCTGCGCCCTTTGATTGTCCAGAAGTCGTCTTATTTCGACCAGTGGATCCTGACATTACAGTGTTGGAGCCCCCTCGTCGTTTCGTCTTCCCAGCAACATTAGGTTTGTACGCCTTGATCACCAACTCTGGAATATTCGGTGTCGACGAGACTGTCGTGGATGCGCTTAGCCCTGAAGCACCATCCGTCCTGTTTGATGTGGGCTCTATTCCCATGAATAAGCATTTGGTCAGTGCTCTGAACAAAAAAGACTGGAACAGCCACGTAGCTCGGTCAAGTATCACATACCATTTTTGTCGAATAGATCGTTGAGATTGTTGTGCGAAGAGCTTCGATGAGACAAAAGAGCCACCGCAGGATCCAACAAACCTCGTCGTGGCAAAAGGTCCATACCAGGATTCATGAGGGGCTGGGCATCTTGGTGTTGCAAGTGCTCTTCCAGGTGGTTGTCTTTGGAGTACCGATGTCTTTCCTGGTATAACAGCCTCATTTCCAGAACCCTCATTGATTCATAGTAGGTCCGTTCGTGCATCGAATCCTCTTCCGACTTGTTCTCACTGGCGATACCTTCATTCGCGACGACCACACATATTTTCTTGCGAATGTTGGGATCGAGCATGGTACCATCCTGATCAAAGAACCCAGCATCATACTCTGCCAGCTTCTGATTCTGGTGCTCCAATTCCTGCTCGTGATCCAGTTCTTGTTCATGCAAAATAGCGGCAAGCGTTCGCTCGAGCGTCCGAATACTTAAACCAACGCCGTCCACTGTCCAATGATAAACGGAGAACTTGCGCAATGAGCCCAAAGACCGATGGAATTGGTCCACTGCCTGATCCTTCTTCCGAATCGCCTCGATGAATTCAATGCTCGGTCCACATCCTCCAGGTCCTGTCCCTGTCTGTCTCGGTGGCGCAGGAATCGCAGCTAGCATGAGGTGTACCCTTGCCGCATGAAGCAAGATGTATGCGCCTGCACCAAAACGCTCCAGATGCGTCAGGTTCTGGCATCGCTCTGCCAGCTTTGTGATTCTACGAGCTGCTTGGGCACAAACAGCCATCGAATGGCATCCTTCCATCGCTAGGACGGCATCCGCTTCATTCGGACATTTGTCTTGCTTCGAGGATTGGGTTGTCTGCATGAGTTCTCCGACTCGCACGCTAGGACGGTGCAGTAGGATCAACACCACGTAATACAGTCCATGTAAAATATCTATTGTGTGAACATCCATCATTCGTCAGCGTAGGCGGGAGAAACAAACTAGTCTAGTCAAGGCAGATATAACAGGGTTATCGCCGTGTCGATTTACCACCAAAGACGTTGGGTACTGTCTGTAAACTATTCCACTGGAGCTGCGGCGGAAGTGCCTGAACCCAGTCGGTTAGCTCCTTGTCCAGTTCTGCTACGATCGCGTCCTGCTTATGGTTCGCAACATGTTGCCGCATCAACATGTCTTGGTGCGATTGAGAACCTCCTGGTGTTCGGCCGGCTCCTGCACCTGTAGGACCTTGTGGTGTTGCACTTCCTGAAGTACTTGCCTCGCCTGTGGTGGGCGCTTTAGATCGGTTGGTTGTCTTGGATCTCTTTCTTGATCCTGCCGACGTAGAGGATGCCTCGGCTGTTGCCAACATGTCCACAACTTGCGCCCGCCCTCCTGCATGTCCATAAACATTCTTGGAGCTGCAGTGAAAGTTGCCCCCTGATGAATTTGTTGGATAGAACGTGTTGACCACCCGACCCAGTAGGATAGAAAGTCGGATCAGGCTTAAGAAATGGCCCACATCGGCACTGTCCTGATCTGGGTTCCGAGCCAAGGGATCGGGTTTTGGCTTGTCGGCTCCGCAGTCCTGATCACGTATCAGGAATGGTCGTCCATAGCAAGAACCTTGAGCACGATCATAGACATACAAGTACCACCATGTGCGGTTCCTATATTCGACTTGGATGGGATCCAGTCCCCAACCCGAACAGTTTCGGTTCAATCCCATACTCATGGCCATTCGAATAGCCATCCCAATGTAGATAAAGCTTTTGGTGATGAAGCTTTGGTTCTTGCATTCCTCGAGATGTTTTCCCAACAGGAACAACCCCTGAACGGTGGACAAACGTGGACAGTCCAAAAACTCGTCGACCAATCGACATGCAACCTTACAATATGCCTCACCAGCCGTCTGGGCGCGCAAAGGGTCGGACCGACATTCGGGGTTAGTCGAATACTTGGAGGCAATCGCAAAGATGGCGAGAAGCAAGAATGGCGACTGCGGTACACCTGCGTCATACTCGTCGAGAAGTGCCGTCGGGATCAAAGGCATGAAGCGGTTGACCTTGGAAAGATAGACCACGATCAACTCGCGTGCAAGATACGGTGGAGGGAACTGGGACATCACCGTGATCGAATGTGCCACGACGGGGTACTCGGGGTCTCGGTACGCAGGGGTGTTGTTCGTGGTGTGACCAGAGGACGCGTGTACTGCAGAATCAGCGGGAGGGACTCCTGGACCCATGTCTGGCTCCGGTGGAGGAGAAGACGTGGCAGCATGAATACCCGCAGAGGCTAGCGGACCGGCAGCCGAGTTGGTCGAAGCAGCAGTTACTCTTGATGGCGAGGTGAATGAGAATTCACCGCGAGGCGGTTGGGCTGTTCGAGCAAGGGACGGATCAGTTGTTGACGCAGCAGGGCCGCTCTGGCCGGACGGTGCAGAAGTCGCACCTGCGACTGGAGTAGCGGAAGGGTCGTCAGGCGCTAGGATGGGCAGCACTGGTTTACACGCGAGGTAGAAAGACGAGGACTCGCCAAGGAAGTGGCCCTTTGGGTCGACATTGTAGTGATCAAACAGGGCTTCGAGGTGACGCAGGTTTTGGGGGACAGGGTTCATGACATGACCTTGTGCGTGAGAGCGTGGTGATTAGAGAGCGGTTATGGGTATACACTGCGGG
>Ga0247824_10000569_pt1 | contig 18497 bp, 8 predicted proteins | sample 13C_PalmiticAcid_FD_194412 | JGI IMG/M metagenome (GOLD analysis project Ga0247824, IMG submission 194412) | Soil microbial communities from agricultural site in Penn Yan, New York, United States - 13C_PalmiticAcid_Day48 | ecosystem: Environmental > Terrestrial > Soil > Agricultural land... | reverse complement strand
CTTCCCTTCCATTCCATCGCCGCACACGCCTCCCGACACAACACCACCCACGCTCCTTCTTGTCGGAACCGAGCCATCGTCGACTGCTGCTGCCTTCGCACCCGGCACCCGCACGCCGGTCATCCAAGTCTTTCCTCAGTCTCGCTCTCTACCCGCTCTTTGCATCAGACACCCAGTGCTGGTACTTGACGGGAACTCGCCTCGGCGCAGATCGACAGACACCCACCATGACCGTCACTCTTCCCCCCGATCCTTGGAAAGCTCTCGGCATCGAGAGGAGTGCAGACAAGTCTGAAATCCGCACCGCGTACAAGAAGCTCGTGCTCAAGTGTCACCCGGACAAGGTGCAGGACCCGACGCTGAAGGCGCTGAAGGCAAATGAGTTCCAGAAGGTCCAGCAGGCGTACGAGCTGCTCAATGACGATGCTGAAAAGGCAAAGTACGAGCAGAAGCTGAGGCTTGCAGAGCTGCAGCGCGCCGCAAAGGCACATCCGGAGGTGAAGAGCTCCCCCAACACGTCGGTTCCTCGCACATCGACCAAATACTCGGCCTATGACCTCAAGACCGCGCCCGAGCCGACGAGGTACAAGAGCTCCCCGTCGACCGGAAAGGTGTACACGTATTCCACCACGACGCACACGCGCTCGCATGAGGAGATGCCCTCATCTCGTGGGTACTCGCTGTACGAAGAAACCGACAGGCAGGCCCGTAGGACCGCGAGTTACGAGAAGCCGACGAAACGTGACGAGGAGAAGCGCGAGCGCGAAAAGGAAGATCGGAGACGCAGAAGAGAAGAAGATGAGTTCAGGTTACGAGATAAGGAAAGAGAAAGGGAAAAGGACCGCGAACGAGAGAGGGAGCGGGAGAAGGAAAGGGCCGAGAGGGAGCGCGAAGCCCGCAAAGCCGAGAAGAAGCGACAGGAAAAGGATCGGAGGAAGGAGGCCGAAGAGAAGGCTCGCCGCCACAACAAGCCCTACGTAGAACACTACGACGCCGCCTACGTGGAGGACATCTTGTACGAAGACGAGAAGTATGTGTTGGGCCGGTCAGAGAAGAAACGATCATCGAGCCGGAAGCACGACGAGGGGCGGGAGCGAGACCGGGAGCGAGACCGGGAGCGGGAGAGGGAGCGGGAGAGGGAGCGGGAGAGGGAGCGGGAGCGGGAGCGGGAGAAGTCGAGCTCGCGCCGGGCCAAGTCCCCGCACGTGAGCAGCGACCAGAAGCATGTGGATCTCTACCAGCAAGCCGCGAGTTACGTGGCCGGGATTAGCGGCTCTCTACCGCAGCAGCCGCAGTTCTGGGCCTCGAAGTCTCCTCCGGATATCTCGTTCACGCCCCTCGCACCAACACCCCCACCCGTCGACTTTGAGGAAGAGAGCATCCGACACGCGTCGGCCCGCGCCGCAGGGCGCCGTGCCTCCAACGACCCCGCGAGGTCGAGGGAAAAGCTCAAGTACGATATTGGGGATTTGACGCCCAAGTCTCGGCCTATTCCCACCCTCAGCAAGTCGTACAGCACCCCTCCTCCGGCCCCTGAATCGCCTCCGCGCATCAGCCGGTCCCAGACGACCCCACACGAGTCCTATCGGCCGATTCCATCCCTTCCGCGCACCCAAACCTGGGCCCCAAGCGGCAACGTCGGTGTCGAGTATTACGACGAAATCGGGTCTGACGACGACCGGGACCGGGACCGCCGGCGCCGCCGCAGCAGCCGCCGCCCGCGCTCTCCATCGTCCCAGCCCACTCGGTACAAGGGCGAGGGCGGCAAGGCGTCCAAGATCGAGCCGCAGTACTCGTACGGCGAGTCGCCTTCGTCGGCGAGGCGCCATGCTGCAGATGTGCTTGACGGGCATGTCGCGCACTCGCCTTCCTCTCAGTCATACTCGGTCCCGTACCGGGTCAAGCAGGCCAAGAGCTACGGGCTGGACGATGTCAAGTACTCGGAATACGACCAACCGTACTATGCCTCTCATGGAGCCGAGGCATATATGGCCACGGCGTGAGCCATGTTCGCAAGGACACGGGGACCTTGACTGGTTCTCGCTGTAATTTCCCCCCCAATCTGCTATTTGGATTTGTTTCTTGCTTTTTCCTTATAATCTTTAATGAGCGGATGATTGGGTAAGTAAGTGTTTTTTGGGGATGAAGTTCATGATGATGATTTCTCTCCTGTGTTCATTTTCCGCTCTTCCTGTCGCTGGCGTTCAGGGGTGCGCGGGGAAGCAGTTGTTGGAGTTTTGGTTCTATTTGGCTTGGTCTCCTTGTTTGACGATTTTTTACATGAACGACGAGCGCGTCATGTCATGAGAAAACAGTAACGAACCAGTCGTTGTCTTTTTTTTGGTTATCATTTTCTCTCATCATGATGAGATGTTTTTTCTTATCTGGTCGGTCTGTCCTGGCATTTCGAGCGGGCGGGTTAGCATGGATGGATGGCGGTCTGGTGGAGGAAGGCGAGGAGAAGGGCGGGGGCAATCCTGAAGGGAAGCAGGCAAGCTGAGTGATGGCTGCTTTGCTTGCCGGACGAGATGGGGCCTCCTGTCTAAGGAACATGACATGGCATAGGAATAGGAATGGGCATGGAAATGGAGGGAGAGAACGAAGGAGGAAGAAGGGGAGGAATCGGAATGACTGGATGAGAGCATCTTTTTTGGATCCGCTTGTTTTGTCGTTTTCGTTCGTAGTTCCCTGTTTCCTTTCTTGCCCTCTTCTGGATGTACTTAGTTTAACGACGACGGGGTGGTGATGTGCCCCTATCGGATTACATATGAAAATAAATACAACATGTTGAATACTCTTTGTCTTGTCAGTCCGCTGCTGTTTGTCGATACTACACTTGGACAAGAGAATTCGGGATGATTTTGAAGGAGTATTTGCAGCACCAAGTTGTGTCCGCTTGACGGACCGTTTTTCACTCGCGAGGAACGCAGCCGCGGGGTTTGAGTTTGTGGTTTCCAAGTCAAAATAATTTTTGGTATATACTTGCTCTGTTGAGGCTTCGGCTTTGGAAGTTTGATTTGTATTTGCTGCGAGCTTTTTTTGGCTCTTCTGATACCAGGCAGCTATCCCCTTGAGTATCTACTGTATGTGCATGTATCTAGACATGTACAAAATCCAGCCCCGCCTGACAAGCCTGTATCTTCTTGCATGTCTGCATATCAGATCATGTACCTGTAATTTTCTGGATGTCATGCTTCCCCAGCTGTATGTTGACCCTCGGCTGGGCGTCGTCGAGCCACGTCAGGGTTCCGAATCTGGCATACCGGACGGGGTGTGACGTTGAAGTTTGAGGGGGTTCTTTCCGCCTGGCGCAACACCCGCTCGGATGTGCCGGCCAAACGGCTAGCACGGGATGTGTGGGTGTGGCATGTTTCCCCCAAGAAGCCCCTTGGCTTCCATTGGGATTGGGGCGCAGTGTATGTACCACGTGCCGCAAGCTGGCTGACAAAGTCTCTGCAGACCAGGCCACGACTTCATACCAAGACATAGAGTGAGCAGATCTGCAGGGAAAACGGTCAGTTAATCAGTCTCGCATTCCGAGTGGAGCGAACGCGCAACACTTACCACGCTCAGCCCCAGAATCATACTGCACCAAAAACACACGTTGTTGAGCGTCTTCTTCCCCCTGACCCACTTCGTGCGCTGCAGCATGACAATTGGCAGCTGCAGCATCTGACAGACGAAGCCGTAGCCGCGCAGCTTCTTGGTGATGCAGGCCATGACGATCTCGTGGCCGACGGCGCTGATCAAAAAGGTGATGACGGTAGCGTTGGCCTTGCCAATGTGGGGGCGGCTCGCGCTGTAGACGTGGCGGCGGAGGAAACTGTAGACGGGCACGTTCCACTCGCGCGAGAACTCCATCCAGTCGGTACTGTTCCACCAGTCGCTGTAGAAGTGGCGGTCGGCGAAGCGGGTGATCTCGGCGCAGGCACCGAGGACGTACTCGAAGATGACGAGGAAGACGAGCAGGAAGGTCAGCATGAAGGGGAAGAGCAGCCAGGAAATGGTCTCGGCGAGGACGAGGAGGGCCTCGAGGGCTGTCAGGGGCGAGTCGGGTGTGCGCAGGGAAGGCTCGAGACGCTGGGAGGCGTCGCGCAGCGCGGGTAAGATGAACTCTTCGGAGATGATGGTCAGGAGGAAGATGCAGCCAAAAATGGCAGCAATCTTGGAGAGGAGGTTCTGCCAGTCGATCTTGTCGTTGCGCGGGTACTCGATTTCGTAGCACAGGGTTGGGCAGCAGAGGTAGTCGATGTAGTTTGCCCATGTCAAGTTTGCTGGATATGTGATGTTGCCGATGGGGCTGGTCAACTCCCGGGCTAGGTCCTCGCGGAGCTGGGCAACCTCGTCACTGTCCCCAACAGAGCCATCTTCCCCCTCATCCTCACCCTTGCCCTTTGCCTCGGCTCTCTTGGGGCTGGCGAGAGTGCCCATCGGGTTGTCCGGAGTTGGGTACAAATAGGCGGGGGCGCGGGACGCAGTCGAGGGGTCGTCGAGGGAGCGCAACCGCTTCTCTGTCTCGCTCAGATGGCCATTGTAAAAGACGTATGAGTGCATCTTCATCAAGAGGACCATGGTATGGAGCAGCAGAAAGACCTGGGAGGTCCATGTCCAGTCCAACAAGAACGGGATGGCGATCCAAAAGGCCAGCCACAGGACCTGGTACACGCTCATAATAGCCATGCCGCCCTTGGCCCACGTCAAGGGGCCGCCGGCAGGGGCAGCACGGAAGACGCGGTGCAAGGGCAAGGATACGGCAGAGGTGGCAACCATCATGAAGTCGGCAATGGCCAGGTGCCAGAGCTTGACGGTGAACAGGCTCCAGATCTCGACGCGGAGAGGGTATCCAGTGTCTTTGATATTGCGCAACATGGTGGTGATGGCCATGATGGCGAGGCCTATCCAAAAGAGGTTGAAGAAGCCATGGAAATCGCGGTAGTCGCTGTTCGGATCGAAGTGGGACACGCGGCTCGCGAACTCGATGGTGGGGAAGAGACGGCGGCGGTGCTCTGCGCGCACCTGCTTGCGGACTGTCGAGAGGGACTTGACCGACGGCGGCGCATCGAGGGGCACCGGCGTTGAACTGCCACTGTATGGCGACCATGGGATTGGTGAGTCGGTATCCTGCCACTTTCCACACCCGGTGCTACTTACCTGGTGGAGCCTGTCACCAGGCCGTTGCTGTGAGGCTCTAGCGCGCCGGTTGGTTCAGATGCGTTGCTGATTTGCGACAGCTGGGAATGAATGGGCTTCCGGGGCCGGGGGCGGACAACGTAGTCACCGGCTCCGTCCGAGACATCGGTTGAGGTGGAAGCCATGGTGCCGGAGCAGGAGGGTCGGCGGCGGGAGAGGATCAGGGGCAACGGCCGGGCGCCACGCTTCGTTGTTTCGAGGCTCTATCCGATATGGCTGATTCTGGGCGTACACAGTAGGATTGAATCTGGATAGTGAAGATGTTTGGCTTGAATTACGGTTGGATGACCCGTCGAGGTGCGCAGGCGGAAAGTGGTCGCAATGCGAGATACGGGAAGGATCGAGATTCTCTTGAATGCAATTCAAATCGGGAATGGATCGGCTTCGTCGCACTCGTTGGGTTGTAAAACTCACGAACCGAGGCCATTACAGCGCTGAATTGAGAGGTTTAGCCATGGGCAATGCTTGCTGGGCGCAGTCGTTGGACCGCGGCGCGTTTCGTCTGAAGAGCAGCCTGGCAGGAAGCCCAAGGATTCAGGTTCATCGCCTTTTCCGTTTCTATCTCTGACCAACGACCCTCGCTCGCCTCGGCAGGCTTCAGCTGCAGGGTGTCAGCCAGCTACGTCACTGCCACGTGATTTCCAGAAGCCGTGTTGAGTGGGGAACGCGGCAAGGGGGAGCTTCTGCCCGTCGCCCACTTCACAAGCCTCAACACTTGAATCCGAAAATATGCACTAACAGGTCCCTATTTACAGCTGCCTTACCTGTGAGAGTGCATGGGAATGTATTTCAATCACGCTTGCACTAGCATGGGAGAATTGCATGCCGGTCATGATGGAAATCCAATCCGTTGACCAGCCGCCCGCGCCGAGCACATGTCAACCTCGGAGGCGGCCTTGCCGCCATCATCACCACCATCACCAGGGGAGCAGGTTCTCCCTCGGGAAGTCTCAAGATTGCTTCACATAATCGAGGCTGACAAGACAGTCCGGTGGGACAGTCGACCAGAAGCACGAGCTGAATGCTGTGTGAGCATCTGTGGGGCCGGGAGAGCAGCAAGGGATGGTCATGAGCTCGAACGTCAGCTTTCGTTTTTGTTTCATCCAGTGCAATCTTGCAGCAAGCCAAGCTGGGGAATCATCCGGACCACAGGGCATATCAGGGACCTTCCCGGGGGATATGAACTTCCTGCGCTCAAAAGGTTCAAACTCCAGATCCCCGGAATCCACCACGCCCGTCGAGGACGGTGAGCAGGGCTCCCATCCACGCAAACAGTTCCGCGACCCCAACGTGCACGACTATGGTCCTCATGCGTGTTGTGCATGCGCGGAAGCTGAAAACGGATGCCCCTACCACCTCCTGATGTCGAGAGCGGGATTCAGGCGAGCAGTTGACGATGCCTTTTTCGCTTAGTTCAAAACCAAGTTAAGACTCCCTCATACATCTGATGACATCTACAATCTCAACCTAATGGCCCACGATTCAACGGCTCGATCGACCATGTTGGCAAACTCAGCGGATTAGAATCATGTGACTTTGCCATAGGGATGATGGGAGCCATCTGCCATTGGCACATGACAGGCGGCCTCTCGGGACTACCCAGGCGAGCCAGGCATGCATCCGTAAACTGTAATGCACCAGTTGCGTCAGGCATGGGCTGCACAGGCTCTGTGAGATGGCCCGGACATGTCCTGGGTGATGCCTGTGGAGGACGACCAATTGCTGTCGAGGATTGCCCATCGTGGTGTTGCGGGGCGCAGTGAGGGGCTCAATCGGTTTGACGCGAGAGCTGTTTGCAGTTCACTGATCGGATGGGCTGACTCAATTCTTCCCTGTTTCGACTCAAGCAGGGTTGCTGTATGCCGTCGTGTACATGTTGAGTTCTGGTATCTCGGCGGTATCAATATTGGACACGACGCGAGATAGGCGCGGGCATCGCTTGCATCGAAATGCCCGATGACGGAGATGGGTTGCTGATACCGCCCCGGGTGCAAGTTGGGCTGATAAGGCGGAGGAACGAGACACAGGGCAGGCCTGTCAGACATGGAGAGTGGAATGTCACTTGGCATGGCAAAGAAAGGGGTACGGAGGGTATAGCAGCGACAAGTAATTGCGGTACCATGCTGCAAAGGACTTCCCGATTCTTATTATAGATGCCTGGACTTTATCAACAGTGGAACGACCATGAGCAAAGAGAGACACCCGCTGCACCAGTGCAAACCTCCAATTGAGCGAGCCGGGATCCGGAGTGGATCCGCCAAATCGAAGCTTCCATTGTTCCCACCGAGTCTTGGCACTTCGAGTCTTTTGACGACATGTGAACACGGCACGTTTTCCTTGGGGGTTTCCTTTGTGTTCCAAACTCGGACTCGGCGTGGATTGCTCTTTATGCTGACCGTCTGTGCCCAGGTCTCATGACGCGCCTTGTTCGAGGCAGCTAACATTACGGATATGACCCGACAGCAGCCGTGGAGTCATGTTCTCTATCCATACCTCCAACGCCGCCCGCTGAACCCGCGTCCCTGGTTACCGACAGCCAGCACGAGGAGATCCGCAGGAACCTAATAAACGCCTGCATGCTAGCAAAGTCAACGTTGCGCGTCGCCGCTGCATGATCGTAGGCGGGGCCCAAAGCTGTTTGAGGCCGATATACACAACCCTTTTTTTTTTTTTTTTTTTTTTTTGTTTTTCTCTAATAGCCCGCTTGGATCTCCCCTTCACTCCCTTCCCACCGAACGCCTCTTCGAATTCGAAGCGCAATCCAGCCGATTCTCAACACTTTCATGTTACATCGCCTGCCCCGAAATTCGAGAACCACCGTTCCAGAACTAACGTTACCACCGCTAGTCAGGTAAGATATCGACCTTCCCTTATCGTGCCATTCTCAATCCCCGACCCAGTTGTCTGCGCCTGTCATTCGCCAGACGCTCGTTTCTTCCAATTGAGAGCACGGGCTGTTCAATTCCCTTCCCTTGCAAGCGCAGGAACCAGTCTTGCTGGTGAGCCCCCACCCCGGTCTGGTGTAGCCCCACTTGCCGTCCACGGCAAGCGCCAAGCCTCAGGCTCGTAGCCAACCGGCCCATTAGCCTCAGAGTCAGAGGCCGCTGAAGGGCGCGCTGGGGGATGGTGCCGTGCACACTGCACACAACCTGTTTGGCTGCAGCAACCTCCCACCAGCGCCCGCTGTCACGCCTCTCGGCGAGGTCTCAACGCCCACCCAACCGCTTGCCTCGCTCGCTCGCTGCCTTGACTCTCGACTGCAAGCGCAGCCATGCCCCCGACGCCTCTTCAATCGCCATCCTCCGACAGACGCGACGAACCAAGTGGTCACAATGCACATCCCGTGGACACGGCGGCTGCGATAGCCGCTGCCGACGCCTTCAACAGGCGCAATGCCCACGCAAACTCGACCATCGACATCGACGTCGCCGCTGCGGTTCCAGCAGTGTCTGACCTGTCCTGCGTCCCAGGTTCCACAACGTCTGCGAGCCCGATCCCATTCCGCTCTTATACCATTGCGCCGTCGCCACCCGTTCCGGCTCCCGTGCCTGACCTTCAGTCCCCGTCTGCCGCAGCCCACGACTCGTCCGAGGACCCGAGCCACCTCACCCACTCTCCCGACTACCTGGCCCACGCCAGGGAGGTTGCGCTGCGCCTGCAGACCGACATACCGCACCCAGCCCACGGCTACACGACACCGGTCAAGTCGACAAGACGCCCCGCCCTGTCACTGCGGAACAAGTCCTCTGCCCAGTCGCTCCGGCCCGTCTCGAGGACTCCGAGTCTGAAAACCGGAAAATACGGCCCCTTCGGCTCCGCCTCGGCCGCCAGCTCCACCGTTGCGAGCCCCGTCATCTCCGCTATGGGCGACCTCACACCTCTTCCATCTCCGCTGTTGGCAAGCGACTCACCGGGCCCGTGGAGACAGCTGGGCCGCCGGGCCTCGCGCGAGGCGTCCCTCTTTAGCCTAGCCATGGCTCCGCTCGACACGGGGGAGTCAACAACCCCTCCAAAGAACACGAAGAAGGGATATACGGGACTCACATCATTTCCTGCACCCGTTGATCAAACCAGACACCAAGAGGATGGCGGGTTGGCACGACCCCCGGCACAAAATCATACGAGGAATCGGAGCATCAGCGACTATACTCCGGATCCCATGTTGATACCTAAGCGCATGTCGACTGTGTCCGGCACCCGCGCGAAACCCGACCTCAAGAACGCGGCAGAGGGGCATCTGCGCCGAGAGCCCCACCTATCCGAGGCGAGAGGCCTAACCCCGATCGAAAAGCCACCAACGCCACCTCCAAGCGAATCGTCATTGACTGCCACGGATTCAACTTCAGCCGCCGTTTCAAGCTCCAGCAACAGCACCAAGCAACCCGAAGCCGAGTACTTTGAAGCCTATGGACGATATGACCAAAAACGGCGCCGTTGGCGGGCCGTCAAGGTGCTCGGCCAAGGCACCTTTAGCCAAGTTTACTTGGCCACCAGCCAGACTTCATCCTCACTCTCAGACGACGAAGATTGCAGTCCCGGCACCCAACAACCCCCCGCACATGAACGCCGGTCCTTGGTAGCCGTTAAGATCTGCGAGCATGGCCCCCGAGGGGGTGCCTCCGAGGACCGCATCGAGATGAGCCTCAAGCGCGAGCTTGAACTCATGCAAGCAGTGCGGCACCCGTCGCTCGTGCACCTCAAAGCCTGGAGCATCGAACTCAGTCGAGCTATCCTGGTCCTCAGTTACTACCCCGGGGGAGATCTCTTTGACTTTGCCACTCGCCATCGCGAACTCCTCACTCCACCCCTCATCCGTCGCATGTTCTCTGAACTTGTCGGCGCCGTCGCTTATCTCCACGACCAAAACATCGTCCACCGGGACATTAAGCTAGAGAGTAAGAACCCCCCCAACAACAACAACCCCCCGGCCTTGTTTCACTTCGCAGCCCATTCTAACAACACCACAGATGTTCTGGTCAACCTCCCACCCTCCGAACTCTCCTCCCCAGAAACCGACTGGTCAACCTACCCCCACTCCGTCATCACCCTCACCGACCTCGGCCTCTCCCGCCGCATTGCCGACGACGAGAAGCTCGAAACCCGCTGTGGATCCGACGACTACGCCGCCCCCGAAGTCATCATGGGCCAGCCCTACGACGGCCGCGCAACCGACGCCTGGTCGCTCGGCGTCCTTCTCTACGCCCTGCTCGAGGCCCGCCTCCCGTTCGACCCCCCGCCCTGCGGGCCCGCGGGCATCGACCACGCCATGCAGATGCGCATGCGCAGCCGCACGAGCCACCGCATCGCCCGCGTCGAGTGGCGGTGGTTTGAGTACGGCGCCGGGGAAGAGGAGGACGGCGAGGGCGACCACGAGGCGGACCTCGCCAAGTTTGAGACCAAGGGGCTGCTGGGCGCCATGGAGGTTGTCGAGGGCTTGTTGAAGCGCGCGAGGAGCAGGTGGCCTTTGAGCAAGGTCGCCGAGACGGAGTGGGTGGGGAAGGGCGTGTGTGTGGAGGGCGGGATACGGTTCAGGGAGGAGGAGGAGGGCGAGGAGGTGTAACCTTGTGTACATCCCCTTGGCTGTGAGGTTTGCCGCAAGAGCCGAGACTTGGGATTGGTCCCGCCCCGTCGTATCCCATCATTTTTTTTGGGATGGGGCGGGGATGTTTTACTACCGGAGAGGCGAGAGCGTTGGCGGAATTGGCTGACTGGCAGGATTCAGATGATGTAAACTAACATACCCTTTTTGTTGTTCATTGTGCTTCTTCTTTACTATTTTATGACGAGACAAAGACACTGCAGAGATAAAATGGCGTTCATGAGGGATTTGGAACCAGCGATGGTGTTGGTATCTTTGGAGTTTTTGTATCATTTGGCGGGAGTGTGGAGGGAGACAAGCGGGTTGTCATATCATTCATCCTCATCCATCATCATTGCTGGTCTGGGTCATCAAATTCTGGATGGAACCGCTCGAGCAGCGAGGCGTGTTGTACTTACATACGAGAACATTGCATTATTTATTTACCAGATTATGTAGACTTGTGTGCAGTCTCATGTGGGGAGGTGTGTTTGCAATGCTCTTGTCTCAGCCTCCATGGTGAATTGTCCGCATTCGCCCTTCAAGAGGTGAAAGCCTTCATGGGAAGCACCAACATCAGGCCTTGGCTTGTTTGCTGACGGTCGTACCACATTTGAAAGCAGGAAAAAAGGCAAGGTTCAAAGTCAGAATTGCGTCTAACCGTTGTATTCATGTCTACGTCTCAGATCATGATCACCCCTCCCAGGCGCTAAAGTTACAGAGCAACGAGGCTTGTGAAAGAATTAGGCTGAGGCCGGCATTTGATGCAGATGGGTAACTAAAGTATCATAAAAAGGAAAAAGACCCGTCCAACTCCGATTTCCCAAGTCCGCTTTTCATTTCCCAGTCATGTCATCATTTAGTCAACCTCCTCCATGGCGCTGTCGCCGGTCTCGGCGGCAGGGACGCCGGCATCAGCAGCCGGGGCCGCCTCGGCAGCCTCGGGCTCCTCGTCCAGGTTCAGGCCAAGCGACACGAGCTTGTGGATGCGCTCAGCGAAACCGGCAGGCTCCTCGATGGTGAAGCCAGAGACCAGCAGAGAGGTCTCGAAGAGCAGCTGAACGATCGACTTGACAGTCTTGTCGTTCTCGCCGTCGGCCTCGACCTTCTTCTTGAGCTCCTGAATGATGGGGCTCTTGGGGGAGATCTCGAAGGTCTTCTTGGAGGACATGTAGCTGCTCATCGAGGTGTCGCGGAGAGCCTGAGCCTTCATGATACGCTCCATGTTGGCGGACCAGCCGAACTGGCCAGTGCGGATAGCGCAGGGAGCGCCAACCAACTTGTGCGAGACGACAACCTTCTCGACCTTGTCGCCGAGGACGTTCTTGAGCGACTTGGCGAGGCCCTCGTACTCCTTCTCCTCGGCCTCACGCTGGGTCTTCTCCTCCTCGGTCTCCTCGAGCTCGAAATCCTTGGTGATGTCGACGAGCTTCTTGCCCTCGAACTCCTTGAGCTGAGTCATGGCGTACTCATCAATGGGGTCGACAAGGAAGAGCACCTCGAAGCCCTTCTCCTTGAGCGAGTCAAGGAAGGGAGACTTGGTAACGGCCTTGAGCGACTCGCCAGTGATGTAGTACATGTTCTTCTGGTGCTCAGGCATGCGGGTGACGTAGTCGGTGAGCGAGGTCATCTCGTCGCCCGACTTGGTCGAGTTGAAGCGCAGGAGCTTGGCCAGGATGGCGCGGTTCTGCGAATCCTCGTGGATGCCGAGCTTGAGGTTCTTGGCAAAGGCGCTGTAGAACTTGTCAAACTGCTCCTTGTCCTCGGCGATCTCCTGGAAGAGCTCAAGAGACTTCTTGACGATGTTCTTCTTGATGACCTTCATGATCTTGTTCTGCTGGAGGGTCTCGCGAGACAGGTTGAGGGGCAGGTCCTCAGAGTCGACGACACCCTTGACGAAGCTGAGCCACTCGGGGACGAGGTCGGTGGCGTCATCGGTGATGAAGACGCGGCGGACGTAGAGCTTGATGTTGTTCTTGGTCTTCTTGGTCTCGAACAGGTCGAAGGGAGCGCGCTTGGGCACAAAGAGGATGGCACGGAACTCGAGCTGACCCTCGACCGAGAAGTGCTTGACGGCAAGGTGATCCTCCCAGTCGTTGGAGAGCGACTTGTAGAAGGCAGCGTACTCCTCCTGGGTGATGTCCTGCGGGTTGCGGGTCCAGATGGGCTTCTGCTTGTTGAGCTCCTCCTCCTCAATCTTGGTCTCCTTGACCTTCTTGGTCTTGGGCTTTTTCTCCTTGTCCTCCTCCTCATCATCGACCTCCTCGATCTTGGGCTTCTTGTCGTCGCCCTCCTCGACAGTCTCGGCGTCCTCGTCGGGGACCTCGGTCTCGGTCTCCTTCTTGACGTGAAGGTAGATGGGGTACGAGATGAACTCGGAGTGCTTCTTGATCACCTCCTTGACGCGGCTCTCATTGAGGTAGTCCTGCTGCTCATCCTTGAGGTGGAGAATGATCTTGGTGCCGCGGCCCAGCTGCTCACCCTCAGTGTCGGGGGTGATGTTGAAGGTGCCGCCGGCACTCGACTCCCAGATGTACTGCTCGTCATCGTTGTTCTTGGAGATGACGGTGACGCGGTCGGCGACGAGGTAGGCAGAGTAGAAACCAACACCGAACTGGCCAATCATGGAGATGTCGGCGCCAGCGGTGAGGGCCTCCATGAACTGCTTGGTGCCGGAGCGGGCAATGGTACCAAGGTTGTTGACGAGGTCCTGCGAGCACTGTCAGCTAATGCCCTCGCCCAACGAGTTCAGATCTGGAGGGTAAAACTTACAGCCTTGGTCATACCAATACCGGTATCCCGGATGGTGAGCGTCTTGTTCTCCTTGTCGGGGATAATGTCAATGCGAAGGTCCTTGCCCGAGTCCAGCTTGCTGGGGTCGGACAAGGCCTCGTAGCGGATCTTGTCGAGCGCATCGGAGGCGTTCGAGACAATCTCACGGAGGAAGATCTCCTTGTTAGAGTAGACGGTGTTGATGATCAGCGAGAGCAGCTGAGAGATCTCAGCCTGGAACTCGAAGGTCTCAGCCATCTTGAGGGTGTTGTGTGATCTTTGGGTATCTGGCAAGTCTCTGTCAGTACACTGTGACGAAAAGTCGGTCGGGCCTGAAAGTGGGCTTCGCGCGACCCAAGTGCGGGGGTGACGTTTTGAGGTCGGCCCCTGCGCTTCGCGAGTGCGGCAGTGAATTGCAGAAGCAAAATAAAAGAGAGTTTTCCAGCCAGGAAGCGAATTGGAAGTGGTGATGTTGGGAGGAGGAAAGGAACGGTGCTGTGAACCAGGCAAGCGCCGCTGGGGGAGATGGAGGGGCGGTTGACGAGGCTGAGGGGAAGCTGATGGCGGGGATTCCACCACGAAACACTTACCAAAAGGAAGTAGAGAACGATCAACGGTCTACGCCTCTAAGACCTTTCTGAATCTGGAGAGGGAAGGTGAGGAGTTGAGGAGTGGTTTGGAAGATGGAGGAGAAGAGTAGAGGGAGAGACTGGCAAGAGGAACCGTTGCAGCTAAAATGTCTTTGGGGATGGCCCTGGGCTGTGCTCAGGCGAGTTTCTACGAGATTCTATCACCCAAAATTCTGCGGCCTTCTCTTGATTCGCTTCTACCCGCCTCCACAGCAACGGACGACCGCCGCTGATTGGTTCTGGGGCCAAGGTCCCCAGGCAGCGGCCCACCTTGAGGCTGCCACCGCAAACCGGGGTTTGAGGAGGGATTCTGCCAGAAAATTCACAGCACTTCGAGATTTCAAAGGAATATCAGCATTGTAAATAGCATAGGCAAAAAGCAGCAGAATATCTTTGCAGTAAACCCGCTGTTTGCAGTTGTGGTTTCCTTTCCTGTTGTTTGGGCAGGGCGAACAGAGAACGCTCTGGAAGCGTCGAGGCCAACACCCCGCTTGCGAGGCTGAAACGAGGCTGGTCCTTGCAAGCAACCTGCCCCGCGCTTGCCCTGCGGCAGGCACCCAAGAGCCTGGCGGCCTTGGGCAGCAGCAGCAGCATGGCAGTTTCCCGATGGGTAATCACTGACGAGAGCCGGCGCTTCCGTTTCAGGGACGGCGGCGACGTTCGCAGCCCCGTCTTGCGCTCGAGAGCGAGGTTGGTTGTGCCCCTGCCAGCGGCAATGGGTTGACTGCGGGGCTTTCTTGCCGCCTCGACCATGGCGTCTGGGCGTTCCTCGGCGACCGCCATCCTCTCCTTCACCATCCAGACTTCCCATGACCAATCGTCCAACCACGTCTTCTTGGCTGATGGTGCTTTTTGTTCTCGGGTCTCAATATCGAATTGACAACCTCGGTTTCTTCAGACGCTCGTCTCTTGTGGCTGTATATCATCTCTCGCGTCGTTCACCATCTCGCGCTGTCTGGTTTCTCCCACTCTGCTCTTCACTCCCTCAGGGGGCGACGGCGGCACAAACACGTACATCAGCGAAAGCAAGATGGAACCGCAAGCCTGGTCGTCTCATGTCAGCATATCAGGCCGCACCCGCTCTGATACGAAAGGGCGGAACCTCGCTGCTTACCGGCGCTACCCACCATATCCAATGGTCTGGAGTGGAATCCTAAGTCAGCCTCCCTTGAAGATTGACGCTGCACTATTGGGACGGGAAACCCACAATGCCAATTCGCTCCAGCAACGGCAAGGCCGATTGCTCGCGCAGGGTTCATGCAAGCTCCCGTAAATCCTGGGGCGATCCCCGTGGTCGCGCAGGTCACCAGTCCCAAACTCAGGCCGACAAGCAGAGGTCCGAGTTGGCGGCCATAAAGCACCTGTTGCCGTGGGTCAAGGCCGGTGCCGATTGCCAAGTAGCTGCGAGTTTACGATCAATGAGAAACTAATTTTCAAGGGAGACTGGCCGTGGGGCTTACAGCAGGCTCAGGGAAGCCATGGTCTCGGTCAGGAAGACTTGGCCGGGAGTTATCTGGGTCGGATCAAAGAAGTTTCCTCCTCCCATATGACTGGCCACGATGAGCACAAGAAGTTAGCTTTGCCTGAGTTACCATGGGGTCAAGAGGTACAAACGAGACAGCCCTGTCATGGCCCCAAGTCCCGCGCAAGATTCCTCCAGCGAGCACGCCGCCGAGAACCTGGGCAGTCATCAACACCACACCTTTTTTTCTTGTCAGTCGCTGGTATCCCATCGGTAGGGACGGTACTTCCTACCTCTTGAGACGGGTGTCAAGCCGCAAAGCACAGTGGTGAATGTAATCATCGGGTTGAGGTGGCCTCCCGTGGCTGTGGCTGTCGCATAGATAAAGAGGGAAAGGAAGATGGCGTTGAAAATGCCGACATAGGCAGCCAGTGACTGGGTGACACCAAAGTTCATCAGCGTCATGCCGAACTGACCAGCGACGTAGATCGAGCATGCAGTGGCAACACATTCGACAATCTAGCAGCACTAGTCAGCGGCGGCATCGAACTGGACGTCACTAAGTCGGACACGCACCGCCGACCGCCAGATCACGGGCTCTGTCCAGCCTTCAAGGTAGTACTCCCGTCGACGATACCATGGCCGAAGTTGGACGACAGTAATGTCCCTCCCAGTACCTGCAAAGGAGCCCTTGAATGCGCCATAGATATACTGGCGGCTTGCCGGACTTGGGGAACCGTCGGGTGACGTTGAGGGCTGCATGCTGAATGCCGCGACTACACGTTGTAAGCTGTTAATTTTGCTGCTATAACTCGTGTGTTCTTCCGTGTGTTGCTGGATCGCATTTTATCCATGGCAATCCGAGATCTCCGGCCTTTCATCAGGGACTGGTCAAGAACAGTTTCTTCCTTCCGATGCTGGTTCCCTGGCGGGTGTGAGTAAGCAGCCACTAACTGGTTCGTATGAACTTAGCAATTATTTGTCGTTCTCTGCGATGGTATTGATAATAACAGTTGAGCACCATACACTTTTACACCTTGATCCATGCTCCGTCAAGACACCTTCGTTCATGCCCGAGTTCATGCTTCCCCTCCTCCACAGTCGAACATCTAAGGTAGTCCAGCTCCAAGTCATAGCCCTTGGTCAGCAAATTGTGTTGGAGAAGGCCCGAGCCGTCCCAATTGGACCATCGCACGGTGCCTGGAGTTATGGGGGAATACAAATCCGATTCGGAGAGGGGCTGAATGTTGGGAACGAGTCTCTGTTCCCCTGCCGCCCACGTTTGTTGGTTGGAAACGGAAGGGTTGTCGATCTCCCCCTCCTTCCGATTGCGTCAACAGAGGGATGACCCCACCTTAAGTAAAGCAGGTACCCATCCCTCAGCTCCCCTCTTCGTCCCCGTTCTTTCTTTCCCAAACAACTCCGCACCTGCACCTCTCGAAAAGCAATCAATTGGCAGCCTCCAAAACACGACAACCTTACAGCATCCAAAATGACTATTCCCGAGCTTGCAGGTCTCAAGGTCGACGTCACGGCTGAGGGGCAGGGCACCCGCGAGACCAAGCGTGGTAAGTTTTCGAATTACCCCGCCTCTAGCGCGCTCCTGGTCGGAGCTCCCAGAGCTCTCATCAGGAACCACGACCTTGCCAGAAAACACAGATCGCTAACAACGGCCCACCTAGGTGACAACATCGATGTGCACTACAGGGGCACTCTCGAGAGCGGCAAGCAGTTTGATGCCAGCTATGACCGCGGCAGCCCGCTCAACTTCACCGTCGGCAACGGCCAGGTCATCAAGGGCTGGGATGAGGGCCTCCTCGGCATGAAGATCGGCGAGAAGCGCATCCTGACCATCGCCCCTGAGCTCGGCTACGGTGCCCGCGGCATTGGCGGCGTCATCCCCGGCAACGCCACTCTCATCTTCGAGACGGAGCTTGTCAGCATCAAGGGCGTCACCCCCGGCCAGTAAATGGCGGACGGATGACAACACGAGAGTCTCGATTTTCTAGTCGGTTTCGTTTCGGGGCGGAGTGCCTCAATGGAGGCAACGACAGGTGCCTCGAAATGGGCAGAAATGACAATCGAGACATCTCTCTTGTGCCCAGTCCTCCGCCATGCTTGCTGCTCGTACATACATGTCTAAGGTGCTCGATGCAATGACCCAACCAACGCCGTCGCCATGTGAACCCAGAGTAGTCTACACCCAGCCCTTTACTGTACATGTACATGCCCTATATCTACCAACAACACTTTCACTCCCCTTCTCTCGACTTTCCTTCTTTCCTTTCCCCCGGTGTGATACATTCCCCCAGTTGCCTGTACCGTCTATCCGTGTACAACAGCCCGAACCTCTCCTCCTTCTCCCTCTCCGCCCCGACCCCTTCCACAATCTCCATTACCTCCCCAAGCACAATCACATGGTCCCTCACCCTCACCAGCCCCTTCCCGGGCGCATCCTCTAGCAACCGACATCTTAGCACGTATAACACCCCATCGCCCTCTAGCACCGGCGCCTCCGCATCACAGCTCACACTCTCCAGCCCCCCGGCCTGGACGAGCCTCTCAAGCACCTCGCGCCCCTCGGCGTTCCCGCCGGCAAACCAGTCTGCCACCTGCGCCCCCGACGCATCGTCGGCCAGGACGTGGACGTTAAACGTCCGGCTGGCGGCCACGGCGTCGAACGTGCGGCTCGGCACGGCGATGTTGAAGCTCACGACGGGCGTCGGGCGCAGGGCGAGCGAGGTGAAGGAGGACATGGTCATGGCCCGCGGGGTGGCGGTCGCGGGGTCGGTGGCGGTGCAGACGACGACCGGGTGGGTGAGGAGGCGCATCACGGTGCGGAACTGCTCGGGGAGGGGGACGGAAG
>Ga0247824_10000567_pt1 | contig 18537 bp, 21 predicted proteins | sample 13C_PalmiticAcid_FD_194412 | JGI IMG/M metagenome (GOLD analysis project Ga0247824, IMG submission 194412) | Soil microbial communities from agricultural site in Penn Yan, New York, United States - 13C_PalmiticAcid_Day48 | ecosystem: Environmental > Terrestrial > Soil > Agricultural land... | reverse complement strand
GGGGTTGCCTGAAGGGGTTGGGTTGGTTTTGGGGGTGTTGTATTTTGGGGCGTGGTGGATGGGTTGTTTGTAGGTGGGGAAGGCTTAGGGGGTTGAAAAGTATAAATGGACGGCGGCATCCTTGACGTCGGCCGCGTCGTGATCAGGAGTATTGGATGTGGGTGAGCACCAAGAAGAAGGGTCGAGTAAAGGACAACTCCATTTAGTCCACCTTGTAAAGCCGAACTAGGTCCTTTACTTAGATAATAGGTTTCATTGCTTTGAGCCCTTCCCAATGGCGGACAATGTGGCCATATTTGTTCACTGCATAATATAGCACGGCTCGTCATTTCAAATATATCCTGCCCAGGAGTCTGTCCTACTTAACGCAACCTGAGATTATCTGACTTTCGCTCCGTCCTACTACCTACACACAGACAAATTAGGTACCTTAGGACGCAATCAATGTCCTGCCCTACTCGCATGTTTCAATGTAGAAGCTGCTAAAGGGTTCCTCAAGAAGGGACGTATCATGACTGTCGACGGACATGGGGGTGTTTTGGGAATGGATGGTACGCGTCAATTTGGTAGGCAGACAGTGATTAACGGTCTTGGAAGGTGAAAATTATGTGGGCCTTGTGTGGCTGCGCAAGACTCAAGCTGACAACCCTTCCACACCCCAACTCGGGATGAACGGTTAAGTGAGTCGACTGTCCACCTCTGAAGCATTCTCGATGGCATGACATAAATTATGACAGAGAATCACAAACGGCATTGCTGGGAATGCCTCCGGCGGTGTCTTGTTTGCGACTCGACGAGACCGGCATGCACCCGATGCACAACAGCTGGAGCTTCATGTCCTGGGTATGGCGACACGAAGCCAACGCGATTAACATGGCTTGCCCCTGGAAAAGTGAAATCTCGAGTTCGAAGCCGAAAAGAATCTTCGTCTGCTCAGCTGAACGGGCTCGGTGCTCACAAGCCGTCCCACGTCCCCGATACACCAAGATCCGCAACAGCATATTCTCATACGCACAACCTTTCCATTTCGCGTTTTGCCATGCACACAGATATCGACGCCCTGGCTCACGGTGCAGAGTACTGCAAGGTTTCCCTAACACAACCAGTGCAGAGTTCATCGCTAACTGGGCCTGCCAGATAACGTCTGCATCTATCAAGATCTCCGCCCCATACAGGAGCTTGGAGACAATCCATTCATTTATCAGATACCGCCCGCCCTCATCATGAAGGCAAATGCGCATCCCGATTACCTGCGTTTTGGGATGCTCTGCATGGCCCTCAGTCACCGGATGAACCGGACCCGGGGTAGTCCATGGGCAGACCACAGGGCTTTGGCAGAGAGGTTCTACATGTATCGGGGCAATGCAATCCGCTCTCTCAGAGAATCCCTCAACCTGGAAAGTCACTGCACAGACAACATCGCCATTGCCGGGATCGTGACGCTCCTGCTAGCTGACGTAAGTACCGCCCCTCGGATGGTACGAGTATCTGCGAGTCGTTGACCATCCAACTTCTCAGGCCCAACAGGGCGCTTCTCCAAGCTGGCGCTCTCACATGGAGGGCGCTGTAAAGCTCATCCAACTTCGTGGCGGGCTTGCCGCAATGGCTACTTCAAAAGCCATAGAGCCGCAGCTCCTATTCATCTGCTTGTACGCTTATCCCCAACACTCCCTCGACCACTCATGGGATACAAGGAACACAAATGGAACTGACCAACACCTCGCAGTGCGGCAGTCATTGGCAACACCACCTGCCCCGCGCCCGATCTCTCCATGACCCGAGCACACCTTGTGGAACTCGACACCATCCTCGAGCTGTCGGGCAAGTCCCCCACTCCGTTCCAGATGTGCCCCCCACCGCTGTTTGCCGAAATCATCAAGACCAACCACCTTCGACGACGCGCCACCAAGAACGCCGGTCAAGAACCAAACACGGAAGAACTGACCCAAGAGGCATACGCGATACTCACAGAGATACACAATTTCTCCTCAGAGCACTGGGCCAGCAAAAAACCATCCTCCAAGCAAGACTGGGCCATGATCGGCACCATCCACCAAGCCGCCACAGCACTGTACTGCGTCGCCTCCCTGCAGAGCCTCTCCGTCCTCCCCGCCACCCCGGCACTGCACGCAGAGTGTGCGGCGCACGCCCGGCTCCTCCACCGTTCGCTCACCCAGGCGGTAACCAACCCCAGGATCAAGCGCTTTACGCTCTGGCCGCTGGTGGTGCTGGGCGTGGAGGCCGCGCACGAAGGCGGTGGGGCCATGCGCGATTTCGTCGCGGGGCAGCTGCCGGTCCTGAGCCGGGATGCCGGGACGTACACACCGCTGACGGCGAAGGGTGTGTTGGAGAAGTTCTGGGCTTCGGGAGAGACGGGCTGGGATAGGTGCTTTGATCGGCCGTACGCGTTTGTCATGCAGATCGCTGTTGATACGAGTCGGATTACGATGGGGTACGGAGTGGGGGGTGACTGAAGTCTTGATGTAGTGCATTAAACTCCAGGACAATGCTTGGTTACCTATATGTTTCTGTTTCTCCGAGTTTACCACAGCAACGGCTACCCTTTATCACCCGAAATACAGTGTCAGGAAGCATCAAAGAAGCATCGCTACAGCGTACGCTGCGTACCTTATATGATGGCTCGTCGGATCAGACTGGTGTGACACCGACAACCTCCAATCTCCCATTGAGAGAACATTTACGCACAGGTTGCCTTTCCCCCGGTGACCAGAGCGGCCGCTATTCGACGAACACTCACTGTCTGCATCTGGGGAACAGCATTGCTGACAATCCCAAACTTGAAGCACCACCGACAGCTTCCTAACATCGGTTGTTACACAGCAGCGGCGGGAGAACACTCACTCCCCTTTCCGCTCGCCTCTCATCCAAACCGATTTAGCCTTCCCTCTAACTCATCCAAAACGCAGCTCCGCTATAAGCATTCATGGAATAGTGAGGTCTCGTTCAGCGAGCTCCTGGACCAGCCAATCGAGAGCATCCCTCAAAATGCTCTTGCATATCAGCCTCATGTACGACTCCCCAGCAACGAAGGACATGTTGCCCGATGCAGCCAACCATGCAAGGGTGCCTAAATTGAGGCTCACGAGCCTTGTGATGTTTTGGGCAGCAATCTGCACACCATGGGAAGCCAGGGACGCTTGACCGTTTAACAACTCGGTCGTGAACATTGAAGCTCATTCTGGTTTCGGCACTTGGGTCTTGATGTATTTTTGACCCGTTCATGGCGGACACTAAAATCCCACTTTGGGTCGTGGTTTTCTTTACGCGGCGCAGAGACTGTGCAGGATCAAGTTCACCCAGGCGCCGGCATGGAGGGGCTTCATGAAGTCGACCCGTCCGGGGACCTCCTGATCACCCTTCGCAATCCAGGCGCGCCGTTTGCAGACCTTGCCAACGAAGAATCCTCGGATACGGCTTGGTTTTACTTGCAGCTGGCTGGCAAGGATCGCAAGAAGAAAAAGAAGAAAGGAAAGCGAGGTACGCCTCCAGCTCGTTACTCTCCGCCCATGGCCTTTCGGTGGTAGCGTGTTTCCGTGTCGCAGGCTACTTATCTAGGTGCCGGCGTCTTGGCAGGGAAAAGGGGTCTTTTTGCTCGTGTGACATTCGGGAACTCAGCTTGCCGTCAAAAGTGCAATGATTACAGCAGAGGAGATGGACATTTCGACTGTTGAAAACGCTCTCGCGAGGAAACTCCTGACGTCGCAGCAGAAGATGTCGACACCGAGCTCAATCCCGTTGTCGAAGCTGAACTCGCTATCCCCCAGAGCCCTTTGCGGGGAAATGGCTCCGCCAACCGGGACAAGGACCACCTCCAATCAGGACCACCCAAAACGGAATTTAGGGTCTCATCAAGCCACCTGACCCTCGCATCTTCATCCTTCAAGGCGGCGTTGAATGGTCGTGGGAAGGGAGCGATGGCCAGCTCAATCGACGGCTCGCGGCGCATGTATGCTGACAATTGGGACCCACAAGCATTCTTGATCCTGATGCATGTCATTCATGGCCGTCACCGACAGGTGCCGAGCGTTATCGACCTCGAGTTGCTGGCGAAGATCGCCGTTCTCGTTGACCACTACGAATGCCACGAGGCCGTGGCAGTATCCGCCGAGTTGTGGCTCCAAGGCCTACGAGGCCAGCTTCCGGCACAAACTAACAGGGACCTCATCCTCTGGCTTTGTGCGTCATGGACTTTTGCGGATGCAGACGTCTTCGCGTGGGTAACGAGCATCGCGCTTTGGCAAAGCCAAGGACCACTTCCGACCTTGGGGCTCCCGATCCCGGAAACAATACTTGGTACGTGAACCGGGAACAACTAAGATACCTAGGTACCCATTCGGGAGCTGACAACGTTGCCAGAGTCGATTGAGAGCCGGAGACAAGACATCATCGGGAAGCTTATTGCAGGCCTTCACGAGCTCGTCGCATCCTTTCGCGATGGTCCGGATACATGCTCCTTTGAGTGCTCGGCTTTCAAGCTCGGTGCCCTTCTGAAGAGAATGCGTGCAGAACGGCTCGATCCGACACCAGCAATACCAATGCTCGGCTACAGCGTGGACGCGGCAATAAAGGCGGCGCAGAGCATTCCCTCTCCCGGACTGCCAACGGCCATCTGGAGGCATGATGATGATTCGGGAAGTACTATACAGTTGCATCATACGTCGCACTGCCGTGATCTTGAATCTCTCATTCAACTCAAAATGGGCGGTTTGGAGGAAAAGATGGGCGGCCTGATGCTCGATGATTTTGGCCGGCACAATTGATGGGGCCGTCTCAGAAGGTTTTGTATTATTAGCGCCCGGCTTCATTGTCAGGAAGAAAACCAATCTCCTCCAAGGTTGATGTCGCCCATTTATCTCACAGATTATTCTCGCACTACCACCCCCAACTCCTGCATTCTGTGATGCGCCTGCCTTTTCTTGTCGCGAAACAAGAGACCAAAAGTCAACACATGCGCCGTCTTGGCCCACAAAGGCCTCGAGTCCTCATGTCGCTCACCCACCACCTCCGTCCCGTCCTGCGACAAAAACACACAATAGTCCCGCGGTAGGTAGCGCCCAGGATGCCAGATATTCCACAACCAAGAATTGATCAACATCAGCATCGCCTCAAAGACGTAAAAATACGCCTCGTACCGCAGCAGCGGACTGAGGTTCCTCAAGACATCCATGTCGTTCAGATCGATCTTGGTGTTTCCCGTGTGCTCAACGAGCCGGAACACGCACCGCACAAAGATGAGCGCCATGCTCGCGTATAGAACGACCATCATAACCCTCACAGGCTCGGACTTCAGCCGCGCGCGGGCAAAGCGGCGGTGGAAGATCGCCGCCATGAGGACAAAGATGACGATGACCACCACCTGCAGCGCGATCGCGGCGACGGTCAGGTTCTTGCCGAGGGTCTGTGTCGCTGTGGATCCGGACGGGTTCGCTACGAGTGCGACGCCCACTGCGTTGAGTGCTTCGACGAGGGCCATCAGACCGCCAAAGGTTGCCAGGACGCGACTCGGTGGGAGAGGAGCGCAGGACGGGACGTAGGAGAAGACGCGGCCGAGGACGTGGTAATTTGCGAGTTCGAGAAGGGGGCTGGGACGGAACACACGGAGTCAGGAGAGGGCAGGAGTTTTGAGGGGAGGCCAGACTCACGGGCAGACGTAGATGAACACCTGGCTGAGGATGAAGATGATCAAGGGCAGGATGTTGGTTGGGTCGTACAGGTAATTGAAGGAACCGTATTCCCGCAGCGCGTAGCCGGTCGTGAACAAGACGGCGCACAGCGGGTGCAGCCCGATCAGTTTCCACGCCTTGTAGCGAAAGGCTTGCCAGATGTGGAAGATGGCCGAGATGGCATACGCAACGGCGAAGAACACTGGCGCTCCTCGGTTTGGAGCGTAGACGTACAAACTCCAGAGGACTGGAGAATGTTAACAAATTGCAAATGTCATAATCGGGTTTGGTGTCTTACCCGGCTCTCCAGACCCCGCCATCTTGAAGAAGAGGTTGGTTATGTTGAGAAATCCAGATGGGTGTCAAAAGTTCTGTGACGTTGTCGATGGCTGCGGCGCGGTTTCTTGTCCGGGACGTCAGCCGGTCGATGTGGGCTTGCTGGATGGCCGAAATTTGGTTCCATGACTTCAACTTATACTTGGAAACGGGCAAGCAAAATGCAAAGAAAGATTTTTCCAGGGGCTCGGCGGTTGTTGAGGTCAGCCAGACGCGTCACCTCCTGAGCATCGTCAGGGACCTTGGAGGTTGCACAGTCTGTCCCAAATAGGACAATACTCTCGCCAAGACCGAATCCTTGTGCAGATCCTCCCCACAGATTTCCTCGAATACGGCTTAGTCCGCCACGGTGAGCCCCCTGTCTTTTTTTTCCCCTGGTTCCTGAAAAGCCAAGCCCAGAGGTCCATCGACCCGCAGCAACAGAAACTGATGGCGCGTGGTGTTGAAGGAGAGCGGGTAAGTATCCGCACTTAATCTTCATTTTCGAAGCACGGCGTCAAGCGGTTGACAGTCCCTGTGAGCCCAGTCGTTTTGCTGCACTTTCCCTAGGGTATTGAGCAAAGATTGTCACGTTACCAGCATAACGTATTGTTGCAGCTAAAGATACAAGGACGAACACTTCAAACACCAGTCAGATCACCATCTTCAACCGCTCCTGCAACTCCTCCGAGACGTCAAAAGGCCTCTCAACAGGCACCAATCCTCGCTTGACCAACTCCATGTCCGACACATCCGGTTCCTCATCCAGAACCCGCTTCAGCTCCCTCGCGCGATCCGTGACATCCTCGATACTGACAATCCACTTCTCGGTCCACTCCGAACTGAGAGCCGCAGGGATGCCGACCTGGAGGCTGCGATACTCGAGTTTGTCGAGCCGGACCGTCCTCTCTGGGTCCCATTGCACCTTCACATCGGGCGATTTCCCTGCGGCTGGGTCGCGATGCTTTCGCCTTCCCGGTTTTGTCTCTTTATCGGAATCGGCGGGTGGAGGGTTTGTCGCGTCGCTCTCTTGGGGGGCAGCTTGTGGGGTTTCGGGTTCCAGCTCTGGCCCTGCTTTGGCGCCGCCATGCCCCGATGTCAGGACCGCTCTTTGCAGCAGGCCCAAAAAGTCGACGTGGCGCATGCGTAGAGCGAGGATCCGTTCCTGTCCCGGGTCCTTGTATGAATACCCCGCTCGGTAGAGCATCCACGCCCATGATGGCTTGATCCATGTCATGCGAGTTGGCTTGAAGAGAGGCGATGCATGGAGCTTCTGGTCTTTCACTGCCGCAGCGGCGATGGCGCGATTGTAGGCTTGGTACACGGTTATCGTTTCGTCGTCGTAGTGCGCTCGGATCTGGCGGTAGGGCACAGTCGAGTTGTGGGTGTGGGCAGCGGCCATGCTGAAGTTGTGTCGTCCTCGCAGGGGATATGGAGATAGTCGATGCATTGCATCGACAGGGACCGGAGGCGGGGACTGCTAAATATCTTACATGATGTTGGATGAGGATGATGGTTAGCAGCGAGAGTCTTATCCCGAGAGGCTGTGCAGTGCTAGCCGCACCTTGGCAGTGTTCTAACCCAGCAGGGTTAGAGCCGATGAAACCAAAACAGCCTGGGCACGGCGTGAGTCACTTCTTGCAGATGCTGTAATTACAAAACGCCTGACATACGTACGGATTTTATCCGACGGCTTGCTTCTTTTCCTGGACCTAAGAACGTGTGTCGGGTTCACGACTCTGGCATGCGCTGTGGAGGGCAGCAATGAATTTCTTGGCCTTTGGTGAGTTTGAAGGTAAGAATGGGAAGGACCCGGTGCCAACATGGAAGCACTCCGCTTCTCAAGTTTCTCAGATAGGGGCTTTGCCTGGGAGACCCAAGTTGGTCTCTGGAAGACGCACATTGCGAAACCTACAGGTTTCATTCCTAATCAACAGCTTTGAACCAGCATCACAATGACCTGGGCCCAGTCCTGCGCTTAGCTGTATTGACATCGTCAAGATTAGCGCGGGAATCTCTCGCTTGTGGCGAGACGGTCCATACTGGCTGCTTCTCAGGCTCTGTTTCTCTCCCTCGGGGAACTCCCGCTCTCTCTGTCCTCATGCCGGCTACGGATTTCCCCCGCCAAACCCAACGTACACAACAATTGAGTTGCGCAGATAATCTGCAGTTAGTCGGCAGCCCGCCTCCTTCCATCAAACTAAACACGTCGTCCGCTCCCACCCCATGGCATTGGAGTATTTGGTCACACGTCTTCTCATGTTTGCGGATTGGAGTTGATACTGGGAGGGTAACTTCGAAGCCAGTGCGACACCGTGGATGAAGGACTTGCACTGACAATTTTCATCCCATCCATGCCAATGGGCACTTGCCGAATGCTTGGTTGATGAAACGAAACCCTCCCCCCTTCCCTCCTCTTCCCGCAGAAAGGAAAAAATAAAGATTAGAGCGTTCCTGCTTTCTCCCAGGAATTCCCAACTTTCTCACAGTTCACCCTCACACAAACTTGAACCGACAAAGTTTTCCAGACCACCCGAGCCAACAAACACAACGCAACGGTAATAACTCAATGCACTCAATTCTATCACATTCTGAGGGTCGTTCTCGTACGCTGATTATGGTGTAGAAGATGCCTCGCGATTCGTCTTCCCCGCGTTCTGTTCGTGGTCGCCGCGACCGCAGCGTCGACCGCGGTCACCGATACCGTGACGAAAGTCGCTCAAGATCGCGCTCCCGATCTCGTTACTACCATAACTACCGACGGCGGCGTGACGACAGCCGCTCCCCCGCGCTCGACATTTCTGGCTCAATGCAAAGACGCAATTTCGAAATGGGCGTCCGGGGAGTGCCCGCCGAGCAACCAAAGAATACGAACTACCTCAGGAATATTAAGGGCGCGGCGTTGGCCCACGCCTCCTGCGATGGTCCAGGCAGTGCCGGCCATCGCTTCTTGCGCTCCGTCATCGACAAGACTTTGCAACGGCGTGGTCAGAAGGGAGACTATGACCTTGCGCTCAAAAAACGGGCGCGCCCAAGCCCCAAGGGCCAATTCTTCGGCTCATTCAGCGGCAACATCGCCCCGCAAAGGGCCCGAGCGATAGAGGCGGCGTTCGACCGCTCGACCTCTCCCGAGCCGCGCCCTACCGGGCTCAAGTCAAACATTGTGTGTCGCGCCTGCATGCGCCCTGGCCACAGCGTCCGGGACTGCATCTGGACCGACAGCCAGCACGGGGACATTCAAGCCTGTCCTTTCTGCGAGACGTTCGGCCTGCACCTGCCGGAGGACTGCCCTGAGCGGTCAAGTTTTGGCCGCGCCGATACCTGGGATTTGTTCGTGGTCAGGCGTGGTGGCAAGAGCCAGGTGCGGACCGGCAACAATGACCTGTTGTGGTCCCACCTCGTGTATTTCCGTTCGCTGGACTACCCAGACGAGGAGCAGTTGACGCTGTACCCACACTCCTTGCAGTTTGCCGTTGAGCGGCTACTTGCGAACACGGAACGTTGGAGGGCCCACGACTACAATGCGGAGCCCCTGAGTCTCGTTGCCGACCCGCGGACGGATGGTAGGGACAAGATCTTAGCCGATGATGGCTTGTTCGTCCTATCTGGAGCAATTCCAATATCCAATTAGCAACTGGACATGGACATCGATATCGATGGACTAAACCTCGTCGACGAGTTTTAGGGAAAGACCAAAGCACCCCATCAATGGCTGGTGTAATAACCAGCCCGTGAGATTGTTGTCTCACGTCGCATCGTACTAGGACTGATGAATGGTGCGGCTGCGCCGTCGACTGAAAACCGACATGCAACCCGCATCATCATGAAGTTGGGACGCCTCGTCACTACTCTCGAGTTGCACCGATTGACAAGCGCCTCGGCGCCCGAGAAATACGCGAACACCTGCCGCAAGCAAGCTGAGGGTGTGGCTCACTGAGCTACTGCATTTGTGTATGTGCTCTTGGTCAGCATGTGCGAGTTGTTCTCGCCGACGACTAGGCTGGAGATGGTGTTCACTGCAAGGTTGGGGCTCTGTGGGTTGGGAAATGACTCAAACGATTGCGTCGTGGTTCATTCTTGTACATAACTTGTCGCTGTCATAATTTATTGAGCTACGGCATCAGACCAGAGTCCACTCCTTGTACCTGCTGCTGCTTTACGAGAATGCCTTCGTCGCAGGAGCGGAGTGACTTTTACGTCGGTGGCAACTCCCATGCTGGGAGATCGCGTGTGCAATCCGTAAATGCATTCGACGACCCCAACGCGGTGCCCATCGTGGCTGAAACCGTACCCAAAAAAACGGGTCCCGACTGATGGGCAGACGCCTCACCGGTCCTCCTTTCCAGTGTCCGAAACACCTTGCCGAGTGCATCGAGACGACAGGGGAACTGCGAGTCCTGGAAGAACGAATCCATTAGGCCGCGGACCTCGCCGACCTCGCCTAGTAAGAACGGGAGATGCGCAAGGCGGTCGAAAGGGAGAAGCAAAAGAGCAAGGCCCAAGCCAAGAACTATTCTTGCTCTCACCTTTTAAATATCAATATCAAAAGGCTCCCCTTCTCTTCATGTCCGAGAGGACATCTCATATTTACTGCCGCGCAGTTGACCACTTCTCTACTTTCTCAGTCCTTTGCCGTTGTATCTGTTTGTTCCCCATGCCGTGCTCCCTGTGATCCGGATGGGGACCGATTGCGGCTCCGTGATCTCCGGCCCGGCTTCCGGCGCCGACGCCGAAGCGTCAGAGTGACTTGTCGGATTGGGAAGGTGGGGCGCCGACGGATCGGCACCCCACCCCTGGGGTTGCCGAGCCGAGCGAGCGCACTCTCATGCTCACTGGGCCGCGAGTAATGTATGCTGAATTAATGATCTGCATTCAACCATTGCCCACACTCTCCTTTATTCTCCAACTGCTGAATGTTGAATGCATGAAGCAAGTATTCATGTGAATTGTGAACCTGGGGCCTGGCGTCTCTCAGGTGGGCGATTGCCTACTCTGCTGAACGGATACCTGAATGTTGGAATGCGAGGCCCGGCAATTGCAAGAGTGTCGCAGGAAAAAAACAAGAGTCTGCCTCAATCACACTGGAAATATAGCTCAATGGGAAAAGACATGCACCTTGCTGTAACATTCACGTTGGAGACTAAACCCTCTCGAGAGAACGGCGTGTGCAGTTCTTGTGAGACAATACTTGATTCGCGGTTCGTACTGCCAGTCTGTTGGCTGTGCACTTTGTGATCCTGACGGTGATTCCACGAGATTGACCCCCTGATGAATGTTGAAATTGCAAAGCAACCATTGTTCCAACAATACCTGTTTCTCGTCTGCGATGATAAGGGCGCCATATGTTGGGGTGGTTGTTTTGAGACTGGGGAGCGGTGAGGGGTGGGTTACTTACATGAACTATCGTGCTGCACATAGGCCCCCGATCCAGACCGGCCGGGTTGTTACAGCCCTCGCCGGCAACCACCAAGCCCTAACCATGGTGTCCGGTCCTGAGACCCGCGTTGTGTGCCTTTAAATACTTTTCCAGCAGACAACCGACTTTTTCTTCCTCGCATTCGCTTCCCAGCCGACTCAGCCACTTCGCTTCTGGTAGGTGCCCAACCACACCAACACCTTGATCATCTCTCTCCATCACCTTGATCCTCTCTCTCCAACGCCTTGATCGTCTCTCTCCAACACCTTGATCTAGCCTCTCTGACAGTCTGATACAAATTCATCGTCGCAATCATGGCAGACCCCGTGATCGAGCCCGTGGCGATGACCTTCGAAGGCGGCGTCATCCAGGGCCCGCGCGCCGACACCACTGCCGACTTCAATGGCAACCAGGCCATTGTTTCCGACAACGACTCCAACATCATCGGAAATTCCATGGGAGGCCCCTGCGCTCATAACGAGATCGGCTTTACGGACCATGCCGTCGACGACGTGGATGGTGTCCGCCGCATCATGCACGGTCTGAAGCACATCCCGCGTAACGCCGACAACAAGAACATGCTGTCCTGGTCCCGCATGGTGTGGGCTCAGGCCTATGAGCGCGATCCGTCGCCCGATGGTGGCAGCCCGTTTTCCGTGTCTCTTGATCCGATGTGGTACGTCAATCAACGCCTCTTTGTCCGCCATGGGGGCAGCGGCCCCCCATACATCGGGCTATACTGACGTCGTCGCAGGGGTGAATTCGTCGCCGCCGATGCCCTGACCCGGCTGCACAAGTACCTGGATCCCGCGATCCGCGTGGTGGCTTACGACAACGACGAGGGCGAGCCGAGCGTCCTGGCAGTTGAGTTCTCCGAGCACGCCGACCCCACTTCGCTTCGCCATATCGGCCACTTCGCCGACACCTGGAAGCTCGTCTGCGAGTGGAAGCGGCACCTACTCGCCAACTGCGACCCCGACTGCCCGATCGACGAGTTCGCGTACGACCGGATGCTTCAGTTCGCGGCCACCAAGTTCCAGTCCGTTAGACGCTGGTTCTAATGGCAACCCCGCCGCTGAGCCGTGGACCGCTTGGTCGAAGGGACGAGGAGGATTGCCGATTCCGAAAGCTGTGCAGAGCGCGAGATGACCCCGTCGTCTCAGCAATAGATTCGGATCCGCACGATATAGTGATATTGCGAACGTGACAACCAGTGTTTGTGCCTCTATGAGGCTGTTTTGAGGTCATCTTTGTGACGAAGGCTCGCCGCGTTCCCCATCTCCTCATGGGTAGGTGCCTTCCTGCATCGCGTCTTTCCCATCCCCGTTGCCCTCATTTCAGGATATGGCACTCAGAGAGGCCCCAAAACCGCACTCGAAACCTAACACCTCTCGACGAAGCACACAGCGTTTTCTCCGCTCTCACTGTCGCAAGCCCCGCCCAAAATGTCCAACGTAACCCCCCCACCAGAAAAAAAACCAACGGCCTCTTTCTGCGTCGCGTTTATTCCCTTCAATTCTTTTTTTGTTTCTTTTTTGTTTTCTTCCCCACCATTCCCCAACCCTCGGCCCAGTGCTGAACCGACCTTTTGCACATTTGGCCCTACCTGCAAGTTCAATTACCACATCACACATCATTCTTCCAAACCGGGAACTGACGGTGAGAAAGTTCTGCATGTGGGGCCCACGTTCTTTTCCATTCACAAGCATGCACACACAGCTGTGGCAGGGCGTCGGCAACAGATTAAGGCAGCACGCTTCCAGGTCTGCGCCGAGCTGGGCGATGAGAATGAGCTGCGCGGCATCATGACATGAAAGCCCCATGGCCGTGTCATCGAAATCTCACCCACCACACTGAATGGTTAGGTACTCAACCACATGATGTACAAACTAACCAGGACCCCTTACCTTGATGTTAGCAGCCTCACCGCAGCTCCTGGCATAACGAAGTGAGATAAGCACAAAGTCTCTGTCGCCAACTCATTCACATACACCAAGAACGCATCACGACGCACGAGTCAAGACAGACTCACACCATTTCACAACAAACATTAAATTACCTTACTCATTTATCCTACCTCCTCCCTCTAACCTACCACCTCTTTCCCCTTCCCTCTGCACCCATCCACCCCCACTCAACCACTAACCCGCCTGATACACCGCCAACGCCGCCACATGCGGATTGATCATGGTGACATTAAACGGCGTAACCGGCAGATCCACATCCGTCAGCGCGAGAAACATGGTCCCGTTAATCGCCGGATCGCCAATCCACGTCGACACGTTTGGCTGGAAGGTGTACGCGGTCCGGTCCTGCAGACTGACGTTCATCAGCGGCGAGTAGGTCACATTCAGCTGGCTCAGCCACGCCGCAAACTTGGGTTGCTTCACGTTGGTGGTGGTGACGTAGCTGTTGTTGGGCCCGACCAACTGCCCGGGGGCGTCCCATTTCAGGAAGACCTGCCGGCCCGGGTAGGACAGCGGGATGGATTTGTTTTGGGAGATGGCGGCGGGGCAGTCGAGGGTCGGGTTTGTCGCGTTGACGCAGAGTTCCTTGGCGGGGATGCCCTTGGTGGAGAGGGTGTTGGCCCAGCCGCCCGTGGTCTCGTTCCACACGTTGGCACCATTGATGCGCGCCGGGTTGGGCTGGTTGAGGATGTACAGCGCCGGGAAGTTCTGCCAGACCATGCGGGTCTGGTTGTAGGGGCAGGAGCTGATGTAGGGCGCGATGAGAGTCCAGGCCCAGCTCTGCGGGATGCCCGGGGTATGCCACTCCGGCATCGGGAACTGCCCGCCGAACTGGCGGAAGATGAGCTGCTGGCGCGCCTCGACCGTGATGCTTTGGAGGAGCATCTGCGCGGCGGGGCCCGAGTTGAGGTGCGGCAGGAAGCCGTAGACGCCGGCCTCGGCCCAGCGGGTCAGCTTCTGGTTGAAGTCGATGTACTCGCGCACGTTGGACACGGGGTAGTTGTAGGTGCACTGCTTGGGCGCTTGCGGGCCGAGCATGTTGGCGAGCACCGAGGCGTGGCCGATTTCCTGGTCGGCCATGTGCTGCAGGAGGAAGCGGTCCTCGGCGTTGATGCCGTAAGCGTCGAATTCTTCATCGGAAAAAGTGGCGAGGCCCCAGTGGAAGAGGTCCAGCTCGATCCATTCGTGGTACAGGGCCAGAGCGAGGGACTGGTAGTCAAAGTCGCTGGCCACCTTGTAGATGGGCGTGGAGCCGTTGGTGCCGATGCCGCCGCTGGGGGTGAACGGCATGGGCTGGTCGCCGTGGAGCTTGCCGTCGGCCGGGTAAGCGACGATCTGCGGCGGAGGCGGGGCCGGCGCGATCGACTGGGCTATAACACTGGTGGATAGGGCGCCGGTGGTGGTCGCCGGCGGTCCAGTGAAGGGCCCATGGGACGTCACATTGTGGTGGGAGATGGCATAGGGCGACGGGAGGGTGGTGGGCTCTGAGGAGAAGGTTGTGGTGGGCTCGGACACGACGGGCACGGCGCGAACGCTGCTCGCGAGAGCCAGGAGGCCCGCGACCCGGAAAGCCGCAGTAGGCGCCATGTGTGCAAAGCGAGGAGTGACCGTTGGTTTGCTATTCAGTTTGGACCCTGCATCCAGGGGTCGAGCACGCGGCCCTCGTTCTTATCCTTCAACGTCGATGGCATCTTTCCTTGTTCTCATGGCCGCGTCTTCATGATGTCACGATAGTGGGCAGGCCCAGTGTAATTTAATGGGGACCAGATGAGAAAGCAACTGGCTTTGTGTCTGTCGTTGCCAGGGTGTAAGGGGGGATCGGGGTTGTGGGCAGGCATCGAGCAGTGACCCGTTGCCGGGCGGTCCGGACTGGCAGACCCAGCATCATCACTTCGGGTCCTGCTCCCGCGTCTCATTCAATAAAAAATTCCGATTGCACCACATCCATGACCTCATCCTGGCTAGCGCGCGGTTCCTTGGCCGGGTCCCGGACCCGGCGGACGGCGCTTCGAGCCGCTTCCGGAAGAAACGCCCCGCAGTGGGCTAGAAAGGTGGGCCGGCTCCGACCATGTAAGGGTCATGATGTAACAATTAACAACAATTCTGGGTGCCCAATGATATTCTCGATTACAGTGGGAGAAACTGTGCGACGACGGGCTCCTGAAAAAACCCTGGAACTAAGTTACCCCCGACAGCTCCCTATCAAGAGACCGTAAAAGTTTTGTCTCCCCATCCGTACACCCTCTTCAGTCTCCGGGAAACAATGAGCAACGAGTATCCTTCGATCCGCGACTTGTGCGGCCGGTGCACCGTGACGGACTTCGTCCCCATGCTCTTGGGCGGGAGGAAGGTGTAGACAGACCCAAACTTGGGCATGAACGAGAAGCCCAGGTCGGCCATGGCCGCCTCAAAATCCACCCAGTTCACCGAGCCGCGCGACTGCTTCTTGTCGAACAGGGTCGAGAACACTTCGGCAGTCGACGGCCTCACCTTGAGCGTGTGTGACGGGGCAGCCTCTTCAGGTTCTGCTGCAGGCTCGGCAGCAGCCGGGGTAATGTCATAGACAGAGGAGTGGGCCGGGCGGGTCTTTTCTTTTTGTCTCCGCTCCTCGACGCGCTTCTCTCGTGGCTGTGGGGGCGGCACCGGGATGGGTATCCAGTCCATCCTGTTTTCCTGTTCCTCCTTGGCCTTTGCTTGTTCCACTCTGGCCTTCGCCTGCTCGTACTGGCTCTTGAGGAGTGCCAAACAGTCTTGGACGAGATCCTCGTAGAGGAACCCCATCTTGGTGCCGACCTTGTCGATGACGAACTGGTCGAGCTTTTGAAGGGCGCCCTCGGCCATCCCGGGCTCTAAGAGGTTGTCGATCGGCGAGGCGAAATCAAGGAGGTCAACTTGGTTCTTGAGTTCGTGCAGTTCGGTTTCGAGATCGTGCGAGCGTGAGACAAACATCTGCCCTCTCTTGCGTGACACCTGGGGCATCGGGATGGCAGCGGAGATGTCCCGGATGAAACCCACCGCGACGACAAGGTCGCTCAACGCATCCGTCTCCCCTTCCAGCAGCCGGTCTTGCGCAGTGGGGTCAGACTCGTTGAGTTCGGCCAGCTTCTTCAGCCACTCCGCAGACTGCTGGGCGCTGGCCTCGGGCTGGCAAAGGCGCATGACGGAATGCAACTGCGGATCAGACTTGGCGAGCTTGCCCAGGTTACATTTCATGGACACGGCCGCGTTGCCTATCTCGTCGAAAGCGCCAGGCTGACGCCTGAAGTACTTGGCACCGGTGCCTGTTTGGACGCATCGCCGGAAAAGGGCCCGGGCACGGTCGTATCCCAAGTGGCTGACGTTGGCAATCTCCTGGAGGATGATGGGTCTGTAAACTTTGTCTGCGTCTTGGGCCTCGAGCAGTTCAAGGAGGCGGCAGATGTAATCCCAGATGGCGGCTCCCTGAACAGCACTGCGGACTGCGTCGAGAATGGCGCCGCTGATGTATTGGTCGGTATGGGCAGGTAGACGGCATCCTTTTTCGTCGGCAAGCAGCTCGGGGCGGCTGAAGAACCAAAAGTTGACGGCGTGGGCGAGCGCGACGGGTTCAGCGCAGAGTAGACTGAGAGAGTCATCAAGGATCGCCTTTTGCTCCCGGGTGCTGGCGACGAGCTCCGGCCAAGAAACCTGTGCAGGCGGATCTTGAATGGTCAAGCTGGCAAAAGCCGCCGACGCTCCTCTGTCCAACTTTTTGGGGAGCTCCTTCTGTGCTCTGGTTTGGGATCCTTCCTCAAGAATGTCGTCGATGAGAATGACGAGACACTGCGTGAGGTAGAGCTGCCTCTGCATGATCAGTTCTCCCGTTGCCTGAGGAACGCAAAGGCCCGCACGGACAGCTGGTGCAAGAGGGCCGAGTACCCCCTCAGCGGCACCATTGATCTTTGAAAGGACTCCCCATACTGGTTCTCATCGAGAAACAGGGTGAAGCTGTTGTCAAAGGGTTGGATGTGACGGAGTCCTCGGGTTTCCTCCATTTCGATGATGAATCCATGATCACCTGGCCCACCCTCGGCACCTTTGCAGTACTGTTCAAAGAGAGACGTGGTGGCGCGGTGCCTGAGAAGGTTCAGGAGGAAGTCGGGTCCCGACTGTGCGATGTCGCGGAGGTTGCACTCTGGGATGAACTTGTAGACGTTGCCCATGGATTTATCGAGCGGGTGCTGTAGCACCACGCCATCTGCTGCGCCAGCCTTCAGGCATCGCGACCGTTGGGCTGCGTCAAATGACCGCCAGAGCGTGTCGATGGTGACCTCGTGTCTCTTGTATTTCCGGCCAAGATCTCGGTGCAGCTCTTTCAGCGCCGACACAGCGGTGACTCCGGCCATTGCAGTGGAGCAGGAAGTGCGCAGATGATTGTCGAGCCGCAGGGGTTAAATGAGATGCAGAAAGATCTGTACGAGCGGGACTGCACAGCGAACGAAGAGTTCAGGGAACTCGCGAAGAACAGGTTGATGGAAGGAAAGAAGTTTGGGGCTTGACAAAAGGAGGGGTCATAAGGCATCCGATCTCGGTTTGTTATCACTGGCAGCTGGCAGCTGCATACCTGCGAGGTGGAAGGAGCTTGATAGGAGTGTTAGCCGTGGCTTCCTGCAGCCACAAACGGGCTCCAGCCTCCTGCGACCTGCGTGATTCCTTCTTGCCAACACCCTCATGCAAACAGCCACTGTCCCACTTCTCTGAGCCTTACAATCCAGGCCGATGCGGCCGACAAGAGCTGGTGCTGGGCCACGCCACCTGTTGAATTTAAGGGTACAAACCACTCCGGTTGCAACTGGCAATCAGAGCGATCCGTACCTGGTATTTCAACACCACCATACCACCCTTGATGACATGCCCCGTTACAACACCGCGGTAACCAACCCAGCAAGCAGCAGCCCCATGCCAACGCCCAGCGCAGAACCCGTACTCTTACCACCGCCCGATCCACCACCACCTCCTCCTCCACCTCCGCTTGCACCACCTGCACCCACAACCCCAACCGTCGCATTCGTCCCCGCCATCCTCCGCCCCGGCTCATCCCCCAACACAGCCAGCATCGCCGACAGCGCATTCATCGCCGCATACAACCCATCTACCACCTCCTCTTCCCCATCATCACCCCCCGCCCACCGAAACC
>Ga0247824_10000565_pt1 | contig 18551 bp, 12 predicted proteins | sample 13C_PalmiticAcid_FD_194412 | JGI IMG/M metagenome (GOLD analysis project Ga0247824, IMG submission 194412) | Soil microbial communities from agricultural site in Penn Yan, New York, United States - 13C_PalmiticAcid_Day48 | ecosystem: Environmental > Terrestrial > Soil > Agricultural land... | reverse complement strand
CATTTGGAAGAGGGAGTCCTTAGCTTGCTGAAACTTTTGTTCAAACGTTAGTTCAAGATCCTTTGCCAAGGCACTGTTCGTAAAAGCGGGACTCTCCTCACCGGCCGGTAAAACCTTGAGTTTGGATACCACAGATGCCATTGTGGTCACCTTCTTGCCTACTTCGCGTAGAGTATGAGCTGGATCACCTACAGCTCCTCGCTGCTTCAGAAGCTTCCTGTTAAGCTGGCTGAGCCCCTGCACATCCTGGATGGTCGCATCCTTCATGTCAAGTTCACCATTCGTTGTCTTCCACCTCAAAAGAACATCACAATGATCCTGACTCATCAACACCTGCCACATTCCTACCACTCCATCTGCACAACCAGCGACTAGGTAGTTGACGCCGGAAGACTCGACCCAGGCGATATCGTTGACTTTGTCTTGGAAGTCTTGAACCATTGCTCGACATTGACCCGATGTAACGTCCCATACTCGCACTGACTTGTCGTCGCTGGCAGATATGATCAGATCCCCTCCAGATGAATATGCAATCCTGCTGACCTTGTCGCTGTGACCAGAAAGAGTCCAAAGACATATCCCTGCTGTTGTGTCCCATATTCTCACTGATCCATCCTGACCACCAGAAGCAATCTGAATGCCATTCGGAGAGAATGCGACGGACCACACTGGGACATTTCCACCGATGAAGATATGGTGACACTCTCCAGTTTCAACATCCCAAACGCGTACCGTACCATCATTGTTGGAGGCTGCCACCTGGTTGCCTTGAGTTGAACATACGAATCTGTTAAAACCGCTATAATCACGTAGAGTGTGGTTACAGTTACCCGTCTCGACATCCCATATTCGAACTGTTTTGTCGTAGCTATGTGAGACGATTTGGTTGCCACTCGACGAATACATGACACCATCGACAAATTTGGTGTGGCCACTCAACGTACGATGACACTCTCCGCTCATCAGATCCCACAGCTTCACTGTCATATCCTCACTAGCAGACGCAAGTTGACCCCCTTGAGGTGAATACGCGACGTCCATGACCAAACCGCCATGGCCAGCCAATGTATGAGTGCATGCCCCTGTCTCAACGTTCCACAGTCGGACTGGTTTATCACTGCCAGTAGCGATTTTGTCTCCTTGAGGTGAAAACTCAACGCACAACGCTTCCCTAGTGTGTCCACGCAATATTTGATAGCAAACTCCTGAATGGAAATCCCAGAGCCGCACCGTCTTGTCCTTGCTGCAGGTTGCAATAATGTCTCCTCTCGGCGAGCACTTGACTTGATAAACGAGACTTGTATGTCCACTTGAGATAGGTCGAGTTGGTGCTCCAGTATGCACATCCCATAATCGAACTGTCTTGTCATAACTGCCGGATACAATCTTATCCCCCCGCGGCGACAAGTCGACACTCCAAACGCATTGGGAATGACCATTTAGCGTCTGAATACAAACTCCTGTTGCTGTATCCCACAACCGAACAGTGGTATCAACGCCGGCGGAAACTACCATATCCCCTTGTGGTGAATACACGATGTTTCGAACTTCACCGGTGTGACCTTGTAAGACGTGGAGGCACATTCCTGTACCAGTGTCCCACAGTCGAACCGTTCCATCATAGCTGGTAGAAGCAAGTTGTTTGCCATTCGATGAATACATGACACAGTTGACAGTTCTGGTATGGTCCGTGAGGATGTAGCGGCATTCACCGCTTGACGCATCCCATAACCGCACGGTATGGTCACGACTGGCAGACGCAACTTGATCTCCTTGAGGTGAGTATGCGGCACTCAAGATGGACCTGTTGTGACCGCGCAGGACATGAAGACACTCCATAGTCTCAGTGCTCCACAGTCGCAACGTCTTGTCGCTACTGTACGAGACAATCTGACCGCCCTTCGGAGAATAGGCAACTCCAACGGCTTGGCCCATATGACCAATCCAGATGTGGCGGCATTCTCCGGACCTCACATCCCATAGCTTCACTTTCTTGTCTTCACAGGCGGAAGCAAGCTGATCGCCTTGAAGTGAGTAGGCAACGTCAAAAACCACGCCGTCGAATCCACGCAAGACGTGGAGGCAATCTCCTGTGTGGATGTTCCATATCCGGACTGTACAGTCATAGCTGCTTGAGGCAATTTGATTCCCATCTGGAGAATATACAATCCTTGTCAAATAGGAGCTGTGACCTTCCAATGTCCATAGCGTTTCCCAGTCCGATGCCGAATACATAATGATTTTGTAGTTGGCAAGCCCTACGGCGATCGTATTCCCACCTGGTGAGTACACACACAACTTCACCGCGCTATCCTGCTTCAGGGGTAGTTCGCCAACCTGTGCGCTGGTCATCTGCGCCTTTGCCAAGTTGGCCCTCCGCAGCCATGCGCCACGGAGATCGACATGCCTCAGATCCGCTCCTTGCATCTGAACTGAATCGAGCATACCATAGCTGAGATCAGCATGAGGAATGCGAATGCCTCGCAAGTCTGCACCGTTGAACTGCATACCCGACCGAACAAGAATGGTCATAGCATTGGCTGCTGCTACACGCCACTTCTTGTCTTTCTTAGATTTCTCGATGTAGTCCAGTAGTTGCTTCTTGAATAGTGGCTCCTGATGGACTCTCTCCTCCAAGAACTGTATGACGGATGGTGCGTTCATGAAGCGTCTCCACGCTAAAGGAGAGTCGAGATCCAGTTCCTTAACAACATCTGAGCCTTCCTCCACAGCGTCCTGTTCATCAGAGCTCATGACTGAACTGACACTCTTCCGACGACTCGATGTTGCATCTGATGTTGGTTTTGCCTTCCACTCGTGTGGATCAAATATTGCAAGTGCCACGCCATACTCAAGTAGAGATCGATGGATGAATCGGTGTTGGTTACCATTCCGTATCAGTGGACACGCTTCGCGCAGGATCTGTGTCTCTTCCTCACGACTGAAGAATGGTGCTTTCCATGACTTCTCATCCTTGTATCTTGAGTATGTCACAATCGGCTGACCACCTTGCTCCTTGTAGATCGCCACTGAGAGCCTCTTCAAGTAGTCGATACCGTTCCGTGTGAATCCTTCATCACTCAAACTCTCAAATGCCGCTCTTGCTTGAGGGCTCAATTTCCTCTCTCCAAGTCGCTTCTTGCCTCGTTCCATCCAATGCTCAATGAATTGATCGTACAGTGCCATTCGAGTGATACGAGTACCTGCGAGGTCCTGTCCTGGATCCACCATACGCGGCAATACCTCTAACGACAACGACATTAGGAATGGGTTCTTGACCAGTTCCTTCAAACTCGGAATGAGATCGAGAGACTGTTCGTACTCTGCTGCTCCCCACAGCGGTCGATGCACAGTGACATACTGTGTGATGTAGTCTTGAACTTGGTCCATCGAGAATGGAGTGATGGCTGCCTCTTGTAACAATGTCGTCTCTGACCGATCGTTACGATCTCCTGGTTGGAATCTGTCTCGGTAATCGAGGCCGAGGTATTCGCTACGGCAGCTGATGACCATCTTGGCACTCCACTCTCCTGGCTGGTTCAATCGATTACTCGTGTACAGGTTGTTGGTCTGCTGGCTCTCATCGTATCCGTCGCATATTAAGATGAAGTTGTGGTGAAGCTTCAGTTCCTTGATCTGTGGTTCAGTGAACTCGCATCTTCTGAGCTGTTTTGGAATCATGTCTTGTTCTGGTTTGTCAATGGCAGGCAGGTTGATATGGAGTGGGATTGTGCCACCCTTCTTGTATGTGCGCCACAAGTGGCACTCGAACTCTCTGTTGAATGTCGACTTGCCTGCTCCAGAGTCTCCAAGCAGGAGGAACACTTGCTGATCGCTTGTCAAAAACCCATCCACCTTCTCGAACAATGGGAATCGAATATCGTCGCTAGCTTGCAATCCAGCTTTAGCTTGAGGGGGGATGTATACAGCCTTCTCTCGTTCTTTCAATCGTTGTCGTCGCATTTGGCGTAGGCTTCCTTCGACATCTGGTCGTTCTTGGACACGATCAAGTAACGATGGTGATCCAATCTCAGACGATACGACTTGCAATGGATGAGATCCAGGTCCACTCTCACGACATAATCGATGTAGTTCATGTTTCTTTGTATCTCCGTTCCTTCCAAGGTCTTGTAACTGTGTCTCGACAACTGTGTAGAATCCAACGGCCATTCAGAGCAAAGTACTCGGTTAGTCTCAATGCATCGATCACTCTCATCATTACCAGAATCAATTGTCGTCCTATCTGAGTTGTTCACGTACACTGAATCTCACCGCCAGATACCAGAGTCAACTGCATCAGGATACTCAAGATCCACTGCTTCACATTCGTGTGATCGCCCCACATCACATCGTCCTGGTAAATCTCTCCAAGAAACGCGATCGCACTTTGTCGAGTTTCTCCGCTCCATTCGGAATTGGCTGCGATTTTTCCTAGCAGTTGACATACTCCCCATTGGAAGGCTGCGTCATGTCGGCATGGTGCCTCACACACAAGTTTCTTGAACTCGACAAACGATCCATCTCGAATAAATGCATCGGCTCCTCGAAGTGCTGTGTACCACGCACACTTGCGACTGAAGCTGAGTCCCTCCTGGAGGCACTCGAGAAATCCTTGACCACTCTTTCCAAGCGACACTGCTCCCTTGTACGCTTTCTTCGCAACTCGCACAACCTCTCCCGCTCCTGCTAGTCCTTCTTGGATCTTCCCCAATCCTTTAATGAATCCATTCAAATCAAGTCCATTCACTGCACTCACAAGTCCTGACACTCCTTCAATCACTTTCCCACCACGTCGGAGAGTAGCCTGCCACGGTGACTCGTCATCAGGGACACAGAGCAGAGCTTGGTAAGCATACGCTGCTTGATACACCAAGTAAGGATCCGAACTTTGTTTCAATTCATCCAAGTAAGAGGAAAGAGGTTCATGAATGGTCTCTCGATTCAACCCTTTGACAGATGCATCGGCCATGGCATCCAGCACATGAGATACAGCCACTGTGAGTTGGTAAAGGTGATGTATCGATTGCTGATGAGTGTCTCTCAGCCGTGTGCTGAGAAGTTTCAACACCTTGACAAGGTCATCCGAGTCGAGATCACCAGGTCCAGCACCTTGTATGAGACGAGCAAGTCCTTCGAGTTGGTGGATATCCAAGAGTCCTGATTGGTCGATTCCCAAGTAGAATTCTTTGACAAGGTATCGAAAGTCGTCGTGATCGAGAACAGGTGCGAGAAATACCACCTCGGTGACACTCTTGGCATCCTTGAACTCGTCTCGCTTGAATGCTCGGATCACATCCGTGGCTAGGGACTTGAGACGTTCTCTCTCGTCTTGTTCGTTCTTTGTGGCGAGTACCCAGTTCCGCGCAGCAAGATCCTGGATGTCATCTGGCTCAATGTTTACTTGCAAGAGTCCAAGACAGTAAGCAAGTTGTCGTGTATCACTGAGACGAGAGTCCGGCTCAGGAGGGTGGAATGGAATGGTGGATGGACGCACATTCCTGGAAAAGATGTGCTTCGCCATTGTAGCATGGACGGTATTCACGGGAGGTTGTTTGTGTGGGCTCTTTGAAGGAGGAGGGGGCGATAGTTTGTCCACTGGGAGATCTGACGATTGGACACCACTTTTGATTGAGTAAGCTGAACTCGCGGGACGAGATGGATGTGTGGGTCGATTGAGCTTGAGAGTAAGACCTCTGTTGAGAGGTATTCAAAGGAGGTATGTAAGTAGATGTGATTGAAGGCAATGTTAGAGAAGTGTACTTGCAGTTGATAAAGATACGAGTGGTGATGATATCGTTGCCTTACCCCCACTTGATCGACTTTTTGTAGAAAGCCTGTGCCTCGTTCTTATGACCATGGGTGTCCAACAGTTCACCCAGTTCGATGTAGACAGATGCGATTCCTTCATGCATGGTTGTGTCCTCAGAGTGTTTGGCAGCCCTTTTCACCTGGGACAACGACAGCTCCGTGTCGTGGCACAGCACTAATGCAATGGATGGATCGAGTGCGTTGCGAGCATTCTCCAAGTACACATTGGCGAGATGCAATGCTTGTTGTAACGAGAGAGTCGCTCGTGGGGATGAAATAATACTCCCGAACACCATTGTTCAGAGTTGCTGATTGCTATTGTCTTCTAGTGGATGAAAACAGGCACAGAGTAGAATGGTCGTTAGATCGTAAGTGAGAATGGGAGAAAAGGGTGCCATCCGAACTGCCATCGAGAATCAGTACCAAGAACTATCAGCTGAATGCACCAAATGGATATCCTGTGTGGTATGTAGGAAGCAGTGAGGATGGTGCGGACGAGAGGAAAGATGTGGAGAAGTGGGCTGTGCAAAATCCTGCAACGCAGTCTGTGCGATCAAATTTGCAAGTGTGACTGCATCGTGAGTGTTGTTTCACTTCCTCGCTCCTCCGCGGTGAATCCCTTTTTCATTCCTTCTTGAAGCTACACTGCAACAGAATCAGTTGCGACTCCCTTTCATCACTGCCAGTACTCGGGAACTACCAAGCATACTCTTGAAAAGCATTACTCGACGCACAAAACGGCTGTACAAGTCCTTACCGCCAACAACCACATCAACCTTCCTTGGGCGCGTGAGGGGACATGTTATCGAGGAGTATGATGCGGATAAAGAAAATGCAGCGTGGGCTCAATACGTTGCAGCGAATTGATGAAATTTGTTGGTGAAAAGGTGTTCACTGTGAGCTAGCGGCCTGCAGTGGTGCGTTGTAGGAGGGGTGATGATGATGATGAGATTGAAAAGGATGCCTCGGTCGGCTTACGCGTCCACTTTCCTTGTTTGCTTTCTAATAAAGCTAGAGATTGAACATGCGACATGGCAAAGAGACACAAGAGTCATGAATCAGAGGAACGACATTGGACCCGGTCGGGGTTGCACATTGACATGATAGCCGTCTCAAACTGACCAGATACCATGCCAATGTTGCCCAACGTCACCTCATTCTCACCACCACGAACGAATTGACACAATTACGCCGGAGTGGACATGTTGCCGTATGCCACGCCTATGTTGTGTTCCGCATCAACTGGACAACTCGCATGCGGATCAACTGTTTGAAGTTGCTCTAGGTAAGGGAAGCAAAAGGAGTCATATCGCCGTTGCATCTCGGTCAGCATTATGTTGCTCAAAGACCATCCTCGACAGACGGCGCTGACATTATTGTTCCATACACTATCGATGTCTTCTAGTTGGTTGACACACTCCTGCAATTGACAAGCAACTGTATCTGAAACTCCCACCGATGATTCCTCGTACCACATCTCTCGATTCTCCATCATCCTGGAGCTTGGTCATTGTGGACAGGTTGTCTCAGCTATTTATGAATGGACAAGAGTGACCGAATCAGGCCCGGTCGTGGGCCGGACGATGTCCGTGAGACAGGTCCCTTGATCGCTACAAGAGTGCGGTTGTCGAACCCCACAAAAAGGAGATTGCCCAGGTTGCCATCATCAGAGGCTTTCTTGAGGAAATGGTACGTCCTACTTTGCTTTTTCTTAACCCCATGCTGGCATTGTACGCATCGTTTTGAGCAGATGATACGATGTCGATGGTCCATTAACATTGACCTTGCCATCCCTTCTGCTTTTATTCCCATAGGACACTGGAAGAGTACCCAGATATCACTTCAGGTTCAATTTGGACAGAAAGTCTGATTTTCAGGGGCTGTAGCTAGACGAAGCAGTGGATTCTACCATGTCAACTGAATGGAGATTATGACATGCTAGACGATGGCCGTCATAATACAGTGTTGTATTGGCTACAACATCATTCGGATCACATTTGGAAGTCGCTATGGTGACAGCTGGTAGGACTCTTGCTTTAACGTACTCGTCGTGTCAACAAGGCTAAGCGCCGTACTCCCCCAGCACCATATTCCAGTCACCAGCGTCCTAACATCGATTTTATTCACCATCGTACTCATAGATTAGATTCGACGGTAATACCACGACTTTTACTGGAGGAGGATCAATCGATGGCAGGATATCCGCCTTGCATGCGACATGGCAGCTGATGGACACGGTCGTGCACACGTCTAAGCCAGAACGGTTCATCCCTCACAAGCACCGTGTTCAGAGCTATATACACACTCAATTGAGGTAGCTTGGATGCAGAGTCGGATCGACATCACAAAAGACAACTGCAACCAAGGCTAGACGGACTTCCTCAATCGTGAACGCAATCCCGCTCCATTTATATACAAAGGGACATAGAGGTTTTACACCAGCAATTGCAGACGTCAACTCATCATGATTGACAATCACTGTCTGACATACAACACACCGTAGGGATCAATCAAATCTTCCTTCAACGAAACAACGATTGCATAGGACGATTGAACTGTTCTTTTATATGACCTGAATACAGTTCGATTCATGCCGGTTTTTATCTCCAAGGATAAAGGCGAAAAGGTCTTTATTCGCACTATTGGTTGTTTTTCTCAACAGCCGCCATTACATTCAGGAAGAGGGAGTCTTTGAATTGGAAGAGTGAGTCCTTGGCTTGTTGAAACTTTTGTTCAAACGTCTGTTCAAGATCCTTTGTCAAGGCACTGCTCGTAATAGCAGGACTCTCCGCAGCTGCTGTGTCCGGTGTAATCCTGAGTTTGGATACGACTGACGCCATGGCGGCCACCTTCTTGCCTGCTTCGCGTAGAGTATGAGCCGGATCACCTACAGCTCCACGTTGTTTTAGAAGCTTCCTGTTAAGCTGACTCAGTCCTTGTACATCCTGTATAATCGCGTCCTTCATATCAAGTTCACCATTCGTTGTCATCCACTTCAAGTTTACATCAAAACGATCTCCGACCACCAACACTTGCCACATTCCTACCACTCCACCTCCACCTCCACAACCAGCAACCAGGTAGTTGTGGCCAGAAGACTCGATCCAGGTGATATCGTTGACTTCGTCTTGGAAGTCTTGAATCACTGCTCGACATTGACCCGATACAACGTCCCATACTCGCACCGACTTGTCACTGCTGACAGAGACAACAAGATCTCCTCGTGACGAATACACAATCTTGGTGACACTGCCATTATGACCAGAAAGAGTCCAAAGACATGTCATTGCCGTTGTGTCCCATATTCTCACGGATCCATCCTCTCCGCCGGAAGCAATCTGATCGCCTTTCGGAGAGTACGTGACAGACAACACTCCGACCTTGCCACCGATGAAGATATGTTGACACTCTCCAGTCCCGATATCCCAAACTCGTACCGTACCGCCATCGTCGGTGGTTGCCACCTGGTTGCCCTGAGGTGAATATACGAATCTGTTGAAATAGCCATCACTGTGTAGAGTGCGGTTGCATTCACCCGTCTCGATATCCCATATTCGTACTGTGGAGTCTCTGCTACGTGAGACGATTTGGTTGCAGCTTGGCGAATACATGACGCCAAAGACAAAGCTGGTGTGGCCGATCAAGATACGACGACACTCTCCACGCATTACATCCCACAGCTTCAATGTGCAGTCGTCACTTGCAGACACAAGTTGGTCTCCTTGAGGTGAATACGCGATGTTCCTGACCCAATCGCTATGGCCAGTCAATGTATGAGTGCACGCCCCTGTCCTAACGTTCCATAGTCGGACTGTTGTGTCATGACTACCAGTAGCGATTTGATCTCCTTGAGGCGAAAACTCGACGCACAACACTCCATTGGTGTGACCACGCAATGTCTGAAGGCAAACTCCTGTTTGGATATCCCAGAACCGTGCCGTCATGTCTTTGCTGCACGTTGCAACAATGTCTCCTCTCGGTGAGCACTTGACTTGGTAAACGAGACTAGTATGTCCGTTTGAGATAGGTCGCGTTGGTGCCCCAGCACGCACATCCCATAGTCGAACTGTCTTGTCGTAACTGCAGGATGCAATCTTATCCCCCTGCGGCGACAAATCGACACTCCAGACCGCATCGGAATGGCCAGTTAGCGTCTGGATACAAATTCCTGTTGCTGTATCCCACAATCGAACAGTGTTGTCAGAGCTGGAGGAAACAACCATATCTCCTTGTGGTGAATACACGACTTTCCGAACATCACCGGTGTGACCTTCTAAGACATGGAGGCACATTCCTGTACCGGTGTCCCACAGTCGAGCTGTATTATCCTGACTAGCAGAAGCAAGTTGTTTGCCGTTCGGTGAATACATGACAGAATTGACAATACTGGTATGGTTGGTGAGGATGTGTTGACATTCTCCGGTTGACGCATACCATAACCGCACGGTACTATCGCTAGAGGACGCAATTTGATCTCCTTGAGGTGAATAAGCGACACTCGTGATGGACTCGTTGTGGCCGCGCAGGATGTGAAGACACTCATTGGTCTCAGTGCTCCACAGTCGCAACGTCATGTCGCTACTGTACGAGACGATATGGCTGCCCTTCGGTGAATAGGAAGCACCATGGACTTTGTCCGTATGACCAATCAAGATGTAGCGGCATTCTCCGGACCTCACATCCCACAGCTTCACTCTCATGTCATCACAAGCGGAAGCGATTTGGTCGCTTTGAGGCGAGTAGGCAACATCATTGACCTCGCCGTCGAATCCACGCAAGACATGGAGACAGTCTCCTGTGTGGATGTTCCATATCCGTACTGTGCCGTCACTGCAGCCTGAGGCGATTTGATTCCCGTCTGGAGAATATACAATTCTCTTCACATAGGCGCTATGGTCCTTCAATGTCCATAGAGTCTCCCAGTCCGATGTCGAGTACACACAGATCGTGCCATTGTAAAGTCCTACGGCGACTGTTTTCCCATCCGGCGAGTACACACACAACCATACATGATCCTCCTGCTTTAGGGGTAACTCGCCAAACTGTGCACTTGACATCGGCGCCTTACTCAAGTTGGCCCTCCGCAGCCATGCACCACGGAGATCAACATGCCTCAGATCCGCTCCTTGCAGCTGTACCGAATCGAACACGCCATGGCTGAGATCAGCGTGAGGTACTCGAATACCTCGCAGGTCCGCACCAATGAACCGCTCACCCGCTCGGACAAGAATCGTCATCGCATTGGCTGCTGCTACACGCCACTTCTTGTCCTTCTTTGATTCCTCAATGTAGTCAAGTAGCTGCTTCTTGAATAGTGGCTCCTGATGGACTCTCTCCTCCAAGAACTGTAAGACCGATGGCGCGTTCTTGAAGCGTCTCCACGCTAAAGGAGTGTCGAGGTCCGGTTGCTTAACAACATCAGTATCTTTCTCCACAGCATCCTGTTCATCAGAACTCACGACTGAACTGACACTGTTCCGACGACCCGATGCTACCTCGGATGTTGGTATTGCCTTCCATTCCTGCGGATCGAAAATTGCGAGTGCCACTCCATATTCAAGCAGAGATCGATGGATGAATCGGTGTTGGTTGCCATTCCTTATCAGGGGACATGCTTCGCGTAAGATCTGTGTCTCTTCCTCTCGACTGAAGAATGGTGCTTTCCATGACTTCTCATCCTTGTACCGCGAGTATGTCACAATCGGCTGACCGCCTTGCTCCTTGTAGATTGCCACTGACAGCCTCTTCAAGTAGTCGATACCATTCCGTGTGAATCCTTCATCACTCAAACTCTCGAATGCTGCTCTTGCTTGAGGGCTCAATTTCCTCTCTCCAAGTCGCTTCTTGCCTCGCTCCATCCAATGCTCGATGAATTGGTCGTACAATGCCATTCGAGTGATATGGGTGCTTGAGAGGTCCTGTCCAGGATTCACCATTCGTGGCAATACCTCCAACGACAATGACATCAAAAACGGATTCTTGACCAGTTCCTTCAAACTCGGAATGAGGTCGAGAGCCTTCTCGTACTCTTCTGCTCCCCACAGTGGTCGATGCACTGAGACATACTGCGTGATATAGCCCTGAACTTGTTCCAGCGAGAATGGAGTGATGGCGGCTTCCTGCAATAATGTCTTCTCTGATCGGTCGTTACGATCTCCTGGTTGGAATCTGTCTCGATAATCGATACCGAGGTATTCGCTACGGCAACTGATGACCATCTTGGCCTCCCATTCTCCTGGCTGGTTCAATAGATTGCTTGCGTACAGATTGTTGGTCTGCTGGCTCTCATCGTATCCGTCACAGATCAAGATGAAGGTGTGGTGGAGCTTCAACTCTCTGATCTGTGGTTCGGTGAACTCACATCTCCTGAGATGTTTAGGGATCATGTCCTGTTCAGGTTTGTCGATTGCAGGCAAGTTGATATGGAGTGGGATTGTGCCACCCTTCTTGTATGTGCGCCACAAGTGGCACTCGAACTCTCTGTTGAATGTCGACTTGCCTGCTCCAGAGTCTCCAAGAAGGAGGAACACTTGCTGGTCGCTTGCTAAGAACTCATCCACCTTCTCGAACAATGGGAATCGAATATCGTCGCTAGCTTGCAATCCAGCTTTAGCTTGAGGAGGGATGTACACAACTTTTTCTCGTTCCTTTAATCGCTGTCGTCGCATTTGGCGTAGGCTTCCCTCGACATCCGGTCGCTCTTGGACACGATCGAGTAACGATGGTGATACGATCTCAGATGATAAGACCTTGAATTGATGAGATCCAGGTCCACTTTCACGACATAATCGATACAGTTCCTGTTTATTTGTGTCTCCATTCTTTCCTAGTTCCAGTAACTGTGTTTCGGCGACTGTGTGGAATCGACATGTGAACTCGGTTAGTTTCAATGCATCTATCACAACATAATATCATTATCGGAAGCAGTTGTTGTGGCGTATCTGAGTTGTTCGCTTACATTCAGCTTCACCGCCAGGCACCAATGTCAACTGCATCAGGATGCTCAAGGTCCACTGCTTTACATTCGTGTGATCTCCCCACATCACATCGTCCTGGTAGATCTTTCCAAGAAACGCGATCGCGCTTTGTCGAGTTTCTCCGTTCCACTCGGAATTGGCTGCAACATCTCCTAGTCGTTGGCATAGTCCCCATTGAAACGCTGGATCACGTCGACATGGTACCTCACAGGCAAGTTTCTTGAACTCGATAAACGATCCATCTCGAATCAATGCATCCGCCCCCCGAAGTGCTGTGTACCATGAACACTTGCGACTGAAACTGAGTCCTTCCTGAAGACACTCGAGGAATCCTTGACCACTCTTTCCAAACGACACTGCTCCCTCGTACGCTGTCTTCGCAACTCGCACAACTTCACCCGCTCCTGCCACTCCTTCTTGGATCTTCCCCAATCCATCAATGAATCCATTCAGATCAAGTCCCTTCACTGCACTCACAAGTCCTGACACTCCTTCAATCACTTTTCCTGTGCGCCGTAGAGTAGCTTGCCACAGTGACTCGTCATCAGGAACACACAGTAAAGCCTGATAGGCATATGCTGCTTGGTACACCAAGTGGGGGTCCGAGCTTTGTTTCAATTCTTCCAAGTAAGAGGATAAGGGTGCATGGATGGTCTCTCGATTCAGACCTTTGACGGATGCATCGGCCATGGCGTCCAGCACATGAGATACAGCCACTGTGAGTTGATAGAGGTAATGTGTCGACTGCTGATGAGTGCCTCTCAGTCGAGCGCTGAGGAGTGTCAGCACCTTGACAAGGTCATCCGAGTCGAGATCACCAGATCCAGAACCTTGGATCAGATGAGCAAGTCCTTCGAGTTGGTGGACATCCAAGAGTCCTGATTGATCGATTCCCGAGTAGAACTCTTTGACAAGGTATCGAAAGTCATCTCTTCCAAGGACAGAAGCGAGGAGCACCACCTCTGTGACACTCTTGGCATCCTTGAATTCATCTCGTTTGAATGCTCGGATCACATCCGTAGCCAGAGACTCGAGTCGATCTCTCTCGTCTGGTTCGTTGTTGGTGGTGGATACCCAATTACGCGCAGCAAGATCCAGAATGTCCCCTGGCTCAATGTTTGCCTGCAAGAGCCCGAGACAGTAAGCGAGTTGACGAGTATCACTGAGACGAGTGTCCGGCTCAGGGGGGACGAATGGGATGGCAGGTGGACGCACATTCCTGGGAAAGATGTGCTTCGCCATTGTGACACTGACGGTATTGACGGGAAGTTGTTTGTGTGGGCTCTTTGAACCAAGAGAGGGCGATGGTTTGTCGACTGCTGGGAGATCCGCCGATTGGACAGCACTTTTGATGGAGTAAGCTGCACTGGCAGGACGAGATGGATGTGTGGATTGATTCGAGTCGGGGATGCGACCTCTGTTTTTGAGCGGGTTATTCGAGGTGTGGAGGTGAGGGACATATTAGAAAAAAAAAGATATGATCTGCCTTCTGGCAATCGATACACGAATACAGGAGCTGTGGGCATTTGTTTCCTTACCCCCATTTGATCGACTTTTTGTAGAACGCCTGCGCCTCATTCTTACGATGGTGAGTCCCCAACAATTCACCTAGTTCGATGTAGATAGAGGCGATTCCTTCATGCATGGTTGTGTCCCCAGAGTGTCTGGCGGCCCTTTTCACCTGGGACAAGGACAGCTCTGTGTCATGGCACAGCACCAATGCAATGGATGGATCGTCTGCGTTGCGAGCATTCTCCAAGTACACATTGGCGAGATGCAATGCTTGTTGCAACGAGAGGGTTGCTCGAGGGGATGCAATGATACTCCCAAAAACCATTTTTCCGCGGGCTGCTGGCTTGCTGTTCTCTGCTATTATAGTGCTATGCAAATATGAATCTATCAGACTATGAAGGCAATCGTTGTAAAGGAGAATGGGTGAAAGAGGTGTGTGATATCTGCACTGTCATGGAGGATCAGTTACCAAAAGAGTTATCGACTGAAGATTCCAATGAGTATCCTGCGTGGTATGTGAAAGTGGGAATGTGTTTGTGAGCGCACTGGAGTGACAGAATGGAGCGAAGGAAGAAAAGAGTGGTGTGCGGTGCAGTGGGCTGTGCAAAAGGAAATCCTGCCATGTGACTGCATCCCTCGAAGTAAAATGCGGCTGCCTCTTCGTGTTCCTTTCGCTCCAAGCCCGATCGACCTCCGCTCCTTCGCCGCACATTCTGTTCCTCCTCTCCTCTCTTGCATCACCTTCTGGATAGCCTCGGCACGGTGTCAACGAAAGCAATCGCAACTCATTCTCATCGTTTTACCAGCACTCGACAACCACCACATACATGCGCACGTTGGAAGAAGAGTCAGTCCCTGAGGTCATTATCGATCGCAACACGCCGTCGCCTGCACCTCCTGGGGTCGAAGAAGTACCGGATGGGGATCAGGTCTTGGAGACCTAACGTGTACTTGGTGCGCTGCAGTACAGCGAGTTTTTGTCGACAACCCGATTGGGCAAAGGTATGTAGCTCAAAGGCTATACGGTCGCCGTGAGCTTCTTTGAGATGACGATGAAGGGTTCGCTTCAATCAACTAATGCGACCACCCTCCCTTATTGGATGCTATGCTAATGTCTCTAGAGATTGGACCACTGACTCAGGGAGGATACAAACAAGCCGCTAATCCAGTGGAAGGCACTTGGTACAAGAGACGCTTCGCCACCATGGCGCTTGCCTTGAAAGCCGGAGGGACAGCACGCCGATATTGCTCAACAATATCCCTATCTCGCGATCATGAGTTCATTTCACTCAAGGACCCTTGAGCGCATTGCCTTCAGCCATTACATTGTTGCCGTATCAAACGGACAACCCGACTTTCCGGAACTGATCCAGGTAGCGGAGGAAGGAGTCATGTTGCCATGCCTCATGGTCAGCAGTAGGTGGAGGACCATCCCTGCAAAACCTTGCTGACACCATCGTTCCTCTTTGTCTGTTCTCTTTTTGCTCTAGGTTGTCCCTGGATGTCCTCAAGTTGGATACTGTATTCCTACACATTTACAAAGCACCTGAATCGGATCCTTCCGGTAGTCGGTCCTTCACTCGACACGTCTCGATTCGTCATCATCATGCTGGAGCTTGGTCACCAATGAGCCTTCCGTTATTTTCACATGTGGGCAGTGACTGGATCAAGGCCGACGCAGCCCAGACAGCATCTGCAGAGCCTTTCTCTCGATTGTACCACAAACGCTTGCAAAAAGAGGTTTCCGAGTTTCTTGATTGAAAAGGCGATGTCGAGGAACCGGTATGTTTTCATTTGCCTTCTCTTTATGCATCACTTTGATTCACTGCATCCCTTTTTCTTACACCACGATCCTCTCTATTTTTTTTTTTCCCCCTCTTTTTTGGTCGGGTAGAAATCGCAGGTACACTTTCGGGATCGATTGACAGACAGTCTTTTTCAGGACCTGTGGATAAAGGATGCAGAAGGCTCGCCAGCATCTGCAGAGACGAGACAAATGGGACCATTGCGATTTTGGCGAGTATGGCGAGGAAGAACTGAATGGAATCAACTATAGGATCAGTCAGACTGGATCAAATAGGACGGAAAATGGATATGCGTCAAGAGAAGAGGAGCATCGAACCAGCACACATAGCAAGGGACACGTGCAGTCATAGCCAATAAAGTACGGCGAAGAGGACAAACGGCAAACGGGAGAACAAATGTGTAAAAGAAGACAACACAGCTCTTTGGGAAGAGGAGAAAGAAGATGGAGACTGCTACGAAGGTTAATTGTGCAGAACCTCGTTTGGCCAGACATATGTGAATCCCAACCTGACCTGTTCGACCGAGTCTCATCCATCTTCCACAGTACAAGAAGATCATGCACAGAGCAGCTGGACCGCTGGACCGCTGGACCCGGCAACAAAGCATTCTACAGCCAAACTAACCATGCCAAACATCCGAGAGACCAACCACTCGCCATTGAGTACGATGGATAAAGGGTCTGATACCCGGCCAATCTGATTCACCCACGCATCAAAACAATCTCTGAAGAGTCGGGCTTACTGGATCCCAGATCAATGTCACTTCTCTGCACCACCCAGCGAGGAGACTTTGGATGACCCGGACGCTTGCCGTCTCCCAGCTGGATGGTCGGAACGCCTTCCTCCCTCAAATTTTTGCTACACCGAAATCAAGTCGGACGGAATCAAATCGTTGCAACTCGGTTTTTGATCCTGATATCCGTAAGCCGATGACTCTGGTTTGATTCTAGTCGTCCGGCCCGGGCGTAGCTATCCTGTTCCCTTGGCAGCTTGAATGAACGATATCCTTTCTACGCACCCATGAACTTGAATTCATCGCAAAGGCATGTTGCCTGGCATTGATTTAACCATGGGCATCCAATGTCAAGGACTATCCGACACAGGCTATAGAGGAGGCTATCGACTTTATTCATTCAGGCGCCGTTGCACCACGGACGTTGTAAAAGAATGAGATCACCCCTACACTCATTTTTCAGATAAAGTCTGGCCGCGATGTCATCTCGACACTTTCCTTGTCATGCCGTCGTATCCATTCTGATCTGCATACGAGGTGAAAAACAGAAAAAAAGAAAAAAAGATACGCCTGCCCAACACGCCTCGCTCCACTTTCCGCCCTTCCCCCCGCGAACTCATCAAAGGTCAGCTAAAAGGACGGTGCTTAAAAAGAATCAGCGATTTGGGCACCCACACTGCACTTTCCGCCCTTCCCCCGCGAACAAATCAATTTTCAGCCAAAGGGAAGTGCTAAAAAAGAATCAGTGTATGTACGAAAGGGTACAAGGGTGTCTGCTTGTGATGGTTGAATGGACGTATAGTAATGCACCGTGAAAGGAATGATCAGTTTCCCGGCTCGAAAGAGTAGAACAATAGTTAGACATGATGAGGAGGCGAAGAAACCCAACCTGGTACAGGAGGACGATGCTGGCCGATAGGGGTAGAGTCCTCGCTGGTTGCTTCAATAATAACAACCGATGCAGACTTCAGCGTGAAAGGGAGGAACGGTGAGAGTCAATAGGTATAGCACCAAGACAGAGAACAGTCGCTCTTTCCAACGTTGAGGTGGCCTGATCGTTTTCCACCGCCCAGTGACACTCGACGGAGGTGCGAGGTGTGAAACGGAGATGAGTTTCACTGTCATGTGACTACGTCTCTGACCCGCAAAAGCAACGGCTGCCTCTTTGTCGTTCTTTTGCCCTCCGATCCTTCGCTGCAATCGTTCTCCCCCTCTGGACAGCCCCGGCACACTGTTAACGAAATCAATCGCGGCCCTTTCCTCATCGCTTTACCAGCACTCCACCACCACTACCACCGCATACATGCACACGTTGGACGAAGGACCAGTCCTTGCAGTTGTTGTCGACCCCAACACGCCGTGACCTGTATCTCCTGGGGTCCAAGAAAACGTACTTGACAAGCAGCAGTGCAGCATGTTCTTGACGACAACCCGATTTGGGCAAAGGTGTGTAGCGCAAAGGCTATACACTCGCCGTGCTCCTTTGAGATGATGATGAAGGGTCCACTTCAATCAACTAACGCGACCACAATTCCCTATTGCATGCTATGCTAATGTCTCTAGATTGAAGTGCTGACTCAGGAAGTAGACAACCGACTCGCTAATCTGAAGGAAGACACTGGAAACAAACAAGAGACGCTTCGTTGACATGACCCTTGCCTTGAAACCGGCAAGACTGTTGTACAACAAGCTCCTTGTCTCGCTATCATGAGTAAC
>Ga0247824_10000563_pt1 | contig 18568 bp, 26 predicted proteins | sample 13C_PalmiticAcid_FD_194412 | JGI IMG/M metagenome (GOLD analysis project Ga0247824, IMG submission 194412) | Soil microbial communities from agricultural site in Penn Yan, New York, United States - 13C_PalmiticAcid_Day48 | ecosystem: Environmental > Terrestrial > Soil > Agricultural land... | reverse complement strand
TGGCAAGACTGTGCTCTTCCAGGTCACGTATGACAGAGACTGGCACCTTTTCGAGGCCATCCCATTCTTCTTCATTAGTGTCTTTGGGGTAAGAATCGCTTCGTTTCGGGGACAGTAGATCATGTTGTAAGCGGTTGCTAACAAGAAATGAATGACCGCTCTGTAACATTAGGGTATCTACGGCGCGATCTTCTCCCAATTCCACATGTCGTACTCTCGATTCCGATCCCGAACCTGGATCGGTCGACACCCAGTTCAGGAAGTGTTGATTGTGACACTGATCACTTGCGCAGTTCAATGGCTCAACCCATGGACCAGGGTCAATCTGTTACAACTCTTGACCAACTTGTATAGCGAATGCACTCCTGAGAACAACTTGAACGGCATGTGCGCGTAAGTGAACCGGTACTAAGAATCGACATCCTGTTCTTTCTACTTTGTGTGCGGATGCAAGCCCACTAACACATTGGAGCAATGATTGTTTTTCAATAGTGGCGATATCAACCAAATCTATCCAATCTTCCTCTTGCTGGCTGAGGTGTTTGCTATGAAGGTCCTCCTCAACTTTATCACGTTTGGCGTCAAAGTCCCAGGAGGAATCTTTATCCCAACCATGGTTGCTGGTGCAGTGTTTGGACGGATGGTTGGACTCGGCATGCAGTGGTTAATTGCGTAAGTTGTGTGCCTCCCGCCAAGTACCGATACATACTACAATTCCTTAGTCCTTGAGTCCCGGCGTCTCATTCTCATTCTTATGGATATTGTTGGGAAACTTTTCTAGAACGTATCCGGAGCATCATCTCTTCCAAGTGTGTGAGAACGATCAGATGGACTGCATCATTCCAGGTCTTTACGCCTTGGTCGGAGCAGCAGCGTGCTTATCAGGAGTCACTCGTATGACGGTGTCTTTGGTTGTCATCATGTTTGAGCTCACAGGTGCTATGACCTATGCATTGCCTATCATGATGGCGGTCATGATTAGCAAGTTTGTTGGCGATGCCTTCTCCCCTGACGCCTTCTTTAACAAACTGATTGAATTGAACGAACACCCGTACCTGGACAACAAAAAGGACTACAACACTTTTGGAACAGCAGCTGATATTGCGGACCGATACCTGGAAACGATCGATGTGAATGACCTGAACGATGTGGAGTCGTTGCGTCGTAAAGTGGAAATCCTTGCAGCATTGGGTTACTCGGACGGAGGACTACCTATCGTGGATCGTGGTATATTGGTGGGCTACATTGCCTCCAATGAGCTGGAACATGCCTTGGGTCTAGCGGAAAAGAAGCACCCCGAATGCATTTGTCTTTTCAGGAACCGGGCTAGCTCCAATGTCCCGGCAACCGAGATCATAACTTCTTTGAACGATCTGGAATCACAGGCCAACGCCACTACCAACCACCAAGAGCCCCCCAAGTTTGAGGAGAGACGGCGGCGAGAGTGGCCTCGAGAAGATTCACGAGACGATCTTACTTATGACAATGACATGCAAGGCTATGACAAACCGGTCAGAGATGCGCCAGGTCGTCCCGGAGACAGCAGGGGTTATGACACAAACAAGAGCAATGGAGCACATTCTGGACGGAGTGGTTATGATGGCTTTGCTGGAGACGATGAAGCTAGCCTTCTCTACTCGAATAGACCAAGAATGTTGGTCCGCAGTGACAGCCGAGTCAGCAGCACTACCACTGGCGACATTGTATACGACCCAGCACGCACCATGGATTGTACACCATTTACTGATCAGGTATCGACCGTAGATTGTTGATCTGATCTTGCACTCTCTTTGTGGATGAACTCTCTCTAACGTGCTTCATACTTTCTTTCGTTTGTACCTCCAGGCTCCGCTAGCAGTGAGTCTTTTCTCATCCATGGATCTGGTGATGGAACTTTTTATCAAGTTGGGCATCAAATATGTCTGTGTGGTCAAAGCTGGAGAGCACTATGGCATGATCCACAAGAAGCGATTGCTAGCGTTCTTGAAAGAGAACGACCAGAAGCAAAAGCGTAATCACCGAGGTTCATGTTTCTAGGGTTTCTAGAAATACAACTGCCTCTCCAAATGACTAGATATCCTGCTGCGAGTGAATACGAAATCCCATTTTGTTTTTTCTCTTTTATTATTGCTGGTGAGGGAGAATGACTTAGTTCGAAGGAGCGCCGTATGCCTCTGGTAGCCGCTCAATGGTGTATTTGCGCTGTGAAAGATACATGATTGGGATACCAGGGATCTTTCTTACCCTCCGCTTGAGATCCCGATCGCATGTGGCAACGATATAACACTTGTGCTGCATGACTCGTTCCACTAGGCAGTCGTCGGCATACGTTCCTTTGTGTGTGCAGGGCAATCTCTCAAATCGTGGGTCGCGAGCGACTCTGAGGGCCACCTTGAACTTTGGGCCAAGCTTCTCCAATTCAGCCATGACACAGTCTGTAATACAAGGGATAGATTTGGCGTAGAGACAATCCATCATGCCTTTGACGAGCTCAATTTTGTTCTGAATAGAAAAGTTGATAAAATTGGTATCGACAAGGATCCTGTAGGGTGGTCCAAGTGCCGAGTTGTAGTTGAAGAACAAGGATGATGCGACTTGTGGACTAGATCAGAGAGAAAGTGAGAAAGTCAGAGATCGTGTAATCCGGTAACGTATGAATGGACCCTGAGATGATCCAATGGACTCTTTGTTCGCAGACTGTAATAGACGGAAGGAGGTTCTTTGCTTACATGTGTCGTACTGCCTTCTTTTCTTTCTCTTCCTCCTTCTTCTTTAGCTTTTCCTGGTTTGCCTTGAGACGAGCATCGTTCGGGTTAAGGATCCGCTTGACCAGAGCGAACTTTTTTGTTGTTTTTGTCTTGCCCTGTGAGGGTGAGAGCGAGGGAGGGAAACGCAGGTGTGGGGGTTGGTTAGAAGTGTGTGATAGTCAAAAAAGTTGAAGCATCTTCTGTTCTCCTCTGTAAGTCGTGGTCATGCCCCGGCATCAGACAAGACGGTTGCTCCTTGCTCGCATTGCCAAAGTGGAGGGTTCCTTTCTGTCGTTTGCCCACTTGCCATTGTTTTCTATGTTCTTGTGTGTCCAGCAGAGGTCGAGTTTTGGTGTGAAAGGTTGATGGTGAAGAAAAAAGAAAGCCAACACCAAACAAAAACATTGGTCCCAGACCCTTAATTGTGCGATTCATTTCCCCATCGCGTTTTGGGACAGTGCAAATGACGGATCAACTGAATCCATACTTTATCTCAAAAGAACCTCCTACATTCCCGTTAAACTACTACACCAGATATTCAAAGCACCCATAGGTATGAAGATAGAAAACTAGATACTTGCTACGATCCCTTTCCTGACAATCGTATGTCAATCCCAATCCTTGGATATCATCGGGCGTCAATGGCAGACCCAAGTAGATTGATTTTAAGCAAGGCATTCTCTTTACCAATGCAATCGATTCCTGAGGTGTGATACCGGCATCGCCTACTCCAAATTCCACATATCGCAAGTCAGGGGCCATGAACGAGCAAATCGCCTCCACGACCTTCTCCTCAAAGTCCCATTGGCCATGCAGATACATCGAGGTAAGTTTCGGCAGACTGATAAACTGATCCGATAAAACCTCCCCGGACCCATCTTCATCCTGTTGATGTAGTTGTTGTCCTCTCGATATATCCTTCAACGCGATACGCCGTTCATGACACTCATTAGGATTGTAATGTTGTGACGATCTCATATCCAAGCGAATGTCTTGAAGATTTGGAAGGTACTGCAGCCACTGAAAGTCGAACTTGAATGCGAACACGGCTGTCAGCGAGACTCTCGAAAGGTTCGGAAGGCGCCAATCCCATGTGTATCGAGGTCGTCTCCCAATCGAATCAAGTCCTTGATTCGGGCCCGGCATTCCAGATACTTCATTGCCGTCAGTCCCTTGGTCATCACGCTCCAGTTCCTCGGCTGACGGTATATAATAGCAACTTTCATTGTGATCCATGGATCTCATGCCCAGACTCAATGCCTCCAGACGCGGTGAATGGTGTAATGAATCCAAGTTGAAATGAAGAGCTGGTGACCCCTGCAAAGTGAGGTATTTGAGCTGTGGGAGGCTGACTGGAGACCACGATCGAACTTCTCGATGGTTGTATGGCATGATCTCATCATGCAGGCTAATCGACTCCAAAGCGCGACATCGTCCGAGGCCATCCATATCGAAGTAGATCTGAAAATGGCTCACGCTGAGGATGAGAGTTCGTAAACGTGGGAGGTCCCAGCCTCGTCCATAGGCAACTTGGGGTGTGCTGGCGAGATTGTCATATTCATATCGATCATGGTCCCACCAGACCCGCATGTTAATTTCTTCCAAAGTGTCGCTGAATGCAAAGGCGATATCATTCACCTCTTGAACTGGCGGTTGTCCCCATTCCTTAGTGCCGATAATGACTGATCGAAGAGGTACGAGAGCGTGGTATCCTTGCTGCCGAGTACTAAGGTGTTGACTTGAAATTCTCTCCCGTTGGTGCGACTCATCCATTTGCTTTTTCTCCTGTACGGCCCATTGGAACATGTCAGATCCTAGTGTATCCATCTTCAATTTCTTGAGGGCCCGGCAACGTGGTAAGAATGGTTGGTTTCTGAAAATTTCGTACGCTTTCTCCTGTTCCCATCCCCACCCTTCATGATAGGCTTCGGATTTCATGTGTAAGGTGATCGACTCGACGTGATTGAGATTGGTGTCTTTCATTCGACCCACAAACTTGATCCAGTTCGAGATGTCGATCGATTGTGGATTATGGAGAGGTGGTAATAGAGCCTGAATCTCGAAAAAGAGATCTGGGGCCGTATTGGCCTCAACATGCCGCAGGACATTCTTGTGGATCGATGTGTGTTGCTGGACGAACTGTAGCATGCCTGCGTTGTAACGGCTATCCTTCTCATTCACCACTTTTTGGGCTGGGTCACCGTCCTCCTCTTCGTGAGTGACCCACTTGTATCCCCATGGATATATGTCGTTTTGAAATGCGAAGGTGACCTTGGATAGGGATGTGAATTGATCGGCATGTTTGATGTATCGTTCAATGTTGAACAAAGGAATGGCCAATTCTTCGATCGTCTCCATGTGATCTTGGCAAAGCATCCATATCAATTGTCGATGGATATCCATCCTCAATGCATCCTCGAGAGCTTTATCTTTGCTGTCGTCGTTGATGTCGTTGGAGAGAACCCCTTCTGCAACATACTGGTCGAACAGTTGATGAGTAGTCGCATACTCCATGACAAGAGAACTGATATGAACAAAATTAAATGAGTAGCCCCTGTTATTCCACTGTGGCACGATTCTCCGTATGAGACGGCTATACTTGAATGCGGGTGGTGATGGCGATTGTTCTTCCATCAATCCAAGATCGTCTTGACCATCTTGGGAGAGATAAGCGACACCAAGCAAGTCCGGGATCCGATTCTGGGGGTGGACTTGGCGCAAGAGAGTACGTATCATCTGGGTTGTAGTGACAATTGTGTCTTTTAGGGGGTCTGCGTGATGCTTGCGAATGCAAGTGTCGAGACAATCTCCGTAGAGGAACGGAAGTGTGGCAGCACAGAAGGTCTTGCTAACACGGAGTAGACGGGCCATCGTATCCGTGTCGTACGGGTATTGATTGGCGAGAAAGTGTAGGATATTGAGGAGGCATTCGAGTGGCAGAGGTTCTCGAGGCATTTGTCCGGTGGATGGGGTGTGTAGGAAGAAGTGGAGAGAAAAGTGAGAAGAGAGTGATTGTGTCGAGCAGTGTGCGAAAGCGCCCCCATTTATGCCGCTTGTGTTGGCTGTGTGAAAACAAGGGTGGCAATTGACGGTGGCGCAGGGCGGAGCAATTCCTGGCCACGCATTGACCCCACCCACTTTTGCAGTGGCAACACGCCCGCACTTCATTTGTTCAAAGAGCCATTGCGATAGGCTTGTCGGCTCATACACACAGGAATTGAACGCCTTCGAGCGAGGACCAAGCAGTTTTAGCAGGATCATCTATTCTCGCCAACTTTTTTGTACCGTGTGAAGAGATAAGAAGCAATTTGACACCGACACGAGTGTTATCCTCACCCAGCACAGATGTGTCGAGTTGAATAGTATCCTACGGGCGTAGAAGGGTTCACGAACAGAACAAATGGATCAATTGCATCCGCACCTTTATTTCACGTGGCTAGGACGACACCCTGCTCATTTCTCCAATGCTACTCCAAGACATCGTATAGCCTGAGGGTTCGTTTAGGTCAAGGAATAAAGCATCGTCGATTGTGCTGTTAGTTTAATCCAGTTGAGTCGTCAAACCAGATGGGTTTTCGTTACTTGCTAACTACTCCGTTGGTCAATTGACCTCGTTAAAGCGCCATCCAGTTTCGTTGAACATACGACCAACTTCGTTCAACCCTGAATCTATTTCGTTAAACCTGCAATCAACTTCGGTATATCGATGTTCAAATTCGTGAAAGAAGGGTATCATGTTCGTAGAAATGATTGACGGTGGTATGATGCCAATGACTCTGGGTCGATAAATGCACAAATTACGTTTTTCTTTTTCATCACAACCCTCTCTCCTTCACCATGCCTCGCCAAAACAACCGTATCGATCCTACTCAGAAACAAAAGATCATCGATGCCTTCTTCAATGAAGGTATGAGCAAGGCTGATACAGCCAACCGGTTTGGCTTTCCCTAACTCTATCATCGAAGCCTTCCAGGAGGATGGGAGGATGGAAAACAAGGAACGTGGTGGAAATCGTCGAAGGGTACTCGAACAAGAACATGTGGAGTGGTTAGAGAGCAAAGTCGTCGACTATCCTGACATTACTGTCAATGATCTTCACCGGCAATTGAACCAACACTTCGACTTTCAACCCCATGTTTCTCTTTCATCTGTTTTACGAGCCATTCGAGAAGGTGCTGGCTTTACCCTCAAACTCCCGCGTCAGGAACCAGCAGATTATAACAGTCCCGAAAGGATCCAACACCGACAGGCGTGGACACAGGAGTTTTTGGAAATGGGTGGAAGTATGATGGAGGCAGTGTATATTGACGAAGCTGGTTTCAACCTCCACCTCGCACGTCGGTTCGGAAGGTCTCGCCGTGGTCGACGGGCAGTACAAGTCCGACCAACACAGAGGGGTAGGAACATCTCCTTGGTTGTGGCAATTGGAATGGAAGGCGTGATAGCGGCGCAAGTGCGATTGGGAGCCTTCAACACTGAGCGATATAACGAGTTTCTGCGGGATGGTCTTTTACCAGCCTTGAATGGACCAAGGACGCTCATTCAGGACAATGTCCCCTTCCACAGATCCCTGGTTGTTCAAGAGACCATTGAGGAAGCAGGCCACATTTGCATGCAATTGCCACCATATTCACCGCACCTGAATGCTGCTGAATGGGTCTTTAGCAACATCAAAACCCACGTCAGAAGGCAAGACTTTCAAGACCAAAGAACCCTCACACAGCATATCGAAGATGTCATTGGTGCCATTGAAGCGGACAAATGTACAGGATGGATCCGCGAGGTCAACAGAAACTTCGTGAAAGCGAATAGGGGTGAACCTCTTGGACAGTTTTACACGTAGCTCGAATCCTTGTCCCCCTCCCAACTGAAATTGCGAAAAATTGACAATGAATAGTACGGAATTGAGTGCGCGTGTTCAACGAAACTGAATGGCGCTTTAACGAAGTCAATTGATCAACGGAGTATAATCCTGTATTACTGGACAAGGACCTGAAGTACATCTGTCGCATCTCGCGTCGATGTCGCAGGAGTGGTTGTTTTTCCAGCTGTTGATGCTGGTAATACTAGTGATGGTGGTGTGATGCAGAGGATGCGTCCAATCTGCGGGAGAACGGAGGGAGAGTCCAACCTTGTAGCATGACCGAGGCCCCAGCAATTGCAATGGCGACTGCAGCGTGAGCGTCTCGGGGCTAGATTGTATATCTACACTTGACTGAAGGACGGTCTGGGTTCGTCTTTGTTTGTCCCCCAATGGTTCGACTGGCTCGGGCTTGCTGAACCATGGGCAAAAAAGAAGACGCATGTCTTCGATGATCGATATTCGTCGGTCATAGCGATGGGATATGCTGCTCCCGGAGTTTTTTGCCACCTCGGCGTTCGTGGCCCTTGATTCGAGACCCCACACCCGTCCCAGTATCCCCGGTGAGCATAACAGGCATCACTGATGGCAGGGTCTTGGAGCATTGCTCTGGGTGCAGGTATCTCCCGTTGAACTCATGATATGATGCCGGCGACACTCTGAGCAATAGCCGTTTGCTGCCGACACTTGTGTAAGACCTGTGCTCGGTACTGCAGCAATGAGGGCTGGCGTTGGACCTTGTCTTCGTCTCTCCTGAGCATTGCCGATCTCCGGCTGCCCTTTCAATGACATTTTCATTGTCACACAAAGTTCCCAACGCGCTGCGAACCTTCTCGTTCTCATCGGCTTTCAGCCTTCGTTCACATCTTTTTTTTGCCATCTTCTTTGAGTGCGATACGTCGTAGAGCCATAATGCTGTAATTTTATGCGACTGGGGAAGCTTCAGGCTCTGAGAAGCTTGGAAAGTTGAAAGATCTGGGATCGCATGAAGGGCTGTGAATCATTTCTTCCAGGCAGAGTCGCAATGACAGGCTAAATGAGTGATGGTTCTTCGTGTGGAAAACTGCGTATCACAGGTGGTGGTAGTGATCGACTACCTCGTGAGAAGTATGCGACCCGGAGTAAACCAGGGATCCGGCCCTGGGAGTGAACTTGGCGCAGGACTGTGCGTATCATCCGGGGCGTTGTAATGCTTGGATCCTCATCGGAGAGAGACCGCTACTTAGGCCTGCAAGTGTCAAAGCAATCCCTGTGTAGGAATGGGAGTGCGAAAGCACAGAAGGTCTTGTTGACGCGGAGAAGACGGGCCATCGTATCAGTGTCGTTATCCCCGGAGAGGAAGTGTAGTATGATCAGGAGACATTCAGGTGACAAAGGATCTTGGGGCATTGTTGGGTGAGTGGGTGTGCTGTGGTGAGAGAGAGGATTTGTGTCGAGCAGCTATATTCAGGGTGGAAACTTAACTCCTGAAGATTGTTGCTTTCGTTGATATGGCTTGGTGGAGCGTGGTATATTGGTGTGGCCAGGAGCAAGGCTTTGGTCACCAGAAAGACTTGCGAATGTTGAGCCACACCAGAAATGCAGGCACAGACGTAAAAGAGTTCTCTCACCAACACATCCTTCCCTCCAACATCACACAACTACCGATCGGCTACCCTCTCTGTGCTATGGGATTCACTACCGGAATCCGTTTGCCCAGGCACATGGCATGATAGGCACAAACGGTCGAAGTGGATGTCCTTGGAATATACCACTGGCAGACCATTTCCGTTCTCCATGCCCAAACGTCGCAACAGCAGCACTTGTCCCCTTGTCCTCGAGATTCTGTTGTCTCTGTTACATCAACAGGATCGCCCAAATGATCAACAATCGTCTCCTATCAACGCTACGCTCCAATCCTGGCTCGACAACCTTACACATCCACGGGCACAGAACTTTGCAAAAGAAAAACGAACACCGACGTCGAGATGCTGAGCAACACAAAAGAGTGACATACTGTTTATCGATCTCAAGTTCATATCAAGCGCTTGCAAACACAGGATCCAAGAAGGGACTCAAGACGTGATGAAGTTCCAGAAGGTGATAATAATCTGACGACCCATTCTTAATCGAGAGAAGAGGAGCCTCGTGGACGATCTCAGGAAGCTTGGGTGGACTGTATGCCTCTGCGAAGGTGAAGCAGATGTCTGTATCGCAAGGGTCGCCAAGGCACACAACAACCGGTACGCAGTATCGAGAGACTCGGACCTATTTTTCCACTACATCGAGAACAGCCTAAAGTCATCCGGCAGAATGGTTTGCTCATTACACCGGAACCAATGTGTGAAATACTTGGCCTCTCAAAAATCCAGAGTCGAAAGGAAGATCCGCTAAGAAACAATGCGACGATGAACATGCTGATCCTGCTCCCATTGCTAGAAAAACTATGCGGAGGCATCATGGCATTGCCAGTCTCGAGGTGGGCACACTAGGGCCAAACATACGACGAACCATTGCAGCCCGCACAATCCAACCTCCATTAACTCGACAGGAGATCAATGCCTTCCGTGTCGGAATCACCCAAAGACAATTGACACCGTGAAGTTCACGACCGAATGCCGCAGGTATCGCCAGTCGAATAAAAAATCGAAGATCTGTGTCCGTACTTGCAGCATTCGCCGCCCTCTTTTTTTTTTATTGGCAGTGTTGCTCAGTATCTCGTATAGATTGTACAGCGTGGTTGGTTGGTTGCTCGGTTCGTGGTGAAGGCGCTTTTTTTTACTCGGTATCCATAGCCTCTCCTTGAGGCAGGTCCTCTCCTGCAGCAGCAGTTTCTGTCGTTGAGGGTCCAGCCTCCAAGCGGGCGAGGTAAGCGCCCAAGCGATCGCCTTCAATCAATTCCCAGGGGCTATCCTTGCCAACAACACCAATTGAGCAATTGTTCAAGGTAAGCTCCTTATCCTGCTGCAATGTTTCGCGCAACGCATGAAGGCCGTGCATGATCAAGGTGTCAAGATCAGCTAGAGAAAGAAGCATGAGGAAACACAAACTCGTAAGCGATTGAGAACAGAAACCACGCTTAAGCAGAGAAGAGCTGTTCGTTGCCAGAATGTAAAACTTTACCTTCGCCAAAGTCATTTACAAACTTTTCAAGGTATGTCTTTGCGCTTTGGCTCTTAGCACCAATACTGATGGCATAGTATTCAAGGCAGTTGGCATTGGGCAAGCACTCGTACAAATGGGGTCCTGTGCCCTCGTCGTAGCTTCCGACCAACAATCCGACACCATAGGGACGTCGTCCATAGTTTTGAGTGTTGATCTGTGCCTCTACGATAACAGGTGATGATGGAGCAAAAAGGTCAGTCGTCATGGTTGATACGTTGGCCGACGGAATCACAAAAGGGGCCTAGTCGTTTGACAAATGTCTGCTGTATAGAGTCCAATGCCGTGAGAACAAGAACAATGTAGTAAAACGTACTGTCGCCAATCAAGGACACAAGTCTGCTTCCGGGCATGGGGCGATCGTACATCATCTTGGACTTCATGCACTCGGTTCTCATGAAATTGCTATCATAAAAACGTTTGAAGTTAGAGAGCTTGGTTCAGTGAGAAGTATACCAATTGACATTATCCCAGATTGCATTGGACTGATGGCCAACACTGCTTCGATCCCGCCTGACTGACTGGTAATCGTCGATGCTCGGGCACTCTATCTCCACTTATCCACCTTGCCCCATCCTGCGCCATTCTCGGCATGTTCCTGAGTCTCTTCCAGCGTGATCGTCCTCTCAATTGATCTGACTTTCCATTGCTTACCTCAAGACACGGGCATCGGAGACCAGACCAGCAATAGCAATACCCACATGGCTATCGATCCTGTACAGCTTTTGTTGATGCGACGCCAATTCTCCCGAAGAACGCTATACATAAAACCATTCAATGAGAGAATAAGAGATTACGATCGAAATTCCACAGTTTGTCATCCCTGCCGAACGCCTTCCTTGAACCTCCCTCAATGACCGAGGCTAATAAGAAAGCGATCTTCTCGCCCTTTATGTTATTCGTTATATTTACCTTCAAGGCCAAGAGGACAACATGGGAGTTGGAACGCAATCCGACCGCGGCCGACCCTTGTTTAACAGCTTCGAGCGCGTATTCGATTTGGTGCAAACGGCCTTGTGGAGACCAAGTCGAGATATCGTTATCGTATTGGTTGCGGAACTAGCGATAGTACAGATAAGATTCCACCCAAAGACGAGCAACATCGATGTTAGCAAAAAAGGCCAAGGTCGTGAAAGTGGCAGCATCTGATCGCGTCCTCGCTTCCTGGCTGTCCCTCCCCGTTCCCTGATGCCTCAAAAGAGCTAGCAAGAGTAAAGGGCGTACCATGGTTGTTGTCGATGAGTGTGAGTGATGAGCGAGCTGGGAACAAGAGGAGAAAGGAGTCGAGTCAAGTGGAGAAGTGCAGGTGGAATGAGGAAACACGCTGAGGCAACTGAACAGACAACGAGGAGTACGAAGACTGGACGCGCGTCGACAAAGGGTCACAGTCACCACGCAAGCCGTGCGATCATATCCATAATCTAAACGTAATCAGCAACAAATTTGGTGGCGCTCGGTGCTCTGCAGCCCTAAACTTTTTGACACTACTCCAACGATCAGGTTAACCATGGGCAGCGATGCACAACCTCCGCCTTATGGCAGTTCCGGAGGGAAACCCACAGGAGGTTTGCAACAGCAAACCACCTCCAGCTCATCCTCCATGTCCAAGTTCTACACACCAATGAACCCTTCCTACGTTCCGCTGCAAACAACTACCCCGATGCCACCAGCCTACACCCCAACCCAACAGCAACCGACCCAGACATTGCCAGTATCAGGAAATGCTCAAGATGGAGTAACAGCACCAGGATCCGCCATTGGACAAGGTACTGCGCTACTACTGGCCAACCTAGCCGCAACCCCAGGCTTTCTCTCCGATCAAGCGATCCAGCAAGCACGCGAGGAATACTCACAACGCCAAGTCAGTACCTCGTCTACATCCCAGACCCAGAGTTACCAACCTAAGATACAGAACTACCACTACAACCCAGTACCCGCCTATTCCCCTTCACAACCCCATCAAGAACCAGTCAATTACAGGTCATCAGACCCAGGTGCCTCCATTGAAGCTCTACTAAAAGAGCTGCATCAGACAAGCTCTTCCGATTCATCATCGTCGCCGTCATTTATGTCACACCCATCAACCGCGCCTTCGCCTTTGCCTGCCGCTCATACTACCTCAGGACAGCCATCTACAGCAACACCAGCTCCGCTCCATCCGAAACAACCCTCTCAGTCAGCCGCGTCTGAAGACTATAGCAGTGGAAAGATCACTCCGCAGCTACTCATGAAACTGGCAGCCCTTGCAGAGACTGACAACCAAGAAGGAGGTACCCTATTGAGTGAGATCAAGCGGTTGCGTGAAAGACAGGTATTAGGCCGGTACTGAATGACAGGAAGAGAGAACAAAGGTCAGGCATAATCGAGTATCGATCAACCATTGCTTATCACACCTAAAATAACACCCGATGCGTAGATGAAGGCCGAGAGGTCTCTCTTTGAAGATCGGCAGGCGATCATCGCGAGACACAAGAAAGATCTTGTCAGACTGCAGGCAAAGTATGGAAAGATATTCTGTGTTCACAGCATTGCCGATTCCGTTCCTGGTATGTATTCTCACCCATATCTTTTTTGCCACTAGTGAGATTATGGGTATGGATGTTACAAAGCAGATGAAACAGACCAAGGGAGACCATGGTCAAGAGTTGAAAAAGTTCGATAAACATGTCATCCGCACACTGGACAAGGAGATCAGGACCGCTCAAGAGGCGCTCTCCAAGATTGGTGTACCCACAATGTCGTGCACAGATGATCCAACCATGATAGCCTCCCAGATAAAGGTCCTTCGACTATTGGAAGACCTGCTTCATACCTAGAAAACGCGATGGGTAGTGAGTGAGAAGATTGAAAGATTGAGACCTCCTCTATCATCTCCGAGCGTGAACTAGGAAAAGAAGGTTTTTGCACGCACCATTCGGACTTTGGATCAGACAGGCCGTGTTGCAAACTCGTCATCTGTCGACATTTGTGTCTATCCGATGGGAGGTATCGGAGAGTACTGCGCATCAAGGATCTCCACAAGTCCATTTTGTGGCAGTGCTTGAAACCTCTAAGGTTAGGGCCAAGGTTCACACGACGCGGGGGGTTGCTGCGCAAAATTGCACAAGGCGTCGTTCTATCCCGATATCATGGCGTGGACGCCTTGTAGACCCCATCATTTTACTCGATCGTCAAGCGCTCCCGGACATGGACCATGAAGTACGTTCTTGATTGTTCCATCGGAATTGCTCCATATGGGTGTCTCCCAGCACCAGCACCAGCATCGCCGCTTTGCTCGTTCTTAAAACCCCCCCGCGTCCTTTCATCCTCCCACTTTTACACACACACTTCTATCCTCTCTCTTCAACACTCTCTTGACCACACACATACACAGACGTACGGTTCGCGAAGACACTTGTACACTTACACGATGACTCAGATAAACAGTGCTCATTTCGTGCGTGACATCGCAACGTCCGAGTTGTCGAACATCATGGACACTCCAGATTCGTTCCGCCTGTATTACTTCTCCCTCCAAGGACTCGGTCAAACTAGCCGTGATATCCTCGAATATGCCGGAGCCAAGTGGGAGATGGTTCACCCCGATGCAGTGAGTTCGAACCCCATGCCGAAATCACACCTGTCCGGCAGCTCTCCAGCGTACTCTTTGCGACCTTTGACTAATGGGCTTATATGCTTGACTCTTGACTTGTACGGGCTGGATGTTCTAATAGGATTGGGGTACACAAAAGGCCGAGACACCCTTTGGATGTATGCCCGTTCTCCACGTTATCAAGGGTGAAAAGGTAATACTGCGGCGCTTTCGGTGCTTCGAATATCAAGAGCAATTGGACGGTTCTTTCTTATGAGTCTCCTTCCCCGCTTTCGCCTTTCCTCTTTTTAGACTGTAATCCTCTCGGAGTCAGTTGCCGTCGAGCAATATCTAGCCAAACACTTTGGCCTGATGGGAAAGAATGAGTATGAGGAGGCATTGATCAAGGCTTTCCATGCCTCCTCTATGGGCATGATGGGAATATTCGGTGGTACAGTCACCTGGAACATGCCTGAAGTCCAAGACAAGTGCTTGCAGGTTTTCAAGGAAGTCATGTTGACGAACTGGGTCAAGACTCATGAACGTCACTTGATCGACAATGGTAGCAATGGCCATTACTTTGGTGACGAGGTAAACACCACAAAGGACACGATAAAGAGTGTGAGAGATTTCAAAGGCAAGCTCACTCATCCTATCTCTCTACTCTTGCATTGTAGTTGACCGTTGCGGATATCAAGACTGCCAATCTTATCGACCATTTTGCTATGCAACCTGCTGGACCAGAACTGATCGAGATCATCCAAAAGGCACCTGCACTGTGGAAGGTCAAGGAGACTGTGGATAACCATCCAAAGATGGCCGAGTACCGTAACAGCACCGCCTACGAAGCGTTGACTGAACAAACAATAGCCTTTTACAAGGACCCGCGAGCTGCCACCGGCACCGCCTAAAAAATGTCACAAAGGCAATCAAATAAATGGATTCCATGGTTCAATCTACGCTATCTTCCCGTCGGCTTTGAGTGCCTGGAAAAGCGCTAAAGCACTGAGCAGCTTGGCATCGGGCGCGACTTTGTACGCGTCTTTGAGCTCGACCAACGACAGTGTGATACTCTCCCCATGATCCCTCAATCCTCCCAGCCGGCCCTCCAATGCCTGCAGTTCATTCCACTCCATGTCTATCAAAGGAGAGAGGATGAGAGTCAATTACCAGTCTCCATGATATCATTCATACGTCATGATGAGATATGTGTCGTCACCTCGCGTGCTCACAAAGAGCCTTAGGAACTCGTCGCATCCTCCTGCAGATGGGTACACGCCTTTCCAGTCAGATCCATAAGCGAGCTGTGTCATGTCAATCAGCTTATCGTGCTCCAATGTGATGCCGCATTCCTCTTTGAGTTCTTCCGCGCATTTGCCCTAATGATTGTCGCGTAGAGATGAGTCCGCTGCGTATCAGAAGCACACACACGAATAATCTGTCACTGTAAGAATACATTACCACAAAGTCTCCACTGCCATCCAGCATGCCTGCAGGGATCTCGGGGAAGGCGAAGGAAGGGATAGAAAGTCTCGGTTGCTTAGTCAACACCACATGTTCAGTTGCTGTACCGGATGGCTGCTTCGATCGGATAATGAGGAGAACCGCCACGGCACCGCCACGCTATGTTTTTTTTTTTCGCATTTTATCAATCAAAGCAAGAACAGAGATGATCCTGTTAGGGTAGAATACGCAGGGTGATACAGGCTACATTCTCTTTCTCCTTTGTGCCTTCCTTACCATAAAGATGAGTCCGGGTGGTTTCTTGCCTGTCTCTGTCAGTTCTGCGTCTACGGAGAGGTTGACAAAGCCAACTCTGGGGCCAAAGTAATCCACGTTTCTGACTTCAATCTTATTGACAATGACAGGGAATTTTGACTGGCTCTCAGCACGGGAATATGGTGGAGGCGATCCGGTCTGTTCGTTGGCGCTGTTGCTTGGCTGGAGTGAAGCTTCCTCCTTGGCCAAGTTCTTAGCCCAGTCCTGCAAGGGCTTGAACTCGGACACCTGTTGGAGATTGATCTTGTCGGAAGCCGCGACCAGTGGAATCGAGCGAGAGCCAACCCGAAGTGCGAATTTGGAAGCCATGAGTAGATGAGAGTGAAGGAGTGCGTGAGTGAGTGGTGAACACGAAGGTTGATCGTAAGCAAAGGCACGAGCACGTGAATAACGCGGGTGCACTGCAGGGTCTTTTTCTTCTTCCTTCTTCGCCTTGACCTGATATTTCGCTTTCTGCTCTAGTTACAGCGTTCGACATCCGTCCTGCCTCCTCCCTACCCAGGCCCGCACCCTACCAGTATCTCAGCTGCCAGCTGCCCCGGGGCTCCCCCACACTACGCGTTGTTACCCTTTTCTTTCGTTGTGTCACCAACCAACGGTTAAGCTTTGGTCTCGTCTCTCCCAACCAAACGCACCAAGCACCAAGAAAGCCCTTGATGGAACCAGCTCTCGGTAAGAACATCGTCGTTAGTCATTCGCTTGCCAAAAAAAAAAGGTCCTCCCGGTGTGGATAAACCTGTGCTTACGAGTATCAACCATAGTCAAAGCGAAGGAGGAACAGCAGGAGAGTTCGCTGCATGCTCTGCACAACATATCCATCATTCAGCAGAACCCCGAAAACCCTCTCCATTCCGCATCCACGTTTGAAGACCTGAATCTGTAAGTGTCCGCCCCCCACACCCTTTTCTTGCAACAGATCAAAAGAAGCTCGTTTTTGTCCAGGTATCATCAACTAGGCTCTTTTCTGGTGGACTGATGGCGATGATCCTTCTTTCATCAAAGGAGGGAGGATCTACTCAAGGGAGTTTACAACATGCGATACGCGCAGCCGTCGAAGATCCAGGGTCATGCCCTCCCACTGCTTCTGCGGGACCCACCAGAACATCTCATTGCTCAATCTCAAACTGGTACTGGCAAAACAGCCGCGTTCTCTCTGGCTATCCTGAGTCGTATCGATTGCAACGACCCTTCTCCACAGGTATCGATCAGTATCCTGATGATTTGCTGTTTCCGACCCGCTTTGGGTCTAAAAAAACTCTCTTAAACTGACCTCCCTCTGTGTCTGCTTACCAGGCGATTGTCTTGGCTCCTTCGAGGGAACTGAGCCGACAAATTGTTGCAGTACTCCAGGAGCTTGCCAAGTTTACACCGGTCATCGTCACGCAAGTCATTCCCGAGAGTGACCGTCCCCGAGAGCCTATCGTCGGCCATGTCCTGGTTGGGACTCCGGGCAAGATGACAGACATGCTCAAACGGACCATCCCAGGGTTCCCAGGACCGAGGCGAACCTACATCGATCCGTCCAAAGTCAAAATGTTGGTGATGGACGAGGGTGATTGCATGCTCGACGTCCAAGGACTTGGTCAGCAGAGTCTGGTGATCAAAAGGTATTATCGTTTCGTTTCTGTTGTATCTGCAATTGTCAGGGCATGACTGGGCGAGTGCTGGATCCGACAACTCACCGACTTTATGGGAAATGCGTTACATTGTTGTTAGGCTCCTACCACCCAATCTACAAATCGTGTTCTTTTCTGCTACGTGGGACGACACTGTGGTGTGCTTTGCTCAACAATTCATCGGTGGCCCCGCGAACCAAATCCGTCTTCAAGCCTACGAGCTTACCTTGGATTATGTGAAACAGTTCTTCATCGATTGTGATAACGAAGAGGATCGATTCGACGTCCTCGTTGGGCTGTACAGCATCATGACCATTTCTCAGAGCATCATCTTTGTCCATGTAAGTCCTTATGCCTGGCCCCACGCTTTCGCCCTATCCGTGGCTATGCTTGGGGCATATGTAACACGCTACTGTGCTTTTGGATAGAAACGAGAAATTGCTGAAAAGATCGCGGCGCGGATGATGGCAAAGGGACATCAACTCTCGTTTCTGCACGGGGGACTCTCGCCTGATGAGCGCGATAACGTGATGGACATGTTCCGAAGGGGAGCCACCAAGGTCCTGATGACCACTAACGTGCTCGCGCGAGGAATTGACATTGAGCGGGTCAACTTGGTCATCAACTATGACCTCCCAATGGGCCAGTATCGTTCGGCGGACCCGACCACCTACCTTCATCGGATCGGCCGTACGGGCCGATTTGGTCGCCTTGGCGTTTCCGCGAACTTTGTGCATGACCATGACAGCTTTGCTGTGCTGCAGGCGATCCAGAACCACTACAACTGCAAAATCCACAAGGTCCCAACAGACATGAGCCCTGCAGACGGCTCCATCGAGGATCAGAAGCATGC
>Ga0247824_10000562_pt1 | contig 18599 bp, 22 predicted proteins | sample 13C_PalmiticAcid_FD_194412 | JGI IMG/M metagenome (GOLD analysis project Ga0247824, IMG submission 194412) | Soil microbial communities from agricultural site in Penn Yan, New York, United States - 13C_PalmiticAcid_Day48 | ecosystem: Environmental > Terrestrial > Soil > Agricultural land... | reverse complement strand
GTCCTAGGAGGAGGAGGAGGAGGAGGAGGAGGAGGACGACGACGAGGACGAGGAGGAGCGCGCCTGGTGTCGGCTGTCGTGGGAAGTGCAGCTGGGCGTAGCAATCACGGCAGTGACGCGTGCCGCGAGCCGCGCGGAGCCCGACGGGCCGAGAGATCAGGTCGCAGGGGTCGCTGTTCTGCTCTCATTTTCATTTTTCTCACAGGTCCTTCTTTCTCTCTTCACCTCCACACACTTTCTTCTTCCCACAAACTACCTGCACTCCGGGGTTGCTTTCTTTTGTTCTCCTCCATCCCACCTACTCTCGCCGACATCCCACGTATCGATTGCCTCATCTTGTAGAGGACGATGGCTGATAAAGCTGCGCCTGCGCCTGCGCCTGCTCCTGCAGGTCGCCCTTCCTTCTTCCCAAGACTCTCGCCATTTCAATGGTTCGTCCGTCTTCTGCCCGCCATTATCTTTGCGTGCTACACCTACTCGAGGGAAGGACCTTTCCAACCCGCATCCTGCATCGCGCTACGCATCAACTGCCCACGCAACCCTCTGAACCTCGAGGGCGTCTTTGACCGCCATGAACACTACAGTCCAGTCTTGAAGTTCTACATCAGCATGTTCACAAAGCATGAGGATCTTGGAGGGTCGTTTGCGGTATTCGTGGATGGGAAGCGGGTCATTGATGTGTACGCGGGAACCAAGGATCTAGAGGGGAAGCGCGTCTATAACAACAAGACTCTGCAGCAGGTGTATTCTTCTGGAAAGGCAGTGGAAGGCATTGTCATCGCAAGGCTGGTGGATCAAGGTCTCTTGGACTACAACGAAAAGGTGGCAACGTATTGGCCCGAGTTTGGACAAAATGGCAAAGAGGACGTCCGTCTCGTAGATCTGATGACCCACGAGTCCGGCGTTTGTCATCTGGACGAGAGCGACAAGAACAATCTCCCGACCTGGGCCCACCTTGCTGATGAGAAAAAGTTCTCAGAGAGACTCGCCAGCCAGGCGCATTTGTTCCAAGGCGAGAGAACCAGAGCTTACCACGCCGTCACTCGCGGCTGGTTCTTGAACGAGATTGTCCGTCGCGTCGACCCTCAGGGCAGGACCATAGGCAAAATTGTGGAGCAGGAGCTGATGGGTGCCTACCCTGACACTGAACTCTATTACTCCAAGCTTCCCAAAGACACGGACTGGGACGAACGCCTCTCAGAGATGCACGACTACCCTCTGTTGAGGATCATCGGTCGTCTCCTCATTCCGAGGTTCATTCAGACCAACAAGTACTTGGGTTATCCCACAATGCTTCCAGTGCATGCGATGGTAAAGAACGCGATTTTCGGTAACAACTTGTCGGCCAGGACACTCACCCCCAAAATGGCTCCGTTCCCATGGATGTTCCGTAAGAAGGAGGCCCATGTTGTCGAAGGCACCAGCTTTTCACTCAAGACCAATGCCCACTCTGTAAGTTGTTGTCGCATCCCTGTTTTCCCGCCATCGCAGATCCTCTCCGGTTCCTTTCTGGGTATTTGGCGAAGATGAATTGCCGCATTCTAATCTCATATCTCACATTTTTCCCACACTCTGCAGCTAGCGAAACTCATGTCCATGATGGCCAACAAAGGCGCATCGATCCATCCCGGTCAAGAGCCAGACCTCCTGAGCGCCGAAGCATACGCCAAAGCTACCGTCTTCCACTCTGTCGAAAAAGATGCAGTGTTGGAGGAGACCATACCTCTCTCTGCAGGCGGCTGGGTCAAGAATCGCAACTTTCACGGTGACGGGGCTCTCAAAGGTGTCGAAGTGCAAGGCTGGGGTGGTGCAGGTGGATCGTTGGTGGTCTGGATCGAAGAGTTGAACATTGGCTTTGCTTACGTGACGAACGCCTTTGGAGCACCCGAGACTGTCACAGGCGATTACCGCGCGAGGACTCTATTGGAGCGTGTCGTGCACGCTAGAAAAGAGGAGTTGGGCCTACTTCAGAAGACACCCGAGAATTGAAGGAAGAGAGAGAGTCTAGTTCGTTTGGGAGTTGGGCTAATTTTAAAAACAAATCTCGAGTCGGGAACCCTACTCGGGCAATCTTTCAAAAGGAACCATTGTTCATTGACGCCTTCTGCAAGTAGGTACATATTTTCAAGCCATTGTTTTATGTGTTTCTACTGTTTTCTTTGTGGACATGTTTTGTATAGTTATTTAATATATAGAAACCCAACCCATGGGTAGAGTGCTGCACAGTCGAAGACGGTATGGCTGCATGAGAAGGAAAGTCGTCATTTATCAAGGTGTTGCATTTGGGCGCATGAATGACACGCGCTTGTGCGCCACAGAATCGATTCCCACACCTTCACGCCTGAGTCCACCATCACCCTCAGCCTTGATACAGCTCGCTGGTAGAAGAACATACCAGGCCCTTTCATGTCACTACTATCCTCCCACTTGCGCTTTCTCCTGCATGAGTGCACGGTTCGATGTCGATGTCGATGTCGAAGTGCCCAAAGACACTGGAACAAAAGGACCAACCGCGAAAGAGGCATGATTCAGTGTGCTGAATGTAACTGCTGAGCATTTTTTCTTCTCGCGTCCTCGAAACTACTATATAGAACGATAATGGACAAGGTTTGGACGCGAGTCAAGGGAGTACGGGGTCAAAGGGGGTAAATATCGCGTCAACACACAGAATCGCACGTATGAAGTCCATGGGACCCAATTGGCCTACTGTTCGACGTGGGTCCAGTACAAAGATTCCAATGGATGGGGCAGCTGGACGGAAATCATTGGCTCGAAGCCATAATAATTATAGCGCCTGTGTAGTACGCGGGTTAGTGGTCCAAAACTCCCGAAGAGCACACTATCTGTATACTATCTGTATAGTACAGCCGGCCCGGTGCCTGGCTTTGCTAATCAACCGCGCCTTGCGATATGTCATTCGTTTTTTTCCACGGTATACTATATCATGTGGCAGGGGAAGATGAATGCCTCGATTGCAAGGCGTGTTTAAGGCGGCATGCATTGATTTTCCACAATGAAAAGGAGTTCGGGGTGGGAGGCAGTAAGAGCGAAAGCGAAGCTGTGCACCCAATTCATGCAAAACAAGGGGAGATGTTGCAATCCATTGTGAGTGTTGTGCTGGACCGCATACGCGTAGTACAAGAGTGAACAGCCCAAGCCAGAAAGATGAACGGACCCGTTCCTACTCTAGGCCACACAGTGCTCTCATTGAACCTTGCCTTCCATTTGTCGCATATGGGCAGGATATACTTATTCCGCCATCCCAGCCAGTCTTGGCTACAATGACACAACATGCATACTCTGTCCATGATTCATTCCCTCCATGTTCATGTTCTTGTAGTAGTCATCCACCAAGGGATTGGCACCATTCTTGTGGTCTATCGACGCAATTGGCCACGGCAAACAATGCCTGTGCGGTTTCCGGCATCCTGCTGTATTCATGAGCACCTTTGTCCATGGTTAGGCGTGATGCCACGACGAACTACTTACTGCCAGCAGTCAGTCGTCCAAGGGGCCAAACTCCAAAGTGACATGGAACCTTGAACGGGTTTTATTTGGATATGCAGCCGGATTCACCCAATCAATCAGCAAAGGCTGTCAGGACCCCGCGGGCGCCATTGCAAACACTATCGGGGCTCGTTGTGCACCCTGGCCAATTGGTTTTCCCACCCGTTCCCTCTACCTCAATTGATAGAATATCACGTATGTACTTCTATACCAATATCATTGAACCATTGAACCATTGAACCAATCGGTCAATTCATGATTGTCCTCCTTCCCCGATTTACCATAAATACGCGCGTTTTTTTCTCTTCTTTCTCTCTCTTTTCATCCCATCCTTGTCTCCTTCTTTCAAAGCATCCAGCACACACACTCTCTCTCACACCCTTCCCCCCATCCAACAACTATAATCAACCATGTCCAAGAGCCTCCACATCGTTGCCAGACACGCCAACGCCCTCGAGGATGTTGAAGTACGCACCTTGCACCTACCCCAACACGCCTAGAATCCATGCTCTCCCGTTCTTTAAACACAAAGTGCTCATTCCACTCCTCTTCTACTTTCCAATTTAGCGCTTCGGCAAGAACGACCCCTATGCCCGTTTCTTGCTTAATCTCGAAGACGCGAAGAACTCCAAGCAGACTTCTGTCAAGAAGAACGCTGGCAAGAATGTCGAATGGGATGAGACCGTGGTGCTCGATAACTACGACCCCAGCAGTCACCAAAAGCTCTTCGTTGAGGTCCTCGACTCGGAGACTTTGGGTGATGAGCCCATCGGCTTCACTGGCATTCCACTCTTCCAGGCTAACGATGCCCCAGGCAAGACCTTCAAGGGCAAGTTCGATCTTTATGACGATGACGGCAAGGCCAAGGGCACCATCTCTCTGACCATCACTGTCATCGATTCTGCCCAGGCTGGTGCTCACATCACCAACGACAACCCAGAGGTCAAGGGCGAGTCTTCTCTTACTAATGAACATCAGAAACGCTTCAAGAGCATCAAGAACAAGGAGCGGGCCGGTGATCTCGCTGCTGCTGCCACTGTCCTCGGTGGTGCTGCTCTTCTCAAGGGTGCCCTCGGTGGCGGTGACAAGGCTCCCAAAGCCTAAATGCCTTGGCTGTGGTGTGTACATACGGAGCGCAGTCTCTCTCTCTCTCTGGTTCTAGTTTCCAGGCACTCGAAAAAAAAGCAAGAACTTTTGTAAAATAAAACGAACCATCATTCATTCGACTAACTTTTTTCCTGCTTGGATCTCGATGGTGTGTGCCAGTCAGACTGACGTGGATCATCGCGCGCGCTATCTTGTTACCAAATGGCTGATGCCAATGGAGGAACCATCAATCACCCAATCAACCTCGAGAAAAGAATGATTGATCCGCAAAAAGTGAGGATGGTATGTCGACGTGTCACAGGGACGTACCAGCACAGACGGCAATTGAGAATGAAAGGAGAACGCGTTGTCGTTCAACTTTTTCCCCTGCTGACCATCAACATCCAAACAGCACGCTGGGAAAAGAAGGGAGTTTTAAGACCGTGTGTTGCGCTTTGCCCTTATGCACACAAAAAGCAAAAAACATTCCGTCAGACGCGTGAAAAGGACAATTTGTCGCTTGTCGGCTCATCACCCATCGAGCCTCTGTGTCTATTGAGACGACAAGTTGACAACAGAAGTGCGCAGGGGACATGGCTCGTTTACGAAGGAGAGTTTTCAACATGGCAATTGAGAAGTGAAACCCTCAAAGGCCTAGATCGATAAGGCGTATGCATATCCCATTGAGAGGGCTACAAAAGACCCTTCTGGGAAGGATCATTGGCGATGAGGTAATAACATGTCGGAAGGAAGCATCGGGTCCAACAAGGGAGACTGGGTGTGGCTCCAACAAAGGGGGAGCACTTGGCGACACGTACATTGAGAGGGCAGTGTTGTATGAGTACGTACGTACAGAGGCGTTGTTCATTGCTGACCCTACCTGAGGTGTTGTGGAGCATTCTTTGGACTGATCTTTCCATGTGGGCTGTTCAGAGATGGGGTGACAATTGACTTGGGTGACCCACATCCAATGCCCCCAGATCTCGTCAATGGTGTGCTCGTGATCAGGGGATCAATCCACTGGTATAAATACCCGGGCGCGGATTGGCAGAGTTGCATTCAACCTTCTCTTATCCTTCTCACCACCACCACATCTCCACGTTCCAACAATGGCCAGCTTCACTGGACCCACTCTCGTTGTCGTCGCCCACGGAGCCTCTGGCTTGAAGGATGTCGAGGTATTGTACAAAGACTCGGCAACATCTTGTGGTCAAGACCGCAAAGGAAAGGGGGTCGAAAGAAAAAAAAAGTTCCCACGCAAGCTTCTGACATCGTTCTATCCCATGTTCTCTCCCCCCTCCCTTCCCCTCTTCTCATTGACAACGAGTAGGCCCTTGGCAAACAGGACGCTTACCTTCAATTCACGCTCAGGGATGACTTCCAGGACTACCAAAAGACCACTGTCCATAAAGGTGCCGGCTCGACTCCTGTCTGGAACAACCAAACTTTTAACGTGGCTCTTGCTGGTCAACCGGAGCTGTACCTCGAGGTCATGGACCAGGAGATTACCGCTGACGCCATCATTGCCTTTGCGTCCATTCCCATCAACTACATCGTTTTCGCGCCAGGTGCCACGTTGAGCGGTCATTTTGCTGTCTTCACACCTGAAGGCCAACCCAACGGCCATGTGCATCTGACCTTGACGGCTTATAATGTCCCTGGTCAGAATGCGGCTCCTCCAAACCCAGCACAACCTCCTCAATGCTTCTCACACACTACGCAGGCTCATCAAGCTCGTGCCATGTCGCTCAAGAGACGAGAGCAGGCTGCAGATGCTGGTGCCGCTGTCGCCGGAGGACTGTTGGCTGTTGGTGTGGGTCTCTTGGCCAACAAGCTACTGGGGGGTGATGAAAAGGCACACAAGTCAGACAAGTCAGACAAGTCAGACAAGTCAGAACAGCATCATCTTGGTCAATCCAGCCACCATGGTGATAAGGAAGGCAAGAAGGAAAAGAAAGACAAGAAGGAAAAGAAGGAGAAGAAGAGCGGGGATAAGAAGAAGAAGAAGGAAAAGAAGGGCAGCGGCAGCGATTCGTCGTCGTCGTCCGACTCGGACTAAGGGCGACTTTAATGGGGAGTTGGCCACAAGGCACTATTTTTCTGCTGCCAAAGCTTTTGTATAGCCTTTTGAGCGAGCACCAATAAAGACGCGGCCCCTCACAGACACTTTTTGTTCACTTCATGGTTGGGTTCGGGGAGAGAAGAGCGGAGGATGGGTATATGAGCGCTCATCAGGCAAACGGTCCAGTATAGATGTATGGTAGGAAAGAGGCCCGCCTAAAAAAAGCTTGCCTTGAGCTTGAGCATGCATACGAACAGCTGGATGGTGCTGGTGGTCTCCAAACGTCACCGGAAGGTCAATTTGATTTTTGTGAGCACTTTGATCCTGTGGGTATATTTAACGTCTGTTCTGCACACCTCCTTCTTCATCATCACCTTCGTTACCTGTTACTCTCTCTCACACTCTTTTCACTCGCCCACTCAACCCATCTCTACAACCAGACCAACATAATGGACAAGTTCAAGGAAGTAAGTCCCGACATACCCCCATCCTCTTATCACTTTAGTTCCTTCAAACATCCTCGCATAGGCGCGTCTCCACCACTCGAAAAAACGAGGAATGAACATTGTTCGCCCCCCCCACAGGAGGTCGTTGTGGTGTGCTTGTGATATCGTGGCCAGGAACCATCGACAGCCTCTGGAATCTGACGCAGGAAGAAAAAAAAAAGTAGCACCAACGACGATGACGATGTCGCTACAAGTAAACGGACCGCACGAACGAGAACACCACACATCTCTTATCAACGGATGCTCTACTGGAAGGGCCGTCCACTCTCACTACTGGAGCAGTGTTCCTGTATTGTCCTCTCTACTAACAGCTTGCTTTCATCATCATTGTCCCGTTCGTTTGATAGAGAATCGCCGCTATCCGCACTGAAGCCGACGACGCTGGTGCTCGCGCAGAGGCCGCCGAGAAAGAGCTTTCTGAGGTCAAGGACCAGATTTCTGCCAAGGACCAAGAAACCATTTCGTACAGAAACCGTATCAAGCTTCTCGAGTCTCAGCTGGAGAAGTCTGAAACTGGCGGCAGCGACTCCCAGCATCAGTATGTATTACTTTTCTACCACGTACCACGATGATGGCCGGAAACCGGACGGCTTTCGAAAAGCTCCATGGTGCTAATACACTTTCTGTTTGCACAACGTTTTATTGATACGCAGGGTTCGCGCGTTAGAGGCTCAAGTAGAGGATCTTGATGCTCGTGTTGCCAACCTTGAAGGCCAGAAAGAGACGCTGGAAGCCGAACTCGACGACGTTCAAAAGGAATACGCGCAACTTCAATTAGATTTCAATGAGGCTGAGGCCTCCTTGAACGACTTGTAAGCAAGACACGTATTCCCTATCTACTCCCGTAGCCCCCTCAATGCCCAGCATCATCCGTCGTTGAGTAAATCTCGCTCTGGCGTGTGTTCAATGCTTTCTGTAATAGTTGACTTTGTGTGTTAAAGTTGGTGTTGGCATCAATCGTGTTGGACTTTGGCTCTCAGTTGAATGCATACACGCACGCGCGCACAGCAGGTACATGTGACGTCGAGAATAATCACATTTATCCTTTCCCGATCCCTGCGTGGATCGTAGAGCCATCAAAGCTGATGTCGGTATTGATCTACCACACCAACAGATAGAGATCCTTCGTTATCTCCGTTTTCGTGAAGTATCCTTAGTACCTTTTGTTGACCAGCCTTTCTGTCAGATATGGGCCTCAATCTCCATTTAAGCCAAGCCATTAGAAAGCAACGGCTTTCGGTTCTTGATTGATGGATAGAGCTGAAAAGGAGGGGATTTTGCTGCTACTATAAAGCTGTAGCGGTTTTCACCTGTACTTCACTTTCCTTCCTCTCGTCTTCTCCCTGGATAGAAGCCCAATATTTCAGTCTCCCACGTTCTGAACTTCTGCGGCCTTGTTTTTTACATCCGAGGGGGTCGCCGGGTCGTTTCTCGAACGCCATTTAGTTCCATTGTCTTGCTTCATCTCTATCTTCAGACGCGTCGTTTCCTATCACTGACAAACTCCTTTATCCGGCAGACAACTGCTGTTAGCCCAACACCTCCATTGCGATCCGCAGAGAGGAACTCCTATACGATAGCCAAGAACATGGAGGATCGTACACAGGAAATGAGCCCCAAGGACCAGTTAGTCATTAATATACGGGACTCTCAACAGCTTGGCGCTACACTGGAAACGAACAGGATGTGTCTGGAGCATGCTCAGCGGTCGGCAACAAAGCTGGATGGGCCTGTCCGCGAGGTTGAAGATCAATCTAGGTCTCCCGAAAGCTACCAATGCGAGGAAGGAGCTATCGCAAGCCCATACAAAGGGCGTACGGGTGAATCTCCCGCGCCTACCCTACAACAGGAAGCGAACACGTGGTGGGAACGAGCCATCGCGAAACCTCTCGCAGAGGCAGGCCAATTGTTCTACATCGGTAACGTATGCGCATCCAGTGCACACTGTCACCACCTCGTCGCGATCATATCCTGTTTCAAAATTGCCCAAATGGTCTGAACCGTCGCCGTTGTCTTTTCATCTCTTAGGCTTGATCCCTGGCATTGGGCCGGTGCTGTGTTATTACTTGTCGTACCGCCATGTCTACATCCCGCTAAGGAGCCTCGATATCGGGGGGGAAGACCAACAGAAGTTACGGAACCGCATGATTTCGAACATGCTGAAGGATCTTGCGGTAAGACTATCCCTTGTGGGGCATCGTTTCTGGAGGACGTCTTGTTTGGGAAGAAGGCTAACCGGTAAGTTTCACTGTTTGCTCATGTCTCTAACAGGTTGGGCTATTCCTACCAGTTGTTGGCAGCTTTGTCAATCGGTACCGTCAAGGTAATCAGAAATCCGTGCTGTTTGCAGCAGAGCTCTCGAATGAGTGTCAAGACCTGCCGTATCAAGCTTACATCCTATCTCTGGACGATACGAGACCCCCAATACACCTACCCATCGAAAGCTCATTCCCAAATGCCTGTCAGGACGACTTTACGGATGGCTGTGAGATTGGTTGGATATCAGAAGAGTCGCCACCGACGACGGCGATTCCCTTACATGGCTTATTGCAGACCTCCATGCTTGGATCAGAGTCGAGCAGCCCAGGCAACCAAGGTATCCCTGCGCACCGAAATCGCAAGTGTGCTCTTGGGTTTGAAGTGTGTATTGCTGAAGGATGTTGCGGCGGCGCGGTGCGCAGTGATCTTGGATCGCTCACTCTTGAGCAGAACCAAAAGGTGAAGGAACCTCCAATCGTCGCTTTACTCCCTGCCTTCGAAGATGCTACGAGCGATCCTGCTACCATGAACACCGATCGACATGAGGTGCCAAAGTTGGAAACGGCTTTCAACGACCTGGCGATCAATGAAGACTCACCTTCGAGACAAATCCTCGTAAGCGCTGGAGCGAATGCCGAACACGCTGCGACTTCAACTCCGCTTTCTCGTTCAGCTGGCTGTCCGAATCTTCAAGCCTTGTGTGCCACACCAACCCTGGAGTTCGGGATATCTTCAAGCAAGATCGTCCTCGTAGACCCGCCGCTACCACACTCGGTGAATCTCATCACTGATCCTCATCGTCACATGTCACAGGCAGCATGTATCGTTACTGGGGATCCAGAGGCGAGAAATCCAGCTCCTGTTCATGAAGTCAACAAGGAAGACTCTCGTGGCAAAAACTCGAGTCTTCACAACAAGAATCGCCGCAAGCTCGCTCAAGCCCGGATGCAAGATAGATCAAAGAGTGTTCCGGACTCGGAATTCATTCCTAGCACTCAGCGCGACCGACGTTCGGCAGTCTCAGCGAGTAGCAACATCGAACAGACCACGTCTGTTACACCTCTACCTCGCCATGGAGAGAAGCATGACAGACAGCAGCGATCACGCCAGACCTATAGTCGACCAAACACACACGTTGCTACAGAAGGAGATTGGCCAAATCGAAGAATCAGAAACACTCACCTTGAAGGTGGAGTGCCGGTAGAATCCGCGGTCAGAGTCTATGATGAGAGACAAGCTGCGGTTGATGATCTCTTTGGCCCGCCGCTTGGCGCTCCTCGTGGGAGGGTTTCTCGCAATACGGTCACGCTCGCCAAAGCCGTCCGCAAAAGGCCAAAGGGGTACTTTGAGATGTAGCTGTGCTGCTGCAGGGCCTCCTGTTGCACACATCCATTCCTACTCTAAGGCAATTTTGACGCGTTCCTGTCTGCAGACAAACTCGCCGTCTCAATAAACAAGTGTTGGATCACGCAATGACATTAGGACGCGAGTTTATGTTGACCCAAGTTGTGGTTGTCTTTTTCTAATCATCATCTTCATCCTCATCGTCATCCTGCTCATCATCTTCGTCGTCAACTTCGTCCTCATCTTGACCATCGCTGTCTCCAAGTGGTTCGTCACTATCCATACCCTCATCCTCGTCGCCATCGACAGCGGCGGACTCGACACCGACGTTCTTCCATATTCCCTTTTGAACTGATAGACAGGTAACTCTCATGTCGGTCTTATGTTCGCCAATATGGTTCTTCATATTCATCGCTTCCGCATTAGTAGCTGGTGCGACGACATCTTCCAGGTTCCAGGTTAAGATAGTTCCATCCGATGACACACTGATCAAAACATCAACCATCTTGGTTTCTGGACGACCAACAAAGTCCCTGTTCGATGTCTCCTCGGGTGTATAAGGGACATTGACCAGATCGAGAGCCTTTACGCGCGTGGTGTGTCCTACGAGAGTCTTGACAATATCTCCAGTGGCGGTATTGTAGACACGAATCATCTTATCCTCGTATCCAATAACGATATAGTCGTCCTTATAGTAGGTTATCGTGTTCATGCGGGTTTTTCTGGCAGGTTTGATCGTTCTGATGCATTTGGCCGTCTGTTATGAACAAGGATATAAAGGATCATTGCCCCGGTGAGTCCTTAACATCGGAATACTCCTCCACTAATACCATTGGATTGCGAAGTGACTCTTTCAGTACTTACAGCCATGTCATAGATCCCAAGTTCCTGATCAAACATGATGGAGTATCCAGTGCCACTTGGGTTCCATGCAACCTTCAGTCCCTCTGCCTGCAATCTCGTCATACTGGCCTGCTTCCCCAATAACAGGTTCCAGAGCCTGACCGATCGATCTGCAGAGACACTCAACGCAATCTTGCCAGAAGGGTGAATGGCAATGGAGTGAACTGTTCCTTGATGTCCTTTCATGATCTTGAGGCACTCCCAATCCTTGGATCGCCACACACATACTTTGCCATCGTCGGATCCTGAGAGCATGTGGGTCTTGTTGTGGAAATTGAGTGAGGTGACCGTACCCTGGTGCTGAAGCAATGCACCCAACTCCTTGCGACGTCTCAGATCGTAGAGCTGAATCTTTTCGTCTGTGCTTCCCGAGGCCAAGAAATGGCCCCCAATCGCCAAAGATTTGATACATCCAATGTGAGCAGCAAAGATGAAGATTGGCGACAGTCTCAGTGTCATATCCTAGATGGTAAGAGTCAATCATGATCAGTCACCATGGTCCTAAATCAGAAAGAGAACACAGAACCTAGTCGAGGCAAGAGTGTGTTGTACCTCATTCCAGTAAGCATCGACTCCATAGAGGATGTTCTCATATGTTCCCGCAACTATTCTAAAGTCTTCCAGTGTTGCGCCCTCGGGAATGACTGGGACCTTCTTGGGCTTGTTGACGACCGTCGCAGCCTTTACTCGAGTCGTTGGGTTCTTTTTCGTTGGAGGTGCATGGTTGGTTACGTTCTTTTTGGTGGCTCCATTCGCTTTTTGTGCATCTGCTGCTTTTGACACGTTGCTTTTGTCTGTCACCGTTTTGGAACGCTTGTTGCTTTGGCTGTCAGCGGACGAGGCAGGTGTATGTTTGCGTTTGGCAGACTTTGAAGTTGCAGTTGCGGTAGTAGCGGTCTTCTTTAGCGCACTCTTCAGAGGCGCCATGGCCGGAGGAGTGTTTGTTGCTGTCGTCTTCTTCAGCGCGCTTTTCAGGGGTTTCTTGGTCTTGTCCATGGTTTGGGTACAGCGATGTGTGAAAGGGGGAGAGAGGGAGAGGACAAGAAGCTTGTGTCAAAAGCTTTAACGGCCAAAATCCCAAACAAACAATGCCGCCAGTCACGATTTGGGTGCTCTTTCTCTTTTCACTCTTTTTTTTTTTTCTTCATGGCAGAGCAGCCCACAGGATCAGAAGCAAACCTTTCGCCGATCGAGGTCCGTCAGGGAAAGCTTCTTCAACCCCTGGAGCCGTCCATTATACCTCCTGAGAAGCTCGAACATGCTCGGAAAATCATCGAAAATGACAAGGCTATCAAGCCCTTCTGGGTGAACAAGTACAAGAACGAGTCTGCCAAAAACTGGGATCGATTCTACAAACGCAACGAGACTCGATTTTACAAGGACCGCCACTGGATCGAACGTGAGTTTGCCATCTACAAACAGCAACCTACCAATACCGATGCCGATGCCGTTGCCGCCGAGCCCAGCAGTCCGTCCGTTTTGAAATGTCTAGAGGTGGGATGTGGTGTGGGGAACTTTGTCTTTCCTGTGCTGGAAAGGAATCCCCACTTGTTCATGTACGCCTGCGATTTCGCTCCGCATGCCATTGAGCTCGTGAAGCAACACGAGGCATACAAGGAAGAACGCTGTTTGGCATTTGTCTGCGACCTGACCAAGGATGCTTTGACAGCTACCATCGCTGCAGGATCCTTGGATGTTGTTTCCTCCATCTTTGTGCTATCAGCTATTCCTGTCGAGAAACTGGAGGCGGCAGTCAGGAACATCAAAGACGTCCTGAAGCCTGGTGGAATGGTGTGCTTCAGAGATTACGCCGTGTACGATGCTGCCCAGGTCAAGTTCAGTTCAAACCCGGGACACATGCTCGATACCAACTTGTATGTCCGTCAAGACGGCACCTTGTCATTGTTCTTTTCCACAGAGCAAATTAGAGAACTTTTTGAGAAGGAAGGGTTCACGACACTAGAGTGTGAATACGTCCATCGGGAAACTATCAATAGAGCCATGGATATAAGTATTGACAGGAGGTTCTTGCAAGCCAAGTTCATTAAGCAATAGCCCTTATCCTTATACCCTCATGGTATAGACCAAAGAACAGCTCGATAAACAGAGATAGATGATATCCGCACATAAAAATACATGGGCTATGGACATTCGTTTATTTGACGAGGCGTGGACCATTATTAGATTGTACGGCAATGCAAGGATGAAATGCGAAAAAGAAAAAGAAAAAGAGGGAGAAAACTTTATGCTTTGGGTAAAGTCTTGCTTTTCTTGGATCCTTCCTTTGGTATTGTCCTCTCGGCAGTAGCAGCGGAAGAAGCCTTCCGCTTTTTGCTGTTAACAATCATATCCCGCTTATGAGCAATCTTCTTCTTGTCATACGATGACATGGTGCTGATTGAACTGCGTCCCAATGGCTTTTGTCGCAGATTCTTCTTCTCGTTCTTGCTGTTAGAGGGAGATCATAACAAAAGGCAAAGAAAGGGTAGAAAGGGTGTTAGATGACAATATCACCTTGAACGCCAGCTCGGTATCAAGATTGTCAACACGAGATGGCTGTCTTGAATACATTGACCGTGGGAAGAATTAAAGTTGAACAGTTTGAAGATCCGTCCTTACCTTGGCTTCTTCATCTCCAGCATCCACTCTTCCACCTCACATCCAGATTCTCGCATAACGTTGACAATACTCTTCAAATATGTTTGATCCTCATTTGTAAAGTACGTGATCGCGTCTCCTGAGCGTCCTGCACGTCCTGTACGACCGATACGATGAATGTATGATTGTACCGTTTGTGGAAAGTCATAGTTGATGACGAGATTCACGCCCTTAAAGTCCACACCACGAGCCATCAGTTCTGTAGCAATCAACACCCAGACCTTGCCCTGTCTAAAGCTCTCCACAATCTTATCACGCTGCGCCTTGGTACGTTCTGAGTGGATCACATCAACATTGATGCCATCGTAGATCAATTCGTGGAACAACTCTTTGGCACGCTCAATGCTCTGCACAAAGATCAGGACTGGAGGTTTGAGTCCCTTCTGGATCTGTTGCCGGATCGCAATCAACTTTCCTTCCTCTGATCCACAATAGATGAGTTTTTGGTTGATTGTTTCCGTAGCAGCGTTTTTGGAACCGATAACGATCCGGATAGGTGACCTCATGAATGTGTTAGCGAGGGCCTCCACGCCTGATGGGAGTGTGGCACTGAAGAGTGATTTTTGAAGAGAAGGGTGTGAGCATGCGGCGAAGATTTCATCTGTTTGCTCCAAGAATCCCTGTTCCAGCAGTTTGTCGGCTTCATCCAGAATCAAGTGGCGAACACTATAGACAACGGTCAAAGAAGGATGTCAGCAAAAAAAGAAGTTGTAATTGATCCACGAGTAGGTCAATAGTGTGAAGCTAAAGCTCAAGACATACTGGTCGAGTTCCATCTTTTCTTGCTGAATAGCATGAACCAGTCGGAGAGGTGTGCTAATGAGAATGTCATATTTCTGGCGAAGGTGGGGTGCTTGTCCTTGGGTAGCCGCCGTTGCTTTGGTCAACATGCAAATTTTGAACTTTCTACCAACACTCAGCTTCTTGATCTGGTTGAAGATCTATCATAACAGCAGGAAAAGATAAAATTAGTCATTCCGCCTGGCTCCATCCGCTTGCAACAGAGCACCGAGTAGTGACATCTGTACCTGAGTAGCCAATTCACGGGTAGGTGAAATGATCACGGCTCTGTAGCCGACTTTCTCGGGCCCCTTCAGGTCGTGGAGGATGGGAAGAACGAAAGCCAATGTCTTTCCTGATCCTGTAGGTGCCATGGCCATAAGATCTCGTCCCTAATGTATTTCCAATGATGCGAGATAAACTGATCAGGGTCATCTCTTTCAAGCTTCTTTCACTGTACTGTCAAGTCCTGGTCCTGACAATCGAGCTTACGTGAAGGACGACAGGCACAGCCTGCATCTGAATAGGAGTGGGTTTTTTGAATCCAGAAGCGAGAATGTTACGCTGAAGGTAGGGATCAAGTTGGTATTGCTTCACCAATCCTTCAAAGGATCTGAAAGGGTTTGGGATGTCGGTTCCATAGACTTTGATCTTCAAATGGCTACGGAACAATGCCAGCTGTTCCTTGCTCTCGAATCCAGCCATCTCAACATCATCCTCGTCACCGTTTTTGTCGCTTCCGCTTTCATCATCAGACTCGTCAGATTCGTCGCCTTCGTGTGTTTGATCTTCTCCGCTGCTCTCGCCACTATCATCTTTGTCCTCGCTGTCGCTACTGCTTGCTATTTACAGCGTTCATGAATAAGCTGTTAGTCTGTCCTCTCTAGGACCGTGTTCAAGGCTGCTCCAGTTCTTAAATACAGTTCCTGTACCTTTATGTTTGCTGGCTTCCTTGACAGGTGCTTTCTTAGTTGCCGACTTTTTATTCTTGAAGAAATCCAGTTCAGTTGAAAGAGCCGCTTCGGCATCCGCATTCAAGCCCGAGGATACTGCTTTAGGCTAACAACGTAGCGCAGATGACATACTTGTGAATATCGCCATACACTGAAGAGGAGACAAAAACGGAGGGAAAGGGAGGGAAGAGGCAAGTCCTGGTGGAGATATATACCTGAAAGACCTCAATATCCTCCTTGAAGCGCTTCTTGTCAAAGCGAGCCCCCCCGCCAAGCATTCGAAACAGGTCCATGGTACAGGTTGTGTGTGGTGAGTGATGAAGGAACGTTCAGCAACTTCAACCCTTCAAAAAAAAACTCTCTGTTGACAGTGACTGCTAGTCACGGGAAACTCGGACACTTCCCCCACCGCTCTCAGGCACGACTCCCACGTCTGTGCTCCTCCCAACTCATCGCTATGGCAACCCTGGCAGTAAGGATACGGAATGTGCCGGCAAGGAACCTATGCCGATGCTTTAGCGCTATGGCAGGCAATGGTACTTGGACATTGTTGATCGGGTCCTCAGTTGCACCACCGCTTTGCCCACTTTGCTCACAAACGGACTGTGTCACTCTTTTACTCTTTAGAGTCGGCTAATCCAGTGAAAGGGATGAAAGATCGACTTGGAGATGATAATAGGCGCCTCCAGTGGATAGTCGATCAAGGGGCCAAGATTGCAAATCTCTATGGGCTGGAGCAGGTGAGCATTTGAGTCGCGAAAAAACTGTTTACACCATCATTCTGCATAGTCGAGGGGCGGAAAGTTCACTAATGAAGTGTCCCGATTTTGATCCGCGGATGAAATAGGTATCAACGCCAATCTTGGAAAGCTCCCAAGTGTTTGAGAGAACCTTGGGTGAGGATTCAGACGTGGTCGGGAAGGAACTCTATACCTTTGTTGACAAGGGGAGTAGCCGATTGACAATGCGCCCAGAAGGAACAGCGGGTATTACGCGGGCGTTTATCAGTCAAAACCTCTACCACAACTTGCCACAAAAGTTTTACTATCATGGACCCATGTTTCGACGCGAACGACCTCAGAAGGGCCGCCTCCGTCAGGTAAGTGCAGTCATTCTTGTGTTACCCACAAGTATGATCCGCAACGTCTGAAGATCAAGATCTTGACAACCCGACGTTTGTTATGAATAGTTCGAGCAATTCGGTATTGAAATCTATGGGCAAAACCATCCATCATCCGATGTTGAAACTATCGAGCTCGCATCAGTGTTCTTGGCTAGTCTGGGCTTGAAGTCGATATCGGTAAGGCGGAAAGAAAAAGACTGTAGACTGTAAGTTTGGACATACATCTCTTGTCCCTGTGGGACGCCTAACCTAACTCGCCCCTGAAACACGAATCCCATGCTAGCTGGAAATCAACTCCCTTGGCGACAGCGTGGCCAGAGAAAGCTACCGCGACGCCTTGAAAAGCTACCTCTCAAAATATACAGACAGACTTTCATCTGACAGCATCCGAAGGTATTGTTTGGAACGTCTCCTCGGTTAGCTTTCGTGGATCAAGGAGGACTTTGGAGCTAACACTCCTGGCTGTGTCTTCTTTCATGACATTAGGCTGTCAACAAACCCCCTACGAATCTTGGACTCCAAAGAGCCACAGGACATTGAGGTCCTCAAGAATTGTCCTGTCCTTTCCGACTATCTTGGCGAGTCGTCGCGACAGCGCTTCGCATTCATCACAGAGATGCTCTCCGCCCTGAATATCCCTTTCATTGTCAATACGAAGTTGGTCCGAGGATTGGATTACTATCAGGATACTGTGTTTGAATTCAAAGCAGCCAGCGCCGAGCTTGGTGCACAGCAAGGTACTGTTCTTGCAGGCGGGAGATACGATGGACTGGTAGAGAAAATGGGTGGACCTTCGGGCGTAGCCTCCATTGGCTGGGCAGCTGGATTGGAAAGGTTATGTCTCTTGGTGGATGAGAAAGATATACCCCCGAGGAGACGACCCGTTGCTGTCATCCCTGTTCCTGATGTCGACCCCAGTGGTGCCGACAGTTCGAGTCCTTCGACTGCGGCAATTCATAGCCATGCAATGAACATCAGTTCGACTCTAAGGAGGCATGGGATCCAAGTCGAGTTCATGCATCTATCAGGCGGTGCAAACATTAAATCGCTAATGAAAAAGCGACTGTCCAAGGCGAGCGAACGCCAGGCGAGCCATGCCGTGCTCGTCGGATCAATTGAAATGCAGAATGGTGTTGTCGCTCTCAAGGACCTGGATAGAGCTGAGCAAAGGCACTGCCGCAGCGAGGATCTGGTAGAGGAGCTGTTGTCGACGAGGTAGAGATTGGCGACACATGGACAGTCTAAAAATAAAAGACGCGGACGGACACGTCGCTTATGACAATTCCTGTCCAATTTGACGTGTGGCGCGACTGTTACATGAACCGATGGCGTGCAGGGCATCGCCCTCGCTGACTCTTTTCCGATGACAGAACGTTGCAACTGGGGCTCAGGCGACAGAATAGGGGAGGGGAGGAGGG
>Ga0247824_10000561_pt1 | contig 18600 bp, 11 predicted proteins | sample 13C_PalmiticAcid_FD_194412 | JGI IMG/M metagenome (GOLD analysis project Ga0247824, IMG submission 194412) | Soil microbial communities from agricultural site in Penn Yan, New York, United States - 13C_PalmiticAcid_Day48 | ecosystem: Environmental > Terrestrial > Soil > Agricultural land... | reverse complement strand
GAGCGCTCCTTCTGACCAGAGGGAGGCTGTCGGTCGGCTTTCTCCCCCAATGTCGGGCGTCGTCCATGTCGTCCGAAGCAACGGAGCGAAGTCCGTGGGTCGACGAGGCCTTACGATCGGGAGACAGGTGTGCCAACAACCGTGACAGTGCTGATGGTCCAGGCCTCGTACGAAGTGGTGGTGGTGACGGTTGACTGATAGAAGGTGGAGACGTGCACGGGACGGTAGGTCCAGACGTAGGTGCTCATGCTCTTGACGTAGATTGTGGTGACTCCATAAGGCGGATATGTGAAGTCCGGTTTGCCGATTGTAGGGGTGGCGGCAGCTGCCCGTTCGTTCAAGTCCATGACGATGCCGGTGCTGTCGTCGTTGCCATGATCGCCATGAGAAACGTCATGCCCAGAATCAACATCTGCTACAGCCGAGTCGGGCCAGAGGTTTGCGCCGCCGGCGCGGCGAAGATGACGGCCTGAGACTGGTGGTGCAACCGTAACAGTGGTAAAACAAGTCGACGTTCCCGTGGCAACCCTCTCGGTGCTAGTAGTCACCGACAAGGTCTTGGTGGACGAGGTCGTCACTGTGACATATGCATCGGTCGTCGGAATCAGAGTTGTCCTGGCCAGAGCTGGATTGACAACATATGTCGGCGTTGAAGTCGGCAGGCCGGCATTAAAGGTATAAGGCCTCATATAGATGCTCGCGGCAGTGGGCATCTCCCAGTAGATCGTATGGGTGCCATCACCCACGTCCTTGCCGCGCAGGCTCTTGCATGCGAACTGGAAGTTGCCCTTATTGATGCTGGCCACTGGGATCGGGTCGCAGGTGTATGCAGTCTCGCGGACGATTCCACCTAGTGATGATACACTTCGGGGAACATGGACGACGGGTGTCAGAGAATACGCCTTGCCCGAAACCGATGCAGGGAGGGTGCATTTGACTGTTGAGGTGGGCGCCCATACCCCCGTTGAGGTCACTATAGAACTGGTCAGTGATTCGCAGGTGTCTAGAGAGCAGAGATGGAACCGACAGGAGCTCAGCCCACACGATGTGCCGCCGATATAGTTAGTGTTCGTCGGCGCATAGGCAAGCCTAGCTTGCACTGGATAGCCCGACCAGGTGACGATGGACGGCAGCGCCGGAATATTTACGAAGCAGATCGGTAACACCATTTAGACGGCCAAAGATACGAGGGATGGCTGTAACGACTGTATGTGTATAAAAAGAGTGGACGGCAGACGACAGTCAAAAACTGGCAACCCTCAGGAATGAATGGACGGATAGAAGAAGAGATTGACGCGTCGCGCAACGACATTGACGGTCGAAATTTAACCATACCAGGGCGTTATGAAATTGGGCCTCTGCCAAGATGTCAGACAAGGATCATGCGGAGTGGTGTCGCCCCGGAGGGATGCGAGCCTGGGCTGATATGGAGCCGACGAGGGGGAGCGAGGGGAGATGCCTGTCAAAACATTACGAAGAAGGCGACTTGTTCTTCCTAAGCTGTCCCGGCAGGTACCAACTCCGCCATGCGCTACTGTTGGACAAATACAGCGAGCTACCTCAGGCAAGAGCCACGAGGCTAGGTATTCCGCCTCAGCTCCTCCCCTGCAGACTAAAGGTAGGTACCTTGGGTATGGCCGGGCAGCAACCCTGTTCACCATTATCAATGAGGTTTGCAGAGAAGAGCTACATAGTATTCACGGATGGGTGATCAATGAAGCTCGGAAACCGGCGCCCTCAGCGTAAACCCTGCCGGGCTGGGGGCTGAGCTGTTACTACATGCAAAGAGTCGATGCCCCGGTGACGATCCCCAAGCCCTGGAACAGGGGTCGGAGACTGACAGGAACGGTAGAGGTTGTCCTGTGGCGTGGATGCTTCGGCGTGTGGTGTGCAGTCGATAATCGCCCGCGTGGCCTTTGGAGCAGCCTCGACCAGCGAGGCGTCATCGCTCCCGTGTCAACTTGTCGAATCCTCATGAGAGACCAAATCTCAGAAATATGATACGTGCTGTCTGTTAGTAGGGACGCAGGGAGACGCAGTGAACCGGCGGGGCATCCATTTAACGTCCAGTTCTCGAACCAGCCCCAATTCAGCCCGCCAGACATCGGCGGTCACTACCACGCCACGTGGGTGGGTTGCTTGGCAGGAAGTGCCGCCACTTAGAATGGGCACTCGAATCACAGCTCGCTCTCCCGCGATTCTTGTTGGCGAAGCGGTTCTTGTGGCGGAGACTTTTGCAGCTTGGTGAGGAGCTAACTTGTTTGAAGGAGAAGGCTCATCCAGAAGATTTTACGACAGAATTTCAGCGCTAGTTTAAGCAGTTTCCAACACATCAATCCCAGCCACCGAATGTTGGATAGTGGCCGTCACGTGTGGTTCCCGGATTCCTTCTCCGTTTTGGGCCTTCGTTGCGACGGGCACAGCCACAGCCACACGACAGCACCGATTTGGACTGTTTCCAGACACAGCCAGTGGCTCACCAGCGATAGTCTCACCTTGGCATTGTGGCCTGGCATTCAGGGGGTTTTCTCCGCCGGCGTGCCCGAGCAAACGAAAGGGGCTCCTAAGACCAGCCTGGATGGAATGCGGTCTGGTCTCAATGTGGATCGGTGACCGAAAAAAACATGGGACCATTCACTCCAACATGTAGTTATGTACCGTAGAACCGCTGAATCCTGGCAACTTTGGAGGAATTGCAAATATGCACGAATGCCAATCACTCGGCATCTTCAAGTGTTGTTGTCCAGCACACCCTTAGGTTGACTCAGCAGAGAAGTTTAGTGCTGACGAACATGGCGAGAGCCCAACTGTTGTTCACCGCTGGGCAGCCAAAGACGAGCTGGGAAATTACGAACAGAGCGCGCTTGTGTGGCTTGCCAAGCCTGGATCGATCTCTCTCGGTTGATGCCGTAGCCGACGTGGGGTGGAGGGGAGGCGCAGACATTGTTGTGGCTGTTGCGTGTGTCCGAATAGGGAACGACAGCGAGAACACCAGACAGGTAATCTGTTATGGTCTAAATCGGGAATACACACCGTTTCTGGTGCCTGTCATCCTCCAGGCCTCGAAGATATTAAAATGGCACCCCAATCTCTCGGCAATGGGGTTGTTCACCACATCACATCCAGCCTCAGTCCAGTCCTCAACATTCACTCCTAATTTCAATCAAACTCTTCCGAGTTATCAAACCTCGATTTAGCCCAACTCCTTACGTGACAACTCCTCAAAAACCCAACCTCTCAAGTCCTCAACATGGCCCCCGTTTATGCCGACCACCCTTTCGCCCTGATTCCGACCCCCATCTTCCTCGCCAAAGACTCGCAAACCACCCCCGATGTCTTCGACGAGCTCGCCTCGGAGATGGCCCTGGTGCACAACATCGTGATCCGGGGGCTCAACTCCATCTACCTCCAAGCACCCCACATCAAGCCGGCCGACGAGAAGTCCTTCGCTAGGTACATGGGCGGCTGGTTCGCCCTCCTCCACAGCCACCACAGCGGCGAGGAGGCCATGTTCTTCCCGTACGTCGAGAAGATGACCGGCGTCGAGGGTATCATGGACACCAACATCGACCAGCACAAGGTGTTCCACGACGGCCTGGACAACTTCAAGGCGTATGCCGACGCTGTGATCGCCGGCACGGAGAAGTACGACGGCAGCCGGGTGATCGAGATAATCGACGACTTTGGCCCTGCCTTGATGCAGCACCTGGGCGATGAGATCCCCACCATTCTGGGTCTCCGCCAGTACGGCGACAAGCTGGCGGGTTTACCTAAGTTGTTCCAAGAGGAGGCTGACAAGGTCGGGGTAAGCACTACTAATCCTTTAACTCTCACAACCTACATCAAGCCCAGTCTGCTGACACACAATACAGAAGGAAGTCGGCGTCTCGGGCCTCGTCTGGTTCTGCGCCCACCTTGACAGCGAGTACGAGAACGGCAGATGGCAGAGCTGGCCGCCCGCCCCTACCCCGGTCAAGATCATGGCGCGGTGCGTGCTCTGGTGGACCAACGCCGATGCCAGGAAGTTTGGTGCCGTCGACAGGACGGGGCATATGAAGCCCCTGTATGCTGTGCCTCATACTGTGGCAGCGGCTTAGAGCTGGACTGGAGTGGGTGCATGTGTGGATTTTGGGTTTTGTTGAGCGGCTTGAGGGTATTGGATGCATGGGATCGGCGTTTGGTTTCGAAGAGGGGCAACAATGAACATGATAGACTGGAATAATTAAAAACGTGGACTATTCCGAGTTGCGCCAGTGGCTCTGACTACCAAAAGCAATTCTGGTGAGCACCGGTTGCGGTTTCTCCTTGCCATCCCTGGCTCTGATTACCCCTGAGAGTCCGATAGTGATGGGAAGCATCTCAACGGGAGAAACTCCCTCGTCAGCACTTTCTCTTCTGTCGCTCCCTGCTGTCCAAAAGCCAAAAGTCCCGCCCTCAACCACTCAAGCACTTTGGAAGCTCGGCGGGCAAGCTCTCCTCGGGTCTCCGGTGCTCGCCGCCGTCCTATCTGGTGGCCAACGCGGTTCTACCCCATGTTCCCATTACGGCGGGCAGGTGGCCACGGCGCACCCGAGACACTCGTCCTGCGCGGCGCCGAAGACGCCGCGCAGGGCCGACATGGGGTACGTGCCGAGGTCCATCATGGTGCCGCCGGCGAGGTCGTTATGGAAGCGGATGTCGTCCTTGGGGAACACGAGGGCCGGCACGGAGGCGGTGCAGCGAGCGTGCGCGACGTTGGCGGGGTCGATGAGCGTCAGGAAGTGCTGCCAGGCCGGGTGGAAGCGGCAGTGGAAGGCCTCGAGCAGGACGGGCGCGTTGGGCTGCTCGAGCAAGGGGGAGTGGAACAGCAGCTCGGCCTCGGCCGCGTTGGATATGGACGGCTTCTCGAGGAGGACGTGCTTGCCCTTGGCGAGTGCCTTCAACGCCCATTCGCAGTGCAGGCCTTTGGGCAGGGGGATGTACACTGCATCGATGGAGGGATCGTCAAGCAGAGCTAGGGAGGTACAAGGACACAGATTGTTAGCAACATAACATGACTCTTCGATGACCAACGAGGTCAATGCCGAGTTACCGACCTTGATAGCTGTCCAGAACATGTGGTATGCCATGCTTCTTTGCAAACGCCTCGGCCTTTTTTCTGTCTCGAGCGGCCACGGCGTGGACGATAACTTCTGGATGGCTCTTTGCGGGGGCCGATCAGAGCCGCAGGGTTGTGATGGACTGAGATGAGCGAAAGAAGGATCAGCCACATAGCGCTGGGAGCATCTGGGAATATGGTCAATCGACTGCTTGCCGAACGCGACGCGGGACGCGGCGGAACGCGTTGGGCAACAAAGTTCGTTAACCGGCACCTAGAGGTCACCAAGCGTTTCAATCGGAAATACAACTACCAGAGGGCCCAATGCGAAGATCCGGAGATCATTCGCGGTTGGTTTGCGCTTGTACGGAATATAATCGTGAAGTACGGCATATAGGAGGCAGACATCTACAACTTCGACGAGACTGGGTTTCAGATGGGCGTTATCTCGACTGCAATGGCTGTTACGAGCTCTGAACGGCGTGGCAGGGCAAAGTCGAAGCAGCCTAGCAATTGCGAGTGGGCAATAGCGATCTACGGCGTCAATGTGACTAGCTAGGCGATCCCGCCGTTCATCATCGTCAAGGGTAATTATCACCTCTCCTCTTAGTACGAGAATAGCCTATTGCCGAACGACTAGGTCATCGCGATATCCGAGGACGATTGGACAACTAACGAGAGAGGCCGAGAATAGATTTAGCACTTCGACAAGTATACCAAAGCTCGAATAGTCGGGGTTTATCGCCTCTTTATCTTTGATCGTTATGATAGCTACTATTTAACCGAATTCGAGCTCTACTATAAGGAGAACAATATCATCACGCTCTATATACCTCCTCACTTGTCTTGTATCCTCTAGCCGCTCGATGTTAGTTGTTTTAGCCTGCTTAAGATGGTATATAGCAAGCAGATCGAAGGGATATGTCAGAACCCTTGGCCCTCACGGCCCAGGGTTGGGTTTGATGGAGGAAGTAAAGAGGGGTCACAACGTGGCCAGTGCTTAAGCGCATCAATGAAGCTATTCGCAACTATGGTAGGTGGTTGATTGGTGACAGCATTGATCTCTGAACCCCCCAAAGTGCCAGTGAGGCACTGCCTGTATTTATGCCCCGCTGAGACTCTAGCTCCCAAGCCACTGACGCGCAGCCCCAAAGATCCAACCCTAACCCTGGGAAAACCCCCCCTTTTGGGTCTGACAGAGCCCTCTCCCTTCAAGGGGTTCCTCCTGGAACCCCGAAGCAATGAGGTCCCATGGTCGTGGCCACCCATAGTAGCCACTAACAACAGTCGTCAACAACGGCCATCAACAACAGCGCTCTCCTTGATGCCCCGTTGCGGCCGCAAGGCTCGCATATAACCACCAGCGTCGGCAATAGCTATCAACAACAGCCATCAACAACAGCCATCAACAACAGCCATCAACAACAGCCATCAACAACAGCCATCAACAACAGCCATCAACAATAGCCATCAACAACAGCTATCAACAATAGCGCTCTCCTTGATACCCAGTTACGGCCGCAAGGCTCGCGCGTAGCCACCAGCGTTGGCAACAGCCATCAACAATAGGGCCCGATGTTGAAAATCGTAAAAATCGCGGAAATCGCGTTTTTTAAGCCCCATTTTGACGGGCTGGTCTGCATGGCTCTGGCTTCGGCACTGCGTATACGTTGCGCGCGCACCTCCCTTCTTCTTAGGGTTCCTCCTAGAACCCTTGAATTGCCGGAACCCCTGAATTTCCACACTAGTCACGCACCTCAAGGGTACAGGCACAGTTGCCCCCGGCTTATAGCCTTGCCCTCCCATCAACCCTATACTCATAGAGCCGGGTACCTGCTACCCTCCCTATCTCCTACGGTAGAGCTTCCCTACTAGAGGAGCGTTAAGGGCTATATGCTATGTATGAGCAGTGTATACGCTGTATAGGCTACGACCCGTAGGCCCTCGCACTACGCTAGCATCTCTACGGCTTACCCCCTATAGTGCCCTGCCGTTGCCCCCTTTTCTAGCTATAGGTAGGCAGGGCATCTAGGCTAGATGCCTTGCGTAGATGCATAGGGCTGGCTCCTTTGGTACGCCTTCCAAGCGCTACAGCAACAACATTATAGCTAGTAATACCGTTGTACTAGAGTAGCCACGATCATCCCTATAATATATACCCCCAGTGGCTCACACAGAACAACGTCAACCCTAACGATTATATATCCGATCAATCTACCCTTCCAGCTAGCCACTCCCTTTCCCCAGCTCCATTTTCAGCGCTATTACGGCGCCTACGAGCGGCATACGGGGATCAGACGCAGCCAATACATAAGAGCTAGGTTCTAGAGGGTTCCCAAAAAGCAGATCATCTATACGAATATCCTCGTTCGACAGCCTTACGCTATTATACTAACTATATAGCCTCGGCCTCTTGCCTTGGCGATAGCAACTATAGCCCTCTTCGAGGCGTATATAGTCTAGCTCTCTCTCAGCGCCTTCGCAACGCTAGCGATCAGAAATAGGGGCAATATACCCAATAGGGAATAGAACCAACAAAGGCATCGAACAAAGGAAAGTCTACTTACTATAGCCTACTTGGTCTAGCAATGGTATTCTCAACGGCTCTGGGTAACCGAACTATATAGCTAGATTGAACTGCATAACTAAACTAGGTGACTAAACTGGGCAACCGAACTATATAGCTAGACTGAACTATGTAACTGAACTAGGCGACTGGACTAGGCAACCAAACTACGTGGCTAGACTGAACTATGTAATTGAACTAGGCGACTAAACTGGGCGACTGAACTAGGCAACCGAACTACATGGCTAGACTGAACTGTGTAAGTGAATTGGGTGATTGAACTAGGCAACCGAACTATATAGCCAACTGCGTAATTGAACTAGGTAATCGAACTGCGTGGCTAGACTAAACTATGTAATTGAACTAGGCGACTAAACTAGGCAACCAAACTACGGCTTTATGGCTCTTGCGTAGCGTATACTCTCTATGGCTCTAGCTCTCTATGGCTCTGGCTCTCTGTGGCTCTGTTGCTCTCTGTGGCTGGTAGCGACTCGGGTCTGAATTCGGCCGGCTAACTAGCTTATGGGCTGTATAGCTTGCGCGGCGTAAAGGCTATAGTTCTGACTAGCTAGTTGGGTACGGGGTTGTTAATAGTCTGACTTACTCTAGTCCTTCTACGCTTACGTAGCGTGGGAACTGATAAAGTGGTGCGATGGCGCCTATGACTAGCAACTATAGAAGGCTGGCAACTATAGAAGACTGGCAACTATAGAAGACTGGCGGTCTGGCTCGCTGGCCCTCTGGCTGACGGCTATGTATGTGGAAAATCGTGAAAATCGTAGAAATAATAGAAGTGGTCGAAAACGTGAAATCGGGTACGGCTTCGTGGCTTGTAGAGAGCGATGGCGATGGCTCTCTTAGTAGTTGTCTAGCTTCTAGCACTACGGTTGGCCCGACGATGTAACTACGCAGTCGCTGTATGGCTACTGCGTAGGCGTGACGATAGCTCTAGTGCTTGTAGTCACTATAGTAATCAATCTAGTCGTAGTGACGGCCTCTAGCGACGGCTTCTAGCGACTGGCTCTGGCACTACAACTAGCTCTACGACGGCTTCTGGCGACGGCTTCTAGCGACTAGCTCTAGCACTGCAACTAGCTCTACGATGGCTTCTAGCGACGGCTTCTAGCGACGGCTTCTAAGCCGCGTAGTCGGGGCTTATTCTAGCCATCGGATCCCCTTAATGGTTCCTCCGCCCTATGGGTAGAGAGATCAACATATTAGAACCCTTGGCCCTTACGGCCCAGGGTTGGGTTTGATAGAGGAAGTGAAGAGGGGTCGCAACGCGGCCAGTACTTAAACGCATCAATGAAGCTATTCGCAACTATAGTAGGTAGTTGGTTAGTGACAGCATTGATCTCTAAACCCCCTAAAGTGCTAGTGAGGCACTGCCTGTATTTATACCCCGCTGAGACCCTGGCTCCCAAGCCACTGACGCGCAGCCCCAAAGATCCAACCCTAACCCTGGGAACCCTAACCCTGGGAAACCCCCCCCTTTTGGGTCTGACAGGATAATACAGGCGAATATAATCTATAGTACTAAAGAGGACTTCTTTCTCATATTTTATACTACTTTCTAGGCTATCCTAACTTTTGAAAATATTTAAAGAGGTTTTCGAGGTACTAGACTTATTCCTTTCGATCCCGAGAAGGTGATCTCCTAGTTCGATATCCATCTAAAGATACTAATACCCTCGAACTTACGGCCTAGTAGTATCTACACCTAGGTTTCTAAGACCTTAAATAACCTAATGGAAGCCTCCTTATAGTCTATTCTTATTAAGAATCGAAGTACCTAGGATTAAAATAGCCCTATAACTAATAAATCAAGGGCAGTCGATATATTTAGGAAAGGGACGTCTAAGGTTATATATCAGTTGGCATTGTCAAGAATAGAGAACTAGAGCCTCCAAATAGTAAATAAGACACTAAGCAAGCGCCGGAGGATCAAAAAATAATAGCTACGGCAAGGAGGATCACTTTCTATATAGGATATAAAGGATATATAGGGCTAAAGAGATGTTGAGGTATAGATCAAAGAGGAAATGTAGGCGGGTAGTAGTCGGAAGCTAAGGACTAAGATATATGCACGGCGTTGTGGCAACTATGGAGAACCTAGCCACAATGTGCATACCTATCAGATAGTTATAGAAACGTCTAAGGAAGACGATTCTGAGTAGTTCCATTTGTTTTATACTATTTTAGTAGAATTAATGTAGATTTTGTTACGATGGTATGATTTCGTAGAGCTTTTGCTATCCTAGAGCTTTCGCTATATACCTAATATGCTTTATAAGTAAGTCGTAGATATAAACGAGTCGTGGCCTCTCTACTACTCTACTAACAATATCCTCAATTATGAAACAACAACATTAGGAACCAACTATAATTACATTGGAAATAGCTAAATCAGATACTTCTATAGCCTCTTAGCAAGTATTGGCATTATAGCTAGACTTGTCGTATATACTATGGTACTAAACCCTTATACGGCCCCCCTTTAATACCACTACCCTCTAGCTGCATTTCCTATACTCCTTTACTACCTATAGCTCTCTGACCTAGTGACTCTTGTGCATCCTGTATAGTAACTGATCCTCTAAGCTGTATATGTGTTTTTTTTTTTAGCTCTCTAGCGTTTGCTTAGTGCCTTATTGGCCTTATAGAGTGAAGATACCTCTGCCTAAAGGAGGGTCACCTAGTGTATCATAGCTCTCGTACCTTTTACAAGCTGGTCTATAGTAGCTAATATCGAAGTTGGGAAGCTATTTTGATAGTTGGTAATACGAGTCTTGATAAGCGTTAACTACGAGGTTGCTTCTCGAGGGTTCTGTAGTGTCTGGAAGACCTAAGGTTATAGTATACTAGCATACGAGTTTAGGGGTGTTGGCGTACGAAGCTTTATATCTTGCTTAGAAAGCACCCTCTCTAGATCGTATAGTATAAGGCTAGTACCTATAAAGCTATCTTGGATATTTATTTTAGTGATAGAGGCGAAGAAGGCTATATGAAAGGCGTAGAGGAATTCGAGCTTGTTTATATAGTTGATATATATTTATATCAAGTCTTTAACCTAGCGACTACGCCTGCTTCAATGGCCTAAAGTAGCTAATATCGAGTAGCTAGAGGAGGTATAAAGAATATAGAGATGTATAGAGAGTGATGATATTATTCTACTAGTAATAAAGCTCGAATTTAGTCGAGTGGTAGCTTTTATAGCTATTGAGAATTAACAATTGGTATTTGCCTTTCGTATAAGGTAGTATATAGAAGTCGAAGTACTTGATCTAATCTAGGCCTATTATATTAGTTATCTAGCTATTATTAGTAGTTGTAATATACTAGTCGGCTTGGAGGTCATACTTAATATACTAGTTAGTAAAGTAGTAGTATATGGCTAAGATGATAAAAGGGGGGATAGCTTAGCCAAGGGCATTGATGCCCTATATTACTATTGCCTATTCGCGGTTGCTAGGCTAGGCTAGCTTTGCTTTACTATAGCTGTCCGAGGTTGTAACTACTATGTCCGCGAAGATGATGCCTATTATGAACCTAGTCTCGTCGAAGTTGTAGATATCGTCATCTATAATACCGTATTTAGCCTTGACGTTTTGTACGAGAGAAAACCACTCGCTAATGACCTTCAGATCTTCGTACTTAGCCCTCTAGTAGTTGTACCGATGTGTCTACCATATCCGGAGCTCTGGCTGGCGTTTAACGAAGTTGTAGGCCTATAGCTTGCCGACAGGGGGCGCGTCGCGTACGCGTAGTAGTTGGTTGGCTATATCTTCCATACTATGTAGTCTTGGTGGAAAAGATTGCGTGACTAGCTCAAGGATATATTGAACAATAGTCTCCTCTTCGGAATTAGTAAGCCGGCGCAAGTTAGGCGTAGTATCGCGTCGTGTGGGGCGGCCGGCGTGTCGACGATGGAGGGTTGAAGCTGGTACGTTGTAAAGCCTAGCTATAGCTTCAAGCTTTGGATTCTTGTCGTTTTGAAGAGCTTCAAGGGCTAAGATTACCCTGGCTTCCTTTGAAGGAGGAGATATGTTGGGTTGTGAGGAAAAAATGATGTTTGGTTGAAGGAGGATGCGTACGCTAAGAAAGCCACCGCTCGCTTATACCCACCGCTCGCTTATAAAATACGTTACCTCTGTGCGCACTGGGCTAGCTCTTCAATACCACAACAAATCGATCAGTCTACGGTCACCATTTAGAATTGGAAAGATGGAGAGTTCTGAAGCCTTATTGTGTGTCTGACTTTAGGCCTAGCCGTAAGCAGGTGGTCCTAGACCATACGCTGTAAACTACCCTTTTTGCCCTACTCCTGCCAAGCCGCATCGATGATCTCCTTGACCGTGCGCGCCTTGATTTCGGGGAACTCCTCATTCAGCGTGTGGGCGGGCTTGAGGTCGAAGAGGCCCTCTTCAAAGAAGATGCCGAACGCGGCGAAGAAGCTTTGCAGCATCGGCTTCGGGAAGACGGAGTAAATAAGCTGGTGAGACGGCAGCTCAGTGATCTCGCCCTTGCTGAGCTTCTCGATAGAATCTGTTGCCACAGTGAACTTGGTGCCCTTGGCCTCTTCGGCGATAGCGATGAACTCGTTCCAGGTCACCTTGCCGCCGATGATGTAGGCCTCCTTCTCCCAAGTGGACTTCTGTACGTAGACGGCCACGAACTTGCCGATGTCCCAAGTATGCGTGAACACGACGGGGACGTCTCCGGAGCCAGGGATGGCGGCAAAGTTGTTGGCAATGTCGACAACGAGGACCAGGGGGGGCATATACGACTGGACCTTGGGCACGGCAAAGTAGTCAATGAAGTAGCCGTTGAAGATGCTGGTATACTCGAGAGAGGAGGCCTCGAGCGCGGCGAGGGTGTCGATCTTGTTCTTCGCAGGCGGAAAAATGGCGCTCATTCTGTTGCTGGCGTGAGCAAATGTAGGCCGTGGAGACGGGGTCGTGCCCCATGAAGAACCGTAAATTGCTTACCTCTCATGGCCTGGGACGGCCCAGATACTGGGAATGAATCGCTTGGTGGTGGATGACTTGTCAGCCGCCGCGATCAGAGCGAGATCGGGAGAAACAGGCGCGGCCGAGGTCAGGGTCGAGATGACGGTGTCGATCTTGTTCTTCTCGAGGACCGCGGTGATGCTGGGGACATCGTCGTAGTTGATTGCGATGATTTTGGCGCCAATTTCCTTCTCCTTGTCTTCCGAAGCCTACGCGTGACACGAGCAAGGTCAGGTCTGCAAGCGGCTCAAGGAGAGTTGACGGGACGAGTGCGCCGCCGACTTACCTGACGAGCCAGCACGAGCACCGTGATCTTGCCGGTGGCGTTGAGGGCGTCGACGATGGCGCGGCCCAGATTGCCAGTGCCTCCGGCTACAGCGATGACGGACATGAGTATTGATGAAGGGGCAAGATGGGGATGGATAAGTCAGAGACCGAGCGACGAGGTGAGTAGTCAATGTTGTTTGATTGAGACTTGAGGACAGGGCGGCTGGAGTAGGGGCACGATCTACGGCTTCTTATAAACATTTCCGCCCTTTCTAGACGCCCGGTAACCATTGAAAAGGTTCCGCTCTCCATGGGCGCTGTTGTCGCTGTTAGTCATACAGGCTCTTTGTCTGGATGATGGTGGTGTGCGGGGAGTATTGATAATGCCTAGAGAGCTGCGGGTGCAGAATGTATCCGCTAGCGGCGACTTGGCGCGACTGGGCGCTGTTGTCGCTATTGGTCATACAGGCGCTTTGTCTGGATGATGGTGGTGTGCGGCGAGTATTAATAATGCCTAGAGACCTGCGGGTGCAGAATGTATCCGCTAGCGGCGAGTTGGCGCGACTATACATTACTAAGGTAGAATAGGGAAGCCCGAGGCCCCGAAATCCGATGAAAGTACCTCTGGGTCGCAGAACAAGATCTTGCCTGATCGGCAGCATCGGGCTTAACGGAGATAAAACCTTCTAAGTGTGCCGTTGCTCGACGCGGCTGGGAGCGAGGCCGTGCTGATCCTGACAGTGAAGAAACTGTTGAAGGGACGTCTGGGTATTATATAATGAGCGGCTGCCTATCGCCTTTTGTCAGTTCGAATCACCTAACACCCGCGTTCACCGTCGCTAGTACTCCTGATTTCCACTCAGTCGCCCACCTCCATCCGTCACCCACTACCTCACCATCGCTCAATTCCTCTCACGACACAACAATGCCCTCTTTCAACCCCGACCGTGACATCCCCGACCTCTCGGGCAAGGTCATTCTGGTGACGGGAGGCAACAACGGACTGGGCAAGGAGACCGTCCTGCAACTGAGCAAGCACAACCCGGCCCACATCTTCCTAGGCGCCCGCAGCGAGGCCAGGGCACTCGAGGCCATCGACGAGATTCGCAAAGCGGTGCCCAACGCGGCCAAGATCACCTTTCTACAGCTCGACCTCGCGTCCTTCGAAAGCGTCAAAAAGGCGGCGTTGTCGTTCCTGGCCCAGTCGTCGCAGCTCCACCTCCTGATCAACAACGCCGGCATCATGGCGACGCCACCCGGCACGACAACGGAGGGCTACGAGGAGCAGTTTGGCACCAACCACATGGGCCACGCGCTCCTCACTAAGCTGCTCCTGCCGACGCTCAAGAAGACGGCCGCCGCGACCGCGCCGCCCCAAGACGTCCGCGTCATCACCCTGTCCTCGCTGAGCGAAGGCTGGGCCCCCCCGGCCGAAACATACAATTTTGACAAGCTCAAGACCGACTTCGCCTCCATCTCCACCTCGGCCCGCTACGGCATCTCAAAGATCGCCAACGTCCACTACGCCGCCGAGCTCGCCCGCCGCCACCCAGAGATCCGCTCCGTCTCGGTCCACCCGGGCCTCGTTAACACCGGCCTCATGAACAACCTCACCATTGCCCGACCGTACTTGAAGCCTATCCTCCCCATCGTCGGCCTCTTCGTCACACAGGTTGCTGCCGGTGCCAAGAACCAGCTCTGGGCCGCCACCAGCCAGGATGCAAAGTCGGGCGAGTTCTATCACCCTGTCGGCGTCGCGGGCAAGGGTTCGAAACTGTCCAAGGACGAGAAGCTTGCGAAGGAGCTGTGGGAGTGGACCGACGAGGAGCTCGCGCGGTATCTGTGAGGTCTCCCCCCCCACCCTGCCTCACCCGTTTTCTTTTTTTTGTGTTGGTTTTTGGCGGCTGGAAGGATAACCTGGGGCACGAACGCCAAGGTCGCGGACAAGTACACCGACTAGCACACCAACTCGTCCGACTGCACCCCCGTGCTCGGCGACGCCTACGTCAAGGCAATTCTGGCCTCCTCCGTCCAGCGCAACGACTCCTAGGGCTGTTTGGGCATGTGGTCGGACCTTCCAGAGTGCGCCGACACGTTCGGCTTGGACGACTACGGCTCCTTTGGACCAGGTCATCATCTGCTCCTGCAGCCAGTCGGGCTGACCAACTACACCGAGAGCGGGAAGCCGTTCCATATCGTAGCCATGGGACCGCATCGCATCGCGGAGGTGCCGGACCTGTACGAGAACGCCCTCAACATACTGCAGGTTGTTCTCCTGAGGCCACCCGCGCGGGTGACGAACGGGGCGTCCTACTCGACTCTCCACTGCATGCGGGTGCAGACGAAGAAGGAGGAGGTGTCGGCTGGTTCGGCCGGGGACGAGGCGGACAAGGGTGAGGGTGATGATTCCGGGAACAACACGAATGGCGACGGCGGCAACGGCACCAATACCGCCGCGGGAAATGTGGGCAGTAGGAATGTTGCGACTGGTCTTTGGGATCTCCTCCATCTGACCGCGGCCACTGGGTCACTAAGTTACCGGCTTCGCCGGGAAACCGGCGGCTACCTCCGCCAACTCAGTCACAGACCAGCAACACGGCTACAGACGCGGAGGGGTGTATTATCACAGGTGCCTCCGACGTGGTAGTGCCTCTGCAGTGTCCCGCAACATGAAAGTCGACCAAGGGCTCGTCAACGCAACTTACGCCACCACCAGGTCCCCTGAGCGGTGAGGGAGGAGACACGGCCAAACAGCCGTTCAAACAAACGTCAGCCGCCGAGAGAAAAGAGAGTGAAGGAGACACTGTCTATTCTTGCCGGAGCAGTCCACAGGGGAACCCCAAGCCAGGGAGGAAGAGACCGCTTTACAAGCTCGAGGGCTCGGATGCAGAAAACGAGAGATGCCAACGGAGGCGGACGGCTAAGTGAAGCTAGAAGGAACTTGTATGGTTGGCGATTTCGAAACCGAAATCTAATGAGCAGCGGTGGTAGGGATGAAGCCGGCGGCGGGAATGAGGCTGGCGGTGGGGATGAGGCCGGCGACGGGTAGGGACGAGGCCGGCAGTGGGGATAAGGCTAGTAGCGAGGATAAAGCTTTAATAATATAATACATATCCCTCCCTCGATGTCCCGACAACCTGGCTTATCTACTCGTCGAAGTCTCCTGCCATTGAGATGCAGTCGTATCTCATTACATCCCAGGGGCCGTCGTCGGGGCCCGTTCCACACGCTCTCCCTCGTTCTAGCCCTGTCCGCTAGCGCTGGGTGCTAGAAGCTTTTTTTGCCTTGTGAGGAGGCGGCGCTTGCCCTTTGTTCTGCGTGGCCGCCTCCAGTCCGTTCGGTCTCTTCGACCAGTAGGACGCTTCGTCCACCTTATGGGGACCCGGCGCCTGCCCTATACCCCGCGTGGCCGCCTCCGGTCCCTTCGGTCCTTTCGGTCTATGGGACGCTCCCTCCGTCTTATAGGGAGTAGCTACCTGCCCGATGCTCCGCATGACCGAATCCGGTCCCCGTATGGCCGCATCCGGTTCCCATGTAGCCGCATCTAGTCCCTTCGGTCTATGGGGCGTTCCGTCCGCCTTGGGGGGAGTCGGCGCCTGCCCTATGCCCAGTAGAGCAGTGTTTGGTGTTTCCCTTGTCTTGTAGGGAGCCGGTCCTTATCCTATACGTTGCATGGTTGTATTCGACGGTGTGTTCTGTAGCAAGCTTTGTACTGTAATTGTTTGTAATGGTAGTATGCCTTGTAATACTGTGCTTTGCAATATTATGCTCTGTATACCGTATACCGTGCAGCAACCCTTGCTAGGGAAGACATTATGATCGTGGTTCATTAGTTCATTTGGCAAACTTGTTTTGTACTCATTTGTACCCGGATGATCGAGCGCTCTGCACAAATCGCAGGTAGGACTACACATCTTGTAGCGCCCAAAGCTGATCCCTACTATAGCGATGAAATCACTCTCCTTAGGAAATGATAGTATATCGCTGCTGGAATAAAAAAGTCCTTTCGTCATCTCTACCTCGAGAGCGCACCGTCAAGGCCAAACTGATCCAGCGGTTACCCGAACTCGCACTCCCCAAGCTGCACACGGTGCAGGTTGTAGATGATCACTTTGATGTCTACTGCGAACGTGCTCTGATCCGTTACATCAATGGAGAGAAGCTGGGCAAGGATAGTCTTTGCTGCCCCCTCGACGACTATAGCTGGCAAGAGAACAACCATTGTGACAAGGCGCTTTGGGAGCACATAAATGGGGGTTCTGACCACCAGATCACCACTGCTGGACGGTTCCTCTATTCTGACCCCAGCGACTCTGACAGCGAGGCGGTGTCGGATTCGTCGGAGGACAGCCTCGACTTTCGCCGTCGGAGCGCCCCGAAGTGGATGTGGGCTCGCTTCTTCAACACGGGCTGCGACGACTATCCCAGCTCGGATATCTACTGCTACCAAGTGCCGGACTCGCATCCAAAGGGCCACGCAACGAAATATTGGAAGTTCACATCGCGCTCCGGCGAGACTGCCTGCGGTGTTGACCCCCTCGACTGGTTCAACGACTGGGATCTGGAAGCTGGGGACGTCGTAGAACCGACGCCATACTGCCGGGCACTCCGAGAATTCTATCGCGATGGCGAGGAGGTTGAGCGCCATATAAGTTATCTTGTCGAGTACTTGGGCGAAGAATCAGAGGCTTGGGACCTGATCAAAGAGCAAAAGCCTCCCGAGGGTGCTTTCTTTTACGATCCCGACGAGGATCCGGTCAAGCCGCGTCCGCGGTTCTACCATTGGTAATGTCCAGCCTGATGCTAACCATCATGATGGAACCGACGAAGCGAATATCCAGCATATCTCAAGCAAGGGTACCAATGCTGTGATGGACTGTTCGGGCGAGGGCTCTGCCGTGAGGCTGACTTTTGGGGATCCGTCTCCTGGGGATCGGCGCCTTGAAGATCGGCGCGGCTGCGGAGCTACATACAGCAATTCTCTCGCAAATCTTCCCACACGAGCCACACCCCAACAATCAGCCGCCGAAGCGAAGGATCTCTTGGCCTTGCTACACTAACAGCCTGTGTCGATCGGCACTAATAAGGCAGGTCATCTGTAGTGTACAATACATATGAACGCATGGAATCTCTTGTCTCCCGTCCCGTCATCGACGAATCGTTCCTCTTGAGTCTGCCCATTGCCCCCGACCCATGCTGCCAAGTTGTCAATCAAGGGTTTGCGCCTCCTACGACCCTGTCAAGTGTTGCCCTCACAAGGCCGGATACACACGGTGGTTGGCTCTCCCTTCTTACCCGCCGCAGCAGAGTCCGAGAGGGCGGACTCCAGGCTGCCAGGCTGCAACCAATGCTCTGGGTATTTGCCAGCATCAGCCACTCGTGAGACTGCACATCATTTAGCCATTCCATGCAAGCACAGCCAACCAGCCGTTACACCAGCAATCTCACTCATCCCTATAACCACCAGAGGCCGGCATCATACCTAAATCCGCTCACTCTCACACTCTATCATCATTTCCCTCACTTCATCCAAGTTCAGTCTTTGCAGATCTGTTGTCTGTTCTCCCAGTCCAGCTCATCCGTCACCAACCCAGCTAAATCTTTCCAACATGCATACCACCACGCTCATCACCACCCTCACCTCCCTTACCACCCTCGCCCTCGCCAACCCCCTCGCAGCC
>Ga0247824_10000560_pt1 | contig 18619 bp, 20 predicted proteins | sample 13C_PalmiticAcid_FD_194412 | JGI IMG/M metagenome (GOLD analysis project Ga0247824, IMG submission 194412) | Soil microbial communities from agricultural site in Penn Yan, New York, United States - 13C_PalmiticAcid_Day48 | ecosystem: Environmental > Terrestrial > Soil > Agricultural land... | reverse complement strand
GTCACCAACCATGCAGAATCGTACTCTTCGCCGCAGCGTTCTACGTCGGCCGCGGGGTCGACGAATCCCTCTTACGCTGTACTTGCTCTGAAACACCTCTTTGCCTATCCTGCGAGAGTTCCAGGTTGCTGATTTTGTTCCTTCCTCCATGGACCTTCCTCCTGATGATGTGAACGAAGGGTGACATGTCAGCTTGGACCAATCAATCATTGCGACCGTTGAGAAACCCCCTGCAGACAGGGATCGACTGGATAGATGCACCCCTTTTGGCTTTTGGAGCACAGTGCAACGCTGCAAATCCCCTGGTCCACCCCGGCCGACAGACACCGCAGAGCCCTCTGCCCTGTCTCTTTTCTACCCTGTCTCTTTTCCTACATATTCTCTCCCCAACCCTTCCTTCGACCTCCTTCTCTGCTCTCCAGTGAACTCACACGACTCAAACTCTGGTTTTGCGCCTTCAGATTTTTACTTCTTCTTTGGATTCCTCCCAGACTCTTCTATCTCTCACGCCTTACATCGTCGAATCCCTGCCCGCACACCCAACAACCCGGGAAATACCGCCGCATTTCGTCGAGCTGTCAAAGAGGACAAGCACCCTGAGTCGTCTGCAAAACAAAGGAAACAGCATCACAATGGCATCTTTGGCCAGCAACAGCATACCCTCGGTTAGCTCTTCGAGGTTTGTCATTCCATTTCATTCACTGGTCCGTTCTCCTGATCGCCTCTCAATCCGCCGCTCGTCACGGCTCACCACTAACCCCAACCCTGGCCTAGCAGCACCCGTGGTGTCGTAACCCCCTCGGCCTCAACTGACACTCCCTCGCACGCCTCGACCGCTTGCTCAAACTCCACGACGACGTCAAACCATCCGTACCAGCCGTCCTACTCGCTGCAGACCTATCTCGAGCAGTCCCCCTACGAGGACGCTTCTCTGCACGGGCGCTTCGCGGGGCAGCCAGCGAGGGCGGAGGTGTGGGGCCGGGTCGCGTTTCACATGGCCCGGGCGCACCGGGAGATCGACCGTTTTGACGAGCGGTTCGGTGCGAGACGGTGACGAAACGAGCGACATTTATGACCAACGACAATCACGATGGCCTCAACAACGCCAACGCCTTCAATTCACGACTACATGTGGGACACGGTGTCAAGTGTGACGAATCTTTGGATGATACATACATGACAAAAGAGAGGGACTGGGTTTATACTTTCTTTTTTGGATATTTACTATGTTTTAATGCATCGAGACGAAGGAGGGATGATGACGGTTCCGTTTCGGTCTTTACACAACATCAGCGACGGACGCGGACGGGAACGAGGGCGGCCCACGGCCAGCAAACACCTGCACTTGGTCTAATCGGGTCGCCCCTCCGACAAGACAGGAACTCTGAGTCAGATTAAGGTTATTCTCTGGGTCCGGAAAGGGTGGAGATGGTCTGATCATTGCTGTCGCGTGCCGTTCCGTTTTGGTGGGGTTGATCCCCACAGGAACCACAGCTCGTTGTCGTCATGCATCAGACTCGATTAGGAAAGAGGCCGATGATGGTTGGGATGACGGTTTTAATGAGTGACATGACTCTGTGTCTTCGGGTTTTGGATGGTTTCATGGGGAATGATGGCCGAAAAGGGTTTTGCGCATGATAGACTTTGACAGCAGGCATTAATTGGTCTCTTTGCTCACTCATTGACCCCCCCAAACACCGGTGAAGGCTGTTTAATTGAACCTGGAAGGCGCTGCAGCCACTCTCTGTGATGAGACCACACCGAGGGACCTATCGACGACAGTTGGACCTTTGTCCGCATTGTCCAAAGACGAAACAGCCCGCCAATCCAGTCCAATGGAACCCTGTCAGACAGTCTCCTGCGGTGTGCCATCTCAGGCTTCACATTCCGCGGCAACTTGAGGATTGGTAACCTTGACGTCCTGTTGCCACACCCCACAACCCCCAAATTGACCCCTGACCCCCACCTAACACCTCAGACAAAAGCCGCAGCACCCACCACGACAGATCACATTACCTAGGGTACCCGTCCGGCAAGTCCCGAACAAGCCTCGTCGCATTCCGTTCTTCACCGTCCCCCACCGGGCATCTCCTCCCCCCCAAAAACGCATGCACTCCGCCAATTCCAGCAAGCCCCTGCGTCAGAAAGCAACGGATGCCTTTGGGTGAACACGGGCATCTCGGCGGGGGTCCTTTGCCGTATTGGGGAAGCATTGAGAGGGCGGGGACGACCTCCACTGGGCGCAAGATGCTGGGTACATAAGCGTGGATGTGTTACCCCGGACTCCACTGCTGTGCAGTGGGTGATGTGCGCCGATGCGGTGATGCAGCCGATGCGGCGAATCATTGGCACGACCTGGGTCAAAAGTGAGGGCAAAATATAGAGTACACAGGACGGTACCGGACGAGCAGCGCCGTATTACGCTCCCGGAGTTTGGGCATCGCGCGCGGAGCCGAGACGAGGCGGCCAATCAAAACTGGGCATGCGCTCCGACACGAGGAGGATGTGAGACCCCGAGATCCCCAGCGACCGAGGCGGCAGAGCAGCGCAACTTTGCCGAGTCCCTCCACGTGTTGGGCGGCGCGCGCTGCAAGGCAGGACACCAGTCTGGCCTCGCCCGCGCAGCGAGTCGATGCTGGAAGCCAATCCCGACGATCCTCCGCCGCCTCGACCTGGGCTGCATATGCACGACAGCGCATCAGCAACCAACCTGTGCTGGGCTGGGCTGGGCTGGGCTGGGAAAAGGTCGCACTCCGGTGTGGGCTGGGCCACCAATGACTTGGGTGCACCCCCGCTGGCGGAGCAGGTCTGCACCATTTGCTGAGAAAAAGCGACGATGCAATGCACGGCGGCAATGCAGGCGGATTTGTGGGTGGGGTAGGTTCCATTGTGGGAGGTGGGATGGGATGGAACCGGCGGTGGCCCCACACCAAATCTGTGGAAGACAGAACTGGAGTGGAGCCTCCTTCAGCAACGAGAGCGTCAGCGTCGGCGGGTTGGCTGCAGGACCTGGCTCGGGTGGCCCGTCATGGGCGGCCCCGGCGTGGCCCCACACCAAACCTGTCGAGGAGAGAACTGGAGTGGAGCCTCCTTCGCCGGGCTGGCTCCGCCGAGCTCACCATTGGCTTGGACCGAGCGGCGTGGCCCCACACCAAGCCTGAGGGAGCGATCGAGGACCTGAGCAACTGTTGTCCAACCAATCTCGCTGACCGTGCCCCCGGCGGATGTGAGGAAGTGGAATTCAAGGGCGTGTAAGAGGCATGTCCGAGGAGACTGGATCTCGGCGCAGGACGTGTGCATATCCCCAAGTGCACTCACCCCAGGTTGTGTGGCCATCGGGTTGCGCGGCGTTGTCATTGCATCTTGGCCTGGAATCGTTCAGTCACCGCTTCTCAGGGGTCGTGGTCGGGTGGAGATCGCCGGTGGAAGTCGCAGTTGTGGCGGGGAACAGATCAGATGGAGAGGATGGCAGGGCCTGAAACGGCGGTTGCGCTCAGATCAGCTCGTCTTGCCTCATTCCGCAAATTCCCGCTGCAGATGCAGCAGACGACGTTCTCCAGTTCGCGGCCGCCAACCATTTCCCGAGAAGGCTTTGCAGTATCAGGTGCTCCGTGAGCTTGGTACTGCATATGTCCTCCATCGTGTTGACGACGGTAAAGTGCCGGACCAGGCATCCAGAAGCAAGTGTAGAAACGTGGCTGTTCGTCCCGTTTGGGAAGGTCATCGGTCCGTGTAAGTGATAGGGCTGATTCCCGGGTGGGTCGAGTCGGTATTACGGTACCGGGTAATTTACGACCCCACGGATACCCGGGCTTTGTCAGCCGCCCGCATCGCAGCAAGCACCTCAGCCGGGTTTGCGAACAATCATGACATGTAATCATCAAGGTACTTACCTTCCGGTTGCGGATTGGAGACGAGGCTGAAATATTACTCATGGTAATGCTGGGTTTGTCATCAGCGCTGCCCAGCCAATTTGTTCTTGGCAAGATCTTGGGGTTGTGACTGTGTGCGAAACAACTTCGTCAGCTCGGGACATACAGTACAAACCTTGGCGAGTCTCCCACAGCGTGGCGTCCCGAGGAAATGGCGCAACCTGCTGCAAGAGCGATGAATGGGGCGTCGTTGGCATCCTGGGCCACGGACGGTAGTGAGCAGACTTCACGTCATCCATTGGCTTGCCTAGTACTGCGTTACTCGGCTGCACTGGCTTCTGCGTGCAGAATCCGGATTTGGAAGGTGAGTGTGTTCGGACATGTCAATTTTGTTCGTGGCTGTTGTTCATAGAAATAAGAGATGCGGCTCAACGCAAGTGCTATCTCCGAGGCTTTCGAATGGTTGTCGTCCAAGCTGGGGCGGCCACTGATTATTGCCGGTCGCGCGATTCATGACGCGCACATGAACGAAAATCTGCATCTCAGTAGAAACGTTATTTATTTAGTGGTAGACCGCAGACTCTACCTTTCCCGGCGATGCGATCCCCACAAAATGCTGCCGCGTCGGCGCCGAGACCCGGGGCCCAGTTCGCAAACCGGCCGGCGGTGAAGCTGAAATCTCGGTGTAATATACGTAACGCGGTCCCAATACCGAAAACTGCATGGCCCCACCATCACGCAGAGCTCTTGACCGGGCTGAGCCAAGCCTCCGAGTCCACACCGGAATCGAGCGCTGGGCCTATCACAAATAGAGCAATTGGATGCAGTTCCGTCTGACAAAAACTGAAGGCTTCGCACGTGTCGCAGCTGTTGGACGCCTTGCAATTACGCGTCCATGATCTTGCCATACGAATGGACTCGAGGGCAAGATCCGAGCCGAAGATAAATCGCAGCAATCTGATTTGCTTGAGGGATTTTCGTGTGGGTCCGTCCGCTGCTGCGTTGATGTCCAATAATGCTCACCGGCGAAGCACAGGCAAGCAGGACAGCTGGAGGAGGGGCCCGCGGGGTCGATGCGGGAAGGCTGCGGCGTTGGAGTGCCCCAGGGCCGGGCGAGCAAACCCAACTGCAAGCCAACGCATCACACCAATTCCCGGCCAACTCAGCACCCCAAATCGGTCTCGTCGCCCAGGCAGCCCAGACAAGTCACAAGTGACAGCCAGATTGCCGCAAATCCATCCCTGACCGCCCACCGCTCACGCGACATGCGGAAACTAGGGGGTGACAGCTGCGGTCTTGGGTACTGACTGGTACATGTACATACACGGAAGAACAGAAGATGCAAAAGAGTACACGACCACTGCAGTTCACCGGGGCATGTGCAGAATAGCATCCCATTCAAGGAAAGATACCCAGGACAGAGCGTGTTGCCCAAACTGATATTCGCAAACTGTTGGTTGGCTTTGCACTGCCTCATCAACGCTGCTGACCCCGGGGAAAAGTTGCGGATCGGTTGTGTGGTGGCTTGCTGGGATCAGTGCGAGCGAATTGGCTTCTCAGCGTCTTGCAGGTCGCAGTTGCCTTCCACTCGATGCGGGCCATTGTTCTGATGTCGCGGTGTCCCGGGATCGAATCACGACAAGTACCATTTAAAGAAGGCTACATGGTTTATTGCCTGCTACCACAGCATATTGCGCGCAAGATGCATCTAAAGAAACCAGATCCACGCCTGATCTCCGTATAAACAAAACACACCTACTAAAGTTGCCAAGCTCATTAAGTCAATCGTGGGGTAGACCACTCGTATCTATTCCAGGTTTACTGCCTATCAGCGTACTCTCAACAATAATACCCCTATAACCTAGCCCTTTACTATTAATAATAAATGGCTAAATCATCATTATTTATTGTAATAGAAAGATACTAGCTAAGTCGAGCTCGCTCTCGCTCTAACAACGCTCTCGCGAATGTTATATCAGGAGCTTCAGAGTCTCGAACAGCACCAAGGCGCCTAGGCCCGGGGACCTCACCATCCCCTTGGCCGACCCATCGGGCTGAGTACTTGGGGCCTCGTACACTGTGCGTTTAGGCGCCCAGGTACCCTCGACTTGTCGGCGGATACGGCCGGACCCCCCATCCCCTGGACTTGGCAGTGCCCCGTCCCCAAAGTCGAGGCCACCCCTGCGCAGGGTCTTGGCTTGGGCAGCCCATTGAGTGACTCCGCGTGTATGTATCGCTACGTCATCGGCGCGTATGATCAAGCGGTCTCAAATCATCTCAGGTACCTAGAACCGAGGTAGCGCAAATGCGGGGAACGTGAATGGTACATGTGTGCTGAGCTGGCTGCCCCTGTCGCGCGAAAGTGCGTGCCGGGGGCTTGGTGGTGGTGAGCAAGAGACCATGGAATTTTGCATTCAACGACAGGGCTGGAAGTTTGCAGTGGGAGCATATAAACTGTAACCTAGCAGTATCTTGGTCCACCTTGCCGTTTCGTATTCTTTTTGGATTGCACTCAATCCACGTCTGGATTTGTCTCGTCTTCCTTTGGTGAGACCAAACCCCCTCTACCGAATCTGTCATTGCGGGACACCATGTCAACCAGCATCCCTAAATCCCGGGTCAATTGTGGCAACAACTTGGTGTAAGCGCAACAAAAGAACGATGCGCCTTCTACTCCGTTCCTCCTGTTGACCACAATGTATTCACGTAGGACTTCGTCATCAGGGTCCAGCACTCTCGTCGGTTCTGTTAGTTCCCAAGATTCGAGCTCCACCGCCACAGCGTCAGGGGAATCCCCGATCCCGCCCTCTACCTACAACATCGACCGCTTCAACGAACAGAAGACATACATCGAGGGCACCATCTACGGTCGTGTGTCAGCCCATGCGAACTGCCCTACAAGCTCCCTCGTCATTTTCTACCAAGCCAGGGCAGCTGCCATCATTGCGGCTTTCGATATTGCCTTTCAGGCTGGTGAACGCTGAAGACGCACCTGTCATTGGTTGGAACAGGCCATCGTCTCCTGCCTGGTCCTGCCACAGCCGCACCGCAACCAGCCTTTCTTCCCCTGTGACAGCTGCCAAGACCATACACGGGATTCCTTGTCAGATCGGATTACACTGGCGCCAGCTCGCATGCACACCATTACCACAGACTGTCCGACAAGCGCACTCGTCTCTCATTGGATAATTGGGCCAGCATCTCCAGCACCTTTGACCCCGCCTTCTTGCCATGTCAATTGACAGGTGCGCGGCAATGTCCCATGGCCGGATACCACCGGCACCGGACCGAGGATCGCGGCCCCACAATTCCCGCCCGTGTTTGGTCTTTCGGCGGACCCGGGCGCCGGTTTGCGCTTGATGATGATGGGTCCGTTGATTCATGGGGAGGCGGTGCATCTGGTTGTAAATTATTTTTCTAGCTCTAATCACGCATGGTTGTTTCCGAGTTCAAGATTCCGAATCGCATTCGCGTGGTCAAAAAATTGTTGGCACATTTGCCGGCACCTCGCTGACCGTGAGCCGGCGCCGTGAAACTTCTGTCTTGCTCTGGCGACATGCTTGATTGCCCAAACGTCATCGTCAAATAAAATCGCGACAAGAGTCCCAGATCTTGCTGCGTAACGCGCCGCCGGTTTTGGAATGCAACTTCATCCGTAGGAAGAGCGAGCCTCGGAATGCGCGGAACGGGCGCCAAGCCGGGCGCCGAAGACCGCTGTGGCCCCACCCGCGGGCCGGAAGCGGGGAGGAAATTCCAAATTCGGGGCGAGCGCGGCCCCACAATCTCCGCAGCTCCCCGGGCACAAGTTTGGCATCCCGTACGAATCCTTCGGCCCGATTTCTCGAAAAGACAACAACCCCGCTTCACAGCAAGATTTGGCGTGGCTTTGTATGGCGGAAAGCCCGATTGGATAAGAGAAGGTAAAGGATTGCCAGATGATTGACCAGATAGTAACCAGGGAGCCTTGCCTGGTCCAACCGGGGCTATTCTGACGAAATCGTCAGCTCCACTGGTCGGTCTGCGGTGTCAGCACGAGCGATGGCAGGGTGTCGCGGGGAAAACAAGCAGGCAGAATGTGTGATGTATTCTGTGATGTGTGATGGTGTGGAGGAAAGGCAGAGGTGGGCCGACTGGAAGATGTGGATGTGGTGGGGCAGCGCTCAAGCCACTACACAACACAGGGTCCACGTGGTCTGGGGTGTGGCATATCTGTTGGCGCGCGCGCCGAAGCGGACGGCGGGACAGATGAGCCTTGCGCTCGATGAAGGGAAGCTGGTAAAGCAGCGAGAGTTCTGAAGTGTGGTTTTGATTGGGCAACAAAGGAGAGTGGGGCGGGTAGGTCGGAGGTGGCGTGGGAGAGAACCATTGACGGGCCCGAGAAACACCGAGCAGGGCGACGAGACGACAACTTTATTTTTCCTCACCCTCTCAGCCTTGGTGTGTCTTTTGGCTTGGCTGCGGCTGTGCGTCTGCCAAAAAGACTTGATCCATGCGTTGACGGCCAATCAAGCTGGAAGAGGTTTGCCTATCGCGTGACAGACATCTGCACTATGCAAACGTTTCCAAAACTACAGAAAGATTCCTCTCCCAGCGCTCCCGCACATCAAGGGCGAAGGTACGCCATATTTAGGAGCATTCTCAAGGTGCAAAGAACAGGTAATTTACAAATGAACTTGTATATAAACCAAACAGTAACCCAGCAGTTTTCCTCTCGCTTTTCTTTTCCCCAATGGTTCTACCGGCACTTTTGTGTCTCTGTCAATCTTTGTTCCAAAAGCCGCTCGCCAACTCAGGACAGGACAGCTTTTGACACACCAGCCCCAGCAACCCCCAAGCCCGCCTCTGAGATTATGTATGTGCTGTTTGGAAAACCGAGCCCGAGGCGTTTCTTTGCTAACTCAATATTTTTGGGGGAAAGGGCCTCATCGTCAGGGTCTAGCACACCCGTCACCAGCTCGCAGGGTTCCGAAACATCCACTCCGACTTGCACATACAACCTTGATCGCTTCATCGCACAAGACATGTATGGCGACGGCACCATGCACGGCCGCGTTCAGGACCAACATGGCTCCCCTCATCGCCCGAACGTCCGTGATCCGTTCTACCAAGCCAGAGCAGCCACGGCCATTGCAGTTTTCGACGCTGCTAACCGTCATGGCCAACGCTGAAACCGAGTCACCCCTGAGCTCCGCTTCCATTCATTGGTTGGAGCTTGGGCGCGGTCGAGGTGGTCGACCTCTGTATCCCATTGGCTAGGCTTCCCACCCTGTGAAGCCTTTGCCAGGACCGGAGACAGATCACCCGAGGAACACCGAAGCCTTCGAGTCGGGAGAATCACATGGCTGGGCTGGGCCAAGACCCCAACCTGGAAACAGGTGTCTGCCAGATCGGATGACGCACGGCTGCACCCGCGGTTTCCTCGACAGCCTTGTTCCCTTTCCCATTGGATGGGATCTTTTCCACAACTACGCGCCTATCCGCATTCCAGCCTGACCTGGTCCGTCGTGGCCCGACACCGTCGGCACCGGGCCGAGTCTGCGCTGCATCAGCCCTTTGCACCCAGCAGCCTCACGCCTTTCCCGCCTGGTCTTATTTCCAGGATTATTCCCAAACACCGCATCAACCACGCTCGCTCAGAACGATGCCCTTACACGCAAGCCACTGCAAGATTTCTTTTGTTTATCTCGAATCTACCACGCAACCTGTTTCCCTTTTTTTCTTTTGTTTTTTTTTTCTTGTTATTTTTTGACCCATGAATGGAATGATGGATGGTGGGTGGGTTTGCTGGGCAAGGTTGGAGCAAGGCGTCTATGGTTCGGATTTGGAAGCGGAAGACATGACATTGGTGAATGCAGTTATGTGGTGGATGGATGATCTCTTCGCTGGATTGAGAGGTGTCACACGCCTCCATTTCTCTTCGATTTGTATATATTCATATACCCCGTCATTTCGGGCTGCGGCCCTCTCCCCTGCGCTAGGTTACTCGGAGTTTCAATGACGAAGTATCACAGCCCATAACCAAAATCTCATCGTGCACGTCAAGATGTGCAATCATGCTAGGAGCGGGAACTACGACAAGAGAGATGACCCAGCTACAAGGAGAAAATGTAATATCTTCCTACGCTGAGACGTGGAAACTCGAAGTGGCCGTGAGACATCGCACCTGCGGTTGGAAACTCGTCATTGGGGCGTCTTGTCAATCCACGAGAATTCAGGCCGCAGAGCCTGGAGGTAAGGCCCGGGCGTGCTCGGCTATGAGTGGAAGGGGTGGGCTCCCACCCTGCTCGCCGCGCTCGACATGCTCTGGCTGATGGGCATGGAGGCCGAGTTCGACGAGGCCGTCGCCGCCGTGGAGACCATCGACTTTAACTTCATCAATAGCGTTGCCGAGTTCACCCCGCTGTACGGCAAGGCCCAGGTCAGCATCGGCTACACCACCAACCGCCACCTCGGCGGCCTGCTCTCGGCCTACGACCTGAGTGGCGACGCGCGGCTGCTGCGCAAGGCGGTCGAGCAGGGCGAGATGCTGTACAAGGCCTTTGACACGCCGAGCCGCTTCCCCATCATGTGGTGGTATCCCCACCCGGCCGCGAGGGGCGAGCGGCAGGTCGAGCGCATCAGCGAACAGATCGAGGACCTCGGCAGCCTGACGCTCGAGTTTACCCGCCTGTCCATGCTGACGGGCGACGCGAGGTGGTTCGACGCGATGCAGCGCGTCATGGACGTGCTCGCGGCGCAGCAGGACTCGGGCCGCGTGCCGGGGCTCTGGCCGGCAGACGGGAGACTCGACAAGATGGTCTTCGACGAGGGGGCTTCCTATCCGGTGCCCACCATGGCCGCCGCGCTGGCCAAGACGGTGGCGCTGGTGGGCGGCCGGCTGCCGGCGTACCGGGCTATGTCCGAGACGGGCATGGACGCGGCGGCGAGCAACAGTCTGTTCTCCCCGATGACGCCGACCAACGAGAACATTCTGATAGCGTGGGGACAGGCGTTGATAAGTTTCGGGCCCGGGCCGGTCGTCGAAGCTCCGTCCTGCTCCCTCGGAGGGTCGCTGGCACTGGGCGGGAGGCTGTTTGGCCGCGAGCGAAATCAGAAGGCCGCGAAGAGGCTCGTGGATGGCTGCATCTGGGTGTGCAAGGTGTGGGGGCACGGCTCCATGCCCTACAAGTCCTCCATGGTGACGTGTTTGACGACCGAGGGCTGCCCGTGGAGCGAGGAAACCTGGAAGGAAGCGGTCGTGCGCGGAGCCAAGGAGGACTTGAGCCTCGGCAATTTGCACGAGGCGCCCGCCGACGCCATCATCGACGCGGAACGACTGCCCAAGCGATTTACGCCCCCGACCAGAGGGCGGTACACGCTGGGGCCCCGGGCGATCGAGGGCGTCTTTGTGCTGTACCGCGTCACCGGGCGGCTGGAGCTCCTCGAGGCGGCGTGGGACATGTTCACGGCCATCACCCGCACCTGGGGCGCCCTCAACGACACCTCGCACGAGTACGATTTGTTAAGGCGCACACCGCAGGCAGCGAGCCCGCTCACCCCGTCCTGGATGGGCGCGACGCTCAAGTATTTCTATCTCATCTTTGGCGACCCGGCGGTGGCGAGCCTGGACGACTTTGTCTTCAACGCCGAGGCGCATCCGCTCCGCCGGTTGGTACGGTAGGAGCGGAGGGCAAATGTCAGGGTCTGTATTGCGTTGTTGGGGGAGGTTTTGTAACTGTTTACTTTTCGTAGATCTGCCCCTATCCACGTTGCTGCCCAGGTCTTCGCATCACATACGACCAGATCCGGAGCCCCTGTATGAGCCACGCTATATGTGGCGAACGAAATAGGAGGTATCTTGCCGCTATTTGTCCAACCTCACCGCCACAATACAGATACTGTCTGAGACTTTGCCTCGGCTACCGCAGCAACCAGAGCAGGCGTCCGTAAGAACGCGGAAGCGGGCGGTACAGCGATGGCAGTGATACCACCGATTGCCCAGATCGCTTCGACGTCATCTCAGCCTCAAGACGTCAGGAAACAACTCTGCGCGTTTCAGGTCTGGCTCCCTTTTAGTTTGCCTTCGTTATCTCCCCGTTATCTCTGCCGTTGGACGAGGCAAAGCCAGACGCTTCGAGGACGATCTGCCGTCCCAGTGGAGGTGCATGGTGCAAGCCCCGGGCAGCGTCTCCTCCCTTCAGCCGCAGGCGACCATGCCGAGATGGAAACACGCAGGAAGTTCTCCGTGACCGGTTGAGGAAATATCGGATGGAGTCCCAAATCCCAGACTTCGATCATGCCTACTACCGCGACAACGTCGCCGCCGGCTGTTTCGCATGGCGGGGATGAGCTTGAACGACGGCAAGCACGCCACGAGACAGGGCTACGTTTGCCATGCCCAGACATGATGCAGATCCCCGCTTCATAAGGTACCCAGGGTTTCTGTGGGGATAGGAGACAAGCTGACGCTGGAGGCGGGGAAGCATTTCCAGCAGTCCAGGGGTAAAATCTGGGGAGGAGCTGGAGCCCCTGAATCAAGTTGACAACATCTCATGGACTGACTCTTGCCGGTATCTCTCGATTCCCGGCCACTTTTCGCTACCCAACTACGTTGGCTCAAGACTTGCCTAGGCACGCAGGGAAACGGAACTAAAGGAACAAACCCCTCTTTTTCCCACTGCCCCACCCTTTGGAGGTTCCCATACGCCAATTCTTGAAATTCTCAGGTTTGACCTTAGACAACATCACCAATTTACCTTGACACCGCATATCATCGCATGGCGTTGGCGCCCCCAAGATGGACCCTCAAGACCCCTAGCAAATCCCCGAAGACGGCGACCTGGGCGGTTCGGACGACGCGGAGAGCGGGGAAGCCGAGAGCGCGTCGGGATCCTCGCAATACTGGGAGGAACCCGACTTGGTCTACTCGCAGGACGAGGCGGTGGCCGCCTTCACCGACTACTTCGAGTTCCTGACCCAGATGTACCTGGACAAGTCCTTTGTCGCGTACCTACCTTCTAGGGGCTGGCCCGACATCGTCAACGCCGACCCCACTATATAGCAAGCCCTAGGCAAGATAGACAAAGTCATATCACTCCTGGTATAACTACCCTATATCCGCTTTATTAGTTCTTTTAGCCGAGACGCCGATATCGTATCTGAGTGTAGTTTTGAAGACTGGAGAAGGGTCATTCGTCTTATTTCGGCCGCCCCCGATACAGAAGATATATACAATAGAGCTAGGAATATCCATTTTGTCACCAAAAGCCTCGAGTTTACTAAATTCACCCCCCCCCTTTATATCTTCGCCCTAGCTTATTCGATCTATATAGACGATATTATCATTATACTCGATACGAAGCTCGGCCTAATCTACTAGGGTAACCAAAGTTGCCTAGATATCGTCGAGGTAAACGGCAGGGGTTAGACGATGGTCGATATAGACTGGAAGCGGACAGCAGCGTCCGTAGAAGAGAGCGACTAGCTAAGTTCGGGGCCGGTATAGATTATCCCTGAGTTCTTCGCGAACGTCAAGTACCTGCTTACGAATCTTGAGTGGATACCTATTAGCCCGCAAACCCTATCCCGGGGCGGTGACATTGCTGACGGCGAAGGCGGCACGACGACCATGCTCAAGGACATCTATCGCCAGCACGGCTGGCCCGACTTGGCCATCTACCGCAAAGCCGAGTGTATGGCGGCTGTTCGGAAGGCGATGCAGAAAAACTACCCCCATTCGGCCTGCCACCGAAACTGGACTTGGGACGGCGCAAGCGACTGGGATGGAGATGGTAACTGATCAAACGGAGGAGCAAATGGCGCCAAGATAGAAAATGCCAAAGATGCTGGTGGGCTTGTCAACTGGACTACGCATCTCCCCGTCATGCAAAACTGTAAACCTAGGGACCTAGGTATTTACCCAGTTCAAATCCGAAGATAGGTTGTCCATCTTGACTCTTCTTCTTTTCGGGGCGTCTCCAGTCTTGTTCCCTGGACCCTGAACCTAGAGCTCTATGAGGTTGTGGAACCTTGGATGTGGTGAACAGTGTGATGGATGTGTAGTGTGTGGGAGGAAAAGCCAATGCGCTGGCTGGGGCAGGGCACCTGCCCCCTCCCCCCCTGCCTGTACGCTGCTAGCACTCGAGATGGGACGAAAGGCAGCGACCTCAAAGCCGGGCCGGCAACACTGCCACCTGGCAGCCAGCCCCGCACCCTCGCGGGCAGAGGGGTTATAGCTTTCATTCGCGCTGCAATATTTCAACTGATTTGGGATGGTTGGCTCAATGGTCTGCCAATACACACTGTCGTCGCTGCTCCCAACAGCTCGTGGGTTCGATTCCCGCCTCGCTCTCCGGCCCACACTCCGATCGTTTACATTTGTAAACCTTCCCAGGGGACTCCCCTATGCAAATCGAACGTGGATAACCGCAGCAGCGTGCAGTTAGTGGCTCGGGGGATCGGTGGGCTTTGGGGGCTTCTCTGGACTGGGACAACTGTTCGCGCAGTTGTCCCCATACGCTTTTGATCCCCGTGTTCTTGTTTTGTTGGCACATGTCCAGAGCTGTCTCTGTGGCAAAGAGAGTCATTGAAACATGGCGAAATCATCATTGCATCTTGTCCTCGAGAGTTGGTCTTGGTCCTACGTGGTTCCAGGCGCCCAACTAGAGCCCTTCTTGTCGGTTGCTGCCAGAGCCAACGACCGCCGACCCGGACTCCCGGGAGTTGTACAGGCAGACCCTTGCATGACATGATGCAGCCCAACACTCCGAGCATAACAGGGCGCGCGGGATCTCGATGCACGCAAGATCAATCCACCATCGCCCCTACATGCATCTATCAGCGGCTAGAAAAGCGTGTTTTCACATCAAGAGATCAGCATTCCAAACACAGCATTGTGGCACCACCTTGCAAAAAGACAGGCAAGAACTGTCGGGTCCCCAAGCCACGAAGCAGAAGCAGTGTGTACACCGCTCGGCGGCGCGACGTCTGGTCCAATTTTGGTGGGAGTGTCATACATGCCCACGTTGAGTTTGGTGTGTTTCACTGCAGTCTTCGAGAACATGAGACTTGGCAGCCCAAAGGCACTCTTGTTCTGGCACCCGGACCATGCTCCACACCCTCGGCACCAGGCCGGGGGTTGGGAAACCCCACAGCCCCATATTTCCCGACGTCTCCCGCGTGTGCGCTCCGTTCCGGTTGGTTCTGAAAATGAGAAGTGTGGATTGCATGGATCCGGGCTGCCGAGATTGTCTGAGATCTGATTCAGTTGTCGGAGCACCGACTCGGGTGATCCAGTGCGTTTGCAGAGTAAAGCGAGGTAGGAGACATTGCTGCGGCAGGCTGCTGAGGTACCTGACTCGGGCTCTCAGTTGCCGACCGGCGGTGCCCAAACATGCCGGAATCGTGGAGATGAAGCGCCGAATCTGGTTTGTGCTAAACCTATGCTGTTCGGAACCATTTTATAGTTGTCATCGCCGCGGGACACCTTCCTCCCTGTCACCCCATGCCCGGCCCACCGCTATCTTAGTAGCGACTCCCGGTTCACACCTGTGTTCACATGAGCTGGCTGGATCTTCATCAAGTTTGGGGGGTATGCGAAACCCCGTAAAAGTCTGACAACCGCAGTGCGCGGGCTGCACAAGGCAACCAGAAGGCATCTGATTAGGGTCCAACAGCCGTGGCCAAGGTTGGCTCGCTGTCCCGCACCACCAGGCAAATGTCAGCTGCGTTATTTTTTCCCAGGTGGCGTTTTTGTGCGTGTAACCATAGGGCTTGGGCTGTTATTGGGTACTGAATTGCAGAATTCGGCACTTTCTTCATGCACAAACGGGAAAAGACTCGATTTCCCGAGGTCGCTTGAGAGCACACCGACTGGCCCCATTGTGCTGTTCTGTACGCACAGTGTCCTGACCCTCGTTAGAAAGGGCCGGTGTGGATGAGCATTTGGTTCAGGTGGCATTTGTGAGGCCGGACGGCGTGTGCGGGCGGCAGGCCGTTGGGGGCAAGACAATATTGGTGGCGGTGTTGATACACGCGCTCCCCGGAGCCCAGATTTCTTCTCCTCTCTTTTGGAGCCCGCAATTGCCAATTTGGCTAACTTTAAATGGGGGTGATTAAGGAGGCGGAGTGAATACAAGTGCACAAGTCAGCTTGCTGAGTGGTTGGGCCGGAGTTCTTGTTGCTGATGGGTGTTGGCGCGGGGGAATAACGGCACATCCACCTTGCGCATCGTTCAGACGCTGTGGATTTCTAGATGATGGAATTATGGTCGGGGGCTTTGGGAAACAGGCGGTGTTGCTGCATGATGATGCTGCGTGACGGGCGGGGAAGCCAACGTGGACAGAAACCCTCGACCGGGAGCACAGCCCGTACTCATTCGGCGACTCGTGCGAGCTGACGAGCCATTCCCCGCCGACCGCGAGAAGTTCGAGAAATCTGGGATGTGGCACTGGAAGTGAGCCGTTTAGGCCGGGATGCCCCGTTGTCTGTGTTATGATAAGCGATCTGTTTTGGGACGAAATACGATTCCCAATGATACATGGCGCCCGTTTCGGACTGCCCGGGTGGAGAGGTACAGTCCCGATACCTGGTCAAACGGGGAATTTGAGTGGAGAGAAGGCCATGGCATGGATGGGGATGAGGGCCCATGAGGGGTAGGCAAGGGCCGTGAGGGAAAGGGAGCGGTTTCCGGGCCGCCGCCGCATCTTGTGGTGGGGCCGGCGGGATCAGCTCCAGCCTAGCGCAGCCCATCCAAAAGCAAAGAGGCCCCGTAAGTGGCTGGCAGGGGTAGGGTTTTAGACCCCTTGGCATGCGTCCCATTGAGTGGCGGCAGCCGGATCTCAACCAAGCCAGAGAAACCAAGGGTCCATGGGGCGAGGGGGTCTCCCCTCAGCAGGGGTTGGAAACGGACGAGGCAGCCTGCAAGTGTCACAACGGCCCAGAGAACCAATCACGACTCGGTATACCATGGCTTGCTTTTGTCCTTCTGCCCAGGTGGCTCTTTGGTTCAGATGCCTCACGTCTATACCTGGGAGGTACAAGAAATATGTCCACCGGCTTATCGGGATTCGGGAGTCCCAATGAACATTCAACAAAACTCAAGATGACAGCGCCATCCTTGAATACTGTGCAAGATGCGATTCTAATCTCGCCCGCTCAGTTCGGAGCTCATGGTGTCGCGAGAATATATGTGGGAAGACGGTCCTCCACCTGTTTTCTTGTTCCCAATCACTCCCTGTCGCACACTCTGCTACTGCCTTGCCCTTTTCTTGCGCTACCTCCTTCTCCCGTATTAACTCACCACCCTGTGCCTGCTTCCGCCTCAAGATGCCTTCGAGCCTTGACACCTGCAGCCCGTAAGTGCCCAGAGGATCCTGAACATGCGGGAGTTCCCCTTTCTCTCTCTTGCTGATCACCTGGTCATCCAGCACTATCAGCTCCAACGGCTCCAACCCTTTCTCGCCAACCCCTACGTACAACGTCGACCGCTTCATGAGCCAGAATGCGCACGATGATGGCACAGTCCACGGCTGTGTGCCGGCCCATGAAGCTCATCCTCGTCCCGACGCCCGCGTCCCATTCTACCAGGCAAAGGCAGCCACCGCCATTGTGTCTTTCGACGCCGCCTTTGGTGCTGACTCCCCAAACTGAACCTTGGGCCTCGGTCCGGGCCCTGAGACCCGTGACCTGTTGCCCACCAACTCGAGCATTACACGGAACGGCGTGCTACGGGCGATCTCCATGCAAGAGCAATCTGGACCCAAAAGGCCGGATTGGTGTGTCACGGTCCCGGAAACAACCATCTTTTGACCTCATCCGACAGCACTTGAGCAATCACACGCTGCCTTGGAATGGCGACTGACACACACCATGTCGAGCCAACAACCCCACAGCCCAACACGATCGAGTTCGGGCCGAGCAGTTGGCGGTGCCCCATCACTCAACACTTCATAGCTCCTCTTATTTCCTAGCCTCCCTTTGTTGCATTGCGCCTTTTTTCTCGTTCCATCAACTCGCACTTTAGGATAGAGGTTGGCTTAAGCGTCACCACCAATGGTCAATCTTCCTACATCGGCTCAAAAATCCCCCCTATATCAACACCTGATCTTTTATAAACTGGCACTTCTTGAACATGTAGAGAAAGCGGCTGGCAAAATTGAGCAAGGTGTCTATGGTTTGAAGTCAGGAGGTTGGTTGGGAGGGTCATGCATGGTTGGCTCGGGTATTGTACATCTGAAGGAATGAGTTGCTTAGTATAGCCATCTATTCTTCTTTGATATGCATCTGCGGATAAACGGATTCACCAGGCCGAACCCTTCTAGTCGGCTCATGCGGAGTAGGTCGTGATAAAATACAAGCAAAAAAAGCTTGCCCTGCCGGCGGAAGCAATTTAAGTTGCAGCCAACGTCCGTTGCCATGTTGGATCATGCTGTCTTGTATATGCCCAGCCCATTCACGCTTCGGCCGCCCTCCTCCTCCGGATTCATGTCGTCCAAGAAACCCAACGTATACCTTGCTGATGTCCAGTCAGAGGGACAACGGCTTTGCCCAGTAGGCGCATCCCGACCGCCAATGCACGGCCTCGGCCTCCCATCTCCTTGGGACTCCAAGTTCTGGTCCAGGTCAGCTCCACACCGCTGGGCCGGGGATCGTCCATTCCGTCCTGCTCGACGTCGGCTCCTCATATACGTTGAGATGGAGCTCCGGTTCTAGACCTCCCCATTAGCACAACGACTCGGACCCCCACGCTCACCACCCACAACAAAACC
>Ga0247824_10000559_pt1 | contig 18642 bp, 14 predicted proteins | sample 13C_PalmiticAcid_FD_194412 | JGI IMG/M metagenome (GOLD analysis project Ga0247824, IMG submission 194412) | Soil microbial communities from agricultural site in Penn Yan, New York, United States - 13C_PalmiticAcid_Day48 | ecosystem: Environmental > Terrestrial > Soil > Agricultural land... | reverse complement strand
CGTACAGTTGGATCCAGTACATCATCCGTCGGGCGAGAAGATTGTAAAAGACCGAGGCAGCAAACAAGCTGACGTGTGTTGTTGAGTCGCTCGTCAGGTTCTGGTAACTTGAATCCGATTGCAGGCTGGGGCAGGTCATCTGCGAAGATGTGTGCTGGGACCGTGGCCGCTGCGAGTTGTGGCCCAGTGTCTTGAGAGCCTCCAGCGGAAAGTGGTGGGCTCTGAAGTTGCACAGCACCTCCGATGACTGAGGAATATGCAGGTCGACCCCCTCTGTGAGTGGAGTGTGGTACAGATCAACCAGTTAGATGTGAGCCATGTACTTTGCGTACGCACAACTGCTAAACTTGATGATCCAGCATCTGAAATCACTTACCCCCATTTCTCTGCCTTCCTGCACACTGCCTGTCCCTCAATCCTATATCCTTCTCTCTCTAGAAGCTTGCCGAGGTTGATGTAAGCGTTGGCCATCTCTTCGCGCAGTTGACTGTTCCCAATGCTAAGGGGATGGACAGGGTGCTTCCTGTTGGCATTCTTTGCTTGAGACAATGCGACTTTAGCTTCGTGGCATAATACTAGAGCGATGTCATGGTCTTTGGTTCTGTTCGCATTCTCCAAGTATATCTTGTAAAGATCCAGTGATTGCCTCACTGATAGAGCACTTAGGTGCGATGGAATGATAGCGCCGAACGCCATTCGATTTTTTTTTTTTGTTGCAACTTGTCTTTCTCTTCTACCACATGCATAAACAGGATGCCAAGCGTTAGGACACCCCTTTTCGAGTATGTGGGCGCGTTGCTGCATGCTGCATGATTTTTTTTTTTTCCATACATGTTCTTGGGTTGGGCGCGAGTGGTGAAGACTATCACTTCACTTGTCTTTTGGTAATCGAGCCAAGTCTACCTTGAGGACGTTGATGCAAGAAAAAAAAATCAACAATTGTTTGTGTCCGGACAAACACCAAGCATCCAAATACGCCAAGGGAAAGGGTAAAGTGCCATACTCCTCTCGCTTAGTTTGTCTCTCGAATAGATATGTAGCCTTGGAGTATCCCAATCAATAGCACGACGCCTAATAGACGATGAATTATCGTTTTGTGAGTAGGGGGTTATGGATGTTGTTTTATCAATGCTTCAAAAAGGACAGCTAGAGTTGATATCCCTTGGATGATTTGTCGATCCGTTTTGTTCAGAGCTTATTCATCGACTTCAAGCAGCGATCCACGCGACACAGAAAGCATGTTGTCTGGAGAGGAAGAAGTGGTACGGTACCTGTGAAAATGGTGTGCAAAGAAAGGCCTCTGAAGGTTGAGAGTCGAGGATGCAGAGGTGGGTGCGAGGTGTGTGTGGTGCGAGTGAAAGAGAGGAGGTGGAAAGGAAGGAAGGAAAAAAAAAAAAAAAAAAAAGAAAATGGCGAAGATCAAAAAATGGTCCCTCCAACCCCTTTTCTTGGCGTTCAAAATTGACATGACTGTGCACACACAGGTCAGAGCCACTCTGTGTATCCCTTCCTCCGTATCGCGGTATGCTGTCTGTCCCGACCTCAACTTGTTCAGCAATGTTGATCCCACTTGATGGGCGCATGCATCTGTTGTACGAAGCACGCCTTTATTCGCTCACTCCCAATGGCTACCCGCGAGCTATTCACTGCACTAAAACACCTCTTTCTTCAAACCGGGACGCTCGCTCGCATCAGGTATACACAATAGACAACATGGGTGCGCCTTCCACAAGCTGAAGCCTTGCGTCCATCTCGCTAGCTGTTTTGTGCTTGTATCCATCCCTGGCCTAGCACATTTGCAGCCGCACTCTCTACGGGTTACGCCTGTCCTGAATGGTCTCAGATATCGTCCTTGTTTTTCGCAACTGGTGTCTGCATCCATATCCTGTGAGAAATAGGGGCGGGAGACGAGGTCAAAGCCATTGTCGCACCGAACACCAAAGTGTGTCACACTCGTTGGTCCAGAATCTGGGTACCCTGCAAGTCGCATTGTCGTCCACCCGGATGTGACAAGGAAAGACCTGCAGGTAAGAATGGGTCACCCACCAAAAGGTCCACATCTTATCCGCATAAAACCCTGCCATCGCGTGTCTTGATCGTTGACAGAACACCAGGGATTGAAAGCGGTCGGTGATAGAGTCGAGACGAAAGCGTGCTGTGAACTTGTTCAGTCATCAATACAGTCATGGCTTCCTTGCTGCAGCATCAACTGCGTCAGAGCTTGAGGACTCCAGAGTTTCCAGATTAGGATTTCCAGCTGTGGTTCCTTGAGGCTGACGAGGTGAGGTCAGAGTATGCGGTTGCATCTGAACATGTCTTCCAGGAAGGCGGCAGACGTTTCCCAATTCATCGAATGCGGATGTCCGTTTCCCGAGTCTGGGTGGGACGTCCAATTGCCTGGTCAAAAAATTGCTGGCTTGCCAAGACATCTGCGCATGGCCATATGATTGAGGAGAATGCCTTCCTTCCTAAGACGGCTTGAGTAGCCAATCGGACCGCGCCGAAACCAGTTGTCAAGATGAGTACAGAGCGGAATCTTCCAGGGAAAAACCTCCTTTGTGCGCCTCCGTGTCCACCTTATCCTGCAAACGAACCCTTGTAGCAGTAGGTTTGGATATATCGAAGTGTTTGAATGTTTCTCTGATAGAGGTATCATCCATCGTCAGCCCTTTGGTTTCCTTGACCGGTCCTTGATAGCCCTCATACTTGATAAGGGTGCGGAGAGAGACAAGAGAGTAATGGGTGGTAGGGTGGGAGGCATGACATCTGAACGACAAAGTCAAATTAAGGAACCACTTTCTAATCCGAATCGGTCGTTTCGAATAGTGGAAACTCACCTTTGGCTGTGACGAGAATCGGTCTCAACTCCACAGCTCCTTAGCAGGAAGGCCGCAAAGCGATCCTGCCGTATACTTGCCAAACGGTAAAAACAATGGTGGATGGTACAGAAGAATAACGGCGAGGGTACGAAAGACGAAACGAAAGGTGAAGCGAAAGACGAAAATAACGGTGGCGAAAGTAACAGGTGGGTGACATGACATCTGAGCAAACAGGTCGCTCTTTAATCCGAATGGGGCCGCCTTTGGCTTCGGGCAGGAGGTGGTGCAGGGTCCCATTTATCTGTTGTCGTTGTGCCTGCCTCCGAGTCCTTTCCGTCCTCCGATACCTTTGATTTCCTAGGAGCAATGTCGTTCAACTCCTTTCCATGTCCCTTGAGGACCGCCAACGCGTTTGAAATGTTGATGCATTCCCCGTACGCTGCTTCGGAATAAATTGAATAGACACGATGTAAGCATTAGTAATTGACCAAAAGTACTGGATCCTGACTTGCAGACTGGCACTGATTCCAATGAATACCCACCAGATTATGAAGCACTGAGTTACGTCGGTTCCTTGAGGCTGATGAAGTGAGGTCAGAGTACATCCATGTGGTTGAATCTAAACGTGTCTTCCAGGAAGGCGGTAGACGATCCGTTGAATACTAGCCATGGCGATCCCATCGGATCATGTTGGTCCATGGATCCGCATTTGGGCTCTAGCAAGCCGAGAGGGATGGGGATGTGCGAGCCTATCCGCATTCCCTTGGTGGACCATGTCCCGATTCGGCGAATGCGGATGCGCGCCGTTCCTCGAGTCTGGGTTGGGCCTTCAACCGCCTGGTCCGGAAAAAAAAAAAAAGCTGGCTTGCCAAGGCATCTGCGCATACCACAAGCTTGAAGAGAATGCCTTCCTTCAATAAGAGAGCATATCGAGCCGGACGCGATGGAACTCCATGGATAGCAAGACGGCTTGAGTAGCCAATCGAACTGCGCCGAAATCGAGTTGTCAACACGAGTACAGGGCGGCGGTACACACTTGTCGCCAATGTCATGACCGATATCTTGAAGACCTTCGGGTGGTGTCGTCTGAATATCCTCTTCCAGAGCTTGGCTGAGGATCAGGTAGAGGTTCCTGGCATGAGGTGGGTGGATGCCAGGCTCTCAAGGGTGGCTCTGCCAAATCTTGGCTTCGGACTACCGACATTGCCCTGGACATCTCATATCGGCGTATTCTTGCGGAAAAAAAAAAAGTTGGCTCGAGTAAGCAAGGGTAGCCGCCCTGCAGGTAGGTAGATCGCCGAAAAAAGGTGGTGTTGTGTTGTGTTGTGGGGCGTGATGGGGGACAGTATTCAGGAACGCACTCGGCAACGCTCTGGAGAGGCTCTAGCGGCCAGAGGAGGTGTGGTGTTGACATGTAGGCGCTGCAGACGAGAGTGGTCGATGGAGTGATGGGTGATGGGCAGGAAGGGAAAGCGAGCAAAGGGGAAGATTTTTGCACGGGGTCCAAGGAAAGCTGTATTAAGGGTTGTCAGGGGTGCAACGACTTGAAAGAAATCTTGTATCGACAACTTGCTGTGTTGTGATCCAAAGAGTGGATATCACCGTCAGAGGCTGAGGCGACGTCTTTGTCGAAACTCATCTCTCTCTCTCGTTGGACTCGATCGGTTTTCCTCCTGCCTCCCCAACTCGTCTTCAAGACACACGCCCTTGAGTTGCGAAAGGCGAGGGGCATACATGGCACTGGTCGTTACAAATCGACGATAAGAGTAAGAGTGAATACTCGACCAGCTTATTTGTGTCATGTTGATCGACCTTCAAACTGAGAATCCAATCTTTGCCCATCGACTCTGCCCTTCACTTTCTCTTCTTGTGCACTCGGCGTGCTGTTCCAAGTCCACGCTGTTCTCTCAACTGGACACTGTTGCCACCGTAAGGATGGAGGCCCATGGATGTTCTAGCTTCTGTTCAACTTTATGGGACTAAAAGGCTGATCGTCTTCCATGTTGTGATATAGTGCGTTCAAAAAGGTCATCCATCACCTCACCCCTCTAGGAAAGAAGCACTTTCATCACGACCGTGGAAGACGGCCACATCACCTCCATGTCAGTGGAAGACGACACATCACCGCCATGTCAGTACCCACGGTACACCGTTCCGAACGCCCTATCCCAATTCTCACATTTATGGTCTACAGTAATTCCTCCGAACATTTATCGCACCGGCAGGATTCTCAACACTCCAGAGTCCGATCGCTAATCGCCCAATCGTTAACTGCATCGAGGTGTTCTTCAACGACGTAACAATCCATCTCAATCGCTGGACCCGTCAGGAATTTGCGGTATATTCATCCACCGCCGATCTCAATGAATACAAAAAGGCGAGAATGAAATCTTACAGAAACCCCCGAAGAAAAAATCCTCTATGCTCGCATTCGAAGCTGAGGAAGTACACTTTATCCATCAACAATACAATAATGTTCAGAGAGCTCACACCATCAGGCTGACACTCGAGGGTCATGACATATCGGATCATCATTTCGCAAACTGCAAGAAAGTGCTGTCTACTTAATCAACAGCAGTACACCCCGGACCATTGATAACATATACATGATGCTGTAAGTCACAAGGACATGTTGTTCACCAGGCACGGTGCTTACGGGGGGTGTCTAACCACATTTCATGCCGCGGAACTACTAGGTCAGGAAATTTTATTTGGGACACCAGTCGAGGACTCCCTGACATAGTTACCAGCTGTCACATGTTGGTACTTTCGAAAGTCAAGCCTCCCGTCACCATGTTTACCCCGAACAGCACCACTCTCATAGTGGACGCGTCATCTCGTCAGCAAGCAAAAGACAGGATTCGATCGCGCTCAGTCGAGACAGCCGAAGAAGATGGAGTCTTCATTCTTTTTCGAAGCTTGTATGTGATGCGGTCGTGATCTCAACAACATGCGCGTGTCACCAGCCATCACTTATTTATCTCGCTTATTTGTACTATTGTACTATAGATACCAGAAGCTACCGAGTGTCCTTCTCCCGACAATCATTGACAATGAAGACACCTTCAATCATGGAGTATTGGACTGCCCAGTATCCCACTACTCCTCGAAGAATGACCCTGTATATTCTCTCTCGTGGGCCAATCGCCCATCTCCAAGATCTCAACAACGCTATGCTCCAAGAAACATAATGAGGCCAGACCCGCATCATCATGAAAGGATTGATGGATGTCGGCTCTGGTGGGATCAGGGTTCCAAAAGACACCATTGACGTGATATTGCATGACCCAGCTGAACGACTTACAGACAATCGGGTAAGCGAGAACATGCCACGCCTTTCCTTCCCACCCACGTTCTTCCGTTAGAAGCACTAATGTTTATGTATACACCATCATAGGATTAGTTGCGATCTGATCTCTCCATGACGCTGGCACCCACACCACTGAAATGCTACATCGAGATATCCCAAGCAATTGTAGACATCTCCATTGTAGTGATGATTTTTTATTACTATTATAAAGCTTCGCACAACAGAATTGAAGATGAGTAATGGTTTGTCAACCCGTATGCTCAGAGCCTGCCCATCTAATTCAAGATGCGATTCATGCCATACAGAATTTTCCAGGGAGGAAGAGGTGGTACGGTACCTGTGAGAATGGTGTGCCAAGGTCCTGGAAGGTGGAGGGATGGATGCGAGGTGTGAGTGTGGTGCGGGCGAAAGAGAGGAGGCGGGAAAGAAAAAAACGATCCTTCCAACCTAAAATCGAAGTTGATAGGGTCAGAGCCACGCTGTGTTCCCAACCTCCACATCGCGGTTGCTGTCTGTCCCGACCAGTGTTGATCCACCATCGAATGGGTGCATGTACCTGTCGCATGAGGCACGCCTTTATTCGATCATCCCCAATTGCTACCCGTGAGCTATTGTTTCATTGCGCTAAAAACCTCTTACACAAGGCTAAAGTATCGTGGCCCTTTCGCTGGCTGTTTGTACCTGTATCCGTACCTTGCAAGGTTACCCAGCACAATGGCAGCCGCACTCCCTACAAGTTGTGCCTGTCCTGAATGGAGATATCGACCTTTTTTTTTCTTTGGCGAGTAGCTTCTGCAGTCCATATCCTGTAGAGGCCAAAGCCACTGCCGCTCCAAAGTGTGCCTCACTCGTTGGTTCAGAATTTTGGTACCCTGAAAGTCGAATTGTCGTTTACCTGGATGTGAAAAAGGAAAAGACCTGCAAGTAAGAATGGGTCAACCACGAAATGGTCTACACCTTATCCGCATAAAGCCCCAGCCATCACGCGTCTTGACAGTTGACAGAGCACCAGGGAGTGAAGACGGTCGGTGGTGGTGGGGTCGAGACGAAAGCGTGCCGTGAACTTGTTCAGTCTCCAACACCGTCATGGCTCCCCTACCAGAGCTTGAGGACTATAAGAACCTCCAGTAAAGGATTTCCTGTGTCATCTGGCTCAAGCGACCTTCGCCCAGTTCGTGGAGGCTGGCGAGGCGAGGTCAGACTACGTCCACGTGGTTGAGAGCCGGACAGGGAGGCAATCCTACAAGCGGGTCGCTGAAAAAAAAAAGTGTTGTTCTGTGTTGTGGGGCGGAGACACCGACAGGAAGGACAGTACTCAGAGACACACTCTGCAACGCTTTGAAGTCTCTGGCGGCTGGAGGACGGAGGCAGTGTCGACATGCAAATAATGCAAGGGAGAGCGGTCGATGGAGCGATGAGTGACGGGACGCGAGAACAATCAATAATTTTGTGGGTGACAAGCACAAGCCGGCTTTCATGTACCTCACTTGTGGTCTGATACAACTGCTGGAAAAACGTCATGCATGATCAACAGCCGTTTCAGCTCCATATCAATATCCCGGCGATGGTGCATCGTGCCATGTACCTGGAAAAGGCGCGTCCAATGCTTCACCATCCATTCAACATCCTGCTGGCCCATCATCTGATGCGTGTTCTTGAGAGAAAGACAGCTTAGGGATCGTAGAGTCGACAGCTTGCCTAAACCTCTCTTCAGCCGAAGGTCAAGTGAATCTTTACAATCAATGTCGTCGAGCCATGAGCCGTAAATGCCTTCCGGATTATCATCCAGCCTCAGTGTCTCATGTCGCGTAAGTCTCGACACTTGATCAAGAACAATTGGTTGATTGTCAATGGTGCCAATGGTGCCATGGCTGAATCGGAAGCTCACTGACAGCGATACCATTTTCATGCATACCCAACGCTTTCCTACAGCAATGTCAGTCGCATCCATCCGAAAAGCCGCGAATTCTTCTAGTAAAGGACATGAAGATAGGATTTCCTGCGCCATTGAGCTTTTCAGGCCGCTGTCGATCTGAAAATCCAGTTTCCTGAGGTAGGAGAAATGGGGCCGAACAAGCTCCATGGGACGGGATCCAAAGGCCACTTCCACGTTAGGAAGCTTCAATGCAATAACTCGATGCAGGCTTTGAAGGATGTTTGATAGCTCGCTGTGTGCCATTGTGTAGCTACCATCGGACAATAAGGATACTTCTTCGAGACCTGACCAAGCACCAATTGACTGAACTGAGAGATAAGTTCCATTCCGAGCGAACCATCCCAGCAAATGGTGGTTAGACTTGGACATCGTTGAACCACTTCCATGTACAGTAGGTTGTTGTCTTCGAAGGTGCTCAGGTAGATCCTTTTAATGCGAGGAAACGTCATTGACGAGAGAGTGCCTGTGGATGATAGTCGGTCAATGCCAATGTCAAGTCGCTCCAGACGACTGCAAAGTTGCCAGAATGAATCCACCTCCTGTTCCTCGGTGATGTCGAGACCCAGCACCACAAGACTGTTCAGGTGATGGAGTGCAAGTAGTCTTTGCCAGAACATGGACTGGGGCTCGATACTAAAGAACCTCAGCGCGAGGTGAGTCAGGGTTGAGCGACTTTGAAGTCTGCAAGGCCCTTGGCTTGGCCACTGTAGAAGATATCCAGCGCAGTCAGGCTGGGGAACCTCCAAGTGGCCAGCCCTTCAGGAAGGGTGCATTGGATGCGGAGTGCATTGACGAGGTGGGAATGGGAGGACACGGCGTGATCGGGTATGCTGGAGTCAGTGGAGATGTCCTTCCAGATCAGGGGCACGAAGGCGTGGTACCAGGCCTTGGCGACACGCGCACAGGAGGGGCGGGAGGCCTCGGCGACATGGACAGCGATGTGCGAGAGGATCTCTGGCAGCTGGAGAGGGTGGGTTGGCATGATGCAGAGGGGGGGAAGGAAGGATGAGAGGGAGATGATCAAGCGGGGCGCATGATGCAATGAAGTGAGAGGGGGAGGGAGTGTGACAAGCCGAACAGCAGCTGACATGATGCCCATGGCGCCATGCTCACCTTGGCTTTATTCCACCACCACATTGCATCCTCTTCAATCTGACTACGAGTCATCCGTCTCTTCGACATGCAGACTGGGCTGCTCACTGCGTGTGTCCGCGTTTGGAGAAGGGTCTTGCACAACTTTGTCGGACGACTGCCTGAGTTTGGATACCACCGATGCCATCGCCATCGCCTTCTTGCTTGCTTCACGGAACGGGTCCTCCGGCTCGCCAATAGCCCCTCGCTGCTTTAGCAGCTGCTTGTTGATCTGAGATAATCCGTGCACATCTTGTATCGACGCCCCTGTCATGGTGAGCGATCCTTTCGTGGCACTCCATTGTAGCTGCACACGGTACACGCCCTCTTCCTCAACGACTTTCCACTTGAGCACCGATCCATCAAAACAGCCAGTGACCAGGGAGACTCCATCCAAAGTTGTTTGCCAGTCGATTCCTCTGATAGCATCCTGAAAGTTCCCCATCACTGCTCGACATTCACCTGATATGGTATCCCATAGCCGCACCGTCTTGTCCTCACTGCCAGAAGCCAGCACATCACCTTTCCGTGAATAAGCGACATACCAGATATCATTTCTATGACCGATCAAGATAAATCGGCACTCACCGCTCTCCACATCCCACAATCGAACCGTCATATCGCCACCGGCAGAAGCAACCTGATTTCCTTGAGGCGAATACGCAACGCTATTGACCCAGCATTCCTGACCCCGAAGGGTTTGGCGTAACTCCCCATTCTCAACTCCCCATAACCTAATGGTGCAGTCCCCGCCGGCTGTCGCAATTTGCCTGCCATCAGGTGCATAAACAACACAGTAAACATCGTCTTCATGCCCGTTTAGGGTCGCACAGCAATCTCCAGTGGCCACATTCCACAATCGCACCGACTTGTCATGGCTTACAGAAGCAATCTGATGACCTTGTGGAGAGAATGCTACGCCTTCCACGGCGCTCATGTGGCCAATCAAAACGCGTCGACAATCTCCTGATTCCACAACCCACAACCGCAATGTGGAGTCCATGCTGCTAGAAGCGATTAGATCTCCTTGAGGTGAATACGCGACGCTGCTCACCGTGTCGGCATGGCCCCTCAACACCTTGAGGCACATCCCTGTTTGTGCATCCCAAAGCCGGATCGACCTGTCCATGCTTCCACTGGCGATTTGATCTCCTTTGGGTGAACATTCGACGCCCATAACCATCTGACTGTGGCCCCTTGACTCGGTACGGAGTAACCCACTTGAGACATCCCATAGTCGAACTGTCCTGTCCGCACTACCCGAGGCGATTTGATCCACTTTCGGTGAATACTTGGCACTGAAAACAGTGTTGCCATGACCTTTCAGTGTCTGGAGACAGATTCCTGTCTCGACATCCCATAATCGAACTGTTCCGTCCTGACTTCCACTAACAACACGTTCACCCCTCGGTGAAAAGGAAACACTGTAAATGCTATGATCGTGTCCAGTTAAAACGTGGCGACAGGCTCCTGTTTCCATATCCCAGAGTCGAATCGTCTTGTCTCTACTGGCAGAAGCAAGTTGATACCCTTGAGGCGAGAATACTATACTCCAAACTTCGTTGCTGTGGCTAATCAGGATACGAATACAGTCTCCTGTATCAACGCTCCACAATCGCACTGTGCAGTCAGCGCTGCCAGAAGCAATTTGGCCATCCCTTGGGGAATACGCAACGCAGTTGACGCCTCTACTGTGACCTGATAATGATTGATGGCGAACTCCAGTGACCGGATCCCATAGACGTACCGTCCTATCACCACTTGCAGAAGCAACCTGGTCTCCTTGAGGCGAGTATGCGACACCATTGACATAGTCGATATGACCGATTATGATGTGGACACATGCTCCTGTCTCAACATCCCACAAGCGTACTGTTTTGTCTTGACTGCATGAAACTATCTGATCCCCTTTCGGAGAATAGACAATGCTCTGAACCCATTTGGTATGACCCGTCAATGCGAGAGTCCTCTCCCAATTCGATGTCGCGTACACACTGATATCGCCATTGAGGAGACCGACTGTGAATGATTTTCCATCCGGCGAATACGCACACGAGCGCACCCTATCATCCTCTTTGAGAAGCGGTAGTTCTCCAAATTGCACGCCTGTCATCTGCGACCTGCTCAGATCCGTGCTCCGCAACCAAACGCCTTGAAGATTCACCTTCCGCAGATCAGCTCCTTGCAACAGAACGGAATCAAATACACCATAGCTGAGATCCGCTCCTGGAATCTGGATCCCTTGCAGGTCTGTGTTGGTGAACTGCATCCCTGATCGGACAAGTATCGTAATGGCGTTGGCTGCCGCAATGCGCCATTTTTTGTCCCTCTTCGAGTGTTCAAGATAGGCAAGTAGCTGTTCTCGGAATAATGGTTCCTGTTGTGCCCTTTCTTCTAGGAACTGAAGAAGAGAGTGGTCATTTACGCAATTTCTCCAGACAAGAGGCGAGTTTGAATCAGGCTCCTGTCCATGGGACTTGTTGGTCTTTTCGGACTCGCCCTTGAGTTCAAAACTCAGAACAGAACTTGCACTCCCCCGGCGAGCGATAACTTTAACAGGGGCGGATATCGTGTTCTTGTCTTGTGGGTCAAATACAGCAAGTGCCAACCCATAATCCAAGAGCGATCGGTGGATGAATCGGTATTGGTTGCCGTTTCGTGTCAAAGGGGAGGCTTCCAGCAAGAGTTGCTTGTATTCTTGACTGAAAAATGCATCTTTCCATGATCCTTCATCTTTCAGTTGCGAGTACTCTACAATTGGATGTCCATCTTGCTCCTTGTGAATAGCGACGGCGAATCTCTTTAGATATTCGCTGCCGTTCAGTGCGAATCCTTCAGCACTCAATCTCTCGAATGCTGTTCTAGCTTGAGGGGTCAGGTCCCTCTCACTGAGTCGCTTCTTGCCTCGCTCTAACCATTGTTGGAAGAAATGGTCGTATAGCCCCACTCGAGTGACACGAGTCGTGGAGAGGTGTTGTCCTGGATCCACCATGCGCGGTAATACCTCCAGCGATAGCGTCATCAAGAAGGGATTTCTCATTAGATCCTGTAGATTTGGGATGAGCTCCAGCGCTTGTTTGTAGTCACTCGTCTGCCACAGCGGCTGATGAACTGACACATATTGTTGGATGTAAGCATGAACCATGTCGAGTGAGAATGGTGTAATCACTGCCTCTTGTAGCAGTGATGAATCCGACTGACTGTTATGATCTCCTGGTTGAAAGCGATCTCGATAGTCGTTCCCAAGGTATTCGGTGCGGCAACTAATCACCATCTGAGCATCCCATTCTCCCGGCTGGTTCAATCGATTGCTCATGTACAGATTGTGTGTCTGTTGGCTCTCGTCGTACCCATCACAGATCAAGATGAACTTGCGGTATTGCTTCATCTCTCGAATCTGAGGCTCGGTGAACTCGGCTCTCCGTAACTGTTTGGCAATCATGTCATGCTCAGGCTTGTCAATAGCAGCCAAACTGACATGGAGTGGGATCCGACCCGTCTTATTCTTGTAAGACTGCCATAGCTGATACTCGAGCTCACGACTGAATGTCGATTTGCCTGCACCTGATTCACCAAGCAGCAGGAACACTTTTTGATCGCTGTCCAAGAACCCCCTGACCTTCTCCATCAGCGGGAACTGTGAACTGTCGGAAGCCTGCAAACTTGTTTTAGCCTGAGGTGGGATGTACACGGCCGTGCCTCGCTCCTTTGTTCGTTGCTTTCTTAACAGCCGTAGAGTACCTTCGACATCGGGTCTGTTTTGGGCACGATCAAGCAGTGATGGGGTTGCCAGTTCAAGGAATGGAGCCTTCAATGGATATGATATTGCACCCTTCTCTCGACACATCCGGTGTAGATCCTGCTTCATCTCGTCTCCACTCGATTCCAGCCCCTGCAGTAATGTTTCGGCGACCGTGATATTCACTAGGTGAACATAAAGTAGAAAGATTCAGTCAAGAAGTGGATACCATAGAAATAGAGCATGCATAGAACCCAACTTTGTATGAATACCATACGCTGTGAATCTCCCTTAGATGGGGATGCAATCTGCATGAGAATGTTGAGAATCCATTGCTTGACACTCGGCTGCTGTCCCCATGTCGTATCGTCCCGGTAGATCTCACCCAGGAAGGCAATTGCGCTTCGACGGGTACCTGCATCCCACATTGGATTCGCCGCGATTTCTCCAAGGCGTTGGCATACTCCCCACTGGAAGGCTGCATCGAATCGACAAGGTGCTTCACAGACTAGCTTCCTAAAAGTGGCTAGTTCTCCATCTCCAATCAAGGCGTCCGCTCCACGAAGAGCCGAATACCAATCACGTTTGCGATCGAAGCTGAGTCCTTGTTTAAGGCTGTTCATGAAGGTCTGTCCACTTTCCACCAGAGAGCAAACATCCTTGTATGCGGATGTAACGGTATCGACAATCATGGATGCCCCTTCGCACCCTTTCTGGATGTCTTCCAACCCTTCCATGAATTTGATGAGATCCAGACCCTTCACGGCACTGACAAGTCCAGAAACACCTTGGACAACTTTTCCGGTGTGTCGCATGGCAGCTTGCCATGCAGTTTCGTTGTCTGGAACACACAAAAGTGCTTGGTAAGCATAGGCTGCCTGATACACCAAGTACGAGTCCTTGCTTTGTTGCAAATCCTTCAAATACACTGATAGCGGTTCATGCAGTTTCTCACGATCCAATCCTGCGACCTTTGTATCGGCCATGGCATCCAGTACATGCGACACAGCCATTGTCAATCGGTGCACGTATTGTGTCGATTGTTGGTGAGTGCCTATCAGACGAGCACTAAGGAGTTCCAGTATCTTGACAAGATCGTCAGCGCCCAGGTGACCAGGATCGGCACCTTGAATCAATTGGGCCAGTCCTTCGACTTGATGGTAGTTCAGCAAGCCAGAGTGATCAATCCCAGAATAGAATTCACTAAGAAGATCATGGAATGAGTCCTTGTTGAGCACTGGTGCTAGGCACACCACCTCTGCAACGATCTTCGCATCCTTGATCTCATCTCGCTTGAATGCTCTGATCACTTCTTTGGCAGTCGAATGGAGTCGTTCCTGTTCGTCAGCATCCTTCATCGTCGCTTGGAGCCACTTGCGTGCAGTTGGGTCGAGTATGTCATCTGGCGAAGGAAAATCCTGCAGGAGACTGAGGCAGCCAACAAGTTGCGGAGTACTGCTGAGACGCTCATCGGATTCAGGGAATTTGAAATCCGGAATAGGGGGTGGTAGGTTCTTTGTAAAGATGTATGAAGGGATACTAGCAGCATCGCGGCGCTGTTTCTGTGGACCCACAAAAGAATGTCGCACAGAACCATGAGAGTGAGAATTTCCAGCAGACTGGAATGTGTCCCTGACTGCCTTCACAATGCCACTGGAGCGAGAAGACTTTGGTGGTTGAACTGGGTCCTGAACATTCCCGCTGTGTGTTTGTCGCACAAAAACGTAACAAAGAGTACCGCAGGCGTTAGATTATGGTCAAGCGTCAACTCTATCAATCCAACTACAAATTTGAATAGTCCTTCACTGTACCCTAGTTTCTCAGCTTTTTTGAAGCTGACCTGAGCCTCAGTCCCATGTCCACGTCTCTCTAACAGCTTGCCCAGATCAATGTAGGCAGCAGCAATCCCACTGACCACAGCCTGATTCTCAGAACGCTTCACGGCTTTCTTCGCCTGAGATAACGAGACTTCGGTGTCATGGCACAGTACCAAAGAAATGTCGGCGTCGTTCGCATTGTTGGCGTTCTCCAAGTACACATTGGCGAGCTCCAGCGCTTGGTGTGCTGAGAGGTATGCTCGTGGCGACGACACAATACCACCGAAAACCATTCTTCCTGTGACAAGTACATTTCATGGTGAAAACAAGAGTCAGGACAATTATTGAGCATAAGGGGAGTATGTTGGCATTGGTGTGCGATGTGGATGAACATACTTTAAGGTGGTTCGGATATCAAAATGTAGCTGGATGGTCCTGATCTTGGTCCGTCTGTCTGTCCACGGAGATTCCTATAGATTGACCATGGAAGGCATTTAGGCATCAGCTAATTTGATTAGTATCTATGGCTGTCGTAGAATAGAGCTATCCCTTTACCTCGGCTCTCTGTCAGTGGTTTCAATTGTTAGACCGAAACTATATGCCGAATGGAGACTTCAGGCAACAGGGCGAGAGTGTACAAGAGCGAGAGGCAAAAGGGAGAAATTTGTGGGGCGAGGAATTCGACCTGACTTGTTGCAAAAACCACAAACAGTCACTGCCATTTGGGTGGCAGTGCTCCCCCTGCATCGCCGGTTCTGCAGGTCCGATCCCGACTCCCACAGACAAACCCTGAGTCAACAATTTAAACCTCCAGCATTGGTCGATAGTTCACTTCAGTGTGATCTTCGCGAACATCATCGTGTCACCCAAGTGTATTACTTTCCATGCTTTTATGTTGTGCAGGTAACATCATACACTGGCCTTCATAACCTTTCTACCTCATGGTTTCCTACAAGTCGTCTGTCTCTTCGACCCGCTGATCCGTCTGCTCGCTTGTAGGGACAGCGCTCGAGGAAGAATCTTGGACCACCTCGTCGGATGGCTGCCTTAGTCTAGTAATCACCGACGCCATGGTGATCACCTTCTTGTTTTTCTTGTGAAATAGGTGCCCAGGCTCACCCACAGCTCCACGCTGTTTCAACAGCTCTTTGTTGAGTTGCGTCAACCCATCAACGTCTTGGATAGACGCTCCAGCCACGGTGAGTGTACCGTTCGTGGCACTCCACTGCAATTGTGCACGGCACTGGTCCGTTTCCTCGATGACTTGCCACTTGAGTACCGATCCGTCATGACAACCAGTGACCAGGTAGTTTCCATTCGACATGGATTTCCAAGCAACAGCTTTGATGGCATCCTGAAAGTTCTGTACCACTGTTCGACATTGACCTGATACAGAATTCCATATCCGTACTGTTTTATCCACACTGCCAGAAGCGAGGAGATCATCTTTCTGCGAGTACGCGACGCAAAGGACAGGATGGCTGTGGCCGACCAAGATAAAAAGCTGCTCCCCAGACTCCACATCCCATAATCGAACTGTCGTGTCGTCACTGACTGAAGCGAGTTGATTTCCTTGGGGCGAGTAGGCGGCATCCCTTACCACTCCTTCATGGCCCTTCAGAGTTGTGTGACATGTTCCGCTTTCAATGTTCCATAGCCATACTGTGCAGTCCTTACCTCCGGCCGCAATTTGCTTGCCATCAGGCGAATACATGACGCTGAGGAAATCGCCAGTATGTCCGCTTAGTGTAGAGCAGTAATCTCCACTCGTCGCATCCCACAACCGTACACTCCTGTCATCGCTCGCGGAAGCAACCTGATGGCCTTGAGGGGAGTATGCGACGCTATTGACACAACCGCTATGGCCAGTCATAACATGTTTGAGATCCCCTGATTCGACATCGTAGAGTCGTACTGCTTTGTCAAAGCTTGCAGAAGCGATTCGGTCTCCACGAGGCGAGTATGCTACGCCTAGAACCGCTGCATTATGGCCCTTTATCGTCTGACGGCAGGCTCCTGTCTCCATATCCCAGAGGCGTATTGTCAAGTCTATGCTTCCAGAGGCAATTAGATCTCCATCAGGCGAGAACTTGACGCTCCAAACTTTCGAGCTATGGCCATTTGAGACGACGCGCGATGCTCCAGCTGAAACATCCCACAACCTAACCGTCCTGTCTGCGCTGCAAGAGGCGAGCTGGCTGCCTTTGGGCGAGTACGCGACGTTAAAAACGGTGTTACCATGGCCTGTCAAAATATGGCGGCAGGCGCCGGTCTCTACATCCCAGAGTCGTACAGATGCGTCTTGGCTTCCTGAGGCAAGTTGATCTCCAATAAGCGAATAAGCGAGACCATAAACAACGTGGCTATGACCCTCTAATATGTGGCGACAATCTCCTGTCTCCAGATCCCAGATTCGGATCGTCTTGTCCGCGCTGGCAGAAGAGAGTTGATGTCCTTGAGGGGAATAAACGACGTTACATACATCGCCGCCGTGACCAGACAGGATACGGCTGGAAACTGTTGGTTTGACGCTCCAAATTCGCACTGTGCGATCGCCGCTGCCAGATGCAATCTGATCGCCCTTTGCAGAATACGTGACGCATAGGACTGATTTCCTATGACCTGATAGTGTCTGAAGACAATTGCCAGAGATTGAATCCCATATCCGCACTAATCCACCTTTGCTCGCGGAAACGACCTGTTCTTCATGAGGCGAATAGGCAACGCTTTGAACGGGATCCGTATGACCGGTTATGACACGTATGCATGTTGCTGACCTGACGTCCCATAGCCGTACCGTCTTGTCCTTACTGCACGAGGCAATCTTATCCCCTTTTGGAGAATAGACAATGCTCTGGACAAGATCACTATGACCCTTCAAGGTGCTGGTCATCTCCCAGTTTGATGTCGCGTACACGTTGATGTCGCCACTGTAGAAACCGATCGCAAATGTCATTCCAAGTGGAGAATACGTACAACAACGGATCTTGTTGTCCTCATTGAGCAAAGGTAGTTCGCCAAATTGCGCACCTGTCATCTGGGATCCTCTGAGGTCTGTCTGACGCAACCACACACCTCGAAGGTTGACCTTCCTCAAGTCGGCTCTTTGCAATTGAACAGAGTCAAACACACCGTAGCTGAGATCGGCTCCTGGGATACGAACGCCGTTCAAATCGGTACCTATGAATTGAACACCTGATCGGACCAATATGGTGATTGCGTTGGCTGCAGCTTTGCGCCATCTCAGGTCCCTCTTCGAGTGCTCGATGTAAGCGAGTAACTGCTGCTTGAAGACTGGCTCCTGTTGAACTCGCTCTTCCAGGAACTGCAGAAGTGAGTGGTCGTTCACGAAACTCTTCCAGACCAATGGCGAATTGGGATCGGGTGCCTGTCCAAAAGTGGTGGCCTCTTCGTCTGAATCATCCTGGCTTTCAAAGCTCAAAGCGGAACAAACGCTCCCTCGGCGACCCGCGACGAGCTCAGTCACTGGTACATCGCTCCTGTCTTGTGGATCAAAAATGGCGCGTGCCAAACCGTACTCCAGCAGAGATCGATGAACGAATCGGTATTGATTGCCATTGCGCGCCAATGGACACGCCTCGCGTAGGAGCTGCTTCTCGTCGTCTCGATTGAAAAACAAATCTTTCCACGTACGCTCTCCCTCGACGCGTGAGTACTTGACGATCGGGTAACCGCCTTGTTCTTTGTAAATCGCCACGGCCAGTTTCTTTAGAAAAGTAATACCATGATGCGTAAACCCTTCGTCGTTCAAACTCTCGAATGCAGCCCTAGCTTGTGGAGTCAGATCCCTCTCGCCGAGTCGTTTCTTGCCTCGTTCCAACCATTGCTCGGTGAAATGATCATACAACGCGACTCGAGTAACACGGGTC
>Ga0247824_10000558_pt1 | contig 18650 bp, 15 predicted proteins | sample 13C_PalmiticAcid_FD_194412 | JGI IMG/M metagenome (GOLD analysis project Ga0247824, IMG submission 194412) | Soil microbial communities from agricultural site in Penn Yan, New York, United States - 13C_PalmiticAcid_Day48 | ecosystem: Environmental > Terrestrial > Soil > Agricultural land... | reverse complement strand
CTCATGGAACGAACTCTTTCTTTTCGGGGACCACGGCGTCGGCGATGGGCTTCCAGGAGAAACGTCCGGAATTTGAACATAGTGGTTTCGATGGAGGATCATGGTGAGGATGGTACAGGTTTGGGGTGACCTTTGCGGGAGTGGTTGGATCTTGAAAGAGAGGAGATGGCTCGGTGATTAATTTCACCAAGGGCCGCGATTCCGAATGCCTCCGATTATTTCCTTTTTCTCAGTATCCAACTCGATTGCACAGCCAGGGCTTTTCCGACGACGCAGCTTCTTCGCCTTGATATTTATTCTACAATACCTTATCTGATCCTCCATTTTCTCAGACTTCCATTTCCTCATCACGCAAACGCTGCTGGCATGAGGGCATGCAAGCATTTGATGGCATGCTTCCACAAGCCTGTCTCGAGACCTCAAGGCCAAGCAGGGCTGGCGATATCTGAACGAGCAACGAGAGGACCCGGGCAACAGCCCCCACATCCCGGACATGTTTCCTGCAAGATCGATGGCGATGGAGCGTTCGAGGCTCGGTTTCGGGTTTCTTGACCACTTGGAAAACCTCCGGCGCCGGCCGCGGGTTTCCATCCACGTGTGGTATCCGGAGCCGTGGTGCAACCCGCATGCAATTGAGGGTAAACTTGGGCGGGATTGATCCAAACGGTTCATGTCGCAATTGCTGCTAGAATCACATCAAGCCGCACGCTGTTTGTGGTTGGCCGGGCTTATAAGTCTTGCACCCGGCTGCGCGGGTCCGATGGCGTGCCGGCCCACGTCGATGGCATCACAACACACTAGCGATCTGCCGCCCCGGTGTTAACCCCGACAAGACTCCCGAGACACCGGCCGAAACTCTGAAAACAGTCCACGCCCACACAAGTTGACAGGGCCATTTCTAACTGTCATTGGCTCCAGATACTGCGATGCAAGATACTGCGGAGCTAGTCCCCGTAGTCCATCACGCAACTGCGGCAGCTCTGGGACTGAGAAAAGAGCCAGGATTATTGAGTCTTGGTCCCCGCAACAGAAGCTGGGCAAGATGGAGTTTCTGAATACAGTACAGGAAGGGATTTTTCGGGTATATCTAGGTACTCATGTTGACGTCCGGTCCCAACAATCGCTGTGTCACTGTGTGTCTGCTCTCTCCCAAGCGTGCATCTTCGCCCAGTGCCCACTGCCTGCGAAATCAGTCACAATGGCGGACGAGAAGAACATTGCTAGTTCGTCGGGCAGCCAGCTCGGGGCCGACGAGAAGAACATCGTCAACTTGTCCGAGAGCCAGCTCAGCCGGAGCGATGATGAAGGCCAGGAGATCACATGGACCGAGGAAGAGGAGAAGGCGCTGGTCCGCAGGTAGGTTGCCGTCAAATGTCGTTGGATTGAAACCAAGCTCACTGACACACACACCAGAGTCGACTTTCTCGTCATGCCACTCCTGATTCTCGCGTTCTTTGCCTTGCAGATCGACCGGGCCAACATGTAAGTTCAAGTCTTGTTCCCCCGTCGCCACTCCATCTGCCCGTAAACTCGAACTGACCGACGATACCAGCGGCAATGCCATGACGGACTTCTTGCTCCAGGATATTGGCATTACTCAGTTCCAGTTCAATGTCGGCCAGCAGCTGCTGTCTGCCGGTATCGTCCTGCTCGAGGTGAGCCCGAGTCCTAAGCCATTGATCTGACAACCCACAACGGCTACTAACCCGACCACAGATCCCAAGCAACATGATTCTCTACAGACTCGGACCCACTGTCTGGCTTGGGTCGCAGATCGTTGCGTGGTGAGTTACCACCCGCATCCATTAGGTTTCCCCCCAACTCACACATGCCTTACTAGGGGTCTCGTCGCCGCATTCCAGGCCTTCCAGAAGGGCCTTGGGCCATTCCTCGCAACCCGGCTGCTGCTTGGACTCTGCGAAGCCGGCTTTATTCCCGCCGGTCTTTTCACCCTCACTCGCTGGTATAAGCGCGGCGAGACGACCAAGCGGTTCTCCATCTACTTCCTCGGCAACCTCTTTGCTAGCGCTTGCTCTGGCCTCATCGCCTATGGGATGTGAGTGTCCTCACGCTGTCCCCCGCGCTCATGACGACATGTAGCTAACATTTACCTAGCTTGCACATGAGAGGTGTCTGTGGCATGGCAGGGTGGCAATGGCTGTTCTTGGTAAGCTTTTGTCCCCCCCTTACCCCCTTGCGCCGAGATGTTAACCCCCTTTCCAGCTCGAGGGTCTCTTCACAGTTCTTGTTGGCATCTTGTTCATCGCCTTCTTCCCGGTGTCGACCGCCAAGCCTGTCTCCCTTCTTGGGATCCGCTACTTCACCGAGCGGGAGTCGCAGATCCTGCAGCAGCGCGTCCTCCGCGACGACCCAACCAAGTTCCAGCCCCGTAAGAACGTCAGCTGGGGCGAAGTCAAGGCTACGGTTAGCTTACCCCCCTTGTTCCAATTTCCATGCAAAAGCTGACTTTGTCCAAGCTCACAAACTGGCGGTTGCTCCCCCACGTCTGCATGACCGTCCTGGGAATGGCGCCCGCCCACACCATGGGCTCGTATTCCCCGTTGTTGGTCGTGTCGTTCGGCTTTGACCGGCTCAAGTCGAATGCCATGCTGTCGATTGGCGGATGGATTTTGATCGTCACCAACCTTGTATGGGGTTTCGGTGCCGAGAAGACAAAACTCAGGGGCCCCTGGGTATTCCTGGGCATCCTTATCCTTTGGGGACTGACGGTTGGTTCCCTCCTCAGCCACGCTTGTTTGACAGAGCAGCTGACCTCGATGTGTAGATTGGAAACCGTGTGCTCATTGACTCGAAGAACGGGAACTTGAGATTCGGCTTTCTGGTCACAGCCACCGCGTTCCAAGCAAACTGGCGTAAGTCCGAGCCTGTCCATCTGAGTCTCAGCAATGCGGACATAGACTGACTTTCTTGAACTATAGACGCAACCAATGGCGCCTGGATGGCACTAAATGCGAGGTCAGCCGGCGAGCGCTCCATCACCATGGCCATCTTCGTCATGAGCGCCAATCTTGCGGGCATCATCGGGAGCCAGCTCTTCCAGGCGCAGGATGCTCCGATCTACAGAACTGGCTGGACAGTCATCATGGCTCTGGTTTCGATTGCGCTGCTGATGTCAATGATTGCCAATGTGCAGTATTGGCTGCTCAACCGCTTCCAGAAGAGAAAGGGCGAGGAGCGGTACCATTATTGATCAGAGCCAGCGTCAAATTGACTGGGATGACATGATGAGTTAAAAAAGTTGGATATACCCGTTGTTAGTCGGAATTGTTGTTAAATGATACACTTGAACCACAATCGTACTCTTCCTAGAAGAGCGCTTACTTCTCAGTGGAGGCATTGAACTGCAACCTTCTACGCACAAAGTCTACAGACCAACCAAGACTGCCATCCCTTGGTGTATGCCCCGATGAATACATTTTCGAGCACGAGTCAACTGGACTTATATTAGAGCAGATGAAACTCTGCTTCTCCTTGACAAATAGACCACAAACCCCGGATGCTTTTCTGTTTGCAGCTTGTAAATACCAAGAACATTCAGGAGTCTTTGTTCGAGGACATCAAAGTTCCAGAATAAGGTAATTGAAGAATCTTAAAGTTTATGTGTCCCTTTTAGAGATAGATTCACCACTTCATCATATATGTCTGGTCCTAGATGACGCTCAAGCGCGGCGCGAAGAGGACGAGTGGGGATGTTTCAAGATTATCTATCTGGCGATTATCTGCCTTGGGTTGCCGGGGGATTTCACGTACGGTGTTGCGTGGAAGTATTGGGACGGGTGTCTGTGCTGCCGGGGTCGTTGTAGGTGTTTTGGTCTTTGGTTTTGTGACAGGCAGGTAGCTAACTGAATCTTATGTTAGGTGGTGCCCTCCAAGATTTGTCAAGGTGGCGGCCTCGGGTTGTCAATTTCTGATTTGCATGCGCTGTTTGGCGCGAGTGTGTACCGTATCTGGCTAATGGCAAGTCGTGGCGTCGTTGGGCACAATGCAGAAGATCGAACCAGTCACAGTGTTCGCTGTACATGCCAAGAGCGAGGGCTGAGAACTTTCCAATACTTGTTTACACCGAGCACCATTCACACTCCTAAGCCCATCACCCCTTTCCAAAGTCCCCTAAAGCCTACTAAGCCCGCATCGCTCCAGTCACCCACCTCCATACAGCACATCTCCTCTCTATGGAGAGGGGTTTGATTCGAAAGCCTGTGTATGACACGACTATTGCAGGGAGATCCTGCAAATAAGGGGCGGGTACATGTGCGCGGCACAGGACCAGACAACTGAGGGGACGGGATCAGAGAATGGTTTAAGAGTGAGGGGTCGACTCAACCGCAAGTGAAGCCTTGGCCGCGTCTTTCTCCCCAGCAGTATCCAGCTATTCAAGCTCGGCGGAAACCACGCCTGCATCTTGCGCTCACCATGCTCGACAACCAAGAGACCAAGCAGGTGTATGACACCTTGGCAGTCGAGTACAATGAGCAGTACAGTGCAGTCCCCACGAGCGTGCTCGAATACGACCTCATCGGCGTCGCCCTAGGCGACATGACGGGACGAACCGTCCTCGATCTCGGCGGCGGCAGCGGCATCCACGCCCGCCAGGCCGTCGAACTAGGGGCCGTCGCGGTGGACATCGTCGACCTTTCTCCCGGCATGATGAAGGTTGCCGAGGACCTCGAGAAGGCGGCCGGCCGCGACGTCATGCGCTTCTTCGAGGCCGACGTCGCCAAGCCGCTGTCGCATCTGCCGCTCCGCGAGGGAGGATACGACGTCGTCATGGCCAACTGGCTCCTCGACTTCGCCGAGACGGCCGAGGTGCTCGAAGGTATGCTCCGAAACGTCGCGGAAAATCTGAAGAGCGGCGGCTTGTTTATTGGAATTCGGATGGCGGACCTGTACGCCGAGTCCCTCAAAACTGGCAAGTACGGCGCGACCATGGGAACGATGAAACCATACCCCGGAGGAGTCAAATATCGCATAACGCTTCACGCCGAGCCCCCGATTGAGTTCGACGCGGTAAGCCTCGACGTGCTTACTTCAGGCTCGCCCGATGTGTACGAAAAGGCCGGATTGAGCAGCGTCGAGGTCGTTCCATACACGGCAGGAAGCGTGGTGGAGAAAGATCCTGAGTTCTGGGCAGACTTTTTGAAGGAACCCCTCTACGCAGTAGTGAAGGCTGGGAAGAAGTAGGTAGGAGGCCGGCGTTGAAGAGCCGCAATAGGGAACAAATTGTTGAATCGCTGGCGGATGATGAAAGAAGCAGCTCTTCAGTTCATGTTTTTCCAGTGGTACCGTCTGTCTATCACGGAAAGTTGTCATCTACAGATTGCAACGCTACAGTCCAAGTTTCTTTCGATTACCCGCTGTCTTTAGCATGATTCCAAACACACGGATATCTCCTTACATAAAATATCACGACCCATTGTTCGTCTACCTGAAACGTTTGCTTGCCTCAGTAAAGGTCATGCCCTTCTGGATCTCGACGGCCATCTGGGAGTCGGCTTCGACCTGCTTCGCCATGAGGGGCAGCGCCTGCTCCGCAAGACCCTTGGGCAGCACGACAACTCCATTTGCGTCTCCAACGAGGTAGTCCCCGGGGTTGATGGTGACATCCTGGCTGTCGTTGGACACAGAGACGGGCGAATTGACGGCGACCACCTTGAACAACGGCCCCGGAGGGGTGGTGCCCACGTCGCGGGCAAATACCTGCTCCTTCGTTCAGCTTCGGTTCTTATTTTCGGAAAAAGGGAAGACAGGCACTGACCGGGTAGCCCAAATCCCTCTGCTCCTGCACGTCCCGGAACCGACCATCGATCACGGACCCCACGGCGCCGCTGGCCTTGGCCCGAGTGCTCATCAAACCGCCGTAGAGCGCGTTGGACGTGTTAGGGGTGCAGGTCACAAAAACGACGGCACCGGCAGGGACAGAGTCAATCTGCAAATCACGTTAGCCCTTACCTCTCTCCGCTTGGGGGACAATTCGCCCCGAGACGGGTCTCACATAGTGGCTGGGCCATTTCGGCCTCTCGTCGTCCTTCGGCGCGTACTGGACGGTGTAGGCCGGCCCGACGATCTTGGTAGGGCCATCCTGGCGCTGCGGTGACCACAGGGTGATGCCTGGGAGGAAGCCGCCGTTGTGGATCTTGAGCTTGACGAGGGCGTCCGCGACATCGCATCTGCGTGCATGAGCATCGACGTAACGAGGGAGCTTGGCTACAAGCGTTCCGACCTACGTGGTGTACTCCTGCAGCGCCTTGACGATGGGGTCCTCCGGGCCCGGGGCGTTTGAAGCCATGGCGGACAGCCGTCTCGGGAATAGCCGAGGTCCGGAAGCGTGGGTGGTGATGAGCGGAACCCTGGGGTTTCTGCGGGCGAGGGAACGGGGCACAAGTAACAGCGAGCTCGAGCGGAACGGCATGCGTGAGGGTTCTACGACGTACACAGGAGGCCGGTGGGTTCGAGAGTGGACGGCTTACGGAATGATGCAATCCGCCCAAGGCAGGTTGGCATGTGGAAGTGGGGCCGAGTTCCGGTCCGGTCCGGCTTGGCGTCGCGATCCCGGATTCGGAGCTGGAGCCGGGATCCCCATCCGCAACGGGGTTCTCGACTTCGCCGGCAGCTTGCGAAAAGAGATGATTACAATGCGAGTACCAAACTCTTATCATGCTGGGAGGCTTCCCGGTTAAAGATGACTGTCGAGCAAGCCGCCTGCCGGAATTGTCTGGATTTTGCGAGGTTCATTTCAACCCTGAAACACCTGCTCCCAGGGAAGGTGAGCACACAGCCAGAACACGGATGCAACAGGTGGCAGCAGTTTGTCGAGACGTCGACGGCACCACCGAGCAACTGGTCAAGTTCGGACAAGGCCAGCGATTGGACAGCAGCCGACCTAGGCTGCAGGGGATGGCCGATGCGACGTCCTGGCGTGGCCTTCGCATCTCGCATCAGTGCCTCGTCCACGGATTGGCCCGCTGGTTGCTGGGCGCTGGCCATGAAGGATGGGCCGCTTCCAGACTCGGCAGCTGACACGATCCGGGGAGGGTTGAGGGGACGGGATGAGATGGTGGGATAATCTTGTGGTGCTGGGGAATCTGAGACCTGCCGCTGCAAGGTACGGACCGAGGAGAAAGTTGTGATGATTCCAGATCGGAGGATGCCCTGCCTCTCCGACTGTCTGCATGCAGGTCGCAGACAGGGGCGCTGTCATCTCTGCTGACGTCCCAGCCACGCGGAACGCGCCTTGTCCAAATGATTAGGCGCCCTGATCGCCGGACGACTGGAGCAAGGCGCACAGCAGGGTCTCCATTGTGCTGCAGAAGACCTGCAGGCGACCAGATACTGGGACGACACCTGCGACAGCGTGTTGACGCCAGTCAGTCAACTTGGACATTTGGGACATTTGGGCTTGTCCAGCACACGGTGTGTTTGGAGTTTGGACTTTTCGCTCGGTTCAGCAACAGATCGAGACCAGGCCGCGGCCGCGCGGCAGTTGGTGGGACCGTTGCTGTTTAGCGCCGGAGTGTGTATCCGTTCTCAGACCGTTCGACTGATCAGACTGGTGCGTATCCGGACTCTAGGTCGCATGTTTCCAAGCGTGAGCTGCAAGGGAGCCTCGTTTGCCTGAGCCATGATGATGGCTGCAGGGCGTTTCTTCACAGTTCTCGAGAAAAAAAAAAAAGAAACAGAGAACAAGAGGGTTGCAGCACACCGCGTTCTTGTCGTGTGTAATCAATCGCCCTTCCCCAGTTCAGAGTTTGGACCAACGCAGCAAAGCGGCACAGGAAAAAAACAGAGATGCAACGAAATGCGAAGGGGCCTTGCCAACCCCACCCTGCGAGCTTTGGTGGGTTCTGGCTTAACCGATGCCCACGATGCAAGGACGATGGCCCCGGCCCGGCGCCCTCAGCAGGGGCGGCCCAGCAAGCCCCCCAGCAGCCTTACCGGATGAAGCGGCCAGACTTGGCAGCAGTCAGCAGTGCCTCGACCTGACATGGCAGGCAAAAGAGCATCGCACTGCCGCCAGGCTGACTTCTTTCTTCCTCGACATCTCTCAATCCCATTGTTTGGTGCTTCTTGCTCGCATTGCTGACGATTGACAACCGCCTCGACGGCTTACGAACTGGCTTGCGTGTTTTCCCCCCGATCCTAGGTGGTGTGACGATTCACGCAGAACGTTACCTCCCAAAACCCCTCCCCGGGCCTGGCCTTTCCCCGAATCGCCCCAGACTGCAACCCTCAGAGTGTCTTGGGTGCAACACAGAAGCAAAACCATAAACCACCAAACACCCTCCCCTCCCCTCGCGGGGAAGCGCACCATGCGGACGAGGCCCTGCGCTTCGTAGCAGGGCAGATAACTCGACCGATTGAGCCTCGAAGTCGGCCGTTCTCGTCACTCCGCCACAATGGCCCCGCCATTATCTCGAATACCCGTCCCGATCTTGGTGCCGCTGCCGGTAGCCGACGACGTGCTCGATGCCCGGGCCTCGACACTGCAGCCCCGTGACGATGGAAAGAGCAACTCGAACCAGATCCAAGTGCGTCAATACCGCAAACTGCAACCCCACCACCTGGCACATTGTCTCGCTCGAACGTCACACTGACCAGCCCCATCCGTAGATTGTCGTGTTTGTCCTGGCCGGCGTAGCCGGAGCCATCGTCCTTGCGTTTATTATCCGCTTCTTCTACCGCAGATACAACGGGCGTCACAACTACCACCGAGCCGACCGCGAGGAAGACACCCCCACCACCCGCCAGATCAACCGTCGAACCCAAGCCAACCTCGAAGGTGCACTCGCCGAGTCCCAAACCCGCAACGGCGGCGGCGGCGGCGGCGGAACCAATGCCCAACGCCAGTCCACCAACGCGAGCGGCGACGACGCCGGCGTCGACCGCACCACCTCGGTGCGCAGCGTCATGACCCTCCCCGTGTACCGCCCCAAAGCGACCGCCGACGAGCGCGTCCTCGGCCGCGAGGGCGAGCGCGACGGGATCGACATCGTGGTGGAGATGCGCACGGCCGAGGAGGAAGAGGCCCTGCGCGACGAGGAGATGGAAGCCCTCTACCAGATCCGCGCGGCCCGGCGGCGGCAGATCGCCGAGCGCGAGGAGCGCCGCCGCGCCCGCCGCACCGCCCGCGAGACGCACGACGTGGTGGCGCTGCGCGAGCTGCGGGAGCGGGGCCACAGCACGGCCACGCGCAACATCGGCGAGATCGAGGACCTGCGCTCGGAGCACGACCGCATCCGCGAGACGCGCCAGCGCGCCGTCAGCAGCGTGTCGTACGCCGACGTGGGCATCGCCCGCGCCGACGGCACGCGCGTGCGCGCCAACAGCACCGAGAGCACGGAGCGGGTCGGGCTGCTGTCGGACACGGCGAGCATCGCGGCCGAGAGCCTGTTTCGGCGGCGGGACCGGAGCGCGAGCGCCACGCTGAGCATCGACACGTCGCGGACGATGCAGGACAGGCCGGACTCCCCGGGGGTGCTGACGACGGGCGGGAGCGGGGTGTACAGCCTCGCCAGCGCGGGGCGGACGCGGTCGAGGTCGAGGGCGGATTCGGCCGCGACAACGCCCCGATTCCCGACGCCGAGCCCGGGCACCACGCCGCGGGCGGGGTCGCCGCCGGAGATTATCGACGCCGAGGACGCCGACTTGGGCGACGCGGGGATGCCGCCGCCGGGCTACGACGAGGTCAGCCTCGACGAGGTGACGCCGCTGCACTCGCGCCGGAATTCAGATGTCTCGGGACGGGTCAGCCCGTATCCGGACCCGCCACCGGACTACCCGGGGTCGGGCCCGGCGGAGAGGAGGAACAACAGGTTATCAGCACACATGGAGGATCTGGCAGCTCATGCGCAGGCGGAAGATGGGTTGAGCGCAGGGTCGGGCTCGAGGTCGGGTGTTCCGAGGCTGCCCAGTCTGAGGTTGTCTCAGGTGCCGCAGATTGTGATTGAGCCGTCGAGCGCGAGGCCCTGAGGATGGAGGGAACCCAATCTATTACATACGACTTAATGCTGCCACGACTTGGAAAGCGCCTGTTGGAGAGGGTGACACCGTTGGGGGAGGAATGAACGCTGGGTGGCTGGGGGGTTGGATACCCTGGCTGGGACCGGCATGGCATGTGTATACATATATATACGGATATCTTCCTGGCTTTCCGGTGGAATTTTGGCGTGTTGGGTCTGGCGGGAATTCGGGGTTGGTTCGCCGGAGTTGTTGGGAATCTAATACAGTGGTAAGGGGTTTGGTCATATGCATATTGGAAGTAGATGCTGAGTTATCTCGCCATCCGAAGAAGCGTACTTATTCAGCAGCTTTTCTCTATCACTACCATACAAAACTTCTGGCATTTATTCGGCCACGATGTTGTTGGAGACAACCAAGGTCAAAATTACGAAGCAAAACAGGCAGAGGGTTGCAAGGAGCATTGTTTATCCACACCCAATTTGTGTCAAAACTTTCTTCCTCTCGCACTTACGAGCATGAGGAATTCCGTTGGTCTGCTCCAAAACGGGAAACATCTTCCAGGTCACTGGCCGTCCCTAGCCGCATCCCATGTGCGATGGCATGTGATACCCTGGACCACACTGCTCGAGCGCCCTCACGAGACCAGGAACGTTGCGGGCCCAACCCGACGACCCACACCGCCGTCCCTCCGGCCCGGGGGGAGTAGATCGGAGACGGGCCGGTCCGTCGGGGAAAGGGGGCCGGGGGTTGCCCTGCAGGAAGGCGCCGATGGGCCGTCGATGCCGCCGTCTGGATCACTTAACGAGCCCAAAGACGGCTCGGCCACCATCGGCATCACATCACACACTCGCCTTGTCATGGGGAGCTTACTGTAGGTATAGCGGGCCGAGGGTGTTGAGTAATAGGATCCATATCACTAAACAGAAAAGCCCAACCGCTCCGGGCGCTGAGCAAGTGGAGGTGGGGCGGAACAGGACCTGTCAACCCTGTCCGTCGCTCTCGCTCGGCAGATGGATTTCTAAGATGCCTGACCAACTCCGCGTCCCAGCGCCGAGTGGCATCGGCTCGACTGCGGATGACAAAACAGCACTTTCACATCCGCAGGCCAACGGCGGATGACGAAAAGCGCAACATTCATTTTCTCATCCAGGGGTGCTCTATCCGTCGCCACATCTGCAAGGAGACTCACTCATCCACGGGTTCATGAAGCCGAACGCCGAGCACAGAGCTCCAGCAGAAAAGCGGATGCTAACCTGGTTGGGAATGCGATGCCCCGGTTCTGTGGGAGGAGCGGGGAGAGAACCCGCATCTTGGGGGGCCACAACCTGCCTACACCCTGGTTATATCCGAGCTACAAGTCCAGGCCCGACTGCACTTTTTGTGTGTTTGAGTTTTGGTGAGTCAGTAGAAATAAAGAGAATCAACTCCCCGGCAGGAAGAAGACACGATCAGGAACCTACCTGGAACAAACACCCCAAAAGTGTTCTTGCTATACCGAAGAACGAAAGATTTACTCTCAGGTCCCGGTATAAGTCGAGCTCCCGGAGACGATTCTCACAACTGACTCGACACCTACCTCGCCCATCTCCACACCAAGACTTCTTTGCAGCCGGAAACCTCGGAAACCCGTTCGGCCCGGTATCCCTTCCGGAGGCCAAGCCGGCCCCGAGCGGCCACAATGGAGAAAGACACAGAAAAGAGCGCCTACACATCCGAGTCGGACCGGACCGAAGGGGGGGACGCCTCGATCCACATGCACGACGACCTACCCGACGGCAAGACCCGCGACGACACCAGCGCCGCCGCCGGTGCCACCACCACGCCCCCCGCACCCACGGATGAGCCCTCGACCCCCCCAGCAACAGACCCGGTTCCCGATGGCGGACTGACGGCCTGGCTGCAGGTCGTGGGGTCGGCAGCCGTGCTGGTCAACACGTGGGGCGTGATCAACACGTTCGGCGTGTTCCAGGCCTACTACGAGGCGGAGCTGCTCAAGTCGCACTCGTCGTCCGAGATCTCGTGGATCGGCTCGACGCAGGCGGCGCTGCTCTTCCTGGTGGGCGTGTTTGCGGGCCCGCTCTACGACGCGGGCTACTTCCGGCAGCTGCTGCTGGGCGGCCTCTTCCTGATCGTGCTCGGGCAGTTCATGACGTCGCTGTGCACCGCCTACTGGCAGGTGATGCTGGCGCAGGGCATCACCATGGGCGTCGGCATGGGCATGACCTTTTTGCCGTCGGCGGCCATCCTGGGGCAGTACTTCTCGCGGCACCGGGCGCTGGCGCTGGGCCTGTCGAGCGTGGGGTCGCCCGTGGCGGGCAGCATCTTCCCCGTCATGTTCAGCCAGCTGGAGCCGAAGGTCGGGTTCGGGTGGGCGACGCGCGCCATCGCCTTCATCCTGCTGGGCATGTCGGCCGTCGCCCTCGTCTTCATGCGCACGCGCGTGCCGCCGACGGGCAAGGCGCGCTCCATCATCGACAGGAGCGCGCTGCGCGACGTGCCGTTCCTGCTCTTCGTCGCCGGCGGGCTGTTCGCCTTCCTGACGCTGTACGTGACCTTCTTCTACATCACGCTGTTTGCGACGTCGCACCACACGGCGAGCGAGGAGTTCGCGCCGTACCTCGTCACCATCCTCAACGCCGGGTCCATCGTCGGGCGCATCGTCCCCAACGCCATGGCCGACCGCTGGGGGTCGCTGAACATGGCCATCGTGTGCACCTTCGCCAGTGCGATCCTGGCTTTTGGGTGGTTGGGGATTCACGACCTGGCGGGTTCCGTGGTGTACGTGCTGCTGTACGGCGCCTTTTCCGGCGGCGTCGTCAGTCTCGTCCCCAGTGTCATCGTGGGCCTCTCGCCTGATATGGGCCGTGTGGGAGCGAGGATGGGCATGACCTTTGTGGTCTCTGGCGTCGCCATCCTCACGGGGACGCCAATCGCCGGAGCGATCCTGGGTGATGTGGAGCACCCCGAGTGGTTGGGAACCATCTTGTATGCCGCGTTCGGGCTGATCCTCGCGACCGCGCTCTACGCGGCTTCGAGGTTCGTCTTGTACCGGCGAACCGGCAATCTGAGGGCCTGAGATGGCGTTGTGCGGCGCGTTCTGTCTGTCCCTTTGTGATGGTTTGGAGTTGAGGCCTTGGCTTTTTGGCGTTGGATAAAAGGTGTCCAGAAGAGAGTTGGTACATACATGCTAGTACGGAGTACGCGAGAATAATGAGAGGCTGATTGTCTTTACCGGGTCAAGAGGCGCTCTGCCGGGCACAGGCCACATGTCTCCTGCGTCTCATCTCCGCTTCGCTCCTGATCTCCCCTGAATCCGTGCTGCGGGATCCTTGACTTGACTCCAGCATCCCGTGGATCCTGTGCACTGTGTTGCGCGATGCGCTGTTGTTGGGTTGGCAGCGCCAAGTCGAAAGAGGGGCGTTGCTGAGTAAGGTAGCGTGCTCTGTCAGGAGGTGGTTTGTGACGTTGCGGTCTGGCCGTCGATGGTGGCATTGGTGTGGATGTCGAGGTGGGTTCCCACACCCAAACAAAACATCACTGACAGCGATCAAGCGCGGGTTGCGCATTGGCGCCATCCCAATGCGACCATGAGGCCCGAGGCCCCCTATACAGTGTAGAGAAACGAAACTCGATGGGGGGTCCAATTGTCTTTGGGCATCTCCTGCCGGGTGCTGGCTCCGGCTCAAAGACGTGGATCTTCAAGGCGGCTCTGCTGTCTCAGTTGTTGTGCTGAGCGGACTACCGAGCGAATCAGGGGGGAATTTGTCAGTGTGACTAATGGACAAACCCAAACCACACAAGCAGACAGAAATGGCGAGCTGCCGGTGCAGCTGGTGGCATCGTGCTCGCTCGCTGCGGGTTGCTGCTTTCGCTTGCTGTAAGCCCTTACTCAGCAATTGGGTAAACTGGAGCCAACGTCAGTGGGGCATGTGGGAGGTGAGGGGTGCTTGTGCTTGTTGAGCATGAGCTCAGGCACGCACCTGGCCTGAGCTGGCTCGGGTCTGGGCGAGGGAACCTTAGCTTATCCCGCCAGATCGGATCCGTCCCAACCGTTGTTGGTGACGCTGCGGTTCGGCTGCTGTGTACGAAGGTACTCCGTACATCCACAGTACGTACTGTGCAGAGCGCCCAATCCTGTGTTGCAGACAGAGGCGCTGGGCGATCAAGGACCCCCTGCCTCTGGCTGCCCCTCCCCCTCCCCGTCCTCGTCCGGGCTCCGATAATGGGGCGCCACCGTGATTTGACGCGGATTATTCGACCATGACGAATGCAATCCCAATGCAACCTGGTCTGCACAGGCAATCCAGTGAATGTGAGACTTGCCAGGTGTGGGATCGGCACCTTTGGGCGGGCCGTCGCATTCCAAGACACGCCCTCGTGTATAAAGCCATCGGCGATCCTCGTCTCGAGGTACTGGCCGTCCGTATTCCCTTTCCCACCACATCCATCCACCAATACCCAAGTACAACTTGACCACAGCACACCATGGCCCCCAAGATCGCTATCGTCTATGTAGGTTCATCCCTGGCGCACCCCGGCTTGTGTAAGGAGGCTCTGGCTGACATGCCCGGCAGTACTCGATGTACGGCCACATTCGGCAGCTTGCCGAGGCCGAGAAGGCCGGTATCGAGAAGGCAGGCGGCACAGCCGATCTGTTCCAGGTCGCCGAGACCCTCCCCCAGGAGGTGCTGGACAAGATGCACGCCCCCCCCAAGCCGACAGACGTTCCCGTCCTCGAAGACCCCTCCGTGCTGGAGCAGTACGACGCCTTCCTGCTGGGCATCCCGACTCGGTACGGCAACTTCCCCGCGCAGTGGAAGGCCTTCTGGGACAAGACGGGCAAGCAGTGGGCGTCGGGTGGCTTCTACGGCAAGTTCGCCGGCGTCTTCATCTCGACAGCCAGCGCGGGCGGCGGCCAGGAGTCGACGGCCATCGCCGCCATGAGCACGCTCACTCACCACGGCATCATCTACGTGCCCCTCGGCTACGCCAAGTGTTTCGGTCTTCTCACGGACCTGACTGAGGCGCGCGGTGGCAGCCCGTGGGGCGCGGGCACGTTCGCGGCTGGTGACGGCAGCCGGCAACCGAGCCCGAAGGAGCTGGAGATCGCGACCATCCAGGGCGAGGAGTTCTACAAGACTGTGGCCAAGTCTTTTGGTGCGTGAACGGTGGACGGGCGCGAGGCAAGCATTGACCATGTCGCTAATGGGCGGTCGGAAGGGAGCGGGAGGCCGGCAAGCTCAGCGGCGGTTGGAGCGGTTGGAGCTGCTGGGACGCCTGTAAGGGCCGCTGCGACCGACACGAGCGGGAGGACGAGTGCGGCCAAGCCAGAGCCCAGTCCAGCGACGGGGAAGGAGGTCAAAGAGGGGCCATGCGGACTGCCAGCCAAATGTGTGATACTCTAAAAAAAAAAATGACACGGACCGACTGGATCGCTTTACATGGATGGTTTCTTTGCGCTTGATGGTGATGGCATTTGATGTTGTTGGAACCGGGCACGTTGTTCCAGGTGTTGTTGTTGGACAGAGGAAAGAGAAGCCGCTAACCTGAAATCCGGCCTGGGTCCCAGCAGGGCGCCGGCGCCTGCCGCAAAGAGACCCACCTCCAGCGAGGAGAGAGATCTTGCCCTCGGCCCAACCTTGAACCAAACTCTTCAGCAACTTCAGCTCAGTTCAAACTTGACTATTCGCCGCATTCTTACACTGCCGGCGCAGACGGGGTCGTTTGGGAGGACAGGTCCGGACGAGGGCGCGCAGACGCTTGTCGGGCCAGTACTCGAGCATCGCCGACTCCCGCCACTCGGCCCAGTCCTGCTGCACCCCAAACGCCCTGAGCAGCGCCGTCGCCAACGGCAGCGCATTCGACCATCGGGGCTCCAGACCAAGCCCCCAGAAGAAGCGCCTCGCTCGTTCGTTTTCGTCCCCCATCCAGCCCGCCAGTTCTGTGTGGCCCCGTCCGCGCAATGCGGTCGTGAGCCTAACGTCATCCGCGCTCAGCGACACGTTCCCCTCGGCACAGAGCTTGCGCATGTCGACCGTCACCAGCGACGGGCCAAAGGCCTCCCCGCCGGGCGCTACCCGCGCCATCTGCCAGTCAATGACCCCCGTGATGTTGAAGTCGTCGTCGAGGAGTATATGGTCTCCGTGGTCGTCGGCATGCTTCAGGAAAAAGCCCCCGCTACCGTCGTCTTCGGCCTCAGCCAGCTGCCCTGCGTTCACCCTGAGGAATCGATACACCAGGTATGCATCGACGGGATACTCGCTATACAGTTGACGGTCTGCGATGAGCTCCAAGTACTTCTCTGCCCAAGCCGTGTAGTAGTCCACTGCGCTCACGAACGGGCCGTCGGGATCGAGCACCACGAACCTGTCGCTCGCCGTCGGGCCGACTTGGATGCGAGACCCTTCGAGGCGGAGCGACCCGGCCTTGGGAAACGGATGCCTTGCTAGCTCGGCCAGGATGTCGGCCAGCCCGCTGCATATCCTTGCCCTCTCGTGCTTGGTGCTCTCGCTCACAGGCAGGTCGCCGTGCGACCATGGTTTTCCCGAGAGCTCTTTGACAAGGAGGAAACTGACGCCAATGCCATGGTCGCTCCCGTCGCTGCGTATCCCATACCCAAAAGCCCTCGGCGCCGGCACGGCGGTCTGCTCCAGGAACTTCAACGTAGCATACTCGCTGACTACCAGGTAGTCAACCACCGGCTCCGGGCAGCCGACGAAGCTCGTGGCCCGTGGGACCCGGAGAAGCCACGAGCGAGAGCCATCATCGAAGCGGACCCGGACGTGGTAGTTGGCGCATCCCATGATGTTGCCGTGCTCGACGCTGCACTTCCTGCCGCCATTCAGTTCTGACGCGTACCTGCATACCGCAGCGTCGTTGATCCGGGAGCGTAGACGGTCGATCTCGCTGTCGATCTGCGCCCGCCACGTCTTGTCGTCCAGATCCTGCGCATCCAGCCCGTGGTCAGCGTTTGTGTCTGGGGTGCATGCCTACGGCAGTCCACTAGGGTTTCGTACCGCCCCTTGCTTGCAGGAGTGAAAGGACGTGGACATGTGCTTGAAACAGAGGTAGCGGTGGCAGCCCTCACAGCCGCCCGAGCCCCTGACACTTGGCCTGGAGCATCCTGAGACGGAGCACGTGAAGAATCTGGGCGGCATTGTCTTGTATTGGACAACTGTGTATGCAGCCGATCAAAGCGTGAACTTTAGATGGTGGTGTCTTGAATGAACCGGAACACAACCTTTCGGTCCTCTTGCAATTAATTGGTCGAGGCATTGTTGAAGTGAAGTACTCGATGCCTTCTTTGTCTGGCCATGCTTGAATTAGGGTTTGTTCGTCGCCCGAATGCGGCGAAGCGCTTGCATACGCCCCTTTTTGGAAACATGGCACCACAGCCACAAAGGACCAGTCGAGAAATGAAACAGAGGAACGATACTCTCATTGCCAAGGTTGGTTAGGGGTTGCTTAGGGGGTGGACTGGAGCGGAATTGTTGTCCTCTCTTTGTTGATGGCTGTTGGAGGACTGACAGTGCTAGAGCGTCTCGATGATGGGGAGCAAGGTTGCGAGAAGCCAATGAATGGCTACAGCAAGCCCAAGAACGGTTGCGTCTTCTACTATTTATTTTGTGTTACCTGTTCTTGTGGACTGAACAGATACTGGGCCTTTTCAACTCACTTCATCCCCTTGCCCTACTCTACACCAACCCTGAGGAGGTGGAAGTCTGGCGCAGCTGTGGTCAGGGTCTACAGAACACACCAGACCGTAACAGGCATTGGTAGGGTGAACTCCACGTTTTTCTGGCTCGGATTAAGCAAACAAACCACAGTATCCCAACTACAGTTAGCAAACAACACCCTGATTGGTAACGAGAATGGGTGTTGTTTGGGGGTTAGGGTGGCCGAGGCAGGAAAAACTTGCTTGCAACAAAAACAGAAATGTAACCAAAATGTGGTCTGCAAATACGAACGCACATGATACGAGTCTCTGGGGGCGTTCTTGACGGTCGTATTCCGGCGTCTGGCTTTTCCTTTGCGGAGTGTGAGGATCGTCCATCGTGTGACCCTGAGATGATACTGGGCAGGTTGATCTAAAGGCGGCGAAGGCAACGATGGCTATTTTCCTGTATTGGCTTTAAAGGGTTTGCGAGAATTTTCTTCAAGCACACCGCGGTTTTGTTCAATCCTCGTTGTCAGCGTGTGAACTTGGGCAGTGAACAGTGCAAGGACCTGCAACAAGCCTCGAGCAAGCCAAGGGGATGGATGACTCAATGACTCAGGGTTAGGGTTACTGCTTTGTCATCTCATTCGAGCTTTTCACTGTTTGCACCTTCAGTTTCACATCCTTTCAACAACCAACATCTCACCAACCACTCACCAAACACACGGAACCAACACTCCAAAAAAACTGCTATATCTGCCACCACCCCAGCCCGGTCCCAGAATCCAAACCTGATTATGCTCCTCCGCCACACCTCCCCTCACGACCGGGACCCCGACATCTTCCACACCATGACCTCGCACACCCCCGCGGCCCCCGACGTCGCCCTGCACAACCAAGACATTCCCACGGAGTATCGCAGCGAACATGTCCCCAACTATTACAGCAACAACAACAACAGCCTAGACGACATCTGGGGCGACGAACCCACCCCCACCCCGCCAACCAACACCAC
>Ga0247824_10000557_pt1 | contig 18662 bp, 17 predicted proteins | sample 13C_PalmiticAcid_FD_194412 | JGI IMG/M metagenome (GOLD analysis project Ga0247824, IMG submission 194412) | Soil microbial communities from agricultural site in Penn Yan, New York, United States - 13C_PalmiticAcid_Day48 | ecosystem: Environmental > Terrestrial > Soil > Agricultural land... | reverse complement strand
GCGTGCCGCCGGTGGCGGCGACGTCGTTGATCACGAAGGTACGGTTTTCGCTGCACGGCTTGAACAGCAGCTGGCCACCGGCGGCACGCAGCTCGCCCTGCATGCGCGTGGTGCCGATGTTCGGGTCGCTGGGGGCGTCAGCCATCAGCTGGCAGCCGGCGAACAGGGGCAGCAGGGCGGTGAGCAGCAGGGTGGGAGTGAGGCGCATGGGGCGGGCTCCGGGGGAATCTTTTGCCAAGGAGCTGGCCACGTTACTCAGGCTTTGCCGGGATCACAAGTTTTCGGTCAACTGTGCTGGCTTCTTCGCGGGTAAACCCGCTCCCACAGGGGTAGCGCAAGGCTTGAGTGTGGCGCCGTACCTGTGGGAGCGGGTTTACCCGCGAAGAGGGCTGCACAGGCGACACAAAACCGGCAGGCAGAAAAAAGGGCCCGAAGGCCCTTTTCCCGATCACCCCCCCAGGTACGCGTCGCGCACCTTCGGGTCGGTCAGCAGTGCTTCACCTGTCCCTTGCATCACCACCCGGCCGTTCTCCAGCACGTACGCCCGATCAGCAATCTTCAGCGCCTGGTTGGCGTTCTGCTCCACCAGGAACACCGTCACGCCATCACGGCGCAGCTGTTCGATGATGTCGAAGATCTGCTGGATGATGATCGGCGCCAGGCCCAGCGAGGGCTCGTCGAGCAGCAGCAGCTTGGGCTTGCTCATCAGCGCCCGGCCAATGGCGAGCATCTGCTGCTCGCCACCGGACATGGTGCCGCCACGCTGGATATAACGCTCCTTCAGGCGCGGGAACAGCTGCAGCACCTTGTCCAGTTGCTCCTGGTAATCGCCCTTGTCGGTGAAGAAACCACCCATTGCCAGGTTTTCCTCGACGGTCAGGCGGGAGAACACACGGCGGCCTTCCGGCACTACCGCGATGCTCTTGCGCATGATGTGCGAGGACGGCTGGCCGACCAGTTCTTCACCCAGGTACTTGATGCTGCCGCTGTGCGCCTGCGGCGAGCCGCACAGGGTCATCAGCAAGGTCGACTTGCCGGCACCGTTGGCGCCGATCAGGGTAACGATCTCGCCCTGGTTGATCTCCACGTTGACGCTGTGCAGCGCCTGGATCTTGCCGTAGAAGGTGGAAACGTTTTCGAACTTCAGCATTTACGCTTCCCCCAGGTAGGCTTTGATCACGTCAGGGTTGTCGCGGATCTCTTCCGGCGTGCCGTGGGCCAGTGGGGTGCCCTGGTTGATCACCACGATATGGTCGGAAATGCTCATCACCAGCTTCATGTCGTGTTCGATCAGCAGCACGGTGACGTTGTGTGATTCGCGCAGGTAGGCGATCAGCGCCTTGAGGTCTTCGGTCTCCTTCGGGTTCAGGCCGGCTGCCGGTTCGTCGAGCATGATGATGCGCGGCTGGGTCATCATGCAGCGGGCGATTTCCAGGCGGCGCTGTTGGCCGTAGGCGAGGGTGCCGGCGGTACGGTTGGCGAACTCGGTCAGGTTGACCTTCTCCAGCCAGTACTGGGCGCGCTCCATGGCCTCCTTCTCGCTGCGGCGGAAGTTCGGGGTCTTGAACAGGCCGGCGAAGAAGTTGGTGTTCAGGTGGCGATGCTGGGCGATCAGCAGGTTTTCCAGCGCAGTCATTTCCTTGAACAGGCGCACGTTCTGGAAGGTCCGCACCACGCCCTTGCGGGCGATCTGGTGCCCGGCCAGGCCCTGGATCGGCTGGCCATCGAGCAGGATGGTGCCGCCGCTGGGCTTGTAGAAGCCGGTCAGGCAGTTGAACACCGTGGTCTTGCCGGCGCCGTTCGGGCCGATCAGTGCCACCACCTGTTTTTCCTTGACGGTCAGGCCCACGCCGTTGACCGCCAACAAGCCGCCGAAGCGCATGCTCAGGCCGCTGACTTGCAGAATTTCACGGCTCATCGATGCAGCTCCATGTGTGGTCGTTGCATAGGCAGCAGGCCCTGCGGACGCCAGATCATCATCAACACCATCAGCGCACCGAACATCAGCATCCGGTATTCGCTGAACTCACGCATCAGCTCGGGCAGCAGGATCATCACGATGGCCGCGAGAATCACGCCCAGTTGTGAGCCCATGCCGCCAAGCACGACGATGGCGAGGATGATCGCCGACTCGATGAAGGTAAACGACTCCGGCGTCACCAGGCCCTGGCGCGCAGCGAAGAAGCTGCCGGCGAAACCGGCGAAGCAGGCGCCCAGGGTGAATGCCGAGAGCTTGATCACGGTCGGGTTCAGGCCCAGTGCACGGCAGGCGATCTCGTCTTCGCGCAGGGCTTCCCAGGCGCGGCCGATCGGCATGCGCAGCAGGCGGTTGATAACGAACAGCGCCAGCAGGGCCAGCAGCAGAGCCACCAGGTAGAGGAAGATGACCTTGTTGATCGAGTTGTATTCCAGCCCGAAGAACTCGTGGAAGGTCTGCATGCCCTCGGCGGCACGGCGTTCGAAGGTCAGGCCGAAGAGCTCCGGCTTGGGGATGTTGCTGATGCCGTTGGGGCCGCCGGTCCAGTCGGTGAGGTTACGCAGGAACAGGCGGATGATCTCGCCGAAGCCGAGGGTCACGATCGCCAGGTAGTCACCGCGCAGGCGCAGCACCGGGAAGCCGAGCAGGAAGCCGAAGGTAGCGGCCATCAGGCCGGCGATCGGCAGGCATACCCAGAAGCTCCAGCCCAGGTAGTGCGAGAGCATGGCATAGCTGTAGGCGCCGACGGCGTAGAAGCCGACGTAACCGAGGTCGAGCAGGCCTGCCAGACCGACCACGATGTTCAGGCCCAGGCCCAGCAACACGTAGATCAGGATCAGCGTGGCAATGTCGACTGCACCGCGCGAACCGAAGAACGGCCACACCAGTGCCGCGACGATCAGGCCCAGGATCACGTAGCGCTGGGTCTTCGGCAGGGTCAGGTAGTTGCTGACGGCCGGCGGGATCAGCTTGCGATCCGAACGGCGGCCCATCACCGAACTCCACTGCTTGTCGAACAGCACACGCAGGAACATCAGCACCGAACACACGGCAATGATGCTGATAGTGAACGAGCCCTGGCTGTGCACCACTAGGCTGATGCCGTCGATGCTCAGTTTCAGGCCCAGTACCGGGAAGGCCACGGCCCATACCAGCAAGGCGCTGAAGAACGCCTGTTTGAGATTTCTGTTCATACTTTTTCAACCTCCGGGCGGCCCAGGATGCCGGTCGGCCGGAATAGCAGGACAAGAACCAACAAGCCGAATGCCACCACGTCCTTGTACTGGTCGCCGAAGATATCGGCACCGAACGCTTCGGCCACGCCCAGCACCAGCCCGCCGAGCATGGCGCCCGGAATGCTGCCGATGCCACCCAGCACCGCCGCGGTGAAAGCCTTCAGGCCCACCAGGAAACCGGCGTTGGGGTTGATCACCCCGTACTGCATGCTCAGCAGCACGGCCGCCACCGCCGCCAGGGCGGCACCGATGACGAAGGTGAGGGCGATGATGTTGTTGGTGTTGATGCCCAGCAGGTTGGCCATCTTGATGTCCTCGGCACAGGCGCGGCAGGCGCGGCCCAGGCGGGAACGGGAGATGAACAGGGTGAGGCAGGTCATGGCCACCAGGGTGACCACGAACACCAGGATCTGCATGTAGCTGATCAGTACTTCCTCCGCGCCACCCGGCCCGAACGAGAAGCTTCCGGGGATCAAGTTGGGGATGGACTTGTCCTTGGAGTCTTGCGACAGCAAGACGGTGTTCTGCAGGAAGATCGACATGCCGATGGCGGAAATCAGCGGGATCAGGCGGTTGCTGTTGCGCAAGGGGCGGTAGGCAACCCGTTCGATGCTGTAGCCATAGGCACTGGTGACGAAGATCGTCGCGACGAAGGCGACGGTCATCAGGATCGGCAGCGAATGGATACCCATCATGGCCAGGCCCGCCAGGGCGATGAAGGCCACGTAGGAACCGATCATGTACACCTCGCCGTGGGCGAAGTTGATCATGCCAATGATGCCGTACACCATCGTGTAGCCGATGGCGATCAAGGCATAGGTGCTGCCGATGGTCAATCCATTAACCAGTTGTTGGAAGAAATGGTAGATCTCAGGCATTACAGCGCTCCTAAAAACCTGATTTGCATTTCGCTGGCGGGGGTACGGCCAGGAAACCGCGGGTGACGGTTTTAAGATTTTCAGGTGAACCCGCCCCCGGATCGCGGGGATCAGGCCCATGAACCTCGTAAAACAAAGCCCACTGCTCGCACAGTGGGCTTCTACGGTCAGCTATTAGTCACGCAGTTACTGAGGGGAGACTTCGGTCTTCGGCTTGCCGAAGTGCCATTCGTAGACCACGAACTTGAAGTCTTTCAGGTCGCCTTTGGCGTCGTAGGACAGATCACCGGTCGGGGTCTTGAAGGTGCCGGCGTGGATGGCCTCGGCCACCTTCTCGGCGTCTTCGGACTTGGCGGCCTTGATGCCCTGGGCGATCAGCTCGACAGCCGAGTAGGCCGGGAACACGAACGGGCCGCTTGGGTCCTTGCCGTCAGCCTTGATGGCGTCGACGATCTTCTTGTTCGCAGGGTCCGCGTCGAACGACTTCGGCAGGGTCACCAGCAGGCCTTCGGAGGCGTTCTGGGCGATCTGCGAGATGGAGTCGTTACCCACGCCTTCCGGGCCCATGAACTTGGCTTTCAGGCCTTTTTCCTGGGCTTGGCGCAGGATCAGGCCCAGCTCTGGGTGGTAGCCGCCGTAGTAGACGAAGTCGACGTTGTTCTGCTTGAGCTTCTGGATGATCGAGGAGAAGTCCTTGTCACCGGCGTTCAGGCCTTCGAACACGGCAACCTTGGTGCCTTTGCCTTCCAGAGTCTGCTTGACCGCGGTAGCGATGCCTTCACCGTACTGCTGCTTGTCGTGCAGGACGGCGACTACCTTCGGCTTGACGTGGTCGGCGATGTAGTTGCCGGCAGCCGGGCCCTGGGCGCTGTCCAGGCCGATGGTACGGAAGATCAGCTTGTAGCCACGGGCGGTGATTTCCGGGGAGGTGGCGGCCGGGGTGATCATGATCACGCCTTCGTCTTCGTAGATGTCGGACGCAGGCTGGGTGGAGCTGGAGCACAGGTGACCGATGACGAACTTGACGCCGTCGTTGACCACTTTGTTGGCGACTGCAACGGCCTGTTTAGGATCGCAGGCGTCGTCGTATTCCTTGGCTTCGAGCATCTTGCCATCCACGCCGCCCGCGGCGTTGATATCCTTGATGGCTTGCTTGGCGCCGATGAACTGCATGTCGCCGTACTGGGTTACAGGGCCGGTCTTGGGGCCTGCAATCCCGATCTTGATGGTATCGGCGGCAAACGAATGGCTGGCTACCCCTGCCAGAACCATTGCGGCGAACAGCTTGGAAATCTTGATCATAGTGCTCCACTCATTCTGTTGTAATTCTTATAGTCCTGGCGGCCAGGGCTACAGACCGGGCGGGATTTGCGGCGTGGCCATGCCAACGCGCAAGCCCACCTTCCCCCGGAACATGTCCCGGAACTGTACCGGTACAGTGTAGAGCGCTGCCCGAGCGCTTGAAAAGCGGTCGAAAAGTGCCTGCTTCCTGGGTTGTCGCATGGTCGACACAAAGATACAGAAAGGCGCCATCAAACTGCCTGCATCTGCGACCCCGCCCCACAAGTTTCGGGATCAATCGACCAAATTACATATTTGAAACTGGGTTTTTCTGCAAAAATGCCGACCTTTTTTATTGGCCGATTTTTGCGGATACCACCCATGACTGATCACACAAGCACCCTCTATGCCAAATTGCTTGGCGAGACGGCAATCATCGAGTGGAAAGCGCTGGAGCGTTTCTGGGCCAAGGGTGACCTGATTTGGGTCGACCCAAGCCTGGACCTGATTGCCGTTGCCGAGGCAATGGCCGAGAATCGCAGCGAGATCTTCGCCAAGTGGCGTAGTGATGGCACTGTTGGGCCGGTGACCGCCGAGCAGGCCCAGGACCTGCAAAGCCGCGATCCAGAGATTTGGGCGGTGGTGGTTTCGCCATTCATCGTGATCCAGGCGAAGCGCCCTCTCGATGCATGATCGCTTTTGGTGCGCGAAAATGCGCAGCCGCCTCGTTTTGGTGCTTGCAGGCGTTCAAGGCGGGTAGAGGTAAGTAACAATTCGGCGTGGCGGTAACAGTTTACGGGATGCGTAATGGGGGCTGCCTTGCAGCCCATCGCCGGCAAGCCAGCTCCCACAGGTGAGGTGCAGCCCTGTAAAGCTGCACCGAACCCTGTGGGAGCTGGCTTGCCGGCGATGGGCCGCACAGCGGCCCCCGGTTATTCGAATAGTCAGGAGTCATCGATGAGCACTGCACTACCTTCGCTTGGATTCGCCGGCATCGGCCTGATGGGCCTGCCCATGTGCCGGCGCCTGTTGGCAGCGGGCTACCCGCTGACGGTGTGGAACCGCAGCCCGGACAAGTGCGCTGCACTGGTCACCGCCGGCGCGCGCCTGGCCAGCAACCCTGCCGAACTGTGCCGCGACAGCGACATGCTGCTGCTGTGCCTGGCCGACACGGCCGTGGTCCGCGAGGTGGTGTTCGGCGAGCAAGGCATTGCCCAGGGCGGGCGTAGTGGTCAGTTGCTGATCGATTTCTCCAGCCTTGAGCCAACCGCCACCCGTGAAATGGCCGCCGAACTGGCAGCGCTGTGCGGTATGGCCTGGCTGGACGCGCCAGTTTCCGGCGGCACGCCCGGGGCCGAAGCCGGCACCCTGGCGATCATGGTCGGTGGCGAGTCGGCCGACCTGGAGCGTGCGCGCCCGGTACTGCAGGTACTTGGCCAGCGCGTGACGCACATGGGGGCGGTGGGCGCAGGCCAGGTGACCAAGGCCTGCAACCAGATGATCGTAGCCTGCAATGCCCTGGTGATCGCCGAAGTGGTGGCCTTGGCCGAACAGTCCGGGGTCGACGCGACGCTGATCGCCGAAGCGCTGGCGGGCGGTTTTGCCGACTCCAGGCCGTTGCAGATTCTCGCTCCGCAAATGGCCGAGAGCCGCTTCGAGCCGATCAAGTGGCACGTGCGCACGCTGCTCAAGGACCTCGATGGCGCGGTCAAGTTCTCCCGCGAGCAAGGCTCGGCGACGCCGCTCAGTGGCCTTGCCGCACAATTGATGCGCCTGCACGCAAGCCAGGGGTATCTGCAAAAAGATCCGGCGACACTGGTTGAGCTGTATCGCAGCAAGGGCTGAATAGGCCGCCCTGGTGCTGAAGCCGCTCCAGCAACGAGCGCAGTTCGGCCAGCGGCTCCGGGCGGCCCAGCAGGTAGCCTTGCAGGTAGTCGCAGCCGTGGGCTTCGAGAAACGCCAGCTGTTCGGCGTTTTCCACGCCCTCGCTGACCACCTGCAGATGGAGGGTATGCGCCATGACGATGATCGCCTGGACGATCTCGCGGTCCTTCTGGTTGCCTGGCACATCCTGCAGGAAGCTGCGGTCGATCTTCAGCACATCCAGCGGCAGGCGCTTGAGGTAGGCCAGTGACGAGTAGCCGGTGCCGAAGTCATCGATCGACAGCGCCACGCCCTGGGCGCGCACGCGCTTGAGCAGGTTGACCGTACGCTGGATGTCACCCATCAGGGCGTTCTCGGTCACTTCCAGCTCCAGCTGGCAGGGCGCGAGCCCGGCGTGGAACAGCGCCTTCTCCACCTCGTTGGGCAGTTCGTCGTGGCTGAGGGTGACGGCCGAGCAATTGACCGTGACCTTGAGGTTGCCATGGCCGTGGCGCTGCAGGTAGGCCAGGTCGGCGCAGGCGTGGCGCAGCACCCACAGGTCAAGGTCGATGATCAGGCCGTTGGCTTCGGCGATGGCAATGAAACGATCGGGCCCGAGCAGGCCGTGTTGCGGGTGTCGCCAGCGCACCAGGGCTTCCAGTTTGGCCACTTGCCTGCTGCGCAGGTCGAATATCGGCTGGTAATGCACGCACAGCCCATGCTCCTCGACCAGGGCCACCCGCAGTTCCTCTTCCAGTTGCAGGGCAATCGAGGCCTGGGTCTTCAGGCTGTCGTTGAAGAAGTTCAGGCTGTTGCGCCCGTTGCCCTTGGACTGGTACAGCGCGAGGTCTGCGTGCTTGAGCAGCTCTTCGGCGGTGGTGCCGTCGTCGGGGAAGATGCTGATGCCGATGCTGGTGGTCATGACCATGCGCCGACCGCCCAGGTCGATGGGCTCCTTCATCCGCTGCATGATGCGCTGGGCCAGGTGGCGGGCTTCGTCGCGGTTGTTGAGGCTGGTGACCACGCAGAACTCGTCGCCGCCAAAGCGCGCGACCAGGTCGTGGTTGCGGGTGGCGGCCTTGATGTGGCTGGCGATCACTTTGAGCAGTTCGTCGCCGGCGTCGTGGCCGAGGCTGTCATTGATGCGCTTGAAATGGTCGATGTCGAGGAACATCACTGCCAGGTGGTTTTCCGTGGCTTGGTGTTCGGCCAGGCGTTCGGCGAACACCTGGTTGAAACCTCGGCGGTTGACCAGGTTGGTCAGGGCATCGTAGTGCGCGGCCTGCTGCAGCGAAGCCCGGGCCTGGTCCAGCTGGCTGAGCAACACGCTGACCCGCCGCAGGTCGTGTTCCTTGCTTTGCAGCTTCTTGTCAGCCAGCGCGGTACTGATGCTGGCAGCACTGATCAGCAGGGTGATGAAGCCGATGCCGAGCGCCAGTTGCAGGCTGTTGTCGCCAGAGGGCAGGCGCAGGGCAGTGTCTGCCGGGATGACCAGGGTCATGGCCGACATCGCTGTGAAGTGGGTGGCGACTATGCCGCCGGCCATCAGCAGACTGGCGCCGTACTTCATGGCATGGTGCAAGGTGCCGCTGCCATGACGGAAGTAGCGTGCCAGGCACAGCGCCGTCAGGCTGGTCAGCAGGGCAATGGTGGCAGATGCCAGCAGCAGGCCGGTCTGGTAGTACTGGCGGGCGCCGGTTTCCAGGGCGGCCATGCCGACGAAGTGCATGAGGATGATGCCCAGGCCAATCAGCACTGCACTTTGCAGGTAGTGGTGGGGGCGCATCTGGCTGCGGTCGAGGCTGTGCATGGCCAGCCAGGCGACGGCCAGGGCGATGAGCAGCGACAGGATGGTAAGGGAAACGTCATAGTGCACTTCCACTGGCGCCTGGAAAGCCAGCATGCTGATGAAGTGCATGGCCCAGATGCCACCTGCCAGGCAGCAGGCACCGAGCATGTTCCATTGTCGGTGGGCGGTGGGGTCTTCGCTGTGGGATTGGCGCTCGGCCATGTCCAGGGTGGCGAAGCAGGCCGCACAGGCGACGAGGTAGGCGAGCAGAACCAGGAACGGTTCATGCCGGCAATCAATGACGATGCGCCCGGTTGCCGGCAGGTCGGCGAACAGTTGCAGCCCCAGCCACTCCATGGAATGCCTCATGATCGAGTTTTCACTCGTCTGCGCTACAACCCTGTGCAGACTGTCCAGAGGCAGTATAGGAAGAGGTGGTTAAGCCTTCCTGACTAATGGCACATTGATTTCTACGATTTGGTTATGAAATCAATCGCCGGCAAGAATATTGGCTCGCTTTTTTTGTAGGAGCGGCCTTGTGTCGCGATGGGCTGCGCAGCAGCCCCCAGATTTCTGCACTACCGCAAAAATGCTGGGGCTGCTGCGCAGCCCATCGCGACACAAGGCCGCTCCTACACGGGGTGCGGGGAAAGACTAGCCAGCCACCAGCACGCGAATGGCCTCCAGGCGCAGGGCGGCCTTTTCCAGCATCGCCAGGCCCTCTTCGCGCTGCTTGCGCAGCGCTTCGATCTCGCTGTCGCGCACACTCGGGTTGACTGCTTGCAGCGCGACCAGGCGGGCCAGCTCCTCGTCGGCCTCCGCTTTCAGGCGACGCTGGGCCTCGGCCACCCGCTCGACGTGGGCCGGCAGGACCTTGGCCTCGCCACTGCCGATGCGCTGGGCCAGCATGTCACGCTGGGCCTGGACGAACTTGTTGGCGCTGGCGCGCGGCACGCTTTCCAGCTGGTCGTTGAGGGTTTCGAAGGCCACGCGCGATGCCAGATCGTTGCCATTGGCATCAAGCAGGCAGCGCAATGCTGCCGGTGGCAGGTAACGGCCCAGTTGCAGGCTGCGCGGTGCCACCACCTCGCTGACGAACAGCAGTTCAAGCAGCACGGTACCGGGTTTGAGCGCTTTGTTCTTGATCAGCGCCACGGCGGTGTTGCCCATCGAGCCGGACAGCACCAGGTCCATGCCGCCTTGCACCATCGGGTGTTCCCAGGTGAGGAACTGCATGTCCTCGCGCGACAGCGCCTGGCCACGGTCGTAGGTGATGGTCACGCCTTCGTCGTCGCCCAGCGGGAAGCTGGCGTCGAGCATCTTCTCGCTCGGCTTGAGGATCAGCGCGTTCTCGGAATGGTCTTCGCTGTCGATGCCGAAGGCGTCGAACAGGGTTTCCATGTAGATCGGCAGGGCGAACTGGTCGTCCTGTTCGAGAATGTCCTCGACCAGCGCCTGGCCTTCGCCGGCACCGCCGGAGTTGAGTTCCAGCAGGCGGTCACGGCCGGTATGCAGTTCGGCTTCCAGGCGTTCGCGCTCGCTGCGGGCGTCGGCCACCAGTGCTTCCCAGGCCTTGCTTTCGCCGCTTTCGAGCAGTGGCAGCAGGCGTGGGCCGAACTGATGCTGCAGTGCATTACCAGTAGGGCAGGTGTTGAGGAAGGCGTTGAGCCCTTCGTGGTACCACTGGAACAGGCGCTCTTGCGGGCTGTCCTGCAGGTACGGGATATGCAGCTGGATGGTGTGCTTCTGGCCGATGCGGTCGAGGCGGCCGATGCGCTGTTCGAGCAGGTCCGGGTGCGCTGGCAGGTCGAACATCACCAGATGGTGGGCAAACTGGAAGTTGCGGCCTTCGCTGCCGATCTCGGAGCAGATCAGCACCTGCGCGCCGAACTCTTCGTCGGCGAAGTAGGCGGCGGCACGGTCGCGTTCGAGGATGCTCATGCCTTCATGGAACACCGAGGCCGGGATGCCCGAGCGTACGCGCAGGGCGTCTTCCAGGTCCATTGCGGTTTCGGCATGGGCGCAGATCACCAGCACCTTGGTGCGCTTGAGCATCTTCAGGGTGTCGATCAGCCAGTCGACGCGCGGGTCGAAACGCCACCAGCGCTCGTCGTCGGCCACCTCGCCCTGGGCCTGGAAGGCAACTTCCGGGTACAGCTCGGCATGTTCGCCGGCTGGCAGGTCGCGGTACTGCTCGGGCGTTGCCAGTGGGTAAGGGTGCAGCTGGCGCTCAGGGAAGCCCTGGACCGCCGCGCGGGTGTTACGGAACAGCACGCGGCCGGTGCCGTGGCGGTCGAGCAGCTCACGGATCAGGCGCGCGCTGGCCTGGGTATCGCCGTCGCTGACCGCTGCCAGCAGGGCTTCGCCTTCGGCACCCAGGAAGCCCTGGATGGTGGCGTGGGCCTTGGGTGACAGGCGGCCTTCGTCGAGCAGTTCCTGTACGGCTTCGGCCACCGGGCGATAGTGCTCGCTCTCGGCGCGGAAGGCGGCCAGGTCATGGAAGCGGTTGGGGTCGAGCAGGCGCAGGCGGGCGAAGTGGCTGTCCTGGCCGAGCTGCTCTGGGGTGGCGGTGAGCAGCAGCACGCCCGGGATCACCTGGGCCAGCTGTTCGACCAGGCCGTATTCGGCGCTCACCTGGTCTTCGTGCCAGACCAGGTGGTGGGCTTCGTCCACTACCATCAGGTCCCAGCCGGCGGCGAACAGCGCGTCCTGGGCCTTTTCGTCTTCGACCAGCCACTCCAGGGCCACCAGCGCCAGCTGGGCATCCTCGAACGGGTTGCTGGCGTCGCTTTCGATGAAGCGCTCGGCGTCGAACAGGGCCACCTGCAGGTTGAAGCGGCGGCGCATTTCCACCAGCCATTGGTGCTGGAGGTTTTCCGGCACCAGGATCAGCACGCGGCTGGCGCGGCCGGACAGCAGCTGGCGGTGGATCACCAGGCCGGCCTCGATGGTTTTGCCCAGGCCCACTTCGTCGGCCAGCAAGACGCGCGGCGCGCTGCGGTCGGCGACTTCGCGAGCGATGTGCAACTGGTGGGCGATGGGTTGGGCGCGGCAGCCGCCCAGGCCCCACAGCGCCGACTGCATTTGCTTGCTGGTGTGCTGCAGGGTGTTGTAGCGCAGGCTGAACCACGACAGCGGGTCGATCTGCCCGGCGAACAGGCGGTCGCTGGCCAGGCGGAACTGGATGAAGTTCGACAACTGGGTTTCCGGCAGGGTGCGCGGCTGGTTTTGCCCGTCCAGACCGTGATAGACCATCAGCCCGTCGATATCCTCGACCTCGCGCACAGTCAGCTTCCAGCCTTCGAAGTGGGTGATCTGGTCACCTGGCGAGAAGCGCACGCGGGTCAGCGGCGCATTGCGCAGGGAATACTGGCGGGTGTCGCCAGTGGCCGGGTAGAGCACGGTCAACAGGCGGCCATCCTGCGCCAGGATGGTACCCAGGCCGAGCTCGGCTTCGCTGTCGCTGATCCAGCGTTGCCCCGGTTGATACTGCTGCGCCATACTGCCTGAACTCCCGCGATGAAAAAGCCGATTATGTTAACGGATCGGCCGGTCAGACCAAAGTGCCGAGCGCATCGAAAGGTGCCGAATTGCGATAGGAAGTGCGATAGGTAGCAACAGTCTAGTCGCTTCATCGTCCCCCACCGTGCTGCCGACGAGGGCCCCGGATCAACATGTCTGCCAAGCACCGCTGGATCAGCACTTCGATGGCCGTGGGCAGCCTGTTGCTGCTGGCCGCCTGCGAGCAGAAAAACTTCGAGACCTTGCCCGCCATCCCGATCGAGCAGCTCGAGGTACTGGGCGTGCAAACGCCGATCAAGAGCGTGCACTTTCGTGACCGCGATGGTGAAGGCCTGCTGGTATTGAGCCGCAGCGATGGCCAGACCAGCGACCCGGAAAGCGAGCAGGAAGTGGACAAGGTGGTCCTCAAGGCCACGTTGTACGGGCGCACCGCCGAAAGCGACGCGTTCAAGGCGCGCTGGCAGATCGAACAGGAAACCACCTGCCCGGGCCTGGACCTGGATGTGGACTTCTATAACGATGTCAGCGATGTCGGCGACCTGAACAAGGACGGCGTCGCCGAGGTGACGGTTGCCAGCCACGCCTTCTGCGGCGGTGGCATCGACCCGCACGACATCGCCATCGAGATGCGTGAAGGGCAGGCCAGCTACAGTATCACCGGCCAGTCGCTGATCACCCCGGCGGGTGAGGAGCCGATCGGCGGTGAGCGCGAAGACAGCGCCTCGCTCAAAGCCGCGCCACAGGTGCTGCGCGAACACATGGACGCGGTCTGGCAGCAGGTGTACAAGCGCCCCTGGAGCGAGGCCAGCCCGCCAACCGACGACGAGCCTGACGAAGAAGCCGAATAAGTGTTGTGCCTGCCATCAAGGTAAGCCCGCGCCTGCCGATACAGGGGGCATAGGAGAACGTCCATGCTGCCACCGATCATTCCGCTCAGTGCCGCCCCGGTGACCTCGCAACAGGACCCGGTCAAACCGACACCCGACATCAAGCCGGTGGTGCCGACGCAGCCTGCCTCCGGCGAAAGCACCATCGACCTCAAGCACCAGCGTGACCCGCAGGAGCAGGCACTACTGCTGCGCGACGAGCAGCGCCGCCAGCAGCAACGCCGGCAGAAGGGCGACGACGAACGCTACAGTGCGATGCCGGGTGACGAGGTCAACGCCGACAACACCGTGCCGGTGGCGCCGTTGATGGGCGAGCACGGGCGCCAGGGGCTTCTGGTGGACATCGAAGTCTGACGCGGGGCTGGTCAGCGCCAGCGCCTGGCTTCATCATGCAAGTCTCAGTTGATCGTCGAGCCCACCCATGAGCCAAGACAACCTCATCGATTTCGATGCCGAACGCGCCAAGCGCGTCCACGACCTCAAGGAAAAGCGCCTGAACGAAATGCGCAATGCTTTCGAGCAGGCCCTGCCGTTGAACACCGCCAAGAAAAAGAAACCCAAGAACAAGCCGAAGAAACGCTGAAACTTGACGCAGGTCAACCCAGCACCCGCCTCGCGTGCCCGGCCCCGGGCACCATTGACACCGATCAATTTTCCCCGCCCCCAGTTTGGTTAACTTGCACCCATCGGACAACGGCAAACGAATGGGGAGGCCAGCATGTTCTTCGACAACGTGGTTATCGCCGGAGTGGTAACGGTCGGGTTGATGGTCGTCTTCTTTGCCGGTCTGGGCATTTTCATCTGGAAGGATTCGAACAAGCGCAAGCCGCGCTGACCTTCCGGGTACACGAGCACGCAAGGCATTTAGGGCGACTTCGGTCGCCCATTTTTTTGCCTGCAATTTTTGTGTTGCCTGTGCCGGCCTCTTCGCGGGTAAACCCGCTCCCACAATGACTTCACGAGATTCGGACTGTGCGCGGTCCCATGTGGGAGCGGGCGTGCCCGCGAACAGGGCAGCACAGGAGAGCCTGTCGATAACAAAGATGATTAGCTAGCTAATTAATCCTTTCCGCCTTATCCTTCCCATCATTGTCTATCTTTCTACAAGACCATCCCCGCAAGGTCCGCCTCGTGCCCATCACTCTCCAGGCCCTGTTCGCCCCCAGCAGCCTCGCCCTCAAGTTCGCCATCAAGACCCTGCTCGGTGGCGGCCTGGCGCTGTGGCTGGCGATGCGCTGGGGCCTGGAGCAACCGTCCTGGGCACTGATGACCGCTTTCATCGTCGCCCAGCCTTTATCGGGCATGGTGGTGCAAAAGGGCTTGGCGCGGCTGGCGGGCACTCTTGTCGGCACGATTGTGTCGGTGCTGTTCATCGGCCTGTTCGCCCAGACCCCCGGCCTGTTCCTGCTCACCTTGGCCCTGTGGCTGGCCCTGTGCACCGCCGCCTCCACCCAACTACGCAGCGCCTGGGCCTATGCCTTCGTGCTGGCAGGCTACACCGCGGCGATCATTGCCCTGCCGGCCATCGACCACCCATTGCAGGTGTTCGACCAGGCCGTGGCGCGCTGCACCGAGATCTGCCTGGGTATCTTCTGTGCCACCGCCAGCAGTGCCTTGCTCTGGCCCATGCGGGTAGAGCAGCAACTGGGCGGGCAGGCCCGCCAGGCCTGGCAGAACGGCCTGCAGGCCGCCAGTGCCATGCTGGGCGGGGAAGACGAGGCGCGCAAAGGCTTGCTGGAGAGCCTGGGGCGTATCGTTGCCATCGACAGCCAGCGCGAACACGCCTGGTTCGAAGGCAACCGCGGGCGCCAGCGTGCTCGTGCCATTCGCGGCCTGAGCCAGAAACTGATGGTGCTGCTGCGCATTTCCCGGTCAGTGCGCCGGCAGTGGCGGCAACTGGATGAGCGCGAGGCCCAACGCCTGGCGCCCTGGCTGGAGGAGGTGCGCGCACTGCTGGGCAAGCCCGACCAGCCGGGCCTTCTGTTGCTGCGCCAGCGCATCTGGGATACCGCCCACGATGAGCAGATCAGCCCGGCGGAGCACTTCTGCCTTGCGCGCATGGCTCTGCTGCTGGATTACGCCATGGCTGCCAGCCAGGCGCTGGAAGATGTCGAGGCGGGCAGGGCGCCCAAGGATGTATCCCAAGGCCTGGCCGCGCACCGCGACTGGTCGCTGGCCTTGCTGTTCGGCTCACGCAGTGCGCTGGCCTTTCTGGTAATGAGCGGCTTCTGGCTGGCCACCGCCTGGCCTTCGGCGCCGGGTGGCCTGGTGCTGACCTGTGTGGTCTGCAGCCTGTTCGCCAGCCGCGAGAATGGTGCGCAGATCGGCCTGAGCTTCTTGCGCGGGATCTTCCTGGCGATACCCGCGGCGTTTCTGGTCGGGCAGATTCTGCTGCCGCAATGGAGCAGCTTCGCCATGCTTTGCCTGGGCATGGGCGTGCCGCTGTTTCTTGGTGCGCTGGGTATGGCTCACCCGCGGACCGGGGCAACGGCTACCTCTTATTGCCTGCATTTCATCGTGCTGGTGTCGCCGCTCAATGCCATGCAGTTCGGCGTGGCCACCATGCTCAACAGTGCCTTGGCCATGCTGGTAGGTGTGTCGGCAGCGGTGATGGCCTTCCGTTTGCTGGTGTTCCGTCACCCGGCCTGGCTGGGCCGGCGCTTGCGTGCGGCGACCCAGAACGACCTGGTGCGCCTGACCCGACGCGACTTGCGCGGGGCCGACAGCTGGTTTGGCGGGCGCATGGCCGACCGCCTGATGCAACTGGCGCGGCATGCCGGCGAACTGCCCGAGAGCGAACGCAAGCGCTGGGACGACGGCCTGCACGGCCTGGATATCGGCGACGAACTGGTGCATCTGCGCATGTGCCTGGCGGTCGCCCAGGCCCCGTTGGGGCGTGCCGAGCGTGAATACCTGCAGCAGGTAGAGGCCGTGCTGGCCAAGGGGCCGGCGCCCGGGCGCGGGCAGCGCCTGGATGCCGCCAGCGAACAGTTTATTGGCGCCTTGCGCCGTCTACCCTCCAGCGATCCGCTGCGGTTGGCCGAAGGGGCGGTGCTGCAACTGCAAAAAATCTGGGGCAAGTGGTGCCGCTGGCAGGAGGAAGCCCATGGGGTTGCGTGAGTGGGAAGTGGGCGGCGTGCTGTTCAGTCCCTTCCTTGTTTATGTGTTGCTGGCGCTGGTGCTTACCGGGTTGCTGCGTCTGGTGGTGCAGGCCACGCCGTTGGGGCGCTGGATCTGGCATGAAGCGCTGTTCGACGCGGCGCTGTTCGTTTGTGTGTTGTTCCTGGTGGTGCGACTGCTGGGAACCTTGTAAAGGAGTGTTTCGATGCGTGCGGCCGTACGTACCTTGGTCACCTTGTGTGTGGTGGCCCTTGCCGTGTTCGCCGGCTATCAGTTGTGGCAGTACTACATGCTCACCCCCTGGACCCGAGATGCGCGTGTGCGTGCCGATGTGGTGGTGATCGCCCCCGATGTGTCCGGCTGGGTGCGCGAGCTGAAGGTTCGTGACAACCAGCAGGTCAAGGCCGGCGACCTGCTGATGAGCATTGACCGCGAACGCTTCCAGGCGGCATTCGACCAGGCCAGCGCGGTGACCGAGACCCGCAGCCAGCAACTGCGCCTGCGCGAGCGGGAAGCCGCCCGGCGTACGGCCCTGGGGCCGGAGGCGATCAGTGCCGAACTGCGGGAAAACGCCCAGATCAATGCGGCCATTGCCCGCGGTGAATTGCATGAGGCCGAGGCACAGTTGCAGGTTGCCAGAATAAACCTGGCGCGCAGTGAAGTGCGGGCACCACGCAGCGGGCATATCACCAACCTGCGCCTGGCCGAGGGCAACTATGTGAACACCGGGGAATCAGTGATGGCCCTGGTGGACGATTCAACCTTCTATATCCAGGCCTATTTCGAGGAAACCAAGCTGCCGCGCATTCGTGTGGGGGATGCGGTAAAGGTCTGGCTGATGGGCGCGGGCGAGCCGATGCAAGGGCATGTGGAAAGCATCAGCCGTGGTATCACCGACCGCAACAGCAACCCCGACAGCCAGTTGCTGCCGGAGGTCGAGCCGACCTTCAACTGGGTGCGCCTGGCGCAGCGGATACCGGTGAGGATTCGCCTGGACCAGGTGCCGGAGGGGGTGACCCTGAGTGCGGGAATGACAGCCAGTGTGCAGGTGCATGAGCAATGAGGCAGGTGGCTACTCTGTGGCCCGATCGCTGGCAACCCAGGCTCATGCGGTGGTGGGAGCAACTGTCCTGTGTTGCCTGTCCTGGCCTCATCGCCGGCAAGTCAGCTCCCACAGGTACTGCACAATGCTTGAGGTCGATGCAGTCGAGGTGGGAGCTGGCTTGCCGGCGATGGGCCGCAAAGCGGCCCCAGAAAACCTGACCTCAGAGGAACATCCCGCCTGAAACCTCCAGCCGTTGCCCGTTGATCCAGCCATTGCCATCTTCCAGCAACAGCGCAATCGCTGCCCCGATATCATCCGGCAAGCCCACCCGCCCCAGCGCCGTGTTGCCGGCAATGTATTCATTCACCTGGCGGTTGTCCCGCACCACGCCGCCGCCAAAGTCCGTCTCGATCGCCCCCGGCGCCAGAATGTTCACGCGAATACCACGCGCGCCCAGTTCCTTGGCCTGGTAGCGGGTAAGCACTTCCATCGCCCCCTTCATCGCGGCATAGGCGGCATACCCCGGCAGTACAAAGCGCGCCAGGCCAGTGGAAATGTTGACGATGCGGCCATTGTCGACCAGCAGCGGCAGCAGGCGCTGGGAGAGAAAGAACGGCCCTTTCAACTGGATGTTCAGCAACTGGTCGAACTGCGCCTCGCTGGTTTCGGTGTAGGGCACGTTCAAGCCGATCCCGGCATTGTTCACCAGAAAGTCGAACCGTTCGCGGCCGAAGTGTTGCTGCAAGGTTGCTTTCAGGCGTTCGGCGAAACCGGCAAAGCTGGCGCTGTCGCTGACGTCCAGTTGCAGCATGGTGGCCTTGACCCCGGCCTGCTCCAGCCGGGCGGCCACGGCCTGGGCCTCCTCCGCCTTGCTGTGGTAGGTGCCGATGACATCGATGCCGCGTGCGGCCAGGTGTTCGGCAGTGTTGCGGCCCAGGCCGCGGCTGGCGCCAGTAATCAGGGCAATCTTGCGGGTCATGGTGGAAACCTCATGGTGGGCTGATGAGCACAGGTTATTGGTCGCTGTTCTGCTGTTAAATCCAGCGAATATGGAAATACTGTTC
>Ga0247824_10000556_pt1 | contig 18663 bp, 18 predicted proteins | sample 13C_PalmiticAcid_FD_194412 | JGI IMG/M metagenome (GOLD analysis project Ga0247824, IMG submission 194412) | Soil microbial communities from agricultural site in Penn Yan, New York, United States - 13C_PalmiticAcid_Day48 | ecosystem: Environmental > Terrestrial > Soil > Agricultural land... | reverse complement strand
TCACTGCACTCCTTACTTCTGCCATATCTCGCATCGACTTCGACCCGCTCACCCTTCTTCTTGCTCTCTTCTCCTGTCGTCATCAACAAGCAGCACACTACACTATTCCTGCTAGTTCATACTACCACCCTTCCCCACAGGAACACTCACCCTAATCACACATACGTCCAATGTCTCTGTCCTCCCCCGCAGACAAACCCCAGCCATTTGTCCTGGCTAGTCCTGACCGGGTCGTCTTCAGGACCTTGCCCAACTCTCTTGCCTCCAACAAGAGAGTCACTCTCACCGTTCGACGACCCCTTCCCATTCAGCGGCCCTTTTCCTCACCTGCAGTAGATACTCTAGCTGTCTCCGAGCCAGGCACGGCGCCACTCAACGCTCAGAGCCCGAATACGCACAGACGCACCATGAGCACCTCAGAACCGGGCTCGCTTTTTGCTCCGCCACTGTGTGCTACCCCAGATACTCTGTCGTCATCAGTGACGACAAGGACACCTATCACATCTACCAACCAACTGAACCCTACTGCTCCAGTTGTCCTCCTTCGAAAGTACAGCGCCCCATTGCTGAAGAATGGTCTTCCAGCCAAATCATCAATGAAGCGCCCAGCAGCGGCTGTTGATCTCAAGAGCACGAGCGATGGCAGGCCATCGCCGATCCGTGCACATACTTCGCCCTCATATACCGGCACCAAGTCCGTTCATTTCAACGCCCAATTGGAGCATGTCCGCCTATTCCTGCAAGGCGAAATGCCCTCTTGTGTTGCTGAACGCGAAACCATTATTGATGCTCAACAGGATAGCGAGCCTACAAGCGACATCAAGCTCTCATTGACCAACTGGAGTCCTGTGGCCAATGGTACTTTCAAGCCCGTCAACATTGACACTGGTGCTTCACCATTGTGTGTTGAGAACGTGGAACTCTCAGATAACAAGTCCGTGTTGGAAGGCACAGTCTTGATCCAGAACATTGCTTTCCACAAGCATGTCTCTGTGCGCTACACTATGGACTTTTGGCAGACCCAATCCGAAGTGAACGCAGAGTTCCTAGAGTCCATCGCTGGTTCAGCATTGGACCGATTTGCGTTCAAGATTACACTGGATATGGAAAAGGCCACTGTAGAGAAGACTTTCTGCTTTGCGGTGCGGTACCAGGTGATTGGCCGGGAATTTTGGGACAGCAACAATGGAATGAACTATCAAGTCGAGTGCAAGCGCGTTGTGGTCGAGGTGACCCCAGCATCCCCATCGGATATGTCGAAGCAGATGAACACCGTCCTCTTGTCCTCAAGCTTGCCTGATTACAGCAAGCCGGTGTTGAAGAAGAACACTGGTAGCCGTTACGACTGGTCAACCTCGCTCTCCGCGACTTTTAGCCAGCCAGTCAGCGTTCCTAGTCGATCCTTTTCCGCAAAGCAGGACAGCTCTATGAACCAGACTGCGTACCGACCAAGTGAGTACATCATGCCGATGCAATCGCCTCCCGGTTACCACCATTCACTCTATGCGTCTTCGCCAAAGTTCGTGTCCTCTTATCTCACGACCGCGTCGCCTCCAGAGCATTTCCATATCGAATTCGACAAGCTGTCTATTGACCATCCTGCAGTCTCCAAGCAAGGCACTCGTACCTCTTGGGCGGGACGAGAAGTGGATTCCGAATCTGGATTCACTGTCAAGTCGGCTCCTATTGCGATCCCATCAATGCAGGAAGACAAGCGCCCACAGCTCGGGTCATCAGGCTACGTGGACCTTGTGGATCGCTACTGCTTCTATGAGCCCAGGTCCCACTCGAGCCCATACTCAAGTTCCCCAGCACCTTGCATTCGCGGCTAAGCATGTGTCCACCTTGTCCATGCTCGCCTTTATTTCCTTGTACATAGTTCTTTCGACTCTTTTATCCGTAGGATTTCCAGGGTTCGACGATTGTTTTGTTAGTAATTGCTGCACTTTGTTTTCTTCGGTTTGCGTTTTGTATTCTCTGTATTTGCTTTTCCATGTAGTAGATTGTTCAATCAATGTAACATACAAGTTCTACCAGTCTTGGTGTCGATACTTTCGTCGTGTATAGCGAGGAGATGTCCTTCACTTCTTTTGGCTTCTTGTGAATGAGGGTCAAACTCTCCCTTGTCATTTTGTCTTTTACAACTGACCAGAGCGGTGACTTGACCAAAAACATGCTTGCCGTCCAAACAGTCAGTCTTGGCAGCGTAAATGAAAGAGTCGGGAGTCGTTGAGGTCAGCGTTGGCCATGGACATGTCACCAGGGACAGTGTGCTTCAATTGCCCTTGGTGGGACCCGGCATAACTGAATCCTGTGCGGAAGTTTCAGCGAATTGCCTTGGTGGCGCTCACAAAGCCACAACAAACATCCTGCAGAAAAAAAAAAAAAGAAAGCTCTGTTTCAACCTTTTGACTTTATCCACCCACCCTTCAAGAGACCTTCACTTCAGAGCAAGGGGCAGAATCAGCCAGGACACCTAAGAACGGAGCTGCCGATTCATCATTTCTTTCGTTCACCTTTCACGATTTCGTTTTCGGATCACAACCACAACAGCGTGAGAATGAGCAACAACGCACAACTGCTTTCGAGTGGGTCAGAAGTCTACGCTAAGAAGCGCAAGGCACGCCACGAGCAAGTTGCTGAGGTCACCTTTGACATCGAGGCTAGAAAGTAAAGAGATACCTTCAACTCTTCACTGCTTACCCACAGCATTCCTGGGTTCAGATCAAAGACACCAATGTTTACTGACCAAACACTTGTGTATTCGCACCTTCCCCTGTTCCTTCAAACGATCTATAGAGAATATCTAACAGGATTCCACAAGCGGAAACTTCATCGCCAAAACGTTGCTCGTGAGATCGCCAAGAAGAAGGAGTATGAGGAGAAACTTGAGGCGCGTAAGGAAGTAAGTCATATCAGCAATTGATGGAATCCTTTGGGAGCATGGAATGAAGGAAGTACAGCACTGGGCTATGTACGACGGCTATTAATCAGTCCCTTAATCGATAAAGGCGAGAGCAGCACGGAAGGAGCTCCAAGAAGAGAAGGTCAAAGAATACGAGCAGATCAGGAGGCGTAAGTCGTTTTTTTGGGTTCTCTTCAGCTATGGACTCTACGGTATTCGTCAAAAGAAGACGCTGTTTGTGCGTTCGCTGTCTCACTCACTACCTTACACTCATCTAGAACTAAAGATCAAGTATGGAGAGGCCCTCAGTGATGAAGAAGACGATGAAGCAGTGTTTACAGAGGATGAAGATGGCGAAGGAAAAGGGTCAAAAGAGCCCAAACAGTCCAAGTTCAAGACCAAGACCTCGCTCACCACAGTTACAGTTATTGAGGACATGGATCAGGATGATGGTACTTTTGGTCTGCCCAAAAATAACACCACTACCATGGAGAAGGCAAAGAAGAAGAACAAAAATGTGCCGAATAACAAAGGAAAAGATGAAGATGATAACGAGGATGAGGACGGGAACGAGGATGAAGGTAGCGACAGGAAGAGACAGAGAATTGGATCTTCTTCAGCAACCACTGTCAAAGGTGCCAGGAAAGCCGCCAATGACAAGCAAAAGAAGTTCCGTAAGTTTTACTAGATATGGCTCCGACAGAAGGTCAGGTAGTTTGTCATGGTTCATCCACAAAAGATGGCTAACTCGATGGACTTTGTTGTCCACATTACCGCTGCACAGGTTACGAAGGGAAAGCGCAACGCAAGATTACAGCTACCAAAGACAAACAACGCGCTCGCAGGCAGCCTGGCGGTCGTGAAAGCAAAGGCAAAGGCGGTCGCGGGGGACGAGGAGGAGGAGGAGGACGCGGTCGTCGGTAGAAACCCCACATATTTACGATACACAATAAACAGTCAACCACCTTGAACCGTGCCTTGTGGACAATGCTTTCTGTAGGTGAATGAAGAGCTTTGTCATCGTGGTCGATCTCGATCGCGTTACACAAAGCACGGACCATTTACCACACAGCCACTTCTCAAGGCTTTATTATCTAGGATTTGGCAGAAGGGAGGTGAGGATCACGATTGGCCTTAAGGTCCACCAAGGAACCATTGCACCACCACAGGACAATCACCGACGACGGGGTGTGCAACTACCCATTCTAAAAAGTACTCGAGCTCCCTCCGTCGCTTTTCTACAAAAGCTGGCCGAAACTTGCCAACGACTTTCTTTGGTGGAAGCTTGGGCATCCCACGTAGAATGCTACGACACAGTACTCCTGTGCCTGTCGTGGCCGTCCCTGGTACGTCTCTTGAATGTGGAATAGCCACTACATCATCGTCATCCATATCTTCTTCATCATCATCGTAGTTCTCACTGTTGCGGGATCTGTTTGGGTTCGCTGTTCCTGATGTCGATCTTGGAGATGAGACCGCAGTTTGGAGGCTAGAACTTGACTGTAGCTGTGGAGCTGTCTGTCGATTCCGCCCTTGGATCCTGCCCGGACCTCTCAACATCTGAACCAGCTGAGCTCGTAGAATGACAAAATCAGAGTATCGCTTCCTGACATGAATGATCCGCTCCGGTACCTTGGTGGACTTTGAGCTGCCCTCATTGCGAAAGTTCGTCGCCAGGCCCTCGCTCCCTCGAGGACTTAGCCTAGAATCCGCTAGTGCAGGAGACGTTGTGTCAATCGATAACGATGGAAGTAGCTCGTCTTGCAGCTGCATGGATACCAAGAGTTGTTCTGCAGAGGAGCCAAGCTCAGGAAAAGAGAACGATCGAGTCATCATAAGGGCAGCCTTGCTTGGGGATTTGGTAAGAAGCGGGCGAGGGTGTTCAGTCTTTGCATCGTTACTAGATTCCTCGAGGCCCTCCTCTGTCCGCAGGTTGTTGTTATTAGGATATTGTGTGTTAATTGTGATCGAGTCTTCCGATGCATGTCCGGCATGACGCCTAGAAGCCTCGCCGTTTTGTTCTTCCATGCTATAATCGCCACTGCCTCTACTCGAGATGATTGGTGCCTGCTGCGCCAAAGCAGATTGGGTAGGATCACAGAGCTTTAGAGCGATGCTGTATATCGTGAAGGATCCAATGCCTTTGCCTACGCGGATCGGGTTTCCAACTGTAACAGATTCTGCAAATGGCAAACGAGGTCCAGCCTTGGTTTGCCATTCACTTGAAGACGTCGAATATGAATTGGACGACGTCGCCGCATGGTCTCTGCGACGTTGTGAAGACGAAGGTGATTCCATAGAGCGACCACGGGGTGGCGATTGATCAAAAGGCCATTCGGAGGATGAGAGTGAAGCGTGATAGCGAACTTCAATCGGTGCAGTTGACTGTCTGTTTCGGCTCTCCTGTCGTCCCTTCGATCGGTTCCTTGACCGAGAGCGCGATATCCGGAACTGTTTCCGACCGCCTGATCCCCGGCGGCGTAATTGCCCATTGTTTCGCAATGGATCTGACCCATCTTCCTGCGGCTCCTGCGTTTCATGCCCATCCAGTTCCTATTGTGATAAAAGGGACGTGATACAACAGTATCGATGAGAGCATTGCTGTGAGTGTGTGCTTGATTACAACACTACTACTTTACACATCATAGAATTGGTATAGTCCATACCTCTGATTGATGACCGTCCTCGTCATCCAATAGTCCATCATCCATTGACACATGGCTCGGTATCCTTTGTAAAAGCCCTTTCCCTTGTAGAAAATAGGGCTGAGGTACGGGATCTGTTGGTGTTGGGTTCATGGCTCGTTCCAACTCCCTTTCTAATTGCGAAATCTCCTCCGTCTCCTCACCCTCTTGATGCGCTTTCGAATTCACGCCATTCATTTTGGTTCGGGATGTGCCATGTAAACCGGTTGTTTGGATAGGTGAAGGCTTGCTTTGTGAACGTGGCGACGGGGGTGATTCTGGACTCTTGGCTTCCGACGCAGTTGGTGACGAGAAGGTTGAAGTGAGAGGCGATTCTGGAGACTGTGGTCGTGAGGATGAAGATTGACTTGGGCTATCTCCTGCTGAATGTTCACTGCTCAGTCGAGGCGATCTCATGCGTGGTGCCTCCGAATGAGGGTTTGTTTCATCCCTCCAGTTGGTCAGAGAGTTTTGAGAAAAGCCTTGTGATTCGGCTACATTGTCAGTGGAGTTGGAGCTGAGGCCATGATCCAATCCAGAGGACCGTACAGTATCTGCCTCTGAGCTTGAGGTCAGAGAGAATAATCCTCGTGGTACTCTACGCTTCTGTGAAGACCCAAAAGGTGGGTCGGACCTTTTGGGTACCACCTTGTTATCCCCGTCCGTTTGTTTTCCAGATTGGTGGTTGGATGTTGAATCAGGAGTGATGGTCGGCTTGGAGGAAGGCGTAATCAGTGTATTTACTAAAGGTGAAGTCTTGGCCGTGGAAAATGTAGACGCTGGAGATGCCAACGAGACCGATGTCGCAGGGTCCAGACAAGTCTCGGATCGAGTACGCTGAGGGGAGGCCTTTGGCGAAACGGGCATCGATAACGGTCCCTCGTCGACAGCAATGACTGTTGATTTGGCAGCCTGCTTCCGTAGTGTTGGTGAGGTGTGAGCCGTAGTAGAGCTCTTTGGAGCGGGTGATGGTTTCAAAGGATCCAAGGATCCCATTGAACTAGAGACTGGCTCGCCGCATTCTGATCCAATTGATCCAGCTGGTCCTGCGGTGGTGAAGCGCGGTATTGGCATACGAGCTGACGAAGTGAAAGGCGCCTTAACTGTGAATTGTGGTGAAGTTGAAAAGAGACCGAGAGGATGTCGATTCATCGATCCTACCAACGAAGATGGTCCAGGAGCCATCATTCCCACTGCCATCTGTGCACTCGTACTGGTCGATGATTGTGGAACGTCTATTGCTGATGATGAGATTTCCTTCCTGATTCCTGTATTATTGTTCTCTCGCGCCTTTGATTCTACATCGGACACGACTAGTGGGATATAATCAGAGCATTTGAGCAATCGATCTAGTTCGTTCGGTTAATGATATGTCCATATGTGCAGCCCACAGCCCACTTACTCTTCAAACCCTTTCGAACATGGGCTTGGAGATCGTCAATGGATTGCTGTAAGATCCGGGGTTCGTCCTCATCCTCAATGTCATCCACGTGCTCAATGGCGTTTTTCAATGATTTGGTACTTTCCCACACTTGTCGGCGCACCTCAAGTGCTACAAAAGAATAAAAGATCAGGCCATGTTGATTGTTGATACCATATCAAAGATGCAGGAACAGATATATACCTTGTTGAGACTGTTCCGAAAGAAGTTCTTCTTTCTCTGGCGCAAGAGAACCCTGTGCACCTTCAATCTCCCCCAACAGTTTGTCACTATGACGCTGTAATACCGCTATGAAGATGTGAACAGACAGGGTATGTCAGACGAAGGAACTGACGGTATTTGTCGTTCTTCCTTGACTTTGGTCGAACTTACTGCTCACTTTCTGAGCCAATGTCAGCAGGTCCCTGGCAGAAGTCCGCTGGTCTGACCCCATCCTTGCGGTTGGATCAAGCGGCAAGTGCACCGGCCAGTGTCGGTGGTGGTTATTGTGCTCTGTTCAAGCGCAGGCTGTGCTGTTGATTGAAGAGAACGACCCTCACAAGAGCTAAAGGAGGGTAGGGAGCTGAGGTGAGTTGATGAAAGTGGAGAGAGTTGATGGATGCAAAAGGACGATGAAGAATGAGCTTGGAGAGTGTGGAGGGATATGCAAAGAAGAGGAAGGTGAAAAACGTGCAATTCCAAGAAATCTTTGTGACATCATTGAGCAGCAGAGCCGGGAAGTGCCATGCATTGTCCCATGACAACCAGCCGATAGTGCGACTCAACAGACCCTTTTGCCATGCCATGGCTCAAGAGTCAAGAGGTGGATCAATGCCGTAGGACATGCCATCATACTGGACCTGTCACCATAGCCCTGGGGTTGACTCTTCGGTCAATGGCGCATTCCATTGGGGTTGGACTGTTTCAGCATAGACCAGAACGTGTTGTATTGATATTCAATTCATTCCTCCTGATTCCTCTCTTCCGCTCTCTTCTTTCATTCCCCCCTTCGCTCCCTCCCTGCTCCATATCGTATACCCAAAAGTGCTGGCTTGCTTCACCGTGTATGCCTCTGCGTTCTACATACCTCCTGGATCAAGTTCGCCTTCAACGTCGAAACTCGCCCTTGGTTGCCGTTCCAACCTCGATCGGCTATCGGCTATCGGCTCCGCGGCATCTTCCTTAATTGTTCGCTTTGGCTGTTTCTTTGGCTCCGCTGTGTAGGACTAATCCGTCAAGAACAGCCCAATGGACCCTATGGTGGCAACCTTCGATCCCGTGCCTTTTGATGTTCTCATGAAGCGAGGCCATGAGGAACATCAAGGATGCTCTTTGTTGCGGTCTAGCACAGCTCCGGTTTTCACCCCTTTTTATTTGAAGTAGACCGCTCAATAAAACAACATCTCACTTTCCTACTCGTTAACCACTGTCCCCAAATGTTCTGTAGACCTGTCCATCACACTCTTGATGGATGCCACTAAGTCAGTTGCCTGATCCAAATACTTTTCTAATTGATCCACCGAAGTACTGGAAAAAGTGGGGTCCTCTTTTGTTCCGTCCGACGAGGGCTTGAGCTTGGATACCACAGATGCCATGGTCATCAACTTCTTGCTTGCATCGCGCAGACGGTGAGCCGGCTCTCCCACAGCTCCGCGTTGCTTTAGAAGCTGGCTGTCAAGCTGACTCAATCCATGTACATCCTGGATGGTTGCATCACACGCATCGAGCTCGCCTTTCGTTATCATCCAGTGCGGAGTTAAACGGCATTGATCCTCATCAGTGTCCACTTGCCACATTCCCGCCACTCCAAGCGAGCCCGCAACCAGATAGTTGGCAATAGGAGATTCTATCCAGGCGATATCGCCTTTGAAGCCTCGGATCACTGCTCGACATTGGCCTGATTCAAGGTCCCATAACAGCACCGACTTGTCGTCGCATACTGAAATCAACATATCTCCTCGAGATGGATACACAATCTTGGTAACCTGATCGGTATGACCAGTTAGAGTCCAAAGGCAGGTCCCTGCTTCTAGATCCCATACCTTCAGTGTTCCTAACCTGTCACTGGAGGTAATCTGATCACCTTTCGGCGAATACGCCACACAATACAACATAGTGTTGTGGCCGCTCAAGACCTGGAGACACTCTCCTGTTTTGACATCCCATACTCGCACCATAGTGTCCTCGCTGACTGAGGCAATCTGATCCCCCTGAGGTGAATATGCGATATCTTTGAGTCTGCGAGTGTGACCAGTGAGGATATGGTTGCAAACGCCTGCTTCTGCATTCCATATCAGCAATTTTCGGTCATGACCGCAAGTGGCCACTTGGCTGCCATTCGGTGAATACAAAACTCTCGAGACGGCATCGGAATGACCAGTCAACTCGTAGCGGCACTCTCCTGAATTCACGTCCCATAACCGCAATGTCTCGTCCATACCAACGGACGCAAGCTGGTCTCCACGAGGCGAATATGCGATGCGGAAGATGCTCTTGTTATGACCTGTCAAAGTATGACTGCATTCTCCTGTTGCGGTATCCCATAGACGTACAGTCGTATCAGAACTGCAAGTGGCGATCTGATCACTCGCCGGCGAAAATACAACCCAATTGACAGGGCCACTATGGCCTTGAAAGGTTTGAAGGCATATTCCTGTTTTCGCATCCCAGACTCGCGCCGTTTTGTCATGGCTGCAAGTTGCAACGTGATCTCCGCTTGGCGAGGATATGATCGCACTCATCAGACCGACATGATCATCTGAGATGTGTCGAGATGCTTTGGTGCCGACGTCCCACAATCGAATTGTCATATCCTCACTACCAGAGGCTACCTGATCTCCTTTCGGCGAGAACGCGACACACAGAACGTATAAGAAATGGCCCGTTAGCGTTTGACGGCAAACTCCTGTCACCGAATCCCATAGCCGTGGAGTCATGTCATAGCCGGAAGAAGCAACGAGGTCTCCTTGTGGTGAATATACGACGCGATTTACAGTACCGCTGTGGCCAAGCAGTGTGTGAAGGCACACACCTGTTTTAACGTCCCATAATCGAACCGACCTATCAGCACCACAAGAAGCGACTTGATCGCCATTTGGTGAATACGCGACCGAGTAGACAAACCCGGTGTGTCCTTTGAAAGTATGGTGGCAGTCTCCAGTGGTCGCATTCCACAGTCGTACAGTCTCGTCATCGCTGGCAGATGTAACTTGGTCTCCACGAGGTGAGTACGCGATACTCAAAACCGACTTCTTATGTCCACGTAGAATATGGAGACACTTCTTTGTATCAGCGTCCCAGAGCCGCACCGTGCAGTCAGAACTGCACGAGGCGATCTGGTCCCCCTGTGGAGAGTAAATGACGCTTTTGACATAATCGGTATGCCCGAACAAGGAATGACGGCAACGGCCAGTCTGCACATCCCACACCATCAGTAATTTGTCATTACCGGCTGAAACAATTTGATCTCCTTGAGGCGAATAAGCAACACTCTTGACATGATCAAGATGTCCTCTCAAGACATGGATACATTCTCCAGTGATGATATCCCATAGCCGTACAGTGTTGTCCTGGCTGCCAGAAGCGATTCGTTGGCTGTCCAGGGAATACACAATGCTCTCCACATCTTTCCTGTGGCCTTCGAATTCCCGTAAAAGTTCCCAGTTTGATGTTGAATACACAAAGATCTTGCCATTATCAAGTCCCGCAGATATTGTCGTTCCATCTGGTGCGTACACGCAAAATTTCACATCTCCGTCCGTCTTCAAGAATGGTAGTTCTCCAAACTGTACACCTGCCATTTGCGCCTGACTAAAGTCGGCATCACGCAGCGATGCTTGACGGAAATCGACATTTCTCAGATCCGCTCCTTGTAACTGTGCTGAATAGAACATCCCATAGCTCAGGTCGGCATTAGGAACTCGAATGCCTCGTAGGTCGGCACCAACGAATTGAACACCTGCTCGCACAAGTATCGTGATTGCATTGGATGCTGCTGTGCGCCACTTCTTGTCATTCTTCGATTGTTCAATGTAATCGAGTAGCTGTTCCTTGAACAATGGCTCCTTCTGAACTCTTTCCTCGAGGAACTGTAGGACTGATGGATCGTTAACGAAACTTCTCCACACTAACGGAGATGTGAGATCCGGTCCGTGTTCGATCGTTGCAGGTGTATCCTCCACAGCATCTCCATCTCCATCGAAACTCGTAACTGAACTCACACTCATCCGACGAGAAGATGAAGACTCTGACACCATCGCCTCCTTCATTTCTCTTGGATCGAATATTGCCAGTGCAACTCCATATTCAAGTAGCGATCGATGGATGAACCGGTGTTGATTCCCATTCCGAATCAGAGGACACGCTTCACGCAAGAGTTGTTTCTCGTCTTCTCGACTGAAGAACAAAGCCTTCCACGAGTTCTCATCCTTGTATCGCGAGTATGTCACAACCGGTTGACCACTTTGCTCTTTGTAGATTGCCACTGATAGCTTCTTCAAGTAGTCGATCCCGTTCCTCGTGAATCCTTCGTCAACAAGACTCTCGAATGCTGCTCTCGCTTGAGAACTCAATTTCTTCTCTACGAGTCGCTTCTTGCCTCGCTCCAACCAGTGTTCGATGAACTGGTCATACAATGCCATTCGTGTGATATGAGTAGCCGAGAGGTCTTGACCTGGATCGACCATCCGCGGTAACACATCCAACGACAATGACATCATGAACGGATTCTTGACCAGTTCCTTCAAACTTGGGATGAGATCAAGAGCCATCATGTAATCATCTGCTCCCCAAAGTGGTCGCTGAATCGATACATATTGCATGATGTAGTCTTGAACTTGATCCATCGAGAACGGAGTGATGACAGCTTCTTGGAGGGATGGCGAGTCCGAGTGATTGTTGCGGTCTCCTGGTTGGAACCGATCTCGATAGTCAACTCCGAGGTACTCGCTACGGCAACTGATGATCATCTTGGCACTCCATTCGCCTGTTTGATTCAATCGGTTGCTTGTGTACAAATTGCGTGTTTGCTGGCTTTCATCGTATCCGTCACAAATCAAAACGAACTGTCGATGTTGCTTCAGTTCTCTGATCTGCGGCTCCGTGAACTCAGCCTTCCTGAGCTGCTTGGCAATCAGATCGTGTTCCGGTTTATCAATGGCGGGCAAGTTGATATAGAGAGGGATTGGGCGATTCTTTTGGTACGACTGCCAATAGAGATATTCGAGTTCTCGGTTGAATGTCGACTTTCCTGCTCCTGAATCTCCTAAGAGAAGGAAGACCATTTGATCGCTCGCCAGGAACTCGTTGACATACTCCAACAACGGGAATCGTGCTTCATCGAGAGCTTGCAAGCTGGCTTTGGCTTGAGGGTGGATGTATACAATATCTCCTCGGTCCTTCAACCGTTGCCTTCGCAGCTGACGCAGAGTTCCTTCGACGTCCGGTCTCTCTTGAACACGATCGAGTAGCGACGGAGACCCGATTTGTGGACGTGCAGGTTTCAATGGATGGGAACCAGGTCCATTCTCACGACACAATCGATATAGCTTCTGCTTTGTTTCGTCTCCATTCGTCTCCAGTTCTTGAAGCTTTGCTTCGGCAACTACGGAGTGAAGTGATGAGACCATGTAAGAATTGGATGTATACGGTTATTTCCACGGTAACAATCTCGAATCAACTGCAGTCAGAATCAAATGTGCATCCCTCCTCATGTTCGTTACTTACATTGCACGTCACCACCTGGGATCGAGGACAGCTGCATGAGAATGCTCAAGATCCATTGCTTGACATTTGCTTGATACCCCCAATCATCGTTCTGATAGATCTCTCCAAGGAATGCGACGGCACTTTGTCGAGTCTGGAGGTCCCATGCTGGATTAGCTGCAACTTGTCCTAGCCGATGGCACACTCCCCACTGGAATGCTGCATCGCGTCTACATGGTGCTTGACACACAAGTTTCCTGAAGTCGGCAAGTTGGCCATCTCGAATCAATGCATCGGCTCCTCGAAGTGCTGTATACCAGGCACATTTGCGGTTGAAGCTGAGTCCTTCCTTCAGACAGTTGAAGAATCCTTGTCCATCCTGTGCCAAAGATGTAACCCCTCCATACGCATCCTTGACAAATTGGTAAACCTCGGATGCTCCTGCCATTCCTTGTTGAATGTCCTTCAATCCTTCAACGAATCCATTGAGATCCAGACCCTTTACTGCACTCACGAGTCCTGACACGCCTTGGATCACTTTCCCAGTTCGTCGGAGTGTTGCTTTCCAGAATGATTCGTCGTCAGGGACGCACAGTAAAGCTTGGTAAGCGTAAGCTGCTTGGTAGACCAAGTAAGGATCGGAACTTGCTTTCAATCCATCCAGATACAAAGAGAGGGGCTCGTGGATCTTCTCGCGGTCCACATCCTTGACATCTGCATCGGCCATGGCATCCAGTACATGAGACACGGCCACAGTCAGTTGATAGAGATGGTTCGTCGATTGTTGATGAGTGTCCCTCAAGCGAGTACTGAGGAGCGACAGCACTTTGACAAGATCATCCGAATCGAGGTATCCCGAGTTGGCGCCTTGGAGCAGACGAGCGATTCCTTCGAGTTGATGGATATCCAAGAGTCCGGATTGATCGATTCCAGAGTAGAACTCCATGAGAAGATGTCGAAAGTCGTCGTTATCGAGGACAGGAGCCAGGTACATGACCTCGGTGACAGCCTTAGCGTCTTTGAACTCGTCTCTCTTGAATGCTCGGATCACATTCGTAGACAGCACCTCGAGTCGTTCTCTTTCATCTTGTTCATCCGTGGTGAGCATTAGCCATTCGCGCGCAGTAGGATCCAGTACATCATCAGGTTGATACGATTGCAACAGTTCGAGACAGCAAGCGAGTTGGATAGTATCGTTGAGACGAGAATCAGGCTCAGGTGGATCGAAGGTATTGGTAAACTGACGCACGTTGATAGGGAAGATGTCCTTCGAGACTGTGGCATAGTTGATTTTTTGTTTGGTGTTGCTCACGGAGGTGGAGGTGGGACCTTGCGATGGGTTGACACCTTTGACCGTGTTCACGAGGCTGGTAGGTTGAGAGGGGTTTGTTGGTTGATTCGATTCATGAACACGACCCCTGTTGAGTTAACCGGCAAATGTGAAGCGATGCGGTTAGAAATGTGTGTGTGTGCCTTCTAGTGGTTCAACAAGACTGAACAGCGATAGATTGTCTCCTGCTTACCCCCACTTTTCCGACTTTTTGTGGAAAGCCTGAGCCTCATCTCGATGACCTTGTGTGTCCAACAGGTCGCCCAATTCGGCGTAGATTGTTGCAATTCCCTCACGTATGGCCTTGTCCTCGGTGTTTTTGGAGGCTCTTTTCACATGAGATAGCGATACCTCTGTATCGTGGCACAACACTAAGGCGATGTTGGGATCAGGAGCATTGCGAGCATTCGCCAGGTAGGTATTGGCGAGATCCAAGACTTGCTTCAACGAGAGACTTCCCCGTGGCGACGAAATGATACTACCGAAAGCCATGGCGTTTCAAATCGTGCTCGTTGTCCTGTTGAGATATAGGGAAAGCAGAAGATTACCAAGAGTTAATACAGTCGTGTTTGATCAAGTGGACAAGAGGATGGTGATTTGCACTAGCAGTGAGGGCGCTCCTGACACTTGCGATAAGGTTGTAGGAATGTGAGCAATTGTCGAATACACCCGCACACTGCCATTTCTAGTAGACCAGCGATGAGTATGGCTTACGTCTGTCTTTGCTTGGGTGGGTTGAATCCTTGGGTGGATGGATGCGAAAGCAGTTCAGACGTGCTTTGCTTGAGTGTCCAGTTGATGCCTACAACTGGAAGAATATCATTCATGAGTGAATCTTTTTCTGCGTAGTATAATCGTCCATTCATGTTGTTGTGGTTAAGAATGGACAGTCGGGTTCTGGAGATGGCTGAATCCGTCGCTCCCTTCAGGAAAAAGAGTCTCATTCCGGTGACTGTACCAAATGGCTTTACTTGGAGTTCCGATGTGTGTCTTGAAGAGCGAACTGTATGGCAGGTGAAAAGTGTATGTGTGCACTTTTGTGCAAAACGGAGAAGAGACAAAGAAAGAGAGGCAAAGCTGGCGGTGCTCAAAGTCACTCGCAATAACCTGTCACCTTCTCTCAGGCGCAATTTTCAAATCTCTCTCTCTTCTCTTTCCTCCCCTCGCCCACCCTTGTACATACACTTCCTTTTGCAATTCATGCGACTCCTCAAGGCATCTATCGGCGTTCCCAGCAAGAAATACTTGATGTAGCTCCTTGAAAGACCTTTACTTCTGGAGTGAGCGAAACAGCCGTTCAACAGTCAAACCTCAGCTACGATTGACCTGACTCGGGCTACACCAAAAGAACCGACCACATGTAGACATCGTTGCGAGCATACATAAACGAATTTGCTTTCACAACCATCCATTCATCTCTCCATTCAGTCAGTGAGCTAATATTCAGCCGCAACACATATGCATTGCTGTGCTTCAAGTAAGCTGTTGATTGTTCACTTCTCCAACCTTAAACTTGGCACTGCTGTCATAGCCATCGAAGAGAAGAGCTGGCACCATACTACTGCAAGGGTACATCTCCTGCTGTTCTCTTTCAGAACAACTCTTGTTCATTTGATCAAACATGGTTGCTAACTCTTACCATTGTCGCACTTTTCCATACGTCGATAGGTCATTTGTGAGCCATGGCGTTCTGTGGTGTCATTTCATTGCTACAAGGAGTTTCCGGATCTCGCCAACATCTGCTAGGAGAATGCTCGCAATGCTCCTGATCCCAACATTGTCTTGTGTTGTGCTTTGACACAGAAGTCGTTTGGAAAGAACCGCCAAACACATCGAGAAATGCATTGCAACAATCTACACCGAACTAGCTGAGCCGTTGGACGACAAGGAACTACCGCTTTATCTTCGGGGTCCGTCAGGCTCACCGAATGGCTCCTTGCGGTGATGACGTTAAAAGAGGAGGTTACATTCGCGCGTTGTTTGGTCACAGTGAACATGTAATAGACGCATTCACGTTGACGCAACAAGACCGTGCCTAGGATGTGGAGACAGGCGTTATGCCGACGCTGACCAGTTTATTCCAATGACATATCAGGCGTGGAATTTTTGCTGAAAGGAGATAAGGTTGCCTCCAGAAAGGACAAACAGTTCGACTGTCATGACATCTCGACACATCTCAAATGGTCATGTAGGTCTAGTTGTCAAGGTCAAGCTTTCACCAAGAGGACGTCATATTGCAACCTAGAACTGCGACACCACGATTCAGGTCTGGGACATGGAAACAGGAACCTGTCCCTTGCTATATCATGATATATAATGTTGCGAGGAGATCATTGATGGCAACTGCTCCACCAATCTCGATACCTCGCCACCAAGTGTTGCCGGCCCCGGGAAACGCCCCAGACATACTGGCAAAGAACCCCCATTGGTTGTTATGCGCCTGGAGGGTAAACGGCGCAGGCTCCTAGCAAAAGGATGGGACCTACTTATAATCACGATGTCACTGTACAGCTGTGGAGAACTAAAACAGGAGAATGCAATGGTAGGTCATTGACGCGCACTCACAATCCGCAACCTTTGTCATGGTACAAATGAAGCTTGGCGAGTCCATCGACAATAATTCATGTCTAACCATTCTCGGGCACCGACAGAAAGGAAGACAGGATTCCGGCGCCTTTGTCACAGCTGTATCATCTTGGTCGACAACGCTCCTTTATAGCATCATCTTCGGCCTTCCCATACATGCAAACATTCTGCAATTGCAAGACACGAAATCTCTAATTGCAAGATTCGCCTTCTTGGATGATTCGGAACCCGAACTTTCAGAAACCGGGGATCCAACCAGGATGCTCGGTCCAAACTTTAATGGGGGTCTAGCTCAAATGGTAGAGCGCTCGCTTAGCATGCGAGAGGCACTGGGATCGATGCCCAGGTCCTCCACTCTTTTGCCGGGTCCCAGGCCCCGGTTCCGTCTTCGTGTGTGATCCTCTCTCACATGGGGGGTGCTATGCAGCTTTTTTTTTTATCCTATGGAGCCTCTGGATGAGCGAAAATGTATGAGTATTATGCAAGTTGCCCATCAAGGTTTCTTAGCAATGGAGCAGCATCGGCAGCATTCTTTCAGTTTCAGGGGAGCAGGAAAGCAAGCAAGAGGCAAGTCCCCAATTTTCTAGGCTTACATATCTAACGTAAGCAAGGCTGTTGCAGTCAACTGATGTGGAGTTGTGGATATCCGAGGCACACAGCCATTCAATAGCTTGGCGTTGCAGGTGCTTCGAGAAACGTTGGGCTTGGCGTTCGTTTTATTGCGCTGATAGAAAAACAATATGGTACACATCTACACTTGAGCAGAAAACTCTGTTCGTTACAAGAACTGAGCTAGGACAAAGGCGCCACCACCGATGGCGACCAAGACCTTGGATGGACCGTTCAGGATGTTTCCGCTAGAAGGTGTCTTGGGAGGATCGACAACGGATGTGGTTGTAGCAGGAGCATTGTTCGAGTTGGTTGCTGTGGGAATTTTAGAACCTCCAGGGCCTGCGGATGGGGTGACGGCAGGTCCAGACGAAATCTTGGATCTGGGTTGAGCAGAAGCGACAGCCAACAGAGCAGCGAGAACGATGGTAGCAGCGGAAAACTTCATGTTGACGGGCAGCAGTTGTTAGGAGAGGAGGTGTGAGAGGATTGGGGAGAAAAGCCGGGGGGAAGAGACCTGAGTATTTATGCGAATGGTCACTGGACTGGGTCCTCAGGAAGTTTGCTTTGGAGGTATGGAAGAACCCTTACGGTCCTTGGAGATGGCGAAGAAACGCGCCGTTGCATGTTTTCTAGGAGGTTGGCTAAGGAGGTCCACGAGTCCAAGGAATGGGGAAAATAGGCTGTCTAGACTTGTGGTATGTACGTGAGACTGGCAGCATTGCAGCTTTGGCTATCGCACAGCCTGGATGAGCAGTGAGCGCGCTTGTTGTCCAGTGATAAGCTTCAACAACGCTCGAGGCTCGACATGTGGGTTCTCGGTCCTAACCAGAATGAGTGTCGTTGTTGTCACATCTTGATTCGAATAGGCAGGTACGTACTGTTTACACTGTTTACACGCTTTGCACCCGCTTTTGAGTTTTTTTTTTTGATCTTCCCGCAATGCAAGCAGTGGCCAGGACCGGCGGTTTTCACGGCCACTGTTCCGGTCACAGGAACGATGAACGTGGTCTGCACTTTGGCAAGTCCGATTGATCTCAGCAAGTGAGGTTAGGACGTTGGGAAGAGATGCGGTTTGGTTCTGCATTGGCATTCTGATTCCGGGAGGGCGAACGCTGGCGGGTAGAACCTTTTTTCCCGCATGATGGTGCGTCCTGTTGCACAGTGGGAGAGTTGCAGTTGCACAATATGCAACAAGCGAGGACCCATGGAGCTTTTTTTGGGGGGTGGGTGATTAGCACGACATTGCAGTCTCTCTGATCGGGGCATTGCATCCATGCATCGCGTGTATCGTACCAAGGACAATACCGACGACAAGCATGTGCAGGGGAGATCAAATGATTCTCATATGCCAGTTGCTTCTGCCTCTCCACCCGCTCTCTTCTTCAACCCTTTCTCACCTCCACACCTCCACACTCCCCATCTC
>Ga0247824_10000555_pt1 | contig 18709 bp, 26 predicted proteins | sample 13C_PalmiticAcid_FD_194412 | JGI IMG/M metagenome (GOLD analysis project Ga0247824, IMG submission 194412) | Soil microbial communities from agricultural site in Penn Yan, New York, United States - 13C_PalmiticAcid_Day48 | ecosystem: Environmental > Terrestrial > Soil > Agricultural land... | reverse complement strand
CCATTACTGGAGATTGATAAATGGTCCTTGGGAATGTCGGCGTGGGCGGCTCTCTCCAATGATCCTTCGACCCCTGTGCAGACAGCCCCAGTGAGCTTGGTTACTGTGTCGACTTGCTCAGGGACTGCGGCTGAAATGGGCAGCATGAAACAAGATTCGTCAAGTATCGATTTTGCTGATGATGTGGGATAACTTGAGCTTCCAGAGACAGAGTCTGTGAGCGAGATATAACTCGAGTCGGGATCTGGGCTGGAACTTATGTATCCTTTGGATGTTGTGGATTCATTGGCTTTCACATCATATCGATCGTCCTCGTCCGACATTATTACTGACAGCTCGAGCTCTAACGTGCTTTTGTCGAACCAAGCTGCGGGTTTCTTCGCTTCCTGATTTGCTGACTTGACATTGTGCAACTGCCCATCAGTAGCGGAAGCACAGCTGTCGTGGCGAGGGCTTTTCAGGGATTCAGCGTATCGCGACCCATGATTCACTGATGCAGTCCTAGTGCTGCAAGACCCGCTGCTATGAAAGCTGGTATTCCGAGGATCTATTTCTTCGTTCGTTGTCTGTTGATCTTCCTGTGTTGTACTTTTGCCCCTGTCATACTCGACCCACCACTTGCGCTTCCTTTCAATAACCGCGAGATCGAGTGATAAGGGTCCATCGTCCAATGAGGATTCATCGCTCAACGCCTCTTCTTCAAGACTCGCTGTGTTTCGTAGTTGCCGCTTCAACTTTTCCATCTTCCTCCTCAAATGCCGCGAGCGTGGTGATAAGGCTGGGCTAGGATTCTCTGTTGACGTTGTCTTCGTCCTAAAAACTGTGGTGTCCGTGATTCTCTCCTCGACATCCACCACATGTGATTCCGTATCTTTTCGAGAGGGTCGACGACTCGAGGTCTCTGATGTGATTCCTTGTAATTCGTCGTTCATATCAAGGACTTGGTATCCTTTTGCACGATGGAAACTCTGAAAGTCGGTTGTGATGCCATCTGCAAAGCAGAGACGCCGGTCACCATACTCCTCGACATCCCTTGAGAAAGTGCTCTCCACCATACTTTTGGCTAGCAGGGCGACAATCTCTTTGTTGGACCTGAAGAGCGACCCGGGCGTCGCATCACGATGGAGGACACAAGGAAAGAGCGCGCGAGGTGACACGAGCCTGACGAGTTGTTGCGACTCGGTGAGGGATGCATGGAAGGTATAATTGATGTACTACGATATTGATGAGAGAGGGTTTACGTTTAGCGATGATTCTTGCAAGTCCACAGAACGAAAATCATCAAATCCAAAGCGCCTTACATAGCACAGATCATCTCTCTTTCTGATAGTTTGTGGCAGTTGCTCCTTTATCAAGAAAGTACTAGTCCTTCCAATCACTTGTCCTTGAGCGAGGATGGTTTCTGCATCGGCTGGTGGCCTACTCTTGTTCAACAATGGCGAGAACCACGTCACATTGGGCTGAATCCTGATCAGCTCCCTTGCTGAAGAGTGCTCTCCGCCTGCACCACCGTAGCCACATGTCTTTCCCAAGCGACAGGAATGAAATCTGGCGGATTTCCCGTCCACTGTAAGGTGAGGTAATATCCTTGGATGAATCAGGTCATCAATGGCTTCATAGAGTCCATACAGGTAGGGGGCTACATGAATCTTGGTATGGAACGCCTTAGCAAGCCCCACCCAAATGTCCTCGTAGCCAAACGTCCATGCGTCAATATAATAATGTGCAAGACGAGGCCGACGGTTGATGAAGGTGACCAAGTCCGAAAGTACAGCCTCCTGCTCAGATATGTCGAAAAAGAATGACACGAGTCGGTGAGTACATGTCCTACATGGTGCTTGAACAAGATTTGCATTCGTGAGCAACATACTCTGCTAGGGAATTTCTCGAATGCTTGATGACAAAATGTTGTGTCAAGGTAGAGTCGATCGATTCGTTGTGTGGAAGACGAAAATATTGGCATAGAGCTCAATGCCTGCAGATCCAACGGTTCATTCCTGGCATCCCCTGTGTACATAATGCACGAACAGTCGTCCTGTAAAAGAAACATGACAGCGCCCGGGCAATGGTGTGCTGGGATAAGACTGAGCCTTGCATTTCTTCCATTTCCCAAGTCTAGATAATGAGGAACATCCGTCGCAAGAGGCCTCTGCGAGAACACGACGTTAGTGCCTGAATATGGTATACGCTTATGAAAGGACCACCGTTCGGATTTTGACTTGCCAGATAGGGCTCTAGGTGAGCGTACTTCCGCTGTAGAGTCCGATCCTCGCCATTCTCGAACGCGAGCTGCCTGGATCTTGTCGCGAGCATGGGAAGCCATTTGGCTGTGATCTGGGAACAATATATGGGCGAATCCCAGTTTTTGGCTGCAAGGCCTGTGAGGTGATCGCTGTGGACATGAGACAGTAGGTAAACGTTGACACCAGGACGTTTCTTGAAGTTGTCGATAGCGACGTTTGGAAACTCTCGGATAAGACCGTCAAACGTCGACATGAGGGGGTGGGTCTGTCATGAACGAAGAAGAGTTCTGGCAGAAGCAGAAGGGATCGTGGAGCAAAAAAAAGTTTGTTTGATCGGAGTAAATCAAATGACTGCCCCTTTCTTTGCCACCAGTCAATTCCACCTCACAAAGCATTGTTGTTGACATGTCCTCGGCTAATTACTCTACGGCAAAGGAATCTCACTGGAGAGCAAGAGCTCGTTTAAACTCTTCAACGTACTTCTTCTTAGACGTTGCATGGTCCACTATGGGCTTGGGATATCTACTCACATGTGGCCAGAATTAAAAGTTAGAGCGTGTACTTTGCAGTCGACAGTCAAGCAACTTGATGTCGCACATAATACTATCGTACCCGAGTTTAGCAAATTCCTTGGAGGATAGGCTATGGTAAGGATCATGGACCTGTTTTTCGGTCAGATCTTTCAGTTCTGGTACCCATTTACGGATGTAATCACCCTTGGGATCGAATCGTTGCGACTGCAAGAGTGGGTTAAACACTCTGAAGTAAGGCTGAGCATCAGTTCCAGTCGAAGCACTCTAACAGAAAGGAGGCAACGCGCTTGTTAGTTGGCTTGTTTGAAATTCATAAATTGGTGAAACCGCTGCATATGGTCTCACCTACCCATTGCCAGCCACCATTGTTCGATGCCAAGTCGCCATCAATCAAAGAGTTCATGAAGTATTTTTCACCCTTCCGCCAGTCGATCAGCAAATCCTTCACTAGGAAGCAAGCTGTAATCATCCTCAAGCGATTGTGCATGTACCCGATCGAGTTGAGCTGGCGCATCCCAGCATCCACGATAGGGAATCCTGTCTTTCCTTCACACCATCGCTTCAGGTGATCATCGTTGTCATTCCACCTGACCTGCTCTGTCTTGGGCTGGAACGCTCTGTTCATGCACACTCGTGGAAACGACACCAGAATGTTCCTATAAAACTCCTATCATCCCCGCAGAAAGTGTCAACAGGATCAGCATGACATTTGGGATCAATGCATTTGTAGAGACATTCTGTCCGTAGGCTTACTCTCCAGCCCAGCTCTCTGATCCAAGACTTGATGCCATCGTCGCCAGTCGTGATCTTGTTCTTATTGGCCGCGCGTGCGATGACCACACATTGCCGTGTAGATATGATACCGGCATTGAGGTAAGGGCTTATGACACATGTGCCTTCCTGGATGGGTACGTTTCTAGCCTCTGGGTAGTTCTTGACTTTGGCTTCGAGAAAGTTGTTGAGCCTGTTGTGCGCCTCTTCTTCCCCTGCAGGATAGAGCCGGTTGATTTCATCAACGTTCAAGTTGTGAAGATAGGAGCCGGGGATCTCTGTCTTGAAGTGATTAGCGTAGAGACGTTTGGCCTCTGGTGGGTTCGCGTCCGGTGCCTCAGATAGCTCCAGTTTGTGTGGATCGGTCTCAACAAGTTTACACCATGTGTTATAGAATGGTGTGAAAACAGCGTAAGGGTTTCCAGTCTAATATGCGCGTAACAGCTCGAGAGTCAGAACTTGTTCTTCGACATTATCTTGAAGGATGGAGACGAAGACACAGAGACACTCTGTTACCTTGGTTTTGACATCTGGTGGATTAACAACGCATTGGTCCTCACATTCTTCGACATGCACGTTCGGCATCTTCAACAAAGCTTTCCTGACCGCAATATCCCTTCGTCTTTCGTCTATCATCAGTTCCGCATTCCAGAAGACATGACTGATCTCCATTTCTCTCACGACTGACTCGACAATGGTGATAACATTGGCCTTGTGCTTGGCAGTTTTAACCACCAGCGGGATCGCCAATTTGTCCAACGACTCTTTTAAGCTCACCAGATTTCTCATCCAAAAGTCGATCTTCACGGGTGCCTCATCATGCTCTGCCCATTCTTCCTCTGAGATGACATACAGGCCAATAAGGCACTTGGCTCCAACCTTGGATCGCATGGACGCCGCATACAGGGCTCTGTTGTCTTGAAGCCTGAGGTCGTTTCTGAACCACATGAGTGTATTTTTGGTCACGATCGGACCAGCATCTTCGTCTTCTTCCTTGACGGCAGCATCGTCGTGATTGCTGGCATGAAGCGTGGATCTGGATGCAGATGCGGACTTGGATGATGATCCATAGGAGTTACTGGAATGGGCATAGGTGGCAACCCGTTTCTTGAATTCCTTGTGGGCATCTTGGTCTTCGGTATCGGGAGCGGATCGTTTCCTGGGAGACATTCCGGTAGAACGTGTGGTCAAGAGAGTCAAAGTATGGAGTCGGTTGGGTGGAATGAGTCTTGCATGAGAAGAATGAGAGGAGCCAAGACAAGTTGCAAGGCTAACGAGTCGGGACATAGGCCACCATTTCAAAGGAAGAGAGGAGGGAGAGATCCTCTGTCGCCCAACTCATGTGGCGGACAATCGCAAGTTGCTTTTTTGCGCATGCGCGATCGCAGCTGCAAACCTTCGTGCCCCTTGAGATCCGATCGACGGCAAACCCTCTGTGCTACATGTACAACACCTTTCTCTGGATCCTTAGACTTTCTCCTCTCCTGGAGACTGGATCTTCCCGCTCGCTCTCTGAAGACTGGAGACCTTCGGTTCCCTTCCCTGTTCATCTGCCACGAGTATCCCTCCCATCCGTGTCCTCTCTTGTATGCGGGCGCCACTTAAAGTCGCAAGAAATCTATTGAGACTCTTGGTGCGAAGCCAGGGTCCTGTGTCGTTTGCTCAGAGCTCATACCGTTTGCCATGCACACACATCAAAATATGAATTTGGTATGTGCCGCATACAAAGAGAGCTTGCGACAACACACCTGATATCAAGAACCCGCAAACGGATCCACAGGGATCCTGGTTTCTATGGAGCCGTTCAAGTCTTTGAAAGGATAGCATGGTGCTCAAGCGCTGTTGTGTCACACAAGATAATCGGATCGATCGGGGAGCAAAAAGCTATGCCAATGGAACACCAGAGCATCAGAGCCCTGGGGCCCCGGGTTGGCGCCAGCAAAAGATATCCGAAAACCCGGATTTGAACCAGGGACCTAGAGATGACAGACAGAACTACAGTCTCCCGCTCTACCAACTGAGCTATTTTCGGATTCTCATGTCGGGCGCCGACGAGACGACGCTCTATATTCCGTGCATGAACATTCTCTAAGTGCAAGGTCGCATGCCCCACCACTCCAAGCATGTCCGCCGCATGAAAAATGGCGTGAGAGTTTGCTGAAAAAACTAAGCGTGGCCCTTGGCAGACTCTGCTCGGCGTTTGCTTGTGCTCATCAACCCATCGACTTGTTCTCATTCATCCCTCCAACCTCCGCCCTCCCTCTGCACAAGTATTTAAGGCGCGCTCGTTTTCGCTTCTCTTCCTCTTCTTTCTTCTCTTCACCCAACAGCAACCCCTCTCTTCTCACTCTTGGACTACATCCACCTCACACCTCCCTTTCCCAACACACACCCCTTCCCCTATTCATACCACACGACAACCATGGCTTTGGCTAAGCAGAACTTCTCCACCGCCTGCGAGGAGGCCATCAACCACCAGGTACCTTTCCACACTCTTGCCACCTAGGCTGCGCACATCCTCGTCTCGTCGCCTTTGTTCTAACCATCCTTTGCCCTCATTGTAACCCTACAGATCAGCCAGGAGCTCCAAGCTTCGCAGGTCTATCTCTCTCTCTCCGCATGGGCAGGTCATGTCAACCAGGCCCTGCCTGGCCTTGAAAAGTTCTTCCGCGAGAGTGCTGAGGAGGAGCGCGACCACGCCCAAAAGCTCATCAACTACCAGAATCGCCGCGGTGGTAAAGTCGTCCTCCAAACACTCCAGGCCCCCGAGTCCGACTGGTCCTCTGCTCGCAACGCCATTGAGTCGACTCTCCAGCTTGAGAAGGATGTGAACAAGAGCTTGCTCAATCTCCACAAGATTGCCGAGGAGAACAACGATCCCCAGCTTTGCGACTTTATCGAGTCTGAGTACCTCGAGGAGCAGGTCGAGGCTATCAAGAAGATCGCAGATCTCGTCACACAGCTCAACCGCGTTGGTGGTGATGGCCTTGGATTGTACCTCTGGGACCAGGAGCTCCTGAAGAAGCCGGAGAACTAAGATACCGCATCCTTATCCCCATACCATTGTCATTCACTTTGGCACTCACCAAGTGACCCTTGTAGTATAGCTTCTCCTCCAACCAAACCCCAGCACATCGAATAAACAAGTTGCTTGTCCACACGTACAGCTCACAGACGACAATCTTCTCGGACACTGTCAAGCGTCGTTGACAACAATGCACGTTGTACTCCAGCCAAAACATAGGGCATCAGTGTGTGAGTAAACAAGGAGGAGCCGCCATGGGTCTGATACAATGCCTCCCGTGTCCCACGCCGCATCTGTTTTCCCGCAGGGATGGAACTTGATGGAAGGAAAAGGAAATAAAAGGCCGAGTCCGACGGCGCGCGCTTGTGCGTGGGGCAGATGACGGGGAAGCAGGGGGCTATCAGAGTTTCTCCCTGAAAGTGTTATGCTCGGGCTCGGAAGGAAGTTGCCTTTTTCGGACCAGCTTACGCCATCTTATCGGCGTTCGGCGTGCAGGTGTAGGCTCAACGGGCAGACGAAGAAGGAAAGCAGCTGCCGAAGACATGCAGCCCCGAGTGTGTATACTGGCGCTTTCCTGCTGACATTCAAACCACATCATCAGTCTAGGAGAGAGAAGAGAGAAGAGAGATTGGGATTACATTTTGCCTCCGCTCGGATGTAATGGGACTATGTGTCCAATTGACCATTGCAAAGCTGTTCACAGATGTGGGTGGCGTGTCATAAACGCTTGACGATGAGATTGTTAGACTGACGCGAAACGCCGAGGTTCAGCAACCTTGATGCCTGCGTTGTGTTCTGTGCTCCATCTATTCAGCAGGTGCATGTTTATCCGAAGATGAGATGGATGAGGGTGAGAGCAGCGAGGATCTTGCGTAACAAGACTGGACTTTGCGGTCTTGAAGCATTGAATGTGACCTTGCATGAAGAGGGATCTGATTGATGTGCACAAACGGGAACCTGACCTCCCCCATAATTGCATGGAGGGTCATTGGTCCGTGATGGTCGATACAAGATCCAAGGTGGACTGTTCCAATGACATATATAGTGGGGCCCTGGGTGGAAGAGAGCGACCAGAGCGTGGTGTCGTATCTGAAGCCTGCTGGCCACATCAACGCAGCTGAAGTCATGAGTCCACGCGATCGACCAAGTCACGAGTGGCTCGTCGCTACGTTCATTCTTCTCATCGTCCTTCTCCTTCCTCCGTTCTTTACACTCTTTCCTCACTTCCATCCTATTGCCTACACCTCTCCTCTCACCCTGATCTTCTTGACGTGCGTCGCCTGTGCTGTGCATGCGGCTTACTCCTATCACTACCTACTTCCCCCTTCTAACCCCCATTTTATAGCCGCCCCTCCTGCTCGCCCGCTCAAATGAATACTGTCGGAAGCTTCTTTTCGTCTGTGACGAAGTTTTATAATGAGATCAATCCTGCTACTCTTTCAGGAGCGATCGATATCATCGTTGTCCAACAGGCCGATGGAGAGCTCGCCTGTTCACCCTTCCACGTCCGCTTTGGCAAGCTCAGTGTCCTACGACCACAAGAAAAGGTCGTTGAAGTCCAAGTCAACGGCGAGGTTATCCCCTTCGCTATGAAGGTTGGAGATGCAGGCGAAGCCTTCTTCGTGCTCGAGACCAACGACTATGTCCCGGATGAATTCGCAACCTCGCCTATTGCTGGTCCAAGCGACGAGGCCGACCTTGCGCCGGTGGACTACTTTGACTTGAACGCAAAAGGCCAACCACAGGAGCAACGGAAGCGCCTCGAGGGCATTGCGGGAGGATATCCTCAGGCAGCAGAGGACGGTAAGGCTTGAATGGCAACCTTGTCTATGTTTGCTGGTCATGTTGACATATGTCAGAGCACCCAACCAATTCGTAATTCAGATCCAGCTGCAGCTGGAGCAAGACATATGATTAGGCTTAGATGACGGAAATGTCCCACACTGACTTTGATCGCACATTCCACAGCCAGCCATTGACACTCTTTCCCTCTTTTTCCGTTCCCATACCGCTCGATTCATCTATCTATAGACACCTTGCTCGATAACGGCTATGTGAGCGCTGCCAGTGGTCATGGCTCCGCTTTCGAGGAAAGTTTAAAGGACGACAGCGACCACGAGTCTTTGTCCTCGGTCACCTCCCCTGCAACAACCGGGCGAATCAAGGAGGACGCCGCCAAGGATGGCGCAGAGGACCTTGTGCTGAGCATGCCAGGCTCCTTTGGTCAATCACATGAACTTCTTCAGGAGCCAGCGTCGCCTTTGCCTACTGTACCCTCATCCACCACCACTCACAAGGACGACATTGATTTCCCTGTCGACACTGTGTTTCCTGTTGTCCACGAGGATCCGGGCAAACGGGATCGTAGTCCAGCAATTGATACTGCTAAAAGTTCGCGTCGCAGGAGCGGTATGTTTATGAGCCTCAACCTTTCTACCGCAAGTGGTTTCGTACACGTCCTTGGACTAAACCCTGTTGGTCTTCATTATTGCCTACCCTTCTTTCATAGAGGTCCTGTTTGATATGACTGGGTACAAAACGGACTCTTGCTCAGAATCATCGGATGACGATGACCTTCCGCGAGGTATTCTTTCAGATAGCGAGCGTCACCGAGGACGCCTAAGGAAGAAGTTTGGAAGAAAGGGTACCCGTTTGTCAAAAGAGCAACGTCTGCAGCTCATCGAAGATATCAAGCAAGGCGCTTTCATCAAACCCGAGGAGAACCTCGCGGGCATGCAAATGGATCGCCGTGGTAAGCCAACGATCTTATCTGGGGGGCGTGTCAGCACATTTGGCGTTGTGACTAGACGGTCTACATGGACTAATGGCCTGAATGGGATTTCCTCCTTTACTAGTACCCCGAAGCAGGAAAAAGAGAGCTGGCGTCTCAAACACATGGCAAGGAAGAAAGAGGTCGAATAGCATGCCATCCGTCTGGGAGATAGGTACGAGGTTTACCTGTGATCTCTAGTGATTTGCCTATCATGGTATCATGATTTAATGCTGACACTTCCCCAACAGACGAACTTTCCCAAACAATTGCTCTTAGCACAGAGCGCTTCAATGATTCCGAGACGAAAATGGCGACGACCAAAGCGGAAACGCTGCCAAAGCGTGAGCCACGCCCTAGCGTCATGAGTGACACTGAGATGGAGGTACGTTCAATGTTCTGAAAACGTGAGTAATAGCAACCACTCTACGACCGACTGACTCGCTGACCTAACACACTCTACCGACTGTAGTATGAGACACACACAGCACCGACAAACACACAGGGCAAGGAATGGACCTGGGGATGGGGCAGACTGCCAGTGAAACAGGACAATCCCGATGAGGATGGTGCTGAATCAAACATCACTGAAGTTCCTGCTGAGATCGAGACTAAGGAGTTCCAAATAGGATCGACGACATACCGTCTCGCGCTCAGCTTGTGCGGCGAAGATGAGTTTGGAAAGGATCTTGTAAGGACACCAGGCCGGCTGTATTGATTTCATGTTTTGAGCTCTCGCACCCAATTAAAGGTTCTAACATGTTCATCCCACTTTCTCCAGGTTGCTAGCCACAAGGCATTCAAGAACACACAGCTAACGTTCGAAGCATTCTCCAAAGATCCAGCGGCTGTGTTGGCAGACAAGAAGCTTGTGTGCTACTTGGATGGACGCTTCTACACTTGGAGCAATGCTGTACCTCAGATTACGTCTTTGCTTTTCTTCCATCAGCCGCTAGCTGATGCAGCCAGCCAAGACATCAAGGATCAGAAGAATCTCACTGCAGAGGGCAGGTCCAACTCGACGCGATTTGGAGCAATATCTCGTTGGTTCAGAGGAACACCTGCAGGCGTCAGCCCCCCTCCAACCTCCGATGTAGCCAACACAACGGCAACAGCAGCTCCAAGCGGCGAACCTGGAGCCGTGGCCGAGGGTACGGAGAATGGCGAACCCCCTCTGCTCAACAAGGCGCTGAGGAGCAAATCCTTGCCTCCTATGGATAGCCGAGCAGATGAACATGGCCACACCCACGTTCCTACTCTCTCAGAGAAGCCTGCAGATGGAACGGAGGAAAAGAAGCGATACGCAAAGACACTTCGTCTGTCATCAGAGCAGTTGCGCTCATTGAATCTCAGGAAGGGCGCCAACACAGTGTCCTTCTCGGTGACATCAGCTTATCAGGGAACTGCAACCTGCGTGGCCAAGATCTTCTTGTGGGACTACGACGCACAGGTGGTAATTTCAGATATTGATGGTACTATCACAAAGTCGGATGCCTTGGGTCATATCTTTGCCATGGCTGGTCGCGACTGGACCCATCTCGGTGTCGCAAAGCTGTTCACAGACATTCGTAGCAATGGCTACCATATCTTGTACCTCACATCGCGCGCCATCGGTCAGGCAGACTACACTCGCAAGTACCTACAAAAGGTCGAACAAAACAGTTGCCGGTTGCCAGATGGTCCTGTCATCATGAGTCCAGACCGCTTGTTCTCAGCATTCCACCGCGAGGTTATTATCCGGAAACCCGAGGTGTTCAAGATGGCCTGTCTTCGCGATGTCAAGAAGCTTTTTGGGGATAGGAGTCCTTTCTATGCTGGATTCGGTAATCGCATCACTGACGCTTTGTCATACAGAAGTGTCAATGTGCCACCTTCCCGTATTTTTACCATCGACTCTTATGGTGAGGTGAAGCTGGAGCTCTTGAGCGCTTTCAAGTCCTCGTAAGTAGCTGGAATGATGCGAGCACTTTTCCCTAGAAGATGACCAAGACTTTGGTAACCAACACTTATCCGTCTTTACAATTGCGTCTCTCCTACCATAGGTACTTGGCACTGAATGATCTGGTGAACGAAATTTTCCCAGGGGAGCGTGTCGCCCCTGAGTTCAATGACTGGAATTACTGGAAGGTGGATCTCCCTAAAATTGAGCTACCAGATCTTCCTTTAGCCCCGAATAACTATGGCATGGGATCCTCGACCTCGTTGTTATCCTCAACAACCAGTGTCGCCAAGAGGGTTGTATCACTGACGCACTCGTCTTCGAGCAGTAGCATTCAGCCGACATCACCGACCAGCACCCCTGCTGATTCTAAAGGCAAGCGCGCATCTTATGAAAAGTCAAGCTATGCCAGCGCTTTCCTAGGCCGTAATGAGACATGGACAAGCGACGACGAATTCCAGGATCAACAGTACACTCAGGATGACGCTGCTCGTCAGAACTCGACCGACGATTCTAGGAGAACGAGAGCGACATCACCTTCAGTGTTCTCCGCCCTTGTCCCCTCACGATTGATTCGTGCTGTCCGAAGTGGAAATACTCAATCACAATCCCCACAGTCGCCTGAGGTGAAGAGTGTCACCGGATTGTCGCCATCCTCTCCTTCCATGGTGGGCGCTGATGCATCGAGCCCATCCATCCCTCCGCTGGAAGGACTCACACGAACGGACGACAATGCAGTCCCATCCTCCAGGAAGACATTAGATCAGGGTTCGGATGATTTGGCAACCGTTAAAAAGGAGGAAGTGGACGGGGAGAAGACTGAGGAAGGCTATGGCGAAGAGGAAGAATACCAGGGTGACTATGAGGATGCAGAGTATGCAGACGAAGAGGATCAAGGAGAGATGGACGACGAAGACGACGAATACCTAGAACAGATTGAAGAGGAGCCATTTTTGTAGTTGTACCCAGCAGTGTTAGAATACAAACTCAATTTGCTCCTTGATGTGGAGGTGCACCTTGTGGACCGGAACGAAGCTTCAAACAAACATTGTCTGGAACCCGATCAAATACCGTGGGCGTCAGTGACTGTGCTCCAAGGCAAAAACAAGAATCTCTTTCCTTCTCTTCCCTTCTCTTCTTTCTCCACCCTCAACCTCCCTCTCATTCGATTCCGCTGGCCATGGACCCCCACGCTCGCTACCAGTCTCCCCTGACCTCGCGCTATGCCTCTCCCGAGATGGCCGCCAACTTCTCGGACAACAAGCGCTTCAGCACCTGGCGTAAGCTGTGGCTCAACCTCGCTATCGCCGAGAAGGAGCTTGGTCTCGATATCCCGCAGGATGCCATCGATGAGATGAAGCAGCATCTTGTACGTTGTCTTTAGCTTGCCGTGGTTGTTTTGATACCATCATTGTACCTCGGGTCTGAATCAAACCCACCTTGTCAACCCATCACACTGTCCTTACATGCCTTTCTGCCATGACAATCTCTAGTACGATATCGACTACACCCTGGCTGCTGCTGAGGAGAAGAAGCGTCGCCACGATGTCATGGCACACGTCCACACCTTTGGCGTTGCCTGTCCCAGTGCCGCGGGTATCATTCACTTGGGTGCCACCTCGTGCTATGTGACCGACAATGGAGATCTTATCATCCTTCGCGATGGTATTGATATCCTCTTGCCCAAGCTCGCCCGTGTCATCCAGCGCCTGAGCGCCTTTGCAGAGCAATACAAGGATCTCCCTACCTTGGGCTTCACCCACTTTCAGCCTGCTCAACTGACGACTGTTGGCAAACGTGCAACCCTTTGGATCCAGGAGTTGCTTTGGGATCTTCGCAATCTCACTCGTGCTCGTGAGGACATTGGATTCCGTGGAGTCAAGGGAACTACTGGAACCCAGGCATCTTTCTTGACCCTTTTCGAAGGCGACCATGACAAGGTGGAAACCCTTGACCAGCGTGTGACAGAGCTCTCTGGATTCAAGGAGTACTATCCCGTTACTGGCCAGACTTATTCCCGCAAGATTGATGTTGACATCTTGATGCCCATGGCCTCGTTCGGCGCTACCGTCCACAAGATTGCAACAGATATCCGTCTGTTGGCTAACTTGAAAGAGATCGAAGAGCCTTTCGAGAAGGATCAGATTGGAAGCTCCGCGATGGCATACAAGAGAAATCCCATGCGAAGCGAGCGCGCCTGCTCTTTGGCTCGTCATCTCCAGATCTTGGTCCAGGATGCTCTGGGCACTTCAAGCGTCCAATGGTTGGAGCGCACCCTCGATGACAGGTAAGAGTCGTTTCAGATAACGAACAGGAACAACATACGCCATGAATCCAAAGGTTCTGATTTCACTGACAATACGTCTCAATCTGAATATCTACAATAGTGCCAATCGTCGTATTTGCTTGCCAGAGGCTTTCTTGACAATGGATATCCTCTTGACCTTGTTGCAGAACATCTCTGAAGGACTTGTCGTCTACCCCAAAGTCATTGAGCGCCGTATCCACCAGGAGCTTCCCTTCATGGCCACAGAGAACATCATTATGGCCATGGTAAAGAAGGGTGGTGATCGTCAGGAGTGCCATGAGCACATCCGTGTCTTGTCTCATGAGGCTGGAGCGGTTGTCAAGCAGCAGGGAGGCGAGAACGACTTGATCGAGCGTGTCCGCAAGAACCCTTATTTCAAGCCCATCTGGGATGATCTCGATTCTTTGATGGATCCTTCCACCTTTATCGGCCGTGCTCCTCAGCAGGTCGATCGCTTCTTGAAGGACTATGTCCAGCCCGCTTTGAAGCCTTACGAAGAGGCACTGCGTCAGGAGAGCAAGGCTGAATTGAACGTCTAGATTGTGTCAGTCGACAATTCGCTTTCCTCCAACTCCATCTCCAAACCTGTCATTTACATACCTCATATCATCACAAACTCAATACAGCTTTTGGTTGCGTCGTTTGCACCTGAAACCATCCAAGGAAATGAAATCGGCCAAGTACACAGACGGACATGTCGTAGTCTGTCGCCGCGCTTGGACCAACATGCTTTCATTCAATGGTGATTTGTGCTTTGATTGTGTTTATTCTCAAGGGGAAATAGAACGATCTAATTACTCCATGCTTCTCTTTTTCCGCAGAACCCGTTTGTGGTCATGACGAGAACTCTGATCCGTAGTGCTTTCTGTGGATTGTCTTGCTAACAGCAAAAGACCATCCTTGGCATCTTCGTCAGAGGACGAAGACACGAACCCAGGGGAATGCTCCTCGAGAAGAGCTCGGATATCTGGTTTATCCACCTTGATCCGTTTGGCATGGAAATGATTCAAGCCAGTGGTCATGAGTGGGGTGAGAGGCGATTTGGCCGAAATGGATCCACCCATGGCGTCCAACACGTCGGTGGTCTTGTTATTAGGGTTGTTGTTCGTAGCCCGGCCAACCTTGATGTTCGCAACGGATGCAGGAAGAAAGGATTTCAAGTGTTGGATGTATTCAATGGTGCTCTGGAGAATCGACAACTTGTGCAAGTGGTCCTCGTCCACACAGGCTGGAACAAGGTGCTTCAGCTGCAGGATCTTGTCGTTGATCCGTTCACGCCGCCGCCGTTCGATCGCAGAATGTGATACTTTGCGCATCAGATCTCGAGTCTCTTGGTCCACCAGTTTGGCATTGGAAGATCCTCTACGCCGAGTCGTCGTGGCTGTTGAACCAGAGCCAGAACCCGATGCGCTCTTGCGTGCTTGCGACCTTGATGGCTTGAGGGACAGCAGTGTCGACGGAGTGGCAGCCTCTGCCTTTGATGGTGAAGATGGCGATGTCGTTGCTGGTGTGGATGTGCTTGGCGGAGGCAACATTGTGAACCGCCGAGGAGAGCCAGGTGCGGATCGATCACCAACTGGGGCACTCGTTGGAGAACTCTGCTCAGAGGCCCTCCGTGGCAGGATCGTGGAGTAGGACCGAGATGTGACCTCGTGTGATGTACTACTGGACGAGAGCACAGAGGCAGGAAGAGCCATGGCGGGGATTGATTGTTTAGGAGCCAGAGGGTCCATATGAGGGCTCGAATATTGACGTGGTTGATATTGCGGTGTTGGGTAAGGAGAAAGTGGCGCAATAGCTGGGGATACCATGTAGTGATTGGGAAGGGGAGACATTTGAGGTGTCGATCTAGGCGAGTACCCATTGGCATGGACAGAGGGTGATGGCAGAGGGGGGAGGGGTGGCAAAGAATGGCTTTGGCTCGACTGTGGCCGCATTGCCGGCGACTGATGGGGACTCTGGCGAGTGGCAAAAGGCTGCAGAGGAGGAGGGAGCTGATAAAATCCACTAGACGACGAGTACTGGCTTGGATCTGTGATTCCGCAATGTGGTCGCGGGACTGGAGAGACCATGGCAAGAGCAGGCGACATGGGAGGCGTGCCACTTGGAGGATGGGAATGGATAGTGCGCGCGCTAGAAGAACTCGACATCGCTGTAGTCTTGTGGAGGTCACTGATCGCTGGCAACTGTTGACCACCTGTGGGCTTGAAGGAGGGACTCTGTCCTACGATTGAGGCGGAGTACTCGCGTGTGGCAGCTAACGAGACGGACCCAGAATCTCTGCGGGATCCGTGCTTTGGGTTATCAGGAGTCATTGTTGGTGAAGGGTCTGGTGTGAGGGGAGAGGAGAAGGACGGCAAGATCGAGGCAGAACGTATGCCAGTATGGCCGTGTGAGTATGGAGCAGGTACGATGGATTTGAAGGAAGGGACTGATCTTTTTGCAGGGAAATCTGTATCGGAATTCATGGCAAAGGCGCGAACAAAAGACAAGGAATGAATTGGCAGGACAAAGTGAGGGACACCAGAACGAGAACGAGACGAAGAAGAGAGAAGGTCTAGGGAAGAGAGGAGAAGAGAAGGAGGAGTGAAGAGTGAGGTGATATGAAATGAAGTGAAGAAGGACACAAGGGAAGCGAGTAGGAAAAAAAAACAATGAGGCGTTGGGATGAACCGGCACGAACAAGAGCGCAAGGGCTAGGAACGTGAGGATGCAAGTCGGAGCTGCTAGCAAACTGGACTATGGAGAGCTCGAACGTGGTGCTATTCTCGACCAACGTGAGGACGACTGCAGCGGGCCAATTGGTCGGGCTGAACAGTGCACACGCCTCGAAACAGATCGATTTGGAGGACAATTGCCCATGCACACAGCGCCCACACTCACTCGCATTCTCTTCCCCTTTTCTCCCGTTCGCTCGCCTGGTGTAATGATAGAATGTTAGATCGTGTCTCCCTGATCGATCTCCACCAATTGCTCGACTTCAACGTGCTCAATATCCAGTTATGTAGTCGACACACACACACACACACACACAAGCAAGGCTCCCATCCATTGCTCGTGTACGTCCGGTAGGCGATAATTTGCTTCAAGTACCGCCTTGATCAACACTCTCAAATCCCCTCAATCCACCTTGACCTGCACGCATATGCAAATCCTTCAGCTCAAATTCGACTTTCGGACTCGACATTCGAATTTCACACGACCATTTGGAAGACCATGTCACTCGACTAGCCTCAGTATACACTCACCTGTGTCCGTGGTTCGGTAGACAGGATGGGGCTCAGTCCCGACATGACACGTCGCCGCGTACAATCTCGTTTTGTGTCATGGATTTGCGGTCAGTTCGTTTCAATGATAATGGATGCTTGAATGCTCAATTTAGTGTATGTCACCTGCATCTCACAGTCAGAGAGTTGACAGTGACCACCTTCGAGACGTTCACCAGCAATGCCATTCCTCAAAATCTTACTAGGTGAATCATGTCACTTCTTCACCCCGGGGAACTAGGGCGATTGCGCACACAGTCTGTTCAGTAGCGGCTCAACATGGTGTTGCTGATTGTTACCTTGACAACGTGATGGAGTCGGATACTAAAAGCAGTGCTTAGCGTCTATAGTGCGATGGTGAACACCAGTCGGCAAGACAACAGCACTGACTCAGGCCTAGTTACTATGGCGCCCGTGTTTTGAGATCAAGATGACCTGCGCAATGGCTCACTTTTATGGTCTAATCGATCACTTTGTCTCTCTGGTTCATGGCTGGTTAGAACTCCCATGTCCACTGTTTGAGGCCATGCAGTTTGACATTGATTATTTTCCGCTTTGGAACACAGCAACCTTACGACAGGGATGACTGGAGGACACCACGAATGTTCTCAGGCAGAGGTGAACGCCAAAGGTGTGTGCTCAGTGACAAATGCAGGGTCAAAGCCTGTGTGATACTTTGGAGTGTCTGTTTGGTGTGGTCTCATGGATTTTGGAGTGCTCGTTGGTGTGGTCACCTGTATTCTCGAGCAAGGAAAAAAAAGGGCTACGCCAAGATAGGATGTCTCGTTCAAGTCGCTGTGGGATCCAGGTACTACCATTGTGATCGAAAGTGAAAGTTTCCCGCCTGGAAATGTACTACATGAGTGTAATATCCACGTCCCAGAGCTGAGCAAAGTGCTCTGCTTATCAATGAGATGCGAGGAGGTTCTGGATTTCACAAGGGCAATGATGGGAACAATGATGAGTGTTGCAAACCTTAAGTAAGCCATCGCGCGATTTGCGACTGAACAACGGTCGCACAATCAAATGGTCCCTGAGGCGACTGTGCAGGGCAATTGCGTCCGTCGGGAAGAACGGTCGCGTACTGCTTCCATCAGCGATGATGTTAGCAGCTGGGAGAGGAGTGGCTCTGCACCCTATCCAGAAGGCCTTTCCAAGGGAGTCAAGGACACAAGGAGGGAGCAATTGACGAGGCCACCTATTCGCTGAGATGGATCTGTCGTGTGCGACCAGGGCGAGAGGAAGGGGAGGGGAGGTGTTTTTCCCCGCCTCACCGATTGGACGCAGGGATCGCTTGCGCCCCTCTACGCAAACCCCGCGCGCAATTGAGATGGTCGCATCGATCGTGCAGGTTTGTTGTGGACACAGCCATGTCCCCATTCCACAACATCTCACACTCGCGAGGGGGGGTGGAAAGGGGATCAGGGATATGGAGCCTCAAGGGTGGTGGATCCATGTAGTCCAAGGGTCCGAAGACAATCTACATAGGAGGCGGTCGTGTGCACGTCGAGGCCATCGGGCAATCCGACCGCTCCTCCTTGTTGTGCGGGAAGTCTAATCATGTCCTGCATTGCAGGCCTCCGCTCATTCACTCTTTCTCTTTCTCTTTCTCTTTCTCTCTTTACCGACCCGCGGCTTTCTCATTCCTCATTCCTGACATCGCAACCACCTCACCTCATTCTCATTCTCATTCTCATTCTCATTCTCATTCTCATTCGACAACCACCTCGCTGCCGAGACCCTCACTTTGTCCGCCCTGCCCAACTCGTTTCGAACCCAACCTGCACTCGGTCTGTCACCAAAGGCTTGCAACCACCCCTCCCCTCAACTGTCGTTCACATCGCCCCTTCAGTC